>Ga0255755_1000518_pt1 | contig 40638 bp, 33 predicted proteins | sample 011ome_18_FD_179955 | JGI IMG/M metagenome (GOLD analysis project Ga0255755, IMG submission 179955) | Coastal salt marsh microbial communities from the Groves Creek Marsh, Skidaway Island, Georgia - 011501BT metaG (version 2) | ecosystem: Environmental > Aquatic > Marine > Intertidal zone > Salt... | reverse complement strand
TATCCCCTTTGAGAAAAAGCGAATAAATTGCAAGTCTTGCAATGTTGGTTGCATCTACTTCAAAAAATTCTCTAAGTTTTTGCCGTGAATCACTTCTTCCATACCCATCTGTTCCCAAAGTGTAGTAAGGCGCTTTAATGAAGCCCCTTATTTGTTCCGGATATGCACGCATATAGTCAGTTGCTGCAATAACAGGGGTTTCTGAGCTTGGCAAACACTCCTCTACATAGGATATTTTTTGTTTTGATGTTGGATTCATTTCATTAAAACGCTCTTTCTCCATTCCATCTTTTCTTAACATATTAAAACTAGTTGCACTCCAAACATCAGATGAAATCCCATAAGAGTCTAATATTTTTTGAGCCTTGATTGATTCATTCAGAATTGATCCTGAGCCAATTAAAGAAACTTGAGGTTTACTATGATCATTTAACTTATATAAGCCTTTGATAATTCCCTCTTCTGAATTTTTTGGCTGCGCCGGTTGCAAATAGTTTTCATTGGTAACAGTAATGTAGTAGTAGTAATTTTCTAAATCTACAAACATTTTTTTAATTCCATCTTTAAAAATCACTGCTAGTTCATAGGCATAAGCTGGATCATACGATCGACAATTCGGAATTGTGGAAGAAAAGAGATGGCTATGCCCATCTTGATGCTGCAATCCCTCACCATTTAAAGTTGTTCTTCCTGACGTTGCTCCAATTAAAAATCCTTTTGCTTGTGAATCACCAGCTGCCCATGCAAGATCATGAATACGTTGAAAGCCAAACATAGAATAAAACAAATAAATTGGAATCATCGGAAGGTCATAATTCGAATATGCTGTTGCTAAAGCAATCCAAGCAGAGAATGCTCCAGCTTCATTGATACCCTCTTCAAGCATGACTCCATCTTTCGATTCCTTGTACCACATAACCTGATCAGCATCTTCAGGCTTATATTTTTGACCCTCAGAAGAATAAATACCTATTTGTCTAAAGAGCCCCTCCATGCCAAAAGTTCTCGCCTCATCAGGCACGATAGGCACGATTCTCTCTCCGACGCTTTTATCTTTTAGAATATCTGTCATCATTCGCACAAAAGCCATAGTGGAAGAAATTTCTTTATCTTCAAAACCTTGGGTAAATTTCTGAAAAATAGAATCTGATGGTTTGGCAAGTTTTTGGGTATGTCCTCGCCTCCTAGGTATAGGACCTCCCAATTTACTTCTTGTTTTTAAAAGATATTGTATTTCAGGTGAATCTTTTGGAGGTTTAACATATGGTAGCTTTTCAATCTCTTTGTCTGAAACTGGAATATCAAATTTATCTCTAAATGATTTGATATTATCAAGGGTTAGTTTCTTAACCTGATGAGTGGTATTGTCCGCTTCTCTAGATCCGGTTCCATAGCCTTTTGTGGTAAGAGCTAAAATGACTGTTGGGGCGCCTTTTGAATTTACTGCTTTATGATAGGCAGCATAAACTTTATAGGGATCATGCCCTCCTCTGTTTAATTTATAAATATCCTCGTCTGTAAGATCATCAACCATTTCTAAAACATCAGGATCTTGTCCAAAAAATTTTTTTCTCGTATAGGCCCCGCCTTTTGCCTTAAAATTTTGCAGCTCCCCATCAACGACTGCATCCATAAGCGCTTGAAGTTTTCCTTCTTTATCTCTTGCAAAGATTGGATCCCACAATCTTCCCCAAACAACCTTAATTACATTCCATCCAGACCCCCTAAACTCCCTCTCGAGTTCATGAATAATTTTATTGTTCCCTCTAACTGGGCCATCTAATCGCTGCAAATTGCAATTAATAACAAAAATTAAATTTTCTAATTTCTCCCTGCCAGCTAAACCAATTGCGCCTTTAGACTCAGGTTCATCCATTTCACCATCACCACAAAAGACCCAAACCTTTCTATTATTTCTCGGCGCGAGACCTCTAGATGAAAGATATCTCATAATGTTAGCTTGATAGATTCCCATAATAGGGCCTAAGCCCATTGAAACTGTAGGGAATTGCCAGTAATCAGGCATAAGCCAAGGATGGGGGTATGAAGAGATTCCAGGTTTATCCACCTCACGTCTAAAATTATCTAAATCATCTTCAGATAAATAGCCCTCTAAAAAACTTCGCGCATATATACCTGGAGAAGAATGACCTTGAAAGTATATTAAATCTTCTTGACCTTCTTCTGAGCCTTGAAAAAAATAATTAAACCCAACATCATATAATGTTGCTGATGATGAAAAAGTTGCAATGTGCCCCCCCAAATCGTCTGAAGATTTATTGGCACGAAGAACCATTACTAAAGCATTCCATCTAATAAGAGATCTAATCTTACGCTCCATGAAAAGATCCCCAGGCATTTTTGCTTCCTCGTTTGTGGGAATTGAATTTCTGAAGGGTGTCGTTAGGTTGTAATTTGGAATAGTCCCTGACTCAGTTAACTTTGACGCAAGTTTTCCCAAAATAAATGAAGCTCGATCATTGCCTTCCTCATCAATAATATTTTGCAAAGCATCTAACCACTCCTTAAGCTCAAAGTCGATAGCTGGAATATTTGATGGAGGCTGATCGTTCAAAATTTAATTATTTTTTAATTTGACAACGCTGTCATTATATATCGATTACTATTTAATTGTTATTATATTACTTCTACAAAATTTCACCAAAAGGCAAATAATTATGCGTTTTTCATATCATCCATCAATGTGCGATCCATCATTTTATCTAGAGCTTGGCAAAGCTGCTGAGGCAGCAGGTTTTGATTCAATTACATTCCCGGATAGCATATGCTATCCAAAAGAATGTGATTCGACTTACCCATACAACGATGATGGCAGCAGGGAATTTCTTGATGGAGTTCCATTTTTAGAGCCATTCTCTATTATCCCAGCTATTGCTGCTGTTACTGAAAAACTAGAGTTTTCAACATCTGTTTATAAGCTAGCCCCTAGACAGGCCGTGACTACTGCAAAGTTTGTTACCACTTTAGGGGTTATGACAAACAATAGGTTCCATTTTGGTGTTGGTGTTAGTCCTTGGTATGAGGATTTCTTAGCAACTGGAGAAAGATGGGAAAAGCGTGGAAAAAGAATGGATGAGCAAATTGATATTCTCAAAGGATTAATGAATGGCAAATATTTCTCCTTTAAAGGTGAATTTTATGATATTCCTGAATTGAAACTTTGTCCTGCCCCCTCAAAACCGGTACCAATATTAATTGGTGGACATTCAAAATTAGCTCTAAAAAGAGCAGCAAGAGTTGGTGATGGTTGGATTAGTGCTGGATTAAGCTTAGAGGAAACAAAAAGTCTTATAGATCAAATAAATGAATATAGGGATGAATTTGGAACTTTGGATCATCCAAATTATCAATTCCAAGTAATGGGCGAAGCTGCATATTCGCCTGAAGGAATTAAAAAACTAGAGGAATTAGGTGCCACAGAAGTTATTGTTGCCTTTAGAAATACATATGAGGGTGGGCCAGACGAAAGAACTCTCGATGGGATGATTGCTGAAATAAACTGGTACGCTGAAGAAGTTATCAATAAATCTAATTAAAATGGTCGGGATGGCCGGATTTGAACCGACGACCACCTCACCCCCAGCGAGGTGCGCTACCAGGCTGCGCTACATCCCGAAAAAGATTGAAGCCTTATAAAAAAATCCTAGCTACAAGTTTATTGTTACAGTATCACAGTAATAAAAACCTTTATAAACGATAAATACACTAAAAATAATTTTTAATATTATATTAATTAATATTAATGACTATGTGTAAATTTCATGTACAATCACCAAATTATTTATAGTTATAAACAAAGTAAATCTAAGACTATTTAGGATATAATAATAATTAATGAACAAATTGTTGATAATGAATAAAAAAAAAATTGTCAAATCGTCAATTTATGTTCATAATAAACCTTTCTAACCCGAGGAGTTGAAAAGAGATGGCTAAATTTAAAAATAAAATAAGTTACCTACTGGCACTTGTTGCCCCAGTTTTTTCTGCCACTGTTGTCGCTGATGAGCCCGCCTCTGCTGGTTCTGAAGAGGAAGCAGTGAAAGAGTCATCTGGTGGCCTAAGCGCTGGAGCTATCGCTGCTGCGGTTGCAGCCGCGGCTGCTATTGCTGCTGTTTCAGATGATGGTGATGGCGGTACTCCTGCACCTGCACCGACTCCTGCACCGACACCGGCACCGACACCGGCACCGACTCCTGCACCGACTCCTGCACCGACACCGGCACCAACTCCTGCACCGACATATATTGTTGAAGAAGTTGTAGAGGAAACAGTTCAAGTAGAAACAACAACTAACACACAATCAAACAAAGTTACTGTTGGAACTGCGACTACAACTGCTATAGCTACTGCCATTCAGACAAATACAGTCACTGAAACTTACACATCCACAACGACAGATCCAAGTCAAGACTACAGAGGAGCTGCATTTGCTACTTTCAATCTTACAGACGCAAGCGGTGATACTGAGTACATAGTTGAAAAAGAAAGACTTGTCGATGTAGGTACGGAAGTTGAAGTTGAGGTTGAGGTGGAACAAGAAGTAACGACCATTGAGGAAGTAACCGTTCCAATCACAGTTGTAGAAGATGCTATTGTAACTAGTATCGTAACATCAACGTCTACAGTAAATCCTGACTCTTAAAAAGAGTTCTTTAAAAAAAGGGGTTTGTTTAACCCCTTTTTTTTTGTCATAACTAGTACTTATAATAAAACTCTATTTCTAAGGGCTCAATATGGGGATGAATATGATGTACTGTTTTTAATGGAAGACTAGAATTAGAATCATACCAATATTCATTTTCACCGTCCCAACGAAAGGCAGATGTGCTTTTGAAACTCTCTTTTAACTTAATAGCCCCTAATTGATTATCCGAATGAACTTCATCGAAGCTTTTTTCGTATGACATAGCAAGATTAAAAACTGCATCAGGGCTATCTAATTTAACTAATATAGACATATCATTTGCATCCCCGTAATCAACAAATTTACTTTTATCTAGAGCTTCATAATTGTGGTTAAGGCCATATGTTTCAATTACTCTTCCATACTTAGTCTTTATTCTTAAACCATTTAAACCAACCCATTCAAATACATCTTCGTTAACAGATAACAAGCTCATAACAAACACTTCTGATTTTCCAATTCTTACTTTAATGAAGCTATAATTTCTTGATTGAATAAACTCTTGATTGATTATTATGTCATCTACACCCAGTAGATTCGATTTAGTTAAGTTATAGAGTAGTTGATATTCGCTATTTACGCATGAAGTCAGTAAGAGGCATGACAGTATTAATCGATTATTCATATAAATCCGCCCAATCTCGAGTTAAATTAATTGCTTGTCCTTGTTCAGTAACTCCAAATAAAGTGTGTGTATTCATTAAATATGCAGCACCATCCCTTGTAAGAGGCCTCAAACCAGTCCCAGTGACCTCTTTGGAATGATTTGATAAAAATATATCTAGTGGAAGTTGAAAATAAAAACCTTTATCAAAACTGCCTTCTCCAAATTCATATTTAGAAATATCAGTTTTAGAAAAGAAAGCGCCTATTCTCAAACCACTTTCAAATCTTCTGTGAAAATCAACATTGATCCCAGAATCTCCTGCTAGAAACCTGCCTCCTTTTAAAGAAAGTATGACCTTTGATCTAGGCTCTTTGTAATAAAAATTTACATGTCCAGTAACAATACGATAATCCAGAAATTTAAGATTCATTTTATAATCACGTTGCTTAACATCCCAAGCTTCAAACCCAATTGCATAATCCCGATTAAAGGGTCTGTATAAAAACTCTCCGCCGTAACCTCCAAACATCATTTCAAGCATTCCAATAGAAAATTTTGTATAAATATTTGGAGTAATATTTGAAAAATGATTAAGTTGCATTCTGTTGATATTAAATTTTCGGCTTTCTTTGAGATAAGAAACAATATCCGTTCTGACATGAGGAATTACGCTGTCTGATGCAAGTTTTAAGTCATCAAAATTATCTATAACTCCAATGGATGCCTCGGTCATAAAATTAACAGTATTTGAAATCAGCAATTCAGAATTTAATTGAAGCCTTATTTCTCCAAAGTAAAATCCATCAGGCCCACCAATCTGTTGTCTGACAGTTGGAGCTATATTCCAAAAGTGCGATGGGAAAATAGTGCTTGGATTATATTCATAATCTTGTCTAGCATGCAAAACTTGATCAATTTTGATATTCTGTTTCGCTACGTCATATAAATTTGATTCCTTGTTCCTGGAATATGAATCTCTGTCGATAGTAATAGTATTTAGCCCTAATCCACCATTAAGATAAGTTAACTCGAAAGTTTTTATTTTTTCAGGCGATAGATCATTTAATATATCGGCAACTCGCCCATGCGACTTAATTCCACTAACATATTTTGACTGCGCGTAACTGATAGAGAGCGTATGATCTGTAATATTTGCATCCTGGAGATATAATTGATTTTCTGCCAGATACTTAAGGGATGATAAATAAAGATTTTTGTCATTCCTTGAATTAACTCTTTTAATAACTTTTGAATTATAGTTTTTAATGATTGGCTCTCTTTTTATTACAGCATCCCTCTTTCTACCTAAAGATTTTTGGATCGTAAATCCAAAATTAATTGTATTTCCTTTTAAATAGCCTAATTTGAGGTGGATATTCTCGGATATAGGATATATAAAACCGAAATTTATTCTTGATTTCTGCACCTTTGGTACACTCACTACAAGGGGGTCTGAGAGATCAACTAGTCCTTCTTTATCATAATTTGTTGAATCATATTCAAGCAATAGTCTAAGCCCATTAGAATTCGGAATATATAGAGCCATTCCTCCAAAAACTCCCATTGGGCCAGAAAAGTAAGAATCTATTGAAAATTCTCCTCCTAATGTATTTTGAGGTTTTTTTCTTTCTTTAAATCTATCACTCAAATCAGTTAATGGATTTGAAAGTTTGCCAGCTGACATCATTCCCCATCCCAAGCCAACTGAGAGATCAACCATGTAGTTTAATCTTTTGCTAAAGACAATATACTCAGATGAAAAGATGCCCGTGCCTGCTAAATCTCTAAAACCGATTGCAACAGCAGGACGATTTGATTCTTCTTTAAGAATTCTGAATTTTGCATCAAAGCTTTTATCTTTGTATGATTGATTGCCACTAAACTCTGGTACAGCACTATAGAGGGCGTTATCAAGATCTGTATACTGATATGAAGCCTCAAACCAATTAAAAGGATAAGCAATGAATGATCCTCGTTTGTAGGGATCACTGTCATTCCATCCTAAAGCTAATGTCCCCTCTTTGTAAAATCTGGCAGTGGGAGTTTGCAATAATCCAATAGTGCCATAGTTGCTTACTGAAGGGATATCGTTAAATTTGAAAATATAATCATTGTTAGCTGCAAAGCTTTGAAATACCAGCAAAAAATTTGAGAGCGCAGTTACTATTAATGCTCTTAAAACCTTCATTAATTTATTTAATAGGAAATATACAGCTGCATATTCTTATAAAAAATTAATCATTTATGCTATTCAAAGAGGCAAGTGTTAAGGCTAAACTGCTTAAGATTGGAGACACAGTAGCTGCATACTTTACACCGGTAACTTTACCGATATCTCTTGGTGCATAAATAATTGAGCCAGGATAAATATCTATCTCACTCATGCCAAAAAGATTTTTTTCATAAATACTTGTTTTTCCATCAGGATCAATAACTATCAATGATTTATAGGCTGATTTTTTTAATCCTCCAGCTAATTCAATATAATCTTTTACACTTTTATCTGAGTTATAAGATAGGTTAGAAGGATTTCTAAATTCCCCAAATAAATATACAGTTTTTTGTAAAGACGGAATCACAATAATATCTTGATTCTCAAGAATAATATCTTGAGAAGGATCTGATTTTAATCTCATTAAATTGAAGTCCGTAATAATCCTTCCAGAGTATCTATTAGATCGTAATTCTTCTGCCAACATATCTAGAGTATTTGCAGGTATGCTTGAATTTGATTGTCCTAAATTAGAGACAATAAATTTTAAGGTATCAGCGTAATTTAGCTGCGCAAAATTACGCTCTTTTTCTAACGCTTCTTGCCTGAATATAGCGCCGCCATAAACATATGCATTATCTTTATATCCACCAGCCCTTTCTATTAAATCTGATAGGGTTTCGCCATCATTGATGAAATATGTTCCAGGCCTTCTTACAAGACCCTGAATTGTTACTTGCTTAATTGGTTCAATTGCATTTTTAAATGCAGGAACAAGAAGAGAATCCCTAGGTTTCATAACAAATTTATCTACATTATCTTTTGGTAAAGGAATGTAAAATTTATCTTTTAAATTAACTCTACTTACCATTAGCTGGTTAAAACCTGCAAAATTCTCAGAAAATCCTGAGGCAAATTTTATTAAATCTTCAGCGGTTTCTCCTGGTAAAAGCTCAAATATTGCTTGAGTATTTACACCACCAGAAATTGGAACCTGAAATGAAAGTGGATGAACATATAATGTATCTCCAGATCTTAATGATAGGCTTGGGTTGTAGTAACCTGACACAAAAATATCATATAAATCAATTTCTTCTAAAGTTACACCATTTCTTCTTAATTCTATTTTCCTATATGATCCATTTTCAGAAATGCCTCCAGCTACATTAAGCGCACTTAATATGCTTGATCCGCCGCTAAGTGTATATATTCCAGGACTTTCGACCCCTCCTAAAAGTAAAATTTGAACATCTCTTATTTTTGAGAGAACAAGATGACTTGTAACTCCGACAGATGTCGAAGATATTGTATCTTGAACAGCTTGCTCAGCCTTTTCTATAGATTTACCAGCAACAATAACCTTACCAAATTCGGGAATTATTACTGAACCATCTCTCTGAACCATTAATTCATATTCTTGATTGACTGGCCCTATGGTCATTAGAGTAAATTTATCGCCAACATCCACGACATAATTTGCTCCAAGATTTGGAACATTTACAGGCATAAATGAAGACTGCAATGTGCTAAAAAAGGATTGTCCAAAAACTGGAAGTGTATTTGAAGTAAGATCTCCTTCACCAGAAAATCTTTTTTCGAGGGCTGTAACTTGCTCTTTTAATTTTTTTAGAATAATTTTATTTTTATCTAAGGAAGTTTCGGATCTAAATAAGTTTTCTAACTCTATACCTTCATTTACTTTATTTTTTACTTCAATTTCATCTCTCACCGAGGGTGGCAAACCTGCTAAAAACTCCTCGCTCAAAATGTCTGGAGATTGTGAGTATGCATCCAAGGGAGATAAAGCAATTGCAATTAGCAAAATAAATTTTATAAATGCTAAGTTACTTGTAAATTTTGACATCATGAAACCTTTGTTAAATAAAACTCTAAAACTAGATTATAGCTTAATATGAATTTAATTATTAATTAAGAAATGAAATTCAAACTTAACAAATTATAGCTTGATAAAAGATTTTAAGTTGAGCTCATTTATCCATTGCTTTGGAGATATTATTACTTTATCGTCATTATCATTCATTAATGCTGCCCACCAGCCAAAGGTACTATTAACAATTATGTTATGTTTGCATAAGCTCATTAAATGCATATCCTCAAAAGGTAAGTTTTCATTTGGTTTAATAAATATTAGCTCGGCTCCAATATCTAATTCTGTCTGACACCATTCTATATCATCAGAAAATACAAAATATTTTGGATTGCGGACACTATTTTCTATATTTGCTAATGCATTTCTATAGTATTTTAAATCACACATAAGATTACCAACGTTTAAATAATCACCTCGCCTTACCTGAATAGATACAGAGTTAGAGTTACAAATAATATCTTTATAAGAATAATTTAAAAGCTCCTTTTGATAATCATTCTTTAACTTAAAGCCTTTGTTGAAATCGAAATATTTATTATTTAGATATTTAATTGATTGCCAATAACCCAAGAAGTAACGGTTTTGAATGTAAGATGGAAGATAATAGGAAGCTGATATCAAAGATTCTGGTATCACAATAATTTCATTTTTACTTCCAAGCATAAGATGCTTTAAAGAACTTAAAATTTTTTTATTATTTGAAAGCCCTTTAAACCTAGTAAAAAAATCAACATCAATAATTGGAATATCTATCTCAAGACTAGATAACTCAAACTTTCTTTTATCAAGAAATTCTTGCTGTTTATCAAAACTTGAAACATCATAAAATATATCTAATTTATAATAATGCTTTAAATATCTTCCAAAGCAATATTGGAACATTTGATTGCCCAATCCACCTGATATTTTTACAATAAACATATTTTAACCAATTGTTTTATATAAGTGATATAACTCTTTTTCAATTGGAATATGATGATTGCCTACGAAGAAACCATTTGAGTCAAGTAAATCTGAATTTCTGAGTGTTTCATGTATTTCATAATCAAAAAATTTCATAACTTCATTATTTGTAAAATTCCCTGTGACTATTGGCCTGAACTCGATAAGATTATCTTTTAAGATATTTAATAATTCGCTTCTTACTAATGAAGAGCTTTCTTTGATAATTATGGAAAAACCAAACCATGAGCTTTTACCAACTTCTTTTTGTATATAAAAATCGTTATGATTCAAGAAAAGCTCTTTAAATATTTCAGCATTCTCTCTTCGGATTTTAACAAATTCATTTAATTTAGATAACTGCTTAACACCAATTGCACCACTCATTTCAAGAGGCCTGACATTATATCCCGGAAGAACAAAACGAAAGGACTCATGGAATTCATCGCTTGATTTATTTGATATAAAGTTATTTTTTGGTAAATTTCTTGTCCATCCATGAGCTCTTAGCGATAAAAGTATATGATAAAGCTCCTCATCATCCACTGCTATAATTCCACCCTCCATTGTTGCAATATGATGAGAGAAGAAACTTGAAAATGTTCCCATGATGCCGAAAGTACCAGCTTTTTTTCCACAAAATTCGGCTCCTAATGACTCACAATTATCCTCAAGTATGATAATGTTTTTCTCAAATATTATTTTATTAATCTCATTAAAATCGTTTGGATTACCAAGTAAATTAACAACCATAATCATTTTTGTCTTGTCAGAAATAGCATTTTTCAATGCTTCCAGGTCATAATTTAAAGTTTCAATATTTATATCTACAAACTTAAGCTTTAGGCCATATTGTTGAAGGGGAAAATATGTTGTGGACCAAGAAACAGCAGGAACAATTACCTCATCTCCAGCTTTGAGTAATGGAGATTTTGTAAAGAAGAGAGCTGCTGTTGCAAGAAGATTTGCAGTAGAGCCTGAGCTGACCATAACGCAATGCTTGACGTCTAGATATTTAGCATAGGCAGTCTCAAATTCAGCAACTTTTTTTCCCATTGTAAAAGAATTGCTATCAATGACATTTTGGATAGCTTGTATTTCTTCATTGCCCCAAGTTGAACTGGCAAGAGGATAATTAATTGGCATAATAGTCAAGAAAAAATTTGTAGCTTTCTTGAATGCCATCTTCAAGATTAATACTATGCTTCCAACCAAATAGTTCTAAGGATTCAATGTTTAATAATTTTTGCTTCATACCAATTGGTTTATCTAAATTATGAATAAATTCACCCTTAAACCCAAGCTCTTTACCGATAATTCTATAATATTCATTAATACTATAGTCAAATCCCAGACCAACATTTATATTTTGTGGCATATTTATAAAGTTCTCTAATGCATAATAAATAAAATTTGAAAGGTCTCTTGCAGACATAAACTCCCTTCTAACATTACCATCCCCCCAAATTTCAACTATATTACTATGATGTATCTTTGCATCATGTATTTTTCTTATTACTGCTGGAATCATATGTGATGTTTCATATGAGAAATTATCATAAGCTCCATATAGGTTACATGGAATTACAGTTTTATATTCAAAATAATCAGAATTATTCGTAATATATTCACATAATTTAGCTACCATAATTTTTGCTAGTGCATATCCCTCATTTGTTGGTTCAAGAGGGCCTTGTAATAAATCTGATTCATGAAGAGGCTGTGAAAAGTTTTTTGGATACATACATGAACTACCCATATTTAGAAGATTCTTTATATTAAAGTCTAAACACACATTAATTAAATTCATTCCGATTTGTGAGTTGTCAACAAGATATGAATATGGGGATTCTATGTTTGCCTGAATTCCACCAACAAGACCTGCAGCATGAATAACAAAATCAATTTCATTTTTTTTGAAAAAAGCCTTTAAACTTTTGGGCTCTAAAAGATCTAATTCAGATCTTGATGGAGATAAAATATTTAATTTTTTAAAAGATGGATTATTTATTATATTCATGCCAACCATTCCAGTTGAACCGGTTAACAGTACGTTCATTTAATTTTTTGCAGCTAAAGCCATTTCCTCTACAAGATCACTAAATGTAATTTTGGGGATCCATCCAAGAATTTTTCTTGCTTTTGAGGGATCACCTAGCAAGCTATCAACTTCAGTTGGTCTAAAATATTTTTTAGATACTTCAAATATAACTTTTCCAGATTTTATATCAACACCGGTCTCATCTGATTTTTCACCCTCCCAAGACAATTGAATATCAAAATATTTTGCAGCTTCTGTGCAAAAATCTCTGACACTGTATTGAACTCCAGTTGCAATTACATAATCGTCTGGTTCTTCCTGCTGACACATTAACCACATTGCTTCAATATAATCCTTTGCGTGACCCCAATCCCTTTTTGCATCCAAATTGCCAAGATATATTTTATCTTGGAGACCCTTATGAATATTTGCAAGACCTTGAACAATTTTCTGAGTAACAAAAGTGGGTCCTCTTCTGGGAGACTCATGATTGAATAAAATACCAGAGCTAGCATGCATGCCATAGGCTTCACGATAATTTTTAACTATCCAAAAACCATAAAGCTTAGCTACACCATAAGGAGATCTTGGGTAGAAAGGTGTTTTCTCTGTCTGAGGTACTTCTTGAACCAGTCCATATAACTCAGAGGTCGAGGCTTGATAAATCTTTGTACTTTTTTCCATTTCAAGCAACCTTACAGCCTCTAATATTCTCAGAGTTCCAATTGCATCTACCTGCCCCGTATATTCTGGAATTTCAAAAGAAACCTTCACATGACTTTGCGCTCCTAAATTATAAATTTCGTCAGGCTTAATATCATTAATTAGAGAAATTGCACTTGAAGCATCCGTTAAGTCACCAAAGTGAAGATCTACATCTGGGAATATATGATCAATTCTTGAGGTATTAATTGAAGATGACCTTCTCACTTGTCCGTGAACTTGATACCCTTTTTCTAAAAGATATTCAGCTAAATAAGAGCCATCTTGCCCTGTTATACCTGTAATAAATGCTATCTTGTTTTCATTCATATTTTTATGATCTATATCAAATTCATCATTATACTTTAATAACAAAACAAGATATTATTTGGGGTTCATATAGCTGATAAATTTCCATGAAGTAGAACACATGTCATGAAGTGTTCTCTTGGAATTCCATTTTAATATTTTATTTGCTTTTTCAATTTTTGCATAATTTTCTGCAATATCGCCTGGACGCCTATCTTCAAACTTATACGAAATCTTCATGCCTGATACTTCCTCAAATGCATGTATCAATTCTAAAACGCTATATCCGTGGCCAGTTCCAAGATTAAAGGTATGATAATTTTCGACATCTCCATCTAACTCTTTCATTGCTTTAATTTTTGGGCTATGGATAAATTTTAAAGCAGATATGTGACCATCTATCAAATCCATAATATCAATGTAATCTCTAACACCTGTTCCGTCTTTAGTCTCATAATCATTGCCATATACGTTTAACTGATCAAGCTGCTTAAGTGCTACTTTGCAAATTAATGGCATTATGTTATTTGGCATCCCTGAAATATTTTCACCAATTAAACCGCTTGGGTGTGCTCCAATTGGATTAAAGTATCTTAATGTAACTATTTTCCATGAGGGATTTGATGATGCGATTGATTGCAGAATTTCTTCAATTTGTTGCTTAGTCCTTCCATATGGATTATTTGCATCTAAAGAATGACTTTCATCAATAGGTAAATACATAGGGTTTCCATATACCGTTGCGCTTCCACTGAATACTAAATTATTTACGCCAGCTTTTTCCATTGAATCTAACAATGATATAGTTCCAAGAACATTATTTTTGAAATAACGAATAGGATTTTTTACAGATTCTGCAACTGATTTTAATCCTGCAAAATGAATGACTGTATCGATTTGATTAGACTTTAAAATATTACAAATTAATTCTTGATCAGCTATGTCCCCATGAATGAAACTAACTTCAGATTTTGTAATTTTATTCAGAGCCTTTAAAATATTTTCATCACTATTTATTAAATTATCTAAAAGAACTACATTGTGACCCTCTTGAATTAGGGACACCGCTGCATGGCTTCCTATGTAACCAGTTCCTCCTGTTAATAAAATATTCATCTTAGTAAATTATAGTTGATTCAAAACCTCAAAAAACCTTTTGATTACTATCTTTTCATCAAAATTACTAAGAACATTTGTTCTTGCATTTTTTCCAATTTTTTCTAATTTTTGGCTGTCAAAAGAAATTACTTTCTGCATTACATCAACTAGTGATGCAGCACTATAGGGCTTGCACAAAAAGCCATTAAATTCATCGACTATGAGATCCCTGCAACCTGGAACATCTGTAGCGATAGATGGTATAGCCATTGATCCTGCTTCAAGCAAACTTCGTGGCATTCCTTCTCTATATGAAGGCAATACAACACAATCTACCTTAGCCATAATTTTTTCAACTGAATTACTTGATCCGACCCAGTCTACACCAGGAATATTTAACCATTTGTTAATATCAGTCGCTGATACAGCAGAGATATTATCAGAATCAGTGAAACCACAAAGCACTAGCTTACATTTAACTTTATCCAGATTTATTATTCTAATCGCCTCTAATAATTCACTGAGACCCTTGTCATAAAGCATTCTGCCAACAAATAAAAAAGTAAATGGCTTATTAGAATTTAAAGATTTGTATAGCTCCCTGTGAGAGGGATGAAACTTATTGGTATCAACTCCTGATCCGGGAATAAGAATAAGCTTATTTTCATTTACAACTTTATTCTGAATTAAAAAATTATAATCTTCGCTATTTTGACAAAAAACTTTAAATGCCAAAAATTGACTTATTTTATATAAAAATAATACAAAGCTAGAAAAAATACTTTTTTTTAAAAAAGCGGTACCTAATCCTGAAATATTATTTACGGCAGAGATACTTAAAAACCATGCTGCAAATGTGCCATAAATATTATTTTTAATTGTAAAATGAAATGCAACGTCAGGTTTAGTTCTATAGTAAGCCAAAAAAAACTTCAAAATTAATATAAATTCAGAAAAAGGATTAGTGCTTTTACTTTTAAATTTCAACGGATAATGCTCACATCCAAGATTAATTAATTTTTGAGAATAATCATCCTTAGGCGAAATACAAATTACATAATAGCCCTCTTCAAGAGCACGCTTAATGGTAGAGAATCTAAAATTATACAAATACCATGATGAGTTTGCAGAAAGAGAAATTTTTTTCATGGAATCATTCTACTAGAAGTCAATAAGCAAATTTTTATAGGGAAGCCATCCTGCGGAATGAATTGCAAAGTTCAACCAAACAAACATTACACATGTGTAATAAAAGATAATCAAAAAAATAATTATTCTGCTTATTGCTTTCTTTCGTTGAAAAATATCTGGTAAATATGAAAATATTACAAGCTGTATCGGAAGCATATATAAAGCTACCCTATCAACAGCAGTAGAAAGGTCTGGAAAAATAAATAGAAGAATCAAAAGAGCTACAGAAATCATGGAAATTAATGTCCACAAACCTCTCTCATTTTCATGAAAATTAAATCTATGAGACCAAATCAAATATATTAAAGATGGGACTACATTCATAACAGATCTAATTATTGCACCTTGAGACTGAGCATCTTGAGACAGAATATAATTCTGATATAAAGTTTCAAAAGGGCCAGCTAAAAAATTAAAATATAGTATTCCAAATAATAAACCTAGGAAAAATGTATTTTGGAATCTATGTTTGCTCACAGCCAGAGCAGCTATTGGGGCCAAAATAATAGCAGATTTATGAAGTGTGACAGCTACCAAAACCCAAAACATAAATTGAATCTTTTTTTCTCGTATTAAAGTAATAAAGCCAATCAATATTACTCCGAGGGCTGCTGCCTGCCTAGAGTATCCCATTCCAACAACTATCACCATATATGGTATTGCAACAGTAAGTGCTAAAAGAGGTCTTGGTAAAGTTCTACAAAATAAAGATAGTCCAACTGAAAAAATCAATCCACATATAATATTAGTTCCATAAATGCCCCAATCAAATTGAGCGCTAAACCAATTTATAAATAAATATCCTGGGTCCCCTGCAAGAAGCAATGCAGTCTCTGCATCAAAAAAATTCTCTAAATCCGACATGAAAGCATACATTCTCAGGTATGCGAACCAATCTCCTCCAACTTCGACCCGAAGACCAATAAATACGGTTAAAATAAAAATTAAAAGCAGCCAAAGTAAATCTATATTAATGGAATATAATTCAACTTCTTTTTTTGTTCTCCTCTTACCAACTAATGCAAAAAAAGCTGGTATAAAAAATAACATCCAATATAGAAGCATTAATTATCCTTCAACCACGATTGAAACATTAATATTCCCCACAAACGGTCCGACCAATCATATCTGCCCGATATGTGTTGTTGCCAGATAAGTGAAATTAGTTCTTGGTTTAAGTATCCTTCAGATTTGATCCTAGTCTCTGACAAATTATCCTCTGCCCATTCCCTTAAGGGCCCTCTCAACCAATCAGCTATTGGTATACTAAAACCAGTTTTAGGTCTTTCAATAAGGTGTTTTGGAACATATTTATATAAAATCTTTCTTAATGCAATTTTACCTACTCCATTATTAATAATTAATGAATTTGGCAGTCTTCTAGCAAGCTCTATTAGCTCGTGATCTAAAAAAGGAGCTCTAGTTTCTAGGCTGTTTGCCATAGATGCTCTGTCAACCTTGCACAGAACATCGTCTGGTAAATAATGAACACTGTCTGCATCCATCATACTCATAACAAAATTATCTGAAAAAAACTGATTTTCTGGAAAGTTCTCATAAATATCCTCGTCAAATATCAAATCATCTGAACTTATTCCTTGTACGAGCGATGTTAAATCTGGCCACTGAGATAATAAATTATTATAAAAATTTTTTTGAGAGCTTGATTGAACAAGTCTTTGAAACTTAGTAAATTTATTGCTTATTGTTTGAATACCTCCAGCCTTTGACTGCGTTATGTTTATAAACTTTTGAAGATTTGATAAGCCAAATTTAGGAAATGAATTTAAAATTTTAAATATCAATGGTCTTAAAGTAACAGGCACTCGATTAATATTTTTCCAAATTCTTGGAGCCCATATATACCTATTATATCCACCAAAAACTTCATCACCTCCATCTCCTGATAGAGCAACTGTTACTTTCTGTTTAGCAATACTAGATACAAGGTATGTGGGTATCTGAGAAGAGTCAGCAAAAGGTTCATCATAGATATGTGGCAGATCATATATGACATTTTGGGCAGATTTTGAGTCTAAAATCATTTCTGTATGATCAGTGTTGAGATGATTCGCAACTAATTTTGCATGAGGAGATTCATCAAAAGTACTTTCTTCAAAACCAACAGTAAATGTTTTGACTCTATTTAGAGAGCAAGATTGCATTAAAGATACTATTAATGAAGAATCTACTCCACCGCTTAAAAATGCTCCTAGTGGAACATCCGATAACATCTGATTTTTTATAACCTTTTTAAGAGATTGCTCTATTTTTTGAATAGTATTTTCATTATCATCCAAAGCATCTACAAAGTTTGCATTCATATTTATTTGCCAAAATTTCCTTTGATTACTGCACTGAAAAGACTCTGAGAGAATATTTATATCAATAATTGAGCCAGGGTTTAGCTTATAAATATTCTGATAGATGCATAATGGAGAAGGGACAAAATTATATTCTAAATACTTAGCTAATGATTTCCTGCAAATAAGATTATTAAAATTTGGGAATCTTTTAATTGCTTTTAGCTCTGATGCAAAAACAAATGAGCCATCAACTACACCAAAATATAGCGGCTTTTCTCCCATTCTGTCCCTTGCAAGAGTTAGTCTATTAAGTTTCTTATCAAATATTGCTATTGCAAACATTCCATGCAATTTTTTTAGCATTTCCTCGATGCCCCAAACTTCTATGCTCGCCAATATAGTTTCCGTATCTGACGAACCCTTCCATTCAAAATTTCCCTTCATAGCGAAATTAATATCTTTTCTCATCTCTAAATGGTTGTATATCTCTCCATTGAAAATTATCACAAATCTGTTTGTATGTGAGTGCATTGGCTGATCTCCAGCACTCGAGAGATCCTGAATTGCTAATCTTCTAAAACCAAAAACGAGTCTATTTTTTTCTTCAATCCAATTACCATGAGCATCGGGACCTCTATGAATTAATGAATCAGTCATGGAGGATGAAATATTAATTAAATTTTTATTTTTTAAATTATTGGTTGGGATGAATCCTGAAATGCCACACATTCTAATTCGTCTTTATACTTTTTTTGGCATCATCATTAATTAAATGACTTAAGGCATTAATAGTTGATTCAACCATTTTATTCAAACTATAGAGTTCTTTTTGCTTGATTTGTCCAGACTTTCCAAAACGCTCAATTTGCTGATCAACAGAAAGCATCTCAATTATTGCATTTAAAAGTTCATCTTTTTTAAAAGGCTCGACTAATATTCCATCCTTACCAGTTTCGACAATATCGCATAAAGCTGGGACATCAAAGCCAATTACAGGCTTAGCATGATACCAAGCTTCGAGAATAACTAAGCCAAAACCTTCAGATCTTGAGGGTACAATCATCACATCGGAATTACTTATATAAGGATGAACATTAATTTGAAATCCAACCCAATGAACAAAACTATCAATTCCAAGCTCAACTGACAATTTTTGGAGTGAATGTGATAATGTACCATCACCTACCATTACTACTGACATAGATGGAAATTTCTCTTTTAAAGCTGGTAATATTTCTAGGAGCAAATGATGTTGCTTAACTGGTTCTAATCTCCCAGTAACAATTAATTGAGGATAACCAAAGTTAAATTCTGCTTTCTCATCGACGTTAGGATGACCATCAAAGTCAAAACCATAAGGAATAGTTGATAGCTTATGAGGCTTAACAATTTTAGAATTCTTATAAAAATTCTCTAGTGATTTAGAAATACAAACTACTCTATCCGCATATAAAGCAGCCCACTTTGATACTGAATAAAAAATATCAGGTTTTATTTTTGTATGATCAAAACTATATTTGCTTTGAAATCTTTCTGAGTAACCATGTTTTGTAGATAAGATCTTAATTCTTGGATAAAAAAATTTTTTTATAAAAGCTCCTATTAGATCAGCATGAATTAGATTTGTGTGAAGTATATTGAAATGATTATTTTTAATTATTCTTAAAAATTTACATAATAAGATTGGGCTAAATAAAAAATAGGAGTTTAAAACAAAAACTGGAACACTCTTAGATTTTAGTTCATTGATGAAATCTATATTTTTTTCATTTGAGTTTTTGTTCTGCAGCACAAGAAAAGAAGCATCGATATTTCTTTTTTTTAAAGCAGGTAAGATATCCATTAAATATCTTTCAGAACCAGATATTCCTGACATTTTTTGGAGAAATAAAATCTTCACAATTCTACCAAGACTGAGCTTCTATCAACAAATTTATTCCATTATCAATTGATACAAGCTCTCTTCCTAAAATTTTCTTCATTTTTGAAATATCAGGTTGCCTTCTAGTCATATCTCCCTCTTCAAGGGAAGGTAAATGAATAATTTTAGAATTAGATTTTGTGATATTAATAATTTTTTTTGCTAAATCTAGCATTGAGATTTCAATATTATTTCCAATATTAAGGACCTCATTAGGGACTAGATCGTTATTCATAATTGACTCAACAACATCTAAATTATCATCTATATAACAAAAAGTGCGGGTTTGAGAACCATCACCATAGATGGTGATATCTTTACCATTTATTGCCTGATCTAAAAACTTGGCCATAACAAAATCGCTGCTTTGTAGCGGTCCATAAGTATTAAAAAATCTAAAAATTGAAAAATTTAATCCAAATTCTTTGGAATAAGACTTTACAAATGCCTCTCCAACATTTTTAACTATGGCGTATGGCAGTCTTGAATTGAGCGGGGTTGTATCCTCTTTTTGTGGGAACTCAACTGGTTCACCATAAACCTCAGAACTGGATGAATAAAAAAATCTCTTTACATTATTTTCATATGATAGCTTTAACATATTCTCAATTCCCTTTATATCCTCTAAAACCATTATTGGGGACTGCAGCGTTCTTTTAACGCCAACCAAAGCAGCATAGTGAAATACATAATCAAATTTTTTTTTATGCATAATTTCTGACATAGCATGAAAATCATTGCAATCTTTCTCAAAAAAACTCCAGTTCTTTAAATCCATATTTGGAAGTTTTGATTTGGATCCGGTAATGAGATTATCGACAATAGTGATATTGTTGTCCTTATTTTTGACAAGTCTTCTTGCAAGACTCCCTCCTACATTCCCACAACCACCTGTAATTAAAATATTTTTTTTCATTAATACCAACTCCTGGATTAAAACATTAAATTCTAGTGTGAGAATTGATATTTTAGCAGATATATATACAAGAAATTGCTTAATCAAATTAAAATTACGTAACTAGCGCATCTAAGTATTTTGCAAGCATTGTGATATTGCTGTAATCACTTAAAACTTTTTTATTAGCATTTTCAGAAATCTCTTTTAGCTTATGTGGTGAATTCAATAGATCAATTATAGTTCCCGAAAATTCATTTATTGAGTTCGCTGATGTTAATCCACAATGCTCGTCTTGATGAAGCAAATTTGATACACCATCTATATCAGATGCTATTATTGGTAAACCACAACTCATAGCTTGTAAGATTGATGTGCTTAATGTTTCTCCCTCAGTAGCATGAAGGTAAATATCAATGCTCTTAAACCATTTTACTAAATCCTCTTCATTTAAATAACCATGAAAAAAAACAGAACTATTTAAATTATTATCTGCAACTAGTGACTTGCAAGACTCTTCATTTTCACCATCGCCTGCTAAAAAGAGCTTAAATATATATTTATCTTGTTTTTTGTTAAGGTAATCTATTACTTGAATTAGTAAATCTTGTTTTTTTTGTACAGAAAATCGTGCTGCCATTCCAAGAATAATTTCTTTTTGATAAATCAGCTTCGAAAAATTTTTTTTATTTTGTATAAATGTTTCTGTATCTATGCCATTTGAAATTACCTGGAATTTAGATGATATATATAATATTTTGTAGGCTTTTTTAATTTCTTTAAGATAATCATATGTTAGAAGGATAACTTGACTTGATAAGTACATTGCAAGCATTCCAAAGAACCACTCAATATATTTCTTTTGAGAATTTGGAGTGTGCTCTACCGATATCAATTTAACCGAATTAATAAATGAATAAATGCAGCATGGAATTATCATGGAGGTTGAATGGCAAATAATAAATCTTGGCTTAGATTGCTTTAACCATCTATATAAATTCTTCCAAGCATGAATTCTCTTTCCAGAAATATATTTAAAGTATTTGTAATTAACGCCATACTTTTTACAATTTATTTTATTTGAATCACTGAATGGTTCGTTTCCTATAAAACCAATTTGCCAATTAATATTTTTTTGACTATTTGCTGCAATTAAAGAGAAAACAACACTACTATGTCCTCCTAGCCCAGAAAAACAAATTTGAGAAATTTTCACTGGTTAAGATTTCTTTTTTGCAATAAATAAAAGGCTAGGTGACCAAGTTCTACCTTTTAATTTTATACCAAATAAACTTAAAAATATTGCAATTTTACTTAGCAATACGCCCAGTCCTGCAACTAATTTGCCAATAAACCTAAAATGATTCCACGAGGAGTTTCCCCACAATCTTAGTATTCCTACATATTCATTGAACAATACTTCATAGCCATTGTCTTCAAACCATTTAAGTGATTCGGGTTGCATGACATCAACATTATGATTATCTAAATCATCTCTATCAAAAAGATAGTGCCAAAAATACTGAAATCCGGTAAAGTTTGGCATCTGAATTATGACATACCCCCCTTCATTCACATAAGAGTCGTGAAGTTCGAATGTGCGATCAAGAAATGCGCCCCTGAAATGTTCAACAAGACCGATGCTAATAACTATATCAAAAGTACCCTCAATTCTTTCTTCAAACATATCTATTTTGTGAAGTGTTGCATCTTTTCCGACTAGGGATAGCGTATCAAGAAATAAATCTGCATCATCGGAATAATCAATCCCAGAAATATTCCATTTTTTATTTTTACCTAAAACTGCAGTATATTGACCAGGAGCGCAACCAATCTCCAAATAGTTTAAATCTTGGTTAGGGATAAATTTTTCTACTATTTGCAACCACTCGTCTCTTTTACGAATTGTATTTAAATTCTTTAATGTTGCATGAGAAGTATCGTACTCCCAGCGACTTTTATCTGTTAATTTCATAAATTTATTATAGTAGCTAAAGTTATTTATATTTCGCTAAATTGAAATTTTTTGTTATTGAACTAAAACCCTTTTAAAAGCTTTATACCGAATTTTTTATAGAAATCTTTTTTAAGTAAAGTCTCCTTATCTAGCGCAATTGAAAATGCATTTGTGTATCGGCTCATATTAAATAAAACAGTTGATGAAAAACCATATAAATTTACTTTATATCCAGATTTCAAAAGAATAAAAATAATCTCCTCTGCGATCTAATCTTCATTATAGTCAAAACTTACTTTTTTGCGGCATTTAAAGTTTTTTAATTTACAAACTCTAACAAAAAAATAATTAAGCTAAAGTTTGTTTTATAGCTTTGATTACAGTTTTTTGGTCTTTATTAGACATAGATGGATGGATAGGTATAGACATTGCTCGGCTGTAATAAAGCTCTGAATTTGTATATTGCTCTTTAATAAATCCTAATTTTTTAAAATATGGTTGTCGATAAATGGGAATATAATGAAGGTTAACTCCTATGCCTTTTGAGATTAGTTTATCAAAAAATTCTTTATGGGTTATTTTGGCAATCTCTAATCTAAGCTTGATGATATACAAATGGAGTGAAGATTTAGCATTATTAGATTTTTCTGGCAATAATATTGGTAAACTGCTAAGTTCCTGGTCGTAAATTTCTTCAATTTCTCTTCTTCTTAAAATAAATTCATTTATTTTTGAAAGTTGAGAAATCCCTAGGGAAGCTTGAATATCAGTCATCCTGTAGTTATATCCTAATATTTGTTGCTCATAATACCAAGGACCATCAGGAGGAATAGACATAAGCTTTTCATCCCTAGTAATGCCATGAGATCTAATTAAAGAAAGCTTGTTATATAACCTGTTACAATTTGTTAATGCGACCCCGCCCTCTCCAGTAGTAATAATTTTAACGGGATGAAAACTAAATATGCATATATCACTATAAATACAATTACCTGTTTTAGAACCTTCATACTCTGAACCGATGGCGTGAGAAGCATCTTCAATGATTTTAAAGTTATATTTTTTTGCTAATGATGATATTTTTTTCATATCACAAGGCATGCCTGATAAATGGACGGGAATTACAACTTTTGGTAAGGTGCCTTTTTCCTTAGATTCAATTAGCTTTTTCTCTAAAGCATTGGGACACATGTTATTTGTACTTGGATCAATATCAACAAAATCTAGTTTTGCTCTGCAATACAAACCGCAATTAGCGGAGGCAACAAAAGAAATGGGAGAAGTCCATAATATATCTCCTTCAGCTAGGTCTAATGCCAAACATGCTGAATGCAATGCAGATGTAGCACTATTGAATGCTAAGGAAAACTGACTTCCAGTGTAGTTACATATCGCTTTTTCAAAATCAGGAACTTTAGGACCTTGCGTCAAGAAAGATGATTTTAAAGTTTCAACAACAGCATCAATATCTTCTTGATCTATTTTTTGCCGACCATATGGAATCAAAATTATATGCTCCCAATTTTGTTTTTATTTTTTTCAACCCATGCAAGCAGTTCCTCTTTGGTCATCCAGTTTGCATTATTGTCACTTGCATACTGAAAACCTTCTTTTACAATCTTACCATCCTTAATTCTGTTTGAATCTTTATGCCAATCATTGATAGCTGGCAATATCTTAAAGTGTTCTTTGTATTCATATGTATAAAATGAGTCCTCTGGACCAACCATTTGTTCGTGAAGCTTCTCTCCGGGTCGAATTCCAGTAAAGTTAAGTTTGGCATCAGGAGCTAGTGCCTCTGCCAAGTCTATTACCCTCATTGATGGAATTTTCTTTACGTAAACCTCGCCTCCTTTCATATCAGAAAATGCATGCCATACTAGCTCAACACCTGACTCTAGCGAAATCATAAATCTTGTCATTCTTTTATCAGTAATTGGGATAATTCCTGAATCTCTAATTGATAAAAAGAAAGGAATGACAGAACCTCTTGAACCCATGACGTTTCCATATCTAACCACTGAGAATTGAGTATCATGTTCACCTGCATAAGAATTAGCTGATACAAATAATTTATCAGAAGCTAGCTTTGTTGCACCATAGAGATTTATAGGACTACTTGCTTTATCTGTCGAGAGAGCAACAATTTTTTTTACGCCACAATCAATGGATGCATCAATAACATTCATAGCTCCAATAATATTTGTTTTAACACATTCAAAGGGATTATATTCTGCCGTAGGAACAATCTTTGTAGCTGCTGCATGAACAACATAATCAACGCCATCCAGTGCTCTATATAATCTTTGCCTATCTCTAACATCTCCTATGAAAAATCTTACTCTCTTTTCACTTTGATAATCTTTGGCCATCTCCCATTGCTTCATCTCATCTCGAGAAAAGATAATGATCTTTTTGGGATTATATTTTTTTATTGTAAGGGGGATAAATGTCTTTCCAAAAGATCCAGTTCCGCCAGTTACTAAAATCGTTGAATTTTTTTTCATAGGTTGTTCCAAATCAAATTTTTATGCAAGTTCAGTCATTCGTTTAAATAATTTATTTTTTGACGACAAGCTATCAAAAGTTCCTCTTTCAATTATTTTACCCTGATCAAGCAAGAAAATAGAATCGCATTTTTTAACAGTAGCAATCCTGTGAGCTATAGTGATAATGGTTTTGGTTCCAGCGAGATTATATATTGCATCCATAACTTTTTTTTCAGTAACACCATCAAGAGCACTTGTTGCCTCATCAAATATCAAAACATTAGCATTATTATATAAAGCTCTAGCGATGCCAATACGCTGTCTTTGCCCTCCAGAGAGCTGTATACCTCTTTCACCCACTCTCGTATCAAGACCATCTGGAAGAGAGCTAATAAAAGTTTCAAGATTCGCAAGCTTTGCTCCTAATATAACTTGAGACTCGTCAATCTCATTTTTAGGTAACCCAAATGCAATATTTTCTCTTATAGATGCATCTGCAAGAAAAATATTTTGAGATACCACGCCAATACTGTTTTGCCATTTTCTTATATTTGATGCATCTAGTTTCTCTCCATCAATGAATATATCTCCAGAAATAGGCTGAATTAAACCCAGTAAAATATCAATAAATGTAGATTTTCCAGAGCCTGACGATCCAACCAAGCCTATAAATTCTCCTGCAGCAATTTCAAAATTTATATCATGCAAAATAATTTCTCTTGATGAGGGATACTGAAATGAAATATTTTTTGCTGATATTGTTGATTTAAAATCCCACTGTCCCTGAACAAAAGACTGATTCCAATCTTCATTTTCCAGAGATAGAACACTGTTAGCAAGATCGTCCTCCAAGGATTCAAAACTAGAAAGATTTGCTCTAATAACAGAAATTGAGGAATAACATAGCTGAAATGCGGGCAAAATTTTAAACCCTGCAAGCGAAAAAATTGCTAAAGTTGGCAATACAGACTCTATCTGACCATTATTATTAAAAATTAAGTAAATTACTAAAGAAACAACTCCAGTATAGGCCAAAAGCTCCAGCAAATATTTAGGATATAGAGTTAATGTATTTGTATTTCCAGCAGCGTGAGCCATTTTATTGCTTGATGAAATAAATTGATTAATGAAACTAGACTGACGTCCAAGTATTAAAGTATCTTTTATACCTCCAAAACCCTCTGACATAACTTTAAATCTTTTGGCCTGTTGATCAGAAATAATCTCTCCATTTTTTTTCAATCTTATTCTAGAGAGTATAAATAGCATGTAATAGGAAAAGCCAAAAATTAAAATAGCTGCAATAGCTACTACAGGATTGTAGATAATCATAGCTAGAATCATAATTATACCCATAACAAATCTTGCTATAAATTGCATAAATGGATTGATGACCATTGTATTTAACCTTGCACTTTCTTGAACAATCTTATTAACGAGCTCGCTACTGTTTCCACTTGCATGAAACAACCATGGTTGCTGAACATAATATACAAATAATCTATTGCTCAGTGTTGCGCCAACATTGGCCGCATACATAGAAATTTTCCAAATTGTAAATATATTAACAATGGCTGCAAATGAAAGAAGAATGATTACTGCAAACGCAGAGTAAATTATAAAAATTTTTTGATCTAGAATTCCTGTAAATGCATATATTTTAGATATAAAATTATCTCCATTGATTTGATCCATATCTGAAACCAATGACATAAAAGGTCCTATCGATAAAACACCAATAACCTCAGTAAATGACATAAAAATAATCAGAACTTGTAAAAAAGCTAATTTCCTTCTTTGATCTCTAGAAAGAAGATAATAAATTTTTTTGATGCTTTGTAACATTTAAATTAAATTCATTTTTATAGAAAAGATTCCAACATAGATATGTCAATGGAATCTTCGCAAGAATCTCCGTATGAAAACCATGAATAATTCAAAATCCTTACACTTGAGATAGAAGAGAATGCAGTCGGCATGTAATCATTCGTAAATATTTCGACAATTTCAGTTCCTTCGTTACACCAAACGATGTTCATGAGGGCAGCTCCATGTATACCGACTACTTTTTTTGCAGACGAAAATAATTGAACTTGATCCATTAGATTTAAATTTAGATTTGTATTTACTACTGAGTATCCTCTATTAGTAACATATTCCTCAACTTCAAGAATATTGCTTGGACACCTTGATTCACCTAACCTTGAAACAAATAAGAATTTATCTGTTTCATCCTTAGAAATTGAATCTTTAAAAAATTCTCTTACATTCTCTATATCAATTGGATTGTATGAAAGACCATGAGCAGGATGACCATATCCTGCTGATTTGCCAGCCATAATTAAATTTTCAACACATGTGGTGGCATTTAAATATAAAATTTTTGTATCTAATAAATTTAAAAAATATTTAAGGAATGAAGATGGGTTTTCTGGACACAATACTGTAGCTTTTGGATATTCTTTATATGCTGCAAGAAATGCAGGTAAATCTTCCAATAACCAGTGTCCGTAACCTATATCATTCAAAAAAATATAGTCTCCAATTAATATTTTTTTTGGTATTTTTATATAGGGTTTGGGCCAGCTATAAAATCCTCTTAGTAAATTCCAAGCTGAGCTTTCAGCAATGAATATTCCTTCTTGATCATAGATAAAACCAGAAATTGGATCTATTGAAGCTTTATCAAGTTTATATAGATATCTATCAAGAAAAAAGTTTTTTATTAATTTTCCATTTGATGGAGTTATAAATTCAACCTCGCAGCTTGGAGAATAAAGCGTAATTCTTTCTACTCCTTTCTCCCTTCTTGACTTCATATACGAGTCTAAATAAAAATATTGATCACTTACAAGGCCAAGGTAATTTATGATCTTACGTTTAACTCTAAGTAGTATTTTGGTGCAATAAGACCTTAGCTGAGAATCAATTATCGACATAAGAATTTTCAGATTTAATCAATAAATTTAATCCTTCCTTAATTTTAATTTGAGGGTCATATCCTAAAGCTTCATTTGCTTTTGATACATCAGCAATTGAATGTCGAATATCCCCTTCTCTAAAATCTTTATAAAGAAGTTTGGAATGTGATTTTCTACCGTGAGTCGCAATAATGTCCAGGAGCATATTGTACAATTGGTTCAAAGTTGTTTGCTCTCCAACAGCTATGTTATATATTTGATCTTTTGATGCATCATCTGCAATCGCAGATAAAATATTTGCTTGAACAACATTGTCCACGTAACAAAAATCTCTTGATGTTGTGCCATCGCCATAAATATAAACATCTTTATTTTTTTTGATTAAATCAATCCATTTGGGTATTACTGCTGCGTATGCTCCGTGAGGATTCTGCCTCATTCCAAAAACATTGAAATATCTTAAACCTATTGATTTAAAACCATAGCACTTTGAAAAAACAGATGCATATAATTCATTTGTATACTTTGAGACTGCATATGGAGACAAAGTGGAGCCAATATTTTCTTCAATCTTAGGTAATGCTTGATGATCGCCATAAACAGAACTGCTTGAGGCATAAGTAAAACTTTTAACCTTTTGCTCCTTAGCGGCAAGTAAGACATTGAGAAAACCTGCAGTATTTACATTATTTGTTTGAATCGGATTCTTAATGGATCTAGGAATTGAACCTAGTGCTGCCTGATGGAGAACAAAGTCAATATTAAATGTTGACTCAATACATAAATTTAAGGATGTTATATCGCCCTCAATAAATGAAAATTTTTTCCACTGTGAATCTTCAACTAAAGACTTGACATACTCTAAATTATTACTACTTCCAGTAGAAAAATTATCTATGCCAACAACTGCTTGATTAAGCTTAAGCAAAGCTTCCAAAAGATTACTTCCAATAAAACCAGCTACTCCTGTAATCAGCCATCTTTTTGGACTCTTGGTCAGTTGATTTAAAGTCGCTTCATAATGATTCATTATTTTCTTTATAGATTAAAATCTTAGATCAGATTCATTTTTTAAAAAAAGGTATTTCAAATCAAATAGAATATGATTCTCTGCTCCAAAGGATTTGATTAGATTTGCTCCCATTTTTTTAAATTCTTCATGACCAACAGCAACTATTATTGCATCATAATATGATAACTTTGGCTCATTTATAAAATTAATAGATTTGTTGTTAATAGAGCTAGAATCCTTTACCCAAGGATCAAATCCATCGATGTTCACATCGTGCTTGTTTAATTCTTCAGCAATATCAAATACTCTTGTATTTCTTAAATCTGGACAATTTTCTTTAAATGTTAATCCCATAATTAAAATTTTAGATTGATTAATTGGAATATCGCTCATGGTCATAGTTTTTATTAATTTGTTCGCAACATATTTCCCCATACCATCATTAAGATTTCTTCCAGCTAAAATTATCTCAGGCTGATATCCAACGAGCTGTGCTTTATATGTTAAGTAATAAGGGTCTACTCCTATGCAGTGTCCTCCTACAAGACCAGGCTTGAATGGTAAAAAATTCCATTTAGATTCAGCTGCGAGTAGAACCTCTTCAGTATCAATGTTTAGCTTATCAAAAATTATTGAAAGCTCGTTAATCAAAGCGATGTTTACATCTCTTTGGGTGTTTTCAATAACTTTTGCAGCTTCTGCAACTTTAATTGAACTTGCTTTGTGTGTTCCAGCATCAACAATAGAACTATATAACTGATCAATCAAATCAGCGACTTCTGATGTTGACCCAGATGTAACTTTAACAATATCTTTTAGTTTATGAGATTTATCTCCAGGATTAATTCTTTCTGGGCTATATCCAACAAAAAAATCAGAATTAAATTTTAGAGTAGATACTGCCTCTAAAATCGGAACGCACTCTTCTTCAGTTGCTCCTGGATAAACAGTTGATTCATAAATAACAATATCTCCAGTTTTTAAAAAGCTGCCGACAAGTTTGCTCGCTGAAGCCAACGGTTTAAAATCTGGGTTTTTATTGCTATCTACCGGAGTTGGGACAGTAATAATAAAGCAGTTACATGATGACAGCATATTTTCATCTGATGAAACGCTCAATCCGTTTGCTTGCCTTAGTTCATCAGAAGAAACCTCTAAAGTGCTATCAATATTCTTCTTTAAATCTGAAATTCTGTTTCTGTCAATATCAAAACCTACCACACTTCTCAAATTCCCAAAAGCAACAGCTAACGGCAAGCCTACATAACCCAGCCCAATGATGGCTATTTTAAGATTTTTAAGATCCATTATATTGATTAAAGTTAAGTATGAAGCTAATTAATTAAGGCTTTTTTAAGAAAAAACCTTATTAAAACAGAGAAAATACTTAGAAATACTCCTAGAAATAATGCTGTAAAAGTAATTTTCTTTCTTTGTGGACTTGACCTTTCATTAGGATAGTATGGCTTATCAATTGTTTCCAAAGCATAATCTACTTTAACTCTTGCTAACATTTGAGTTTTTAATTGTGTTTCAATTAATTGACTGATGGCTAGCCTTACATCATTTAATTGTGAAGAACTTAGCTCGTCATATAAATAATTCAACGAGGCCTGTGACTGATTTAGGGCTCTATTTCTGCTCAATGAATTTAGCTCTCTAATGATTAACTGAAGAAACTCTTGAGAGAACTTAGGCGATCTATGACTTACAGAGGCTGTGACAAAATTTGATTTGTTATCAAAAGAAATAGATAAAATATCATTATACACTTTGTAGGCTATCCAATTCGGTGGCTTAGGAATAATCCATCTTTTATTAACTGCATCATATATTGAATCATCATAAACATTAGAATTATCTTCATGATTAAAAGACTGAACAGCCATTAAATTTATTAAAACATCTTCAAAAGTTAATAAATGATCAAAAAACTCTCTTGATTGAGCTATTGCAATAGCCTTAGAACCTTTTTTAGAATTCCCATCAGACATTCCCAAACTAGCAATTGAGGCTAATCCACCCATTGCTGATGAATTTGAAAATGATGAATTGCTTGATTCCGCAATAGTAAGAAGAGTGCTAGATGTCCAAATTTTTGGAGCCATTAAAGAATAAATAATTCCGATTAATGTTACGAGCAATGAAAATGAAACGATGAATTTTTTTGAATCAATAAGCGCATTAAAAACTTCAACTAAATTTACTTCATCAATGTCAGATGTTTGCATAGGTTTTTTTATATCATTCATAAAATGGTCCAAATATATAAATTTATCTATAAACTAACAGCATTGTATATTAATTATTACGCTTTTAATTTCTAGATGCATCATAATATCGAAGTCTCTCAATATCGTTTTCTTCTGTCTTTTCTCCATATTGAATCTCTATAATTCTACATTCTTCAGAAAATGGATTTGTAATTTGATGCCATGATTTAATCGGTACTTCAAATCTGTCTCCTTTTTTTAATATAATTGTTTTGATATCCTCTGGATTACCATGGCTGTAATTAACTTCGCATTTTCCACAAGAAACAAACCACAATTCGCTTCTTTTGAAATGACGCTGATAACTCATCCCTTGCCTAGGTTTTACAATCAATTCTTTTACTTTCAAATAACTGTCTTGGAAAAGATCGTAAAAATCTCCCCATAATCTCTGGGTAGAAGGATAAGACCAATTCTTAAGAATCGAGCTACTAGAATTTTTTTTATTGTCTCCACCTACACCAAATAAAAAATCTATACCACGCACCTTCATCTCCGGGATGTTATCTTTATTGCGATCTCCTCCGTTGCAGAATACAATCTCATCATTAGGATATCGTTTTTTAATTTTCTCTAAGCCGTTGATAGTTGATCCCTCATTATCATCTTCAAAATCAATAACCTCTGAGACCATGTTGAGGTTTTCAAGAATAGTTTTTCTTTCCTGAAAAGTAAGAAAATACCTCCCTTTTTTCTTTTCTAACCAATGATCACTATTTAAGCACACTATCAGCTTATCTGCTCCTTCTGCTGCTGATTTTAAATACGCTATGTGACCGGAATGAATTGGGTCAAAGCCTCCGCTAACAACTGCTATTTTCATGAAAGTATTATATCTAATATATCTATTAAATAGGCTAATAACTTAAGCGTAACTTCAGCTAATAATGGAGCACCTATCTTTTAAAAGTTGCAACAGTATATGAAAGTCCGGTTTTAAAAGTAATGATAAATGCTAAAAACAGAAAGAAATTAGAGATGAATAATATCAATGAGCTGTTAAGAGCTAATCCAAATAAATAAGAAGAAAATGTAATGAGCTGAGTAGATGTTTTAATTTTGGCAAGTAAAGTAACTTCAGTAGCATTAGAGTTCCCATTTCTTGCATTGTAATCTCTTAGAGCGCCAACCCAGAACTCTCTTACAAGGATCAATCCACCAGTCATCCCGATAAATACACTTGATAATTCAATACTCAAAGCGAGAATAAGAAAGGTAATCAATATTTTATCTGCGATAGGGTCTAGCACTGCTCCAATAGTAGATTCAAGGTTATATTTTCTAGCAAGGAAGCCATCCCAATAATCAGAAATGCTAGCAAGAAAAAAAAGAAATATTGCCAAGGTATATGAATTATATAAAGTAATTAATAAAAAAATTATTGGAGCTATAAAAATTCTAAAGTATGTTAGGGATTGAATAAAGTAATTCATAATTTATAGAAATTTTTTATCTCTTTAGCTAGTTTAATACTTATTCCAGAAATCTGACATAGATCATCTATGGAAGCTGACTTAATTAATTTGATAGATTTAAAATAATTCATTAAATCTTTTTTCTTCTTTGGCCCAAGCCCTTTTATATTATCAAGAGACGATTTCTTTATAGAGTTATTTTTTTTCTTCCTATTGCTTGTAATAGCAAATCTGTGAGATTCATCTCGAATTTGCTGAAGAAGCAAAAATCCTGGGCTGTCTTTGGGCATCTCAATAATCCCATCTTTAGAAAGAATAGTTTCTGTAGATCTGACTCTTTTGGATCCTTTAACAATGCTGAGGACCATTGGTGAATTTTTAGCTAAAACCGAAAAAGTACTCAAAGCAATCTTCAGCTGAAGCATGCCGCCATCAATCAGAATAATATCTGGCAATGGGTTAATGTTTGATTTATTAATTCTTCTTTCGAGAACATGCCTCATTGAACCTATATCATTTCCAGAAAATTCGTCAGGAATATTGAAAAGCCTATAATTATTTTTTTCTGGTCCATGAGGTGAAAACCTCACAGCTGAAGCCACAGCATTCTTGCCGCCATGATGGCTGATATCAAAACCTTCAATTGTTATATTCTTTCTTCTTAAACCTAAGTTTAAAATAAGGTCCTTAATTGCAAATGAATATTTATCCGCCTGATTAACCCTATTCTCAATAACCTGATTAGCATTTAATTTGCCTAACTTGGCCACTTTTCTAATATTTGAATTAATGTTTGCGGAAATTGCGATTTGTTTTCCAAATTTAAGTTTTACTGCTTCTTTGATAAGAGGCAAATTACAGGGTTTAATATTTAAGATAATTTTCTTAGGCAAAGAAAAGCTATTTTGGTAATAAGAAAATATTAAACTTTGAAACAGACTATCGGCATCATGTAATTGATTGCCTTTTAAATAATGAGTCTTGGTACCTCTGATTTTTCCATTTCTTACAGACAATATGCATATTCCGGTCCTATCAAGTTTAGAAACACATGCAAAAAAATCAACACTGATCAAAGCGCTATTAAATGATTGCTCTTGCTGAAGTAAATCTAAGCTTTTAATTCTTTTTTTGATCTCTTGCGCTCTTTCAAACTCTTGCTGTTCTGCAAGTTTATGCATCTGAGCGGTCATTAATGATTTAGTTTTTTTTCCAGAAGATGATAAGTAATGTTGAGAGCATACTATGTCTCCTTGATAGCTAAGCTCCGAAATCAAATTAACACACGGAGCAGAACATCGTTGCATTTGATGTTCAATACAAGGTCTTGATCGATTATTGAATGTTGTATCGCTACAATTTCTAATCTGATAAATCTTCTGCAAATCTTTAATCGTTGACTTTACAGCTTGAGCACTTATAAAGGGGCCAAAAAAGTTTTTTGAAACAGCATGTTTTGATCTCTTCATACTTATACTTGGATATTTATGGTCCATGGAAAAATGTATATATGGATATGTCTTATCATCCCGCAAAAGGATATTAAATCGAGGTAAATTTTCTTTAATTAAAGATTGTTCTAACAGTAAAGCTTCGGCTTCAGTAATTGTTGAAAAAGTCTCTATTTTGTCTGTCAGTATTTTAATTTGTTGTGTTTTTCTATCCTTAAAAGATTTACCAAAATATGAAGATACTCTTTTTCTTAAATCTTTAGCTTTACCAATATATATAATTTTATTTTTAGAAAAAAATTTATATATTCCAGGAGTATTAGGAACTTGTTTTAAATTCAATGCCATTAACTAAGAAATTTCTTTGCGATAAGTTTACCGGCAGCCACTCCATATTGATCAAAAGGATTAATTTGCAGCATGCATGCAGTAATAAAAACTCTATGCTCCCAAGTTGCCACCAAAAAACCAAGCCCTTCAATCGAAAGCTTGTTTAAATGAAAAAGATTAACTGGTGAATTACTGTTTGTTTTTTCAAGTAAATTTAAGGACCCTTTAAAGTCTGAGGATAACAAGGCAGCTTGTCCTCTGGCTTGAGCGCTTGATAATGGGCTATTGGAAGAGGTTGAGTAGATAATATCAGTGCAAAATTCTGCTGTGCCCTGATGCAATAATTGAAAATAGGAATGTTGAGCAGTAGAGCCAAAACCTCCAAATATTGACTGGCCTGTAGCTTTAAATATAGATTTAGAATTTGCTTTTTTTCCAAGTGACTCCATCTCGAGTTGCTGAATATAAGTTGCTAAAGATCGTAATTTCCAATTATAAGAGAGAACCACTCTATTCTTTTTATTTAAAAAGTTACTAAACCACAAATCTGAAAATGCCAATATTTTAATAAATTTTTGATATTGCAGATCTATTTTTGTATTACCCAGAAGCATTTTATCTGCAGAACGGCCACCCTTTAAAAATTTAGAGAAATTATTTTCTAATGCGGCACTCAGGGAAATAGGTGACCAAATTGAATATCTGCCTCCAACTGTTTCTGGAAATGGGACAATACAATTTTCATTAAAGCCCAGAGTTTTTGCTTTTTCTGAGTTGGCCGTAATTACTATTGAATTAGTTAAATTTCTTTTTGCACCCAGCCATCTTAAGCATGAAAGAGTCTCATCTGTTGACAGTGATTTGGATGAAAAGATGTAAAAATTTTTTTGATCACTTAATGGTTTTAATATTGAATTAAACTCATCCTTGTCAGGCCCAGATATGAAATAATAATTAAATTTAAATGATCCCTTATTTGTATATTCTTGAAGCAATTTTGGGCCTTCATAGGAGCCGCCAATTCCAAAAGTAATAATATTCTTATAGCCATCTTTTTTAATTCTTTCAATAAAAGGTTTTGTAATTTTTTTGAAATCGAATCCTGAAACTGTTTGATTATTTCGATATTGATGGTGTAAAGCTTGCCTATTTTCTGTCTTGTTTACAATCTCCCCATTAAAGAGATCATCAATGGAGTCTTGAAGATTCAATTTACCTGCAAGTTCTTCAAATAATTTATAGTGCTGAGAAGAAAAGTTCTTTAAATGGGAGTGATAATCTAAAAGCTCAGATTCAAACTTAAAGGATAGTTTTTTTTTGCTATTATCAAACTTTGAAAGTTTCTTAAGATCAAGAAAAATACTTTTAGGAGATCTATTTTTCATAAATGGAATTATTAAAATTCTGTAAAGCTTGAGAAATATCTTTAGCTTGAGTAATTGGCCTGCCAATGACTAAAAATGTAGAGCCCTTCTCAATTGCTTCTTTTGCGCTCATGGTTCTTGCTTGATCATCCTCTACTTTTATATCCCTTATACCTGGTGTAATTTTAATTGAATGAGAGCCTAACATTGTATTTGCTATTTCTAGCTCATCGGGCGAGCAAACAATTCCATCTATATTTAATTTAACTGCAACTTTAAATAAATTGCTTATTTGATCCTCAAGCTTGTTGCCAAATAAAGTCAATGAATCTTCCTCTTCTAGGCTTGTAAGTATAGACACTCCAATAACTTTAGTATTAATAGATTTACCTGCAAGCATAGCTTTCCTGATCATCTCTTCGCCGCCAGATAAATGAACTGTGAGCATATCTATTTTGCAGTCATTAAAGCCTGTAATTGTTTCATGGACAGTATTTGGAATATCATGCAATTTTAAATCTAAGAAAATTTTAAATCCTTGAGAAGATGCATGCTTAAGAAATGATTTTCCGAGGGCGTTAAAAACAACGCTTCCGATTTTAACCAAACAAAGATCTGGATTAAGTTGTTCTAAAATCGCATTAGCCTTTTCAAAATCAAATGTGTCAATAGCTACAATTATTTTTGGATCAGTCATGGGCATGCAGGAGCTTCTTGGATGCTTTGAAATGCATAATTGAGGTTTCACCTAAATAAGATTCTTCTTTTGTCTTAGGGTTAATGTATTTTCTTGGTCTGATAGTTTTTTTTGAGAATGAGCCAAAGCCTCTTATCTCAACTCTATTGTCTAATGCAACGGTATTTATTATTTCCTGCAGTATTAAATCAATTCCTTCAATAATTGTTTCATCACTTAAAGATGAGAACTTTCTTGACAGATGAATCGCAAGATCTGATTTATTGAAATTTTGTACTTGTTTCTTCATCTTTAGTTTAAGAAATACTTGGCTTTTGAAGTGAGACTAAAGCGAACTTTATTTTGAGATGGGATCTTGAAATTTTCCATGCTCTTTGGATTTCTTCCCATTCTTTCTTTTGTTACAAATGTTTCAAAAGAACCAAATCCAGATAGCTTAATATTTTTTTGAGATCTAAGGGTTGTCTTTATCACTTGAAAAAATTCATCTACTAGAGAATCAGAGATATCGACTGAAAGTCTCAATTCTTTTTTTAATATTCCACTTAGGTCTTTTTTAGTCAAATTCATGACCTTATTTTAGCATTCAATCTTTTATCTAAAAGCTTCAATATAAATTGCATTGAGCTACTGATTTCAGACTCTAATAAAGATTTAGTATTACTTTGAAAAGTGAATCTTAGTGTCATGCTGACAGAGCCCTTAGGAATACCTTTTCCTTCAAAAGTATTAATAAGATTGAAGAAGACTAGGTGCTTGATTGCTCCTTGAGAAATTAAACTTTCAACCTCTTCATAAGAAATAGATTTATCTATAACAATGTTTATGTCTCGTGTGGAAAGAGGAAATTTACTAGTCTTTACGATTTTTGGCTCTACAGAAGATGATGAAATTTTTTCGGGATAAATTACAAACCCATAAGCCTGTTTCTTGACCAGTTTCTCTGTAACGGAGAGGTCTATTTCACCCATCATTCCAATTTTTTGTTTGCCAACAAATATATCTAATGCATTTTCATTGAATGGTGCTAATGAACTCGCTTTTTGAAGTTCAATATTTTGCATGCCAAAGGTTTGTAATAGTTTAGAGATTTCTGCTTTTAACGAAAAGAAATCATATGTCAATTCTTTCTGACTCCAAGTTTTTTGAGGTTCATGATGATAGATCATTCCGGATAGATGTAACGCTTGAGTAAAGCCGCTTTTTTCTTTTTTAAAGACATTGCCTGCTTCAAATACTTTTATAGATGTATGCCCTTTTTTTACATTGCTGTTTACTGCTGCAAATAGAGATCTGAAAAGACTTCCTCTAAGCAATGGCTCGTTTTCATTTATTGGATTTTGTAATTCAGCAGGCTTCCAGTTATTAGAATTTAATTGATGAAAGGAGTCTCTTGAAACAAATGGCATATGCATAAGTTCCTTAAAGCCAGAATGAATAAGACCAAGTCTAAGATTACCTAATGCATTACTCTGCTTATTATTAGTAATTGGCCCTGCCTTTGGTTTTGACCTAGGTATATTGTCATACCCATAAGATCTTAATAACTCCTCATATAAATCTTCTTCTAAAAAAATATCAAATCTGTGGCTAGGAATATTGAATGTGACATTCTGTTCATTTCTAGCATGTATCTTAAAACCAAGGTTTTTCAATATAAGAATTGCTTTGCTTGCCTTTAAGTTTAAGCCAGAAAATTTATTAAATCTTGCTACATCCAATTTCACATTTTTCTTTTTAGTCTTGTTGGAATCAGAATAATAAAGCTCAACCGAATCATACTCTGCTATTTGATCTAATAGAAATAGATATCTTTCTAATACTAGTTGCTGTAATTCAGGATCTACCCCTCGCTCAAAACGATGAGAAGCATCGGTAGCTAGTCCATACTTTCTAGCTTGATTGACAATAGTCTCGGGTCTAAAAAATGCAGCTTCTACAGCTATGCTAGAAGTGTTCAATGATACAGAAGATGCCTCGCTTCCAATTATGCCAGCAATTGCTTGGATCCCAGATTGGTCCTGAATTGTTAATGAAGAAGACTGGACATCTTTAACATCGCCTCCAATAACGGTTACTGGATTATTCTTGTCTTGAGGAAAACGAACATTAATTGGTAAAACTAACTTAGCTAAATCAAATACATGCATAGGCGCACCAAGTTCTAACATTACATAATTACCTAAATCAACCAGAGGATTAATTAATGGAATACCAGCAGATTCTAAGAAACTTCGCTTTTTAAAAGCTAAATTTTTTATTTTTTTTAAACCTTTAACCAGCATTAAGTGATAATTACCACAACCAGAGCTATCAATATGGTTAATGATTTTTTTATCTTGTATAAGTTTTAATGATGAAGAGTCAATTTTTTGGCTAGGTTTTTTTGATTGATATGCATAGAATTCTCTTTCCAAACCTCTGAGTGATAATGCATCTCCTCGATTTGGAGTGATATCAAATTCTATTAGATCTCCCTCTATCTCGCACTCAAAACCAACTTGCGTGAATACATCACTAAGTTTTTTTTGGCTGAGGTTTGTATTAAGAAAATTCTTTAAATATGAATATTGAATTTTCATGATGGAAATTGATTTAAAAAATCTAAATTCGATGAGTAAAATTCTCTAATATCTGTTACTCCATAATAAAGCATAGCTAAACGCTCAACTCCCATACCAAAGGCAAAGCCACGAAATTTTTTTGTGTCTATGTTGCAGCCATTCAGTACATTGGGATGAACCATTCCACATCCTAAAATTTCTAACCATCCTTGTTTACCAAATTTTATATCTACTTCTGCTGAGGGCTCAGTAAAAGGAAAATATGATGGTCTAAATCTGACTTCCATTTTTTCATTAAAAAAATCTTCTAGGAAATCTATTAAAACTCCTTTTAAGTCTCCAAAGGTAACATCTTCGTCAACTACCAATCCTTCAATTTGAGTAAACATAGGTAGATGAGTGGTATCAGAGTCACATCTAAATACTCTACCAGGAGAAAGCATATATAAGGGCAAATCTTCATTTAGCATTGCATGCACTTGAGTATTTGAGGTATGTGTTCTTAATAAATACTCTGACTTATTGCTGGAATTAAGATAAAAGGTGTCATGCATTTGTCTTGCAGGATGATTTTCTGGAAAATTTAATGCTTCAAAATTGTAAAAATCTGTTTCTATCTCATTTCCAGAAAAAATTTGATAATTTAGAGGAGTGAAATAGTTAATAATTTTTTGTGAAATTTTAGTTATTGGATGCTCGGAACCAACCAAAAACGGATCAGCAGGAAGAGATACATCTAGTTTCTTATAGTCACTTTTGCCTTCTATATACTCAATAGAGGTCTCAAATAATTTGGTTAGGTTATTTTTGAGAATATTTAACTCTTTTGCAGCATTTAACTTTTCATCTGATTGAAGTTCTCTAAGCTTTGAGAATGCAGTGACAACAAAAGACTTTTTACCAAGATATTGAGCTCTTAGTTGAAAGAATTCAGCCTCTGATTGAACGGATTTTAATTTGAGCGTGGCTGTTTCAATTAAATCCTGAGGGATTTGCATGAGAAGATTATACCCTTACTTTTTCTACGATTTTCTTAAAAGTGTCAGGATCGGAAAATGCAATACCAGCAAGAGATTTTCTATCTAGCTTTATGTTTGCTTGAGAAAGCTGGTTGATAAATCTGCTATAAGAAACTTCTAAAGGCAATAAAGCTGCTGATATTCTTGATATCCATAATGAGCGAAAAGTACGCTTTTTATTTCTTCTGTCTCTAAACGCATATTGCAATGCTTTAATATTAGATTGTTTAGCAGTCTTAAATAATCTACTTCTTGCGCCATAGTGACCTTTAGTCGCTTTTAGAACTTTCTTGTGTTTTGCTTTTGCAGCTAGTGCTTTAGTT
>Ga0255755_1000515_pt1 | contig 40804 bp, 33 predicted proteins | sample 011ome_18_FD_179955 | JGI IMG/M metagenome (GOLD analysis project Ga0255755, IMG submission 179955) | Coastal salt marsh microbial communities from the Groves Creek Marsh, Skidaway Island, Georgia - 011501BT metaG (version 2) | ecosystem: Environmental > Aquatic > Marine > Intertidal zone > Salt... | reverse complement strand
ACATGGAATAAAACAAGTAGATAGGAATCATGGGAATGTTGTAGTTTGAATATGCTGTTGCAAGTGCAATCCATGCAGAGAATGCTCCAGCCTCATTGATGCCCTCTTCAAGCATGACTCCATCTTTGGATTCTTTGTACCACATAACTTGATCAGCATCTTCAGGTTTATACTTTTGGCCTTCCGAGGAATAAATTCCAATTTGCCTAAATAAACCCTCCATGCCAAATGTTCTTGCCTCATCAGGAACAATTGGTACGACTCGCTCTCCAACGTTTTTATCTTTTAAGATATCTGTCATCATTCGAACAAAAGCCATAGTTGAAGAAATTTCTTTATCCTCAAATCCTTTGGTATATTTGTGGAATATAGAATCTGATGGCTTAGAGAGTTTTTGGGTATGCCCTCGTCTTCTGGGTATTGGGCCTCCTAATTTATCTCTTGTTTTCAAAAGGTATTGAATTTCAGGAGAATCCTTAGGCGGCCTAACATATGGAAGTTTCTCAATGTCTTTGTCTGAAACTGGAATATCGAACTTATCTCTAAATGCTTTTATGTTGTCAAGTGTAAGTTTTTTAACTTGATGGGTTGTATTGTCTGCTTCTCTTGACCCAGTCCCATATCCTTTGGTAGTAAGAGCTAAAATGACTGTAGGAGCGCCAGTAGAATTTACCGCTTTATGATAAGCAGCATAAACTTTATAAGGATCATGCCCTCCTCTGTTTAGTTTATAAATATCTTCGTCAGTCAAATCATCTACCATCTCTAAAACATCAGGATCTTGTCCAAAAAACTTTTCTCGAGTGTAAGCCCCACCTTTTGCTTTGAAATTTTGAAGCTCTCCATCAACAACTGTATCCATAAGCTCTTGAAGTTTTCCTTCTTTATCTCTAGCAAAAATTGGATCCCACAGTCTTCCCCAAATAACTTTAATTACATTCCATCCAGAGCCCCTAAACTCCCTTTCAAGCTCATGAATAATTTTGTTATTTCCTCTAACTGGACCATCTAATCTCTGTAAATTACAGTTTATGACAAAGATTAAGTTTTCTAATTTTTCCCTTCCAGCCAAACCAATTGCACCTTTGGATTCAGGCTCATCCATTTCACCATCCCCGCAAAAAACCCAAACTTTTCTATTGTTTCTTGGGGCTAATCCTCTTGCAGATAAATATCTCATAACATTAGCTTGATAAATTCCCATGATCGGCCCCAAACCCATTGAGACTGTCGGAAATTGCCAGTAATCGGGCATTAGCCACGGATGAGGGTATGAGGAAATTCCAGGTTTATTAACCTCACGTCTAAAATTATCCAAATCATCCTCTGAAAAATACCCTTCCAGGAAACTTCTTGCATAGATTCCAGGTGATGAATGTCCTTGAAAATATATTAAATCTTCCTGACCGTCTGCTGAACCTTGAAAAAAATAATTAAACCCTACATCATATAGTGTTGCAGAAGAAGAGAATGTGGCTATGTGACCACCCAACTCATCGGAAGATTTGTTTGCCCTTAAAACCATCACTAGAGCATTCCATCTAATAAGAGATCTTATCTTTCGCTCCATAAAAAGATCTCCCGGCATTTTTGCTTCTTCATTGACTGGGATTGTATTCCTAAATGGAGTAGTTAAATTATAGTTAGGAATAGTTCCAAACTCTGTTAGTTTTGATGCTAGTTTTCCTAAAATTAATGAGGCTCTATCTATGCCCTGCTCATCAATAATGTTTTTCAAAGCATCTAACCATTCTTTTAGCTCAGGATCATTAATGTGAAGATGTGGTGGTGGTTGATTTTTCAAAATTTTTTTTTAATTTGACAACGCTGTCATTATATATAGATTAAATTAATGTTGTTATTATATGTTTTCTATTAAATTTCACCACAAGGAAAATAATTATGCGTTTCTCATATCATCCATCAATGTGCGATCCCTCATTTTACTTGGAGCTGGGCAAAGCAGCCGAAGCTGCAGGTTTTGATGCAATAACATTTCCAGATAGTATATGTTACCCAAAAGAGTGTGACTCCACATATCCTTATAATGATGATGGAAGCAGGGAATTCCTGGATGGTGTTCCCTTTTTGGAGCCATTCTCAATTATTCCAGCAATTGCAGCAGTTACAGATAAATTAGAATTTTCTACATCAGTCTATAAGCTGGCTCCTAGACAAGCCGTTACAACTGCTAAGTTCGTTACAACACTGGGAGTTATGACAAATAACAGATTTCACTTTGGTGTTGGAGTAAGCCCATGGTATGAAGATTTTTTAGCAACAGGAGAACGTTGGGAAAAAAGGGGCAAAAGAATGGATGAGCAAATTGATATTCTAAAGGGTCTCATGAGCGGAGAATACTTCTCTTTCAAAGGTGAGTTTTATGATATTCCTGAACTTAAACTTTGCCCAGCACCAACAAAACCTGTGCCAATATTGATAGGTGGACATTCAAAACTTGCGTTAAAAAGGGCTGCAAGAATTGGAGATGGGTGGATAAGTGCTGGTTTAAGTCTTGAAGAGACAAAGAGCCTAATTGATCAAATCAATAGTTTTAGAGATGAATTTGGAACGCTAGATCACCCAAATTATCAATTTCAGGTAATGGGAGAGGCTGCATATTCTCCTGATGGAATAAAAAAACTTGAGGAATTAGGAGCAACAGAGGTAATTGTTGCCTTCAGGAATACTTATGAAGGCGGCCCAGATGAGAGAACATTAAACGGGATGATTGCTGAAATAAACTGGTATGCAGAAGAAGTAATTAATAAATCAAATAAATAAAATGGTCGGGATGGCCGGATTTGAACCGACGACCACCTCACCCCCAGCGAGGTGCGCTACCAAGCTGCGCTACATCCCGAAATTTCATATAGTTTATTAAATAACTATCTATCAAAAAATACAAAGTAAGTCACTCAAACAGAATGATGAACAATATATTTCATTCTTTCCAACTATACCAAAATAACTTTAAATTTTTTTAAATATAATTACTGAATAAAATGAGATTAAAAAATTTATACAGAATCAAAAAAAACTGTTAACATACACATCTTTAATAGAGGATAAACATCAAAATTATGTTTAAACTTTTGCGTTAGAGTTAAATATAATAAAATGATAAAATTGTAGACATATTTATTAAATTCAGTGAAAATGTGTTTTACAGACAGTTTCAACTTATAATTTTTTTTAAGAGAGAAGAAAAATGGCAAAATTTAAATCATCAATTAGTAACATATTTACTATGAGTGTTGCTTTCGTTTTTAGTTTGATCGCGCCACATCTTGTGGCACAAGAATCAGTCGATAGCGAAGCTTCTCCAAAAACCGCTGGTGAAAAGGCCTCAGAACAGGCTTCAGGTTCCTTAAGCGCAGGCGCAATTGCTGCTGCTGTAGCTGCTGCTGCTGCCCTTGCTGCAGTTATCGATTCGGGTGACGGAGGATCTGCTGCTCCAGTTCCTACGCCAGCTCCTACTCCAGCTCCTACGCCAGCTCCTACGCCAGCTCCTACGCCAGCGCCAACTGAAACCTATACTGTTGATGTTGTTGTGCCGACAATTGTAAATACAAATACAACAACTTCTACTGAAACAACAACTAATACAATTACTGGAGTTTATTTACCAAATACTAATACTAATACTAATACTAATACTAATACTACAACCAATACACTTACTCGTTATGTGACTAATACTAATACTTCCACAAATACAGTAACTAACACGAATACAAACACGAACACTACAACAAATACTGTAACATCAACTTTTGTACAAGATTTAGATGGTGATAGTGTAGCCGACGATCCATACGTTGCGACAGGTGATGGGTCTGGAGTTTTCGTGACTGACTATGCGCAAACCATTAACCAAGACATTAACCAAGACTTCATTCAAATTATTGATCAGGATATAGAGCAAGTGGTTCCAATATTCTATGAAGGAACATATCAGGATTATGATGCGGGCGCTGAATTCTACAATATAAATGATCCATCCAATCCAAATGTAGATCTCAATCAATCTGTTGAATTAGGAAGTAACATATCTATTATACGAGTTCTTGAGGATGGCTATGTTGAAATTCAACAAGACTTCGTGGACAACATTGACCAAGATATAATTCAGGATGTATTTTACGAAACTGACTTAATTCAAGATATTGTTCAGGATGTTGAAATCAATCAAACATACTCAGTCGATGAGATAGTTACAGAGACTAGAACAAGATTAGCTGGAGAATAATAGAACTCAACTATTAAAAAACCCACCTTTAAGGTGGGTTTTTTTTAGTCTTTTTTTCACAAAATTAATACTTTATGTAATATTCAACTTTAGCAACCGGTAGTCTTGGATGAATATTCTGCAAGCTAGTTTCTACCTGATTAGTTGAAATATTTTTATAATATGTATTTTTTCCATCCCATCCAATAGATTTAACTCGAAAAGACTCCTCTATTTTCTTAACTTGAATATTTTTACCAAGTTTATTTATTGTTGTATCGTCAGTGCCTACTGTTCTGGCAATTGTTGCTGAATATAGATCTGGATTAAAAAGATTTATGGTCTCATACTTACTATTTTGTATGCCAATCATGTTGGTAGGCATTAAAATCTCAACATTATTAGTTAAACCAGATGTTTTTATAATCCTTCCATCTAAGGTAAATATTTTAACTCCATCGTTTCCAACCCATTCATAAATCTCATCTTCAATATATGCAAGAATTAGAATTGAGTGTGGGCCTCTTCCAAACCTAATTTTCATAAAACTATTTTCATACTCATCAAAGATTTCTTGGGTGATCTCATATTCTGGAAAACCAAATACTACACTATTAATTGAAGAAAAATTTTGTATATATGCAATGGGTAGATTTCCGCATGAGGATAAAATTAATATGACAAATAACAATCTAATCATAAAACCCATCCCACTCATGAATAATTTGCGCTTTATCAGCTTGATATGTTGTGCTCCATAAGTTCTGAGCATGAACTAAATATTGCGCACCATCTCGGGTTAAAGGTCTTAAACCAAATCCTGTTTGACCTCTAGAATACTCACGAAAGAAAACTTGAATGGGTAGATTGAAGAAGAATCCTTTATCAAAGCTACCCTCTCCAAACTCCGCTTTACTTATGTCTGTTAGTGAAAAAAATACTCCCATGCTCAGACCGCTCTTGAAATCTCTTGAGACATTAAAAGTGAAGCCTGAGTCCTCAGCAAGATATCTTCCCCCTCTCAAATGAAACAACACTCTAGATTTTGGTTCTCGATAATAAAAGTTCATATGGCCGGTTAAAGTTTGATAATCTCTAAAACTAAAAAGTTGCCTATATGCACGCTGTTTCACTTTCCATATTTCTGCACCAATTCCAAATGACTGTCCGAAAGGTTTATATAAAATTTCGCCTCCATAACCAGCAAACATCGGTTCAAATATTCCAGCAGATATCTTTGTATAAATATTTTTATAGGGATTAGCAAAATAATTCGTTTGTAATCTTGTGATATGTGATTTATTACTTTCTTTTAGGTATTTAACAATATCAGTTCTAACATGGGGAAGGACACTGTCAGAAGCTAGTTTTAATTCATCAAAATTATTAATGATTCCAACTGAACCAACCGCCAAAATATTAAAGTTTTTTCTTATAAGAGTTTCACTATGAATTGATAGTGATAAATCTCCAAAATAAAATCCATCTGGCCCCCCAATTTGGCTTCTTATTGCAGGAGAAATTTTATACATAAAAGATGGTAATATGGGTTGAGGTCTATAATCATGCTTAAGATGTTGTTTTGAATCAGGCTTATAAATAGTTACTTCTTTAAACAAAGCATCTGTTTTCTTAGCGTCCTTATAAAGGTTATATCCAGCCCTTGGTATGTTGACGGCAAACATAGTCTGATCAGCATTAATAGTTGCAATAGAAAATTCCTCAATTACATCGGGTGAAATTTGATTTAAAATATTAGCAACTCTTCCCAGAGCTTGTGCACTATTGAGATATTTTGATTGAGAAAATGTAATCTCATATTTATTTTTGTCAACATTTGCTGTTTGTAAATATAGATCATTATCTCTCAATAATTTCAGGGAAGATTTATATAAATATTCAGCTTCTTTGGCATTTACTACTTTTCTATAAACCTCAGCATTTTTTATTTTGGCGGGAGGGTCAGATTTAGTTATCAGCGTGGAGCCTCTCTGACCATAATTTCCAGCATATGAAAAGCCAAAACTAAGAGTATTATTTCTAATATATCCAATCTTTACATGAAAATTTTTAGATATTGGGTGTATGAATGAGTAGTTAATTTTCCCATCTTGTGAAACGGGTAAATATCCTTCTCCATCTTCCAAATAGTTAGTTGAATCATATTCAATTTTTAATCGAGTGCCATTAAATTTTGGTAAAAATATCTCTACTCCCCCAAATAAACCAGCCTTCTTTCCGCCAAAGAATTTACCAAAATTAATCTCTCCCCCTTGGGTATCACTCATTGCATCCCTGTCTCTACTTTCAAACCTTGAATCTATCCTAGCCAAAGGATTAGAAATATTTTTATTAGACATAGTGCCAAAGCCCAAGCCAAGGGTAAAATCTATATTTGATATTAATTTTGATGCGACAATATATTCTGCAGCAAATAAGGCTGAGCCACCAAAATCCCTGAATCCAACTGCAACCTGTGGAATAAATTGACGTTCTTTAAAAATTCGAAATTTTGCATCAAAACTTTTATCTTTATAAGATTGTTTTCCACTGAATTCAGGCGAATCACTATATAAAAAATTATTTACATCGGTGTACTGATATGAAGCTTCAAACCAATCAAATGGATGTCCCATGATTGAACCACGAAGATAGGGCTCAGCATGCGTCCATGTAAATCCTACGGTTCCACCAGGTTGCATTCTTGCACTTGGCATCTGAATTAACCCAATGGTTCCATAATTTGAATATGTTGGAGCGGAAGAGTAGGGATAAATATAATCTGCAATTTGAGAACTCACATGTAACGGAATGCATGAAAAAATCACATATAGGATTACAGAGTGCCTCATTTAAGAGATCAGTTATCAGATATTGCGGCTATAGATGCAGCTGTTACTGAGAGATTTGCTAAAATTGGTGTTATTGTCTCAACTAATGCAAGTGAATCAAGTGGTCTCGCTTGTCTGGGAACTATTAATGTTGCTCCTGGTAAAATATCATCTTTTTCAAATGGCATGAAAGGCAAAACGGGTATTGATAACCCATTTTTTCTTCGCAGTGAAACTCCATTGGGTTGTAATGAATATATGTTTGATTTATCAGCATCTTTTTGCAGTCCACCAGCAAGACTAAGGTAGTAATTAAATGATTCTCCAACTTTATGAGGTACAGTTACTGGATTTAAAACTTGACCAACTATAGTAACAGTATTAAGAAGCTTTGGCATATGGATAACATCTCCATCTTGAAGTTTAATATCTAAAGAAGGATTTGAATTAAGTAGATTTGGGTTCAGCTCAGTAACAAGTCTTCCTATAGCCTTAGCATCATCTAGAGATGTCATTAAACCAATAAGTCCGATTAAATCTGTAGAATTTTGTTGCAAGTAACCACTAGCTACCGCTGAGGATAAAATTTCAGAAAGTTCGGCTTTTGATCTTGATATGGCCTCCTCTTCAATCTCTTTAACTGACTGTCGAGTAAAAATTCCAGCCAATGGATAAGCGTCTGCAGTCAATCCTCCGGCTCTCTTATAAATATCACTTAGTGTGGTATTTTGAGATATTTCGTATGTACCTGGATTTATAAATTCGCCTTGAAGAGAAACGTAACCTGTTGGCATTGTTGAGTTATCTATCTGAAGATTTAGCATAGTTATATTAGTTAAATCTTTGAGCGCTTCATAAGGATAGTTTCCGAAGCCTCTCGCTCGAATTCCTACATCAAAACTTGGAATTGTATTCAACTTACTAACAAGAACCCCTCCTGCAAGATTAAAAATATCTAATGCATTGAGGTCTCTTGTAGTTGGGTATAATCCAGGAAATCTTACATTTCCTGTGACAGGTATTGAATTAATAATAAGAATTGGCAAAAGATCTGGGTTATTTGATAACAGATCAGTACAATTTTGAACTAGTGGCTTAGGAATTATTGCTAATTTTGCTTTGATCAGTTTAGATACTGGGTTTCCTGTCAAACTCTCTAGAGATGAAAGGCAAATATTAGAATTAGGGTCAGGAGAATCCATGATTGGACTAGAATCATCATTTGATTTAAAAGAATTAATTAAATAAGATTGTACTTCCTTAGATTGAGAATAAAGAATATCATCTTTTGAAAATACAAAGATTTGATCTCCAGAATTAAGTTTAAAATCATCTATTGTTGTTTGATTATTTAGGTTAAACATTACCAATCTGTATGATCGAGAGGCAAAATTTAGTCTTTTAACAATTCCAAAACCTGTATATGTATTTTCTAATAGATCTTTATTAACATTGATAAGGCTTCCTAATGTAGGATGCAGTTCTATAGAATAGGCCCCTGCATTTCTGATTTCCCCTAGTAGTTTGACAGATTGAACGGTTTGGCCTTCAGAGGAATTGATGGTAATTTTATCGCCATTTTGTAAAGTAAAATTTAAATCTTTTGGATTAAGTATTTTCTTTTCTCCGCCAACCAAAAGTCTTTCAATGGAAATATTTTGCATATCTGCGAATGGAGTAGTGCCAAGAGCAAAAGAAATAACATCTGATAAGGTTTGCTTATCTTTAATTTCGTAAATAGCTGGTCTAATAATCTCTCCTAATATTGAAACACTTGATTCAAGCCCGCCAACAAGCAATGAATCTCCATCATTGAGAAGGAAGTCTGAGGAAGAGACATCACCGAAAATCAACAAATCGTATAGATCAATAGTTTTAACAGAGTTGTCTTTACTCACAATTTTTATAGACCTAAGGGAACTATTATTTTTCACGCCACCCGATGAGATGACTGCATTTAAGACTGTTCCAAAAGCATTTAACACATATGTGCCTGGAGTCCTTACATTACCCAAAGCAAAAATTTGTTTTGAGCGAATGCTGTTTAGTGAAATATAAGCTTCAGTACCAGGAAATTTGTTAGAAATATCGGTCTTGATTTTTTTTGATACTTCAGAATATGTTAAGCCAGCTACCTGATATTCACCAATATTGGGAACAAGGATCGAGCCATTTAAGTCAACTTGTATTAAGCCTTCATATTCAAAACCTCCGAATAAAGAGATTTGTACCTTATCTCCTAATTTAATAATATATTCGTTATCGATAGGAAGGCTATCAAAAAAATTAAACTCGTTGGAGTATCCTGAAAAGATTTCCTGCCCAAAAAGTTCTAAAGACTTAAATTCCTTAGGAAGATCTTCTTTTGATTTATAAGACTTATATTCATCAATCAAAAAACATGCCCTTTGATCCTGCTCACATAATTTAGTCGCAAGCTCAATACGCCTAGAATTAATTTCTGCAAATGTAATTTCTTCTATCTCCTGTTGCTCTAGTTCTGAAAACTTTGAGAAAATATTTTGCATTTCATTTTGAACAAAAGATTTATAGCCCTCCTGTGCACTTATTTGAGCCCCACCAGACGTAGAAGAAGAGCCACCAGAATTATTGTTAAGTAACTTATCGAGTTTTTCCGTAAGTTCATCAGGACTACTTTGAGCTAGCAATTGATTAAATGTAAATGGGGTAACAAAAAAAACCCCAAAGATTAATAAGAATTTAATAGAATTCATATAAGTTTTTTCTTTAAAACCGGTGATGATAATTAAATATTATACACATATAGTTATTGATATTTGCTAATTATTTAGCCCTCATATGTTTATAGTTAAGTTATAAATCTGCAAAAATAAGTTACCCTTAAAAATTTTTAACCTTATATCCGTTTATGGTTGATTGTTATATTTTCTTTGTTTGCATTGGACAGATAAAATACACCTAATAAAAAGGGATAGAAAAGAGTAAATCTATATCTTACAAATGTTCCCTCATTTGACATAATTAAAGAGTACATAGAAAGTCCAATAAGAAGTATAAAGGTTAAAAAAATAAATTCATTACTCCTATAAACACTTTGATTTATACATAAACGAACGTATAAATAAATTAATAGACAGCTTTCAATTGATTGTAGTGGATAAAAAATATTGCTCCAATTCCAGGGCATTGGTATCAATAATAGCACCGGTATCTTTGTAACTGATTGATAAATAACATCAAATATTGAATTTAATTTTAAACTGTCAATATTCTCAGGACCATATAAAGCCCATGCTTCATATGAAATTGACCCGTCGTAAGCAACAAAATCTTCAGCTGCAAAAGCAATCCTATAAAGGTTTAAAATTGATAATATTTGGTCCTTGAAAACTATACTTGATGCAAACAGTATTATCACAAAAAAAGTAAAAAAATTCTTACTTTTGTGAGCTTGAAAAACCAAGGATCCCAAAAGGTACAAAGCAAGAATCGCAAACATTTGTATCTTTAGTATGAATAGTGGATACAAAATCAGCAAAGGCAATATATATCTTCGTCTTAACAAGTTGATTATAAAAACTATAGAAAGAACCATTATCAAAGTATCTCTCAGCCCTAAAGATGAATACAGAATAAGACTTGGAATAATAAAATATAACAAGACCTCATTCTCATTTTTGAAGAATCTTTTAAACCATAAAAATGTAGCAAATAAAATCAGTTTATTCGCAAAAGCTAATGAAGTTACCGTCATGAAGTTTGGCAAAGGTATTGCTGCAAGAATTTTTGATGTGAATGTAATAGCATTAGTTGCGTCATCACTATAGAAATTGCCCGCACTATTAATATTTCCCCTGCCAGCTTTCAGTGACATGACTTCTGAAGCATATTGATATTGATCGCCAAATAGCCATGGGGAAAAAAGAAAATGATTTACTAGCAGAGGAGAGAAAAATAATCCAAACCAAACAATTAGTGCGTTAGTTTGAATTAATTTTAACTGGTAGCAAAGAAGGAGAAGAAATGCTAAGGCAGAGAAGTTTGCAAACTCAAAAATATAATACTCAAGAGTACCGTCATAAGTAACTAAGTCGAAATATTCATTTACCATAAATCTTCTTTATTCTTATGAATAAAGGAAAACAGTATTGAAAGAAATAAGAACGCAATTAAATTCGAAAAAATTATGGATGATATATCTGGAGTGATTGGATATTCAGATGAATGAGGAGGATCTGTAACATATATATAATAAGGCAGATCATTCTCTAAATTAGCAATCTTGTAATATTCTGAATTAATTGTATTTCCTAGCGCAGATGAGATATATGAATTTTTTGATATTGCCAATTGTTTATAAGTAGCTTCAATAATTTCTTTAGATCTTTGAATTAGGCTTTCTTTTGAATAATTATCTGTCTCTATGATCAAATCATTCATAAATTTTATTGCTAAATCTTTATCAGACTGTAGTGCAAATATATCTATGTTGCTAGAGCCTCTTTTTTGCTTTATTTCAAAGGTGCTGATGATGTATTGCTGCAAATCATGAGCAGTGTAAAAATCATAAAGCTTATAGCCAGATAAAAATGAAGCAATTTTGTCAGATATTTTATGATTTTTAGAAATATTATTAAAATAATCAGGATTCATATCTCCATTACCAAACACTTTTGATCCCCATCCTTTCTGCCACATTCTCTGAGCTAAGGCATAAGAATACATATTGGATTGAAAAGCTTCAATTGAACTCGAGGAGCTAGAAAATGATCCCCCAAGTATTGATTGAGCATCACCCAATAAAGCAGATTGAGATGAAGATGTTTGAGCTGGCAAAGCCTCTCTTAGGGTTGAGGATATGCTAAATTGAGGTTTAGAGGTTTGGACTAAGAAAAAGCTAAAAACTAATGAGGCCCCAATAGCTATTAAAGATTGTTTAGTAAGTATATTTACAATAAATAAATCTTTTATAAGATGAGCGCGTTCTTTAAAGTGAAAACGTTTTAAAAAATTCATATTTAATAACCGGTATTTTAGACACAGTATAGTTCTACTAAACTTTGAATCAACATATGATTAGATTTTTTTTAATAAGCACTATGAAATTTTAAGTTCTTGGATGTGCAATGATATATAATTAGCCGCGATATGATAAATTCAAATATTAAAATAGGTATAGTTGGGCTGGGCTATGTTGGGCTTCCTTTGGCAGTAGAGTTTTCTAAAAATTTCAACGTTGTGGGCTTTGATATTTGTCAAAATCGCATAAAAGATCTTAAAAATAGACATGATAAGACCATGATGATCTCTAAACATCAATTGGCTAATTTTAATGGTAGATTTTCATCACTAGAAAAAGATCTTCAAAAATGCAACATATATATTGTTACGGTTCCTACACCTATTGATAAAGGAAATAAACCAGACCTCACTCCACTTATAGAAGCAAGTAAAACTATTTCAAAATTTTTATCAAATGACGATATTGTTATATATGAATCCACGGTATATCCTGGTGCAACAGAAGAAATTTGCGTCCCTCAATTAGAGTTATCTGGTCTTAAGTATAATCGTGATTTTTTCTGTGGATATAGCCCTGAAAGAATTAATCCAGGTGATAATTCAAAATCACTAAGATCTATTACGAAAATAGTAAGTGCATCGAATAGAAAAACAGCTTTGCTTCTTAAGGAGCTTTATGAACACATTATTGATGCTGGTATATATTTAGCTCCTAACATCAAAACTGCCGAAGCTGCAAAAGTAATTGAAAACACTCAGAGAGATTTAAATATTGCTTTGGTTAATGAGCTATCCAAAATATTTTATAAACTTGATATAGATACTCATGAGGTTCTAGAAGCTGCGGCTACTAAATGGAATTTTGCCAAATATACTCCCGGGCTTGTTGGTGGGCACTGCATTGGTGTGGATCCATATTATTTGACTCATAAAGCTCAACAAGAAGGCTATAATCCTGAGATTATTCTAGCTGGAAGGCGAATAAATGATTCAATGCATGAGTTTATCTTTGAGAGAGTCATTTCGCATATTATTAAAAATAGAGTTTCATTAAACTCTTTAAAAGTTTTAATTTTAGGCATGACGTTTAAAGAAAACTGCAATGATCTTAGAAATAGCAAGGTATTCGAACTTGTTAAATTGTTCCAGAAACAATCGATAAAAATTTTTCATTCTGAGCCATTCATAGATGACTTAAAGATTGATGGCTCAAAAAATATAAATTATACGAAACTTAAAAATACCAATCAAAAATTTGATGTAATAATTATTGCTGCGCCTCATGATGTGTTCTATGACTCAGAAGAAACCATAAACTCTAAACTTAAAGATAAAAATTCTTTGATATTTGACATAAAAGGACGTATGAAAAAAAGCAAAAATTATGAAAGGCTCTAAAAAAATACTTGTTACTGGAGCTGCTGGCTTCATTGGTTTTCATTTATCTAAAAGATTAATTGAAGAAGGTCATCATGTAATAGGACTTGATTCAATAAATGATTACTATGATGTAAAACTAAAAAAAGCGAGATTGAAAATCTTGGATGATATTGATGGCTCATATAATTTTGTTAAGCATGATATCTCCAGAAAATCTACAATTGATCTTATAAAAGAAATAGGTCCCTCATTCATCGTTAACTTAGCTGCTAATGCGGGGGTTAGATACTCCATACTAAACCCACATATATATGTTAAAAATAATATTTATGGCTTCTTAAATATTTTAGAGGCAGCAAAAGAAATAAACCTAGAAAACCTTGTATATGCATCTACTAGCTCAGTATATGGTGCAAATACAGATTATCCATTTTCTGAAAAAAAAGGAGTGGATCATCCACTTCAATTTTATGCAGTTACTAAAAGAACCAATGAACTCATGGCTCATGCCTATGCAAGTCTTTTTAATATTAAGTCAACTGGTTTAAGATTTTTTACTGTCTATGGTCCTTGGGGTCGGCCTGACATGGCTCTATTTTTGTTTACTAAAAATATCTTAAAAAATAAGCCAATTAAAATATTCAATAATGGTGATCATCTAAGAGACTTCACTTATATTGATGACATAGTTGATGGGATTCATAGAGCGATTTTTAATATTGATTATGCAGACCAAAATTGGAATGAAAAAAAGCCAATTCCATCATCATCCTATGCCCCATTTAGAATATTTAATATTGGTGCTAGTGATCCTGTTAAGCTAATGGACTATATTAAAGAAATAGAGATTAATTTAGGCATCGAAGCTATCAAAGAATTCCACCCTCTTCAACCTGGTGATGTAAAGGCTACAACAGCTGATATAAAAAATATACAGAATCACTTAGGTTATGCCCCCACAACAAACATAAAGACCGGCGTAAAGAATTTTGTTGACTGGTACAGGCGATATTATAGAATTTAAGCATTTCACAGAGCTTGTAAATTGAAAAAAAATATCCTTTATATTTCTTATGACGGACTAATGGAGCCTCTGGGGGAATCTCAAGTTCTGAATTATCTTAAAAAGATTTCGATTACACATAACATACATCTAATTTCTTTTGAAAAAAATGCTGACATGCTAGATCTACAAAAATTTCATGGGCTCAAAGAAACTTGCTATGCTCATAAAATAAATTGGATACCCATAAAATACTCTAAATTAATTCGATATGTTTCTTCCTTAAAAAATATTTTGAGCCTCTTTCTGCAAGCATCCCGAATTTTGATTACTAACAGCATCCATATAGTTCATATGAGAAGCTACATGCCTGGAGTAGCTGTCCTGCCGTTAAAAAAAATATTTAGATTCTCATTAATATTTGATATGCGAGGTCTTTGGGCTGATGAAAAAGTAGATAGACTGGGTTGGAAAAAAAATCAACTTAGATATAAGTTTTTTAAATTTTTAGAAACAAAATTACTTAGAAAGTCAGATTCTATAATTACTCTAACAAATAACTTAAAAACTTACTTGATAAAGCAAGGTTATGACGGAAATAAAATTACCACCATAAGAACATGTGCAAATCTTGATAAGTTTTACCCAATGAACCTTAGCAGCAAAAACACAAACATTAATTTTGGATATCTTGGTTCTGCAGATACTGCCTATGATATCAAGCCTGTACTAGAATTATTTAATCAGATTCTTAGCATCCAACAAAATGTAAAGTTAAAGGTTTTTACCAAGAGTGATCATAAAACAATATACGAGATTGCTAATAAAATAGGTATTAAGCATCACTACTTGGATATTAGTTTTTGTAATAGAGAGGATCTAAACGTCGCAATTAATGAGCTTAGTGTACTTTTATTTTATTTAAAACCAAGCTTTTCATTGCTTGCTTCAATGCCTACTAAGATTGGTGAGTCATTAGCATGTAATGTTCCTATTGTTTGTAATGCATTTAATGAAGATATTCAAGAAATGATGAGTGAGCATGATGCAGGGAAATTAATTGAATTTAAGAATACTCAAAAGGAAGCTATAGAAACTCTTCACTTTATTAAGAATTATTCTCAAAAATCTTATTGCAGAGATCTAGCAATTTCTGAATTTAATCTTGAGGAAGGCGCTCAAAGAATAGCTAATATATATTGTAAAATATAATCAATGGCAGACAAGAGAATACTAATAATATGCCCCTATCCTTTGGGCTGGGCTGCTGGTCAACGACTTAAGTATGAGCAGTATATTGGCCATTGGGAAAAAAATGGTTTTGAAGTAATAATTTCTTCATTCTTTGACTTAGATACATGGAGAATTCTTTATACGAAAAAAAATTTGTTAAAAAAAATTTTAGGAACCTTTCGAGGTTACTTCAAAAGAATTAAGGATATAAGAAATGCTGAAAAATATGACCTTATTTATATTTTTTTGTGGGTTACGCCCTTTGGGAAATTTTTTTTTGAAAAAGCGCTATTAAGTAAAGCAAAAAAAGTTATATATGATTTTGATGATTCTATTTTTTTAGATTCTAAAAATTGCTTCAAGAATATAATTAAAAGTCCAAAAAAAATTAATTTTCTAATTAAAAATTCTCATCATGTTATTCTAAGCTCGCCTTTTAACTTAGAGAAATGCAAAAAAATTAACCTAAGTGGATCTGTTACATATATTCCATGTAGCTTAGATACCTCGAGATTTAAACCAATTAGGAACAATACTGCATCAAATAAAAAAGTTGTACTTGGGTGGACTGGGACTTTTAGCTCAATACCCTACCTAAACTCAATAAGACATATATTAATTAAGCTCAAGAAAGAGCGAGATTTTAAGCTGTTGTTAATTACAAACTTTGATTATGAATTTTCTGAAATGGATCTTGAGATCATTAAATGGGAAAAAAAGACTGAAATTTTAGATCTTAATAAAATAGATATAGGTCTATATCCGATCCATAAGGATGAATGGTCTCTTGGAAAAGGCGGTCTTAAAATGATGCAGTATATGGCTATTGGGATTCCAGGCGTAGCAACAAACTATGGAACTGCACAAAATATAATTAATCATGGTTCAAATGGATATCTAGTGTCTGAGGATGATGAGTGGGTAGATGTTTTAAAACTTCTGATAGATAACAAGGTATTAAGAAGTCAGATTGGCGCTCAAGCCCTAAATGATCTTAAAGAAAATTACTCGTATAATGCTGTAAAAAATTTGTACTTAAATATATTAAATACTGTTTAAAACTATCATGATAATCAAAGATAAATGTAGCACTTGTGGATCCCCAGTTGAAGAGATTGTCAATATTGGCAATAGCCCTCCTGCAAATAACTTTATTAGTAATCTAGACGAGGACTCAAAATCATATCCACTGATAGTTGACTATTGCGAAAATTGCAATGGAATACAACTAAGGCATTGCCTTGAAATGGATGAATTATTTACTAATTATTCATACATGACACCAGATGCCAAGTCTCTTAATGATCAATATAGTAAAATTATTAGCTATTTAAAAAAATCAAAGATTCTTAATTCAGAGATGCAATGCCTCGAGATTGGAAGTAATACTGGCAGATTTCTTCAAGCACTTCTACCAGAAGTTAATGCAGTTCTAGGGGTGGAGCCAGCAAAAAATATAGTTGATATTGCGCGAAAAAATGGCGTCAATACTATATGCAAATTTTTTAGTGAGGCGGTTGGAGAGGAAATTTATCAAAACTATGGAAATTTTGACATAGTTTTTGCAAGACATATGTTTGCGCACAATTCAAATCCTCAAGAACTTATTAAAGGAGCAAAAAATGTAATGCGTAGCAAGGGCTACTTCTTGATAGAAAATGCATATGCAGTAGATACTTTTTTACATGGAGAGATTGATCAAATTTATCATGAGCATATGTTTTATTTCTCACTGCAAAGCATTAAAAATCTTATGAACCTTCATGGATTCCATCTAGTGGATTTTTTGACTACCGATATTCATGGGGGGTCGCTGGTCTACATATTTACAAATGACCCTGATGAATCTGTAACAACAAAAGTAATTGACTCCTTGGCTTATGAAAAATCACTATTCGAAGAAAAGAAAATTTTTCAAACTTTCAATGACAAGATTGCTTTGTTAAAAAATAATGTAGAGTTCGAGCTTGCACAAGCAAATGCTAAAGATCAAAAAATTATTGCTTATGGAGCTCCTGCAAAAGCATTTACTATGTTTACATATTTAAACTTAGGATGCGATCATATTTCTTTCTGTGTTGACACAACAGAGACAAAAATTGGCAAGCTATTTCCTGTATTCAATATACCCATTCTCAGCGAGGCTGATCTATCAAAGCAAGAATATGATGTTGTTTTAGTCTGCGCATGGAATTATCAAGAAGAAATACTACATAAATCAAAAAAATTATTTAAAAAAGGAACAAAATTAATCTTTCCGCTGCCGAAATTTAGGGTTGTCATTGTATAGAAATGGGGCAACAAAATATACATGATCTATTTGGCGTTGAAATTCATACAAGGCCATTATCCTCGTCTAGATTAGGATTATTTTCTGAAATATACAGAAAGAAAAATTTTACTGAGGAGTTTTTACAAGATTCGTTTTCCATATCTGAGAGAGAAAATACTTTACGGGGAATGCATTTCCAAAATCAACCTTTTGGTCAAGCAAAACTAGTAACTGTTATAAAAGGCTCAATAATGGATTTTATAATTGATATTAGAAAAAATTCTCCAACTTACAAGGAATATGGATCCATAGAGCTCTCAAGTGTTAATGCAAAGGTGCTTTTTATCCCTAAAGGTTTTGCTCATGGCTTTAAAACTCTTGAAAAAAATACATGTGTATTTTACAAACTAAGCAATTACTATTCTCCTGATCATGAAATGACACTTAGGTGGGATGATCCAACAATTGGAATTGATTGGAAGGAAATAGGTGATGTGCATATGTCTGATAAAGATAAAGATGGAAAATTGTTTTCGGCTATTGAAAGGGATATAAGTTTTTAAAATGGAAAACAAAAATAAAATTTTAGTAACAGGTGGTGGTGGCTTTATTGGATCGCATTTCATCAATGAAATTTTATCTATGAATCCAGATAAAGAAATATTGAACCTTGATTGTATTTCCTATGCCACCTCGATTAATACATTAGAAATGTTTAATGATTTTAAAAACTATCAGTTTAAAAATATAGATATAAATAATTTTGACGATGTGCTTCTAATTTTCAAAAAATTTGAGCCAGACATAGTTATTCATTTTGCAGCAGAGTCACATGTAGATAATTCTCTTTCAGACCCCAAGATTTTTCTAGAGACTAATATTATGGGTACATTCAACCTACTTCAAGCCTCCCTGGAAATAAAAAAAATATTGCCTTCATTTATATTTCATCATGTTTCTACAGATGAGGTATATGGAGATCTTGATTTTGACGATAAAAAATTTACAGAATTCTCAAATTACAAGCCAAGCTCCCCCTATTCTGCTTCTAAAGCCTCATCAGATCTATTGGTTCAATCATGGGCACGGACATACAATCTTAACTATGTGATTACTAATTGCAGCAATAATTTTGGTCCAAGGCAATATACTGAAAAACTAATTCCAACTGTCATAAGAAAAATTATAAATAAACAAAAGATCCCAGTTTATGGAAATGGTCTAAATATTAGAGATTGGATTTATGCCAAAGACCATGCTCAAGCTATTATTTCTATTCATAAACATGGTGTTATTAATGAGAAAATAAATATTGGAGGAGATCATGAAATCTCTAATCTGTCTCTTATAAAACATTTACTTGCTATGATGGGGTGTGATGAGAATCTAATTGAGTTTGTTGATGATCGTCCTGGGCATGATCTTAGATATGCGATTGATAATTCAAAAATCTACTCATTAACGGATTGGTCACCAACTGAGTATTTCGAAAAAAATCTTCAAGAAACCATTGAGTGGTATAAAAATAACCCTAATTGGTGGGAGTCTTGATTTTGGTCATAGGAAAATATGGTCAACTGGCGAGATCTTTTCAAAAGTTTAAGCCAGATGCAGTTTTTCTCTCTTCCAAAGAAATTAACTTGGTTGAGATTAATAAAATACAAAGTATCTTGTCGAGATATAAGCCTAATTTAATATGTAATTTTTCTGCTTTTAACGATGTAGATGGAGCGGAAGTAAATCAAAAGAATAACATCATAAATTCTGAGGCTATTTTAGAGCTTGGTAAGTTTTCAATGTCTAAAAAAATTCCTATTATTCATATTTCTACGGATTATGTATTCGATGGCATAAGAGGTGATTACTCTGAAAATGATCAAACAAATCCTATAAATAAATATGGCTTAGCAAAATTACACGGAGAGAGAAACTTACTTGATACCTCCTATTCATGCTTAATAATTAGAACTGCATGGCTTTTTAGCAGATATAAAAATAATTTTTTAGAAAAAATAATTTTGAAAATAATAAATAATAATCATCTAACTGGAGCCTATGACTGCATTGGTTCTCCGACATCTGCAAGCTCTTTAGCAAAAGCAATTATCAAAATTATTCCAAAATATTTAAACGACTTATCTTTGGGGGGAATATATCATTTTGCCAACCAAGGTACAGCTTCGAGATATGAGCTAATTCAAGAAATTCAAAATTTGTTTATCCAGACCTCATCAGCAAAATATTCTCATCAAGAAATAATAAAAGTTAAAAATTCGTTCTTCAATCTTCCAGCTAATAGGCCGCTTAATACCTCATTAAATTCTGATAAAATTTTTAGTACTTTCAATATTAAGCCTTCTCAATGGAAAGAAGAGCTCAAAAAAGAAATAATTAATCGGGAAGAAATATGAAAGGAATAATATTGGCTGGTGGATCTGGTACTCGACTAAAACCCATTACCACAATAATCTCTAAGCAACTTTTGCCAATATATGACAAACCAATGATTTTTTACCCCCTTGTAACACTAATGGAGCTTGGGATACGTGATATTACGATCATAGTTACTCCACATGATTTAGAAAGATTTAAATTATTGCTTGGTAATGGTGATAATTATGGAATCAAAATTGAATATCTCACTCAAGATAAACCAAATGGACTTGCGGAAGCTTTTATTATAGCTAAGAAAAAAATTGCAGGGGGTAAGGTCACCCTAATTCTAGGTGATAATATTTTTTATAGTAATAGCATCAATGAAAATATAGTTCATAGTTTTAAATCAGGAGTGAAAATCTTCAGTTACATTGTGAATGATCCCGAAAGATATGGTGTTATTAAATTTAATGAGTATGGTGAGGTCGAAGATATTATAGAAAAACCAAAAATTGCCCCTTCTAATGCAGCCGTGACGGGTTTGTATTGCTATGATGAGGATGTAATTGAATTAGCAGAATCACTCCAGCCATCATCCAGAGGAGAGCTTGAGATTACTGATTTAAATAATATCTATATAAAGTATAAAAAAATAGATGTTATTCCACTCGATAAGGCATCAATCTGGCTAGACAGCGGAACCTTTTCATCGCTTCAGGAGTCATCAAATATCATTTCATCCTTGCAAAAAAGAAATGGAGAGCTTATTGGATCCCCAGAAAGGACGGCATTGAAAAAAGATTGGATATCAAAAAGTCAGCTCTCTAAGCAATTATTGTTAAATAAAAATAGTTCTTATTTTAAAAGCCTGGAAAAGCTTTTGAATTATATTTAGACCAAAAACTTTCTAAAATCATTATTAGTCTCTTTTGATACCCCCCTTGATGAAAGGAAACTTGACATGCGCTATTTTAAATACTCAAAATAAGTCTAATCTTTGGATTCAATGCATGAAGGTTTGAGAGCCAAATTAAACAAAGATGGTGACTTGAAAATCTTGATCAATAAAATAGTATGAAAGATTAGCTGTTACTCTCTTCGCCAACTTGATTCTAAATTGTTTAAATAAAATATATCTTCATACATAAAGTATAATGTGGATATGTGTGGAATACTCGGTTCTATTGGACAATTTAAAAATATCAATGAAGAAAGTTTCTTCCAAGCATTGCAAAAATCAAACTTCAGGGGCCCAGATTTCTCTGACGCTCACAATTTTATCTCTTGCAATAATAAAATATTTCTAGGGCATAACAGATTAGCAATTATTGACCTAAATCCTACAGGAAATCAACCGAAAATTTCTCATTCAAAGCGTAATATGATTATTTTCAATGGTGAAATATACAATCACCTTGAACTTAGAAAGAAATTTCCTAGTGAATTTGAATGGGCAAGCAACTCTGATACCGAAACCTTAATTGAGCTACTTGAAAAATTTGGCATAGATAAAACTCTATCTATGTTACGAGGGATGTTTGCTTTTGCAATTTACGACTTTAATAAAGATGCCATCACATTGGCTCGGGATATTTCAGGCGAAAAACCTCTATATATTCATTTCAATGAGCAGGGCTTCATTTTCTCATCTGACTTAAATTCTCCCTATCATCTTGGAATACTTTCTAAAGAAATTAATGAGGTAGCGATTAATCAATTGCTTAAATTCAACTATATACCTGCTCCCTTAAGTATCTACCAAAGTACTTTTAAACTTCCTCCAGCTTCATATTTATCCATTAATTTAAAAGATTTTAAACATAAGTTCTCTAATTCATTTGATACTATAATTAATTCACCAGGGGTAGAGTTCAAAAAATTTTGGGTTATGCCCGAGCAAAAAGATCAATTTGATGAATCATACTCTTCATCTGAACTCCTAAAAAAAACAGAGCAGCTTCTTGAAGAGTCAGTAGCTCAGCAACAACTCTCAGATGTTCCTATCGGTGCATTTTTGTCTGGTGGAATTGACTCTTCTCTAGTGGTTTCTTTGATGCAAAAAAATTCAAGTTCCAAAATTAAAACATTTAATATTGGTTTTGATTTTGATGCATATGACGAATCACCATATGCAAAAAAAATTGCTAATCATCTTGGTACAGATCATCACTCAACAATCTGCACCAAGGAAGAAGCAATCAAGATTATTCCATCGCTGCCACATGCCTTTGCAGAACCGTTCGCGGATTCATCACAAATCCCAACAATGCTTGTTTCTAAGATTGCCAAAGAACAAGTTTCTGTTGTTCTGAGTGGAGATGGCGGTGACGAGTTATTTGGAGGCTATAATCGATACCTTTTATCGAGTGGCTACTGGAAGATATTGAGAAAGATACCAACCGCCTTAAGAAGAAAAATCTTTTTATTTCTTTCTAAATACTCTATCAAACAGTCTACTTATATACTTAAATACTTTTTCCCCTCAATGTTATCAGGGGATTATACGGAAAGGGTAGAAAAGCTTTTCACTAAGTTATCAAAGATTGAAAATGATTATTCCTTTTATGCATCTCTGACCGGTTCTTGGAATGAGTTAGATCTAGAAGATAAAGATCTAAGCTACGAGAAAAATTTTAATGATCTTTCTTTTGTGACGCTTGAAGAAAAAATGATGGCGATGGATTTTCAAACATATCTACCGGATGATATTTTGTGCAAAGTTGATAGATCTTCAATGTATTTTTCACTAGAAACAAGAACTCCTTTTCTTGATCAAAAGCTTGTTGAGCATGCATACAAATTGCCATTGAATTTAAAAATAAAAAATGGCAAAACTAAAAATATTCTGAGAGAAATCTTAGCTAAACATGTACCGGCACATCTCTTCGAAAGGCCTAAAATGGGTTTTGGAATTCCAATTCATGATTGGATTAGATCCGATCTTAAAGATTGGGCTTCCGAAGTGTTATTTGAAAGTCCTCTTACTGATTCTTACCTTCCAACAGATCTGATTAGAAAAAAGTGGGACGATCATCAATCTCAAAAAAATAATAATTTCTATGAGCTTTGGTCAGTGATTCAGCTGAATCAGTGGATGAATAATCAGAATTAGCTGGACTGAAAAAGTTGAATATATTGATTAGCAATATTTTCTGCAGAATAATTTTTTTCCACATGTTTCCTTGAATTCTTGGATAAATATTCAAACTGAGCTCTATCAGAAAGTTTTAAAAGCTGTGACTCCATCTCATCAATATCACCACTTTTAAATAAAAAGCCATTAAAACCGTCAATTATACAATCTCGACAACCTGGAACATTTGACATGATAAGAGGATGCCCCATAGCAGCTGCTTCTATTGCAGCTTTTGGAAAGCCCTCTCTGTAAGATGGCAGTAAAAAAATATCAGTAACTTTGTATAATTCAGCCATTTTTTCAAAATCAACATGCCCATGAAAAACAATATTTGATTGATTTATATAACTATTAAAATCTTTGGAATTAATTGCATTAGGATTCTCAGTATCCAATTTTCCAGATATATGAAATTCAAAACATCCATCTCTTAATTTTGAAGATAGCTCCAAAAATTCTACAATACCCTTATCTATAAGCAGTCTTCCAGCAAACAGAACTTTTAATAGTTTGCCGTCTTGTGGAAAAACTCTCTCTTTAAAATTAAATTTTTTAAGATCCACACCCATTCCTGGAATAATAATAGATTTTTTTTCATCTAAGACTTTATAATTGATGAAGAGTTTTTTATCATCATTATTTTGAAAAACAAATATAGAGTTTCTTTTTTTAGCAAAGATTGAGTAAGTTATCAAAATTAATGGCTTGAGAATCTTTGATAAGAAATTTTTATTTATAAATAAATAACCTAGACCACTAATAGAGAAAATTATTTTTTTTTTAAATTCAAAAAGCGTCGCTAGGCCGCCCAAAATATTTGACTTGTGAGAAACAAAATAATAAACATCATATTTGTTAACCAATAAATGGTTTCTAAGCTTTAAAACTTTCTTTATAAAACTCAATGGATTGATGGAAGCTCTATCTATTGCAAAGTCATGAAACTTAATTTGCTGATCATAATAGCCCTTGTCTTGCATATCAGTAATTACCTCAACATTAAAACCATTTTTAACAAGCTTTTGAGCTAATGTATTCCTGTGTGTAAGGAAAAAATCAAGACTATTTACTATTATTAAAATTCTCTTATTCATATACTATTTTATGATTACTATAAATAAGAAATTTATGTAATTGAAAACCCGCCATCTACCATTAATGTTTCGCCTGTGATGTATGAGCTTAAATCAGACGAAAGAAAAAGATATGCGCCAACTAAATCTTTTGGAGACGCCATCCTCCCTAAAGGAGTTTTTATGGAATATCTTTCCATAAAATTATTTTTTTGCAGGTTTTGATCTTGCACTCCGCCAGGACAAATTGTATTAACACGAATATTAAATTGACCATAATAAGATGCCATTTGCCGAGACCCTTGAATAATACCAGCTTTGATTATTCCATAGGTTAAATTTTCTGATAAATTGGTTCCCTTATATAGATTTTGATCTTGAGCTTTTAATCCATAAATTGAACTTGTCAAAATTATAGACCCTGTCTTATTATTTTCTTTCATGGCATCTGCTGCTAACTTAGCAGTCCATATATAACTATTTAGATGAATATCAATATTTTTTCTCATTGAATCTAATGATATATCTAAAAATGAATTACTGGCCCAATCCTTTGTTCTTGGATAGGAGCAGTTAATAAAAATATCTGGACACCCAATATTATTTATTGTCTCTAGAAGAACACTTTCTGCATCTTCAACTTCATCAGAATCAATTTGAAAAATCGAAAGATTAGAATTATTTTTAAGCGAGGGAATCAATGAAGTTGGGCTTTGCCTATCTATTAATATTACATTTGCGCTGTAATCTAAAAGCCCTCGAACAACCTCTAAACCTATCCTGCCTAGGCCTCCTATGACATATACGTTTTTATTCTTAAGATTCATTTTTTATTTTTGATTTCATTAATAATTCTACAAGATACCAATCAACCATAGTATCAATATCAATTGACCTTTCTTCAGGCATTTCATACATAACAGTATTTTTATTTATCAACTTTATATCGTTAAATAATGATGATTTTTTCCATATATAGATCGATGCATTCATGTCATAGACAGGGGGGGCTACTTGTCTTGATTGAGGAAGCAAAACACCTTTAATTGATTTAACTAATTTAATTTTAGTTCCCTTATATTCAACCATATTGAAATAAGGATTTTTTCTTGCAGGAGTTGCTGTAATAAGGTTTGATGCTTTCGATTGTATGAAGAGTTTATAAGCATTCTTAATGTCTGAAACCTCTCTAAGAGGAGAGGTAGCATCCAAATCAAATACAAAATCATAGCTAGTCTTAAATTTCTTCTCAGCCTTAATAACAGCATGTCGAATTGCATCAAGCTTAGAAGCTTTATCAGAGGAAAGTTTTTTTGGTCTAAGAAACCAGCTTTCAGCTCCAGCTTGTTTAGCGATGCTAACAATCTTCTCAGAGTCAGAAGAAACTATAATCTTTGAAAATAATTTTGAATCTATGGCTTGATGAATTGTATAAGCTATTAAAGGAATCCCATTTAATAATTTTATATTTTTATTTAGCAACCCTTTAGATCCACTTCTTGCGCATATTGTACAAATACTTTTCATAATAAAGATAAGTTTTCAAGTTGTTCGATTTGCTTCAGAACAGTTAGACCTTCTTTAAGTGAACAAGCGTTGTCAAAATTGCCTTCTATAATAGCCTTATGCATTTCTTCGTAAGATGAATTTATATTGCGATCAAATTCCTTAGAATTAGTCGTCTCTCCAACAACAACTAACTTAAAATTTATAAGATCCAGCTTAATTGATTCTTCTGTAGTCTCAACAAAAATTTCTCTTGAATTAAATTTAGAAAAATAATTTAACTCTAAGCTGATTGGTGCTCCACTTTTTAATCGGCCACAAGCCAAAAGAAAGTCATCAGTTTCAATATCTAAATTAGATAATTTTCTAGAATCAGCATATAAAAATGTTGAAAGCCCAAAAAGATAATTTAATAAATCAATCTCGTGACTAAGATCACGCAAAACCCCTCCTCCCAAAGATTTTATTGCACTTGATGAATACTGATAGTCAATATTTTTCCTCCAACTAGGAAGATAAGAATATGTCTTAAAAGAAATTGAAATTATTTCCTTATCAGTAATTAATTTTAAAAATTCACTAATGATTTTATGGAACCTGAGATTATAACCAATAAAATATTGGTTATGGTTGCTTGAAAATGATTCAGGTTTATTAAACAGAGGTTTCTCAATTAAAAATTTAATTTTTTTATATCGCTCATCTAGGTATCTTAATGTCTCATAATGAAAAGAGGTTGGATTTGAAATAATGATGTAATCCAAATCTTGAGATGAAAATGACTCCAAGCTATTAAATGAATTTTTAATGCCTTTTTGCTTAGTATTTATAAAGAATTTGAATTCATTATTTATTGAAGATAGTACATGGTGATGTCTTTGACCTATTGATCCATACCCGACGATACCGATATTTTTAATTGTCATTTAATTTGATCAACAGCTTTTCTATATTCTTCCCACTGACCTACATCGACCCATTGGTTATCATTGATGGGATATATACTAATATTATGATTCTTTTTTAGAAGATCAGATATTAAATTAGTTATATCAAAATATTTATTATTTGGGATATGTGCTAAGGCACGCGGATCAATTATATACAGCCCACAATTAATTAGATAATCTAGTACTGGCTTTTCTTTAAAAGTTGATAAATATCCATCTTCATTAATTTGAAGTGAGCCATAAGGGATAATAATTTCCTTGGCAGATGCTACCAATGTGATAAGTGATTTACTTTTATTATGATGATCAAGCAAATCATTGTAATTAAGATCAAAAAGCACATCACAATTAGTAAGGAAAAATGGGGTTTTAATTTTATTCTTTAATTTACTAAGAGCACCTGCCGTACCTAAAGGTTTAGATTCTTCGATAAATGATACTTTATAACTTGGATTTAACTCTTGAAAATATGCTTTCAAAATTGCTCCTTTAAAATTAATTGAAATATAGATATCATTTTTTCCATGATTTTGAAATGAATCAATAATTCTTTCAATCACGGTCTGATTATTTATCGGAATCAATGGTTTAGGAAGCACATTTGTGAAAGGAGCCATTCGAGTTCCCTTACCTCCAGCCATGACAACCATTGGGGCTTTAAACTTTTTAAGGACCTCTTTTTTTCCAAAAAAATCAAACCAAGTAATAACATTAACAACATTATTTTCAGAGTCTAATATTGGGATAAGACTATAATGGTGTTTTAGAAATACATTTTTTATTTCTTTTGAGTCTAAATTATTTTCATATACAAAAAATGCATTTTTTTGATATATCTTATCTATTGTATCGCGAATACTAGCTTTTTTTAAAAGAGCTTTTCTGATATCTCCATCAGTTATAGTTCCTAAAAATTTAAATTGTTCGGCTACTATTAAGCAATTTGTTCCAGAGAGTTTAAATTTGGAGAAAGCATCAATAATCTTTGATTTAGGCGAAATACAAAATTGTAAATTAGATTTTTTAGTTGAAGTCATAAAATTTTTTATCGTTTCTTAAAGGAAATTGTGGTTCTCATAATGACATGATGACTGCTTTAATTCTAAAAAAATCGTCTTCGTTCAAGCTAGGGCTTGAAGGCAAGCACAATGAAGTTTTTACTTCAGTTGGGGCATTTTCAATTTTATAAGTATAAGAATCCCTATAAGGTGCTTGTAAATGATTTAAATGCCAGATGGGCCTCACCTCAATTTCTTGTGAAATAAATTTTTTGAGTGCAATTTTTTGAAGTTCTGGATTTAAAAATCTAATTACATTCAGCCAGTAATTACTCTCTATGTTTTTAGGTGGAGAAAAAAGATGAATATCTTCTTTGCCAGCAATTAGCTCTTTATAAAAGTTGTGAATTTGATCTTTTTTAGTTTTGATTTCTTCTAGCCTTTCCAGTTGAGCAAGGCCTATTGCAGCTTGAATGTTGGTTAAGCGGTAATTAAAACCAATTTCATTATGCAAAAAGTAGAATGAATCGTCTTTTGCTTGTGTTGATAAATATTTCGCTTGATTTGCATAGTCATCAGAATTAGTTATGATCATGCCTCCACCCCCACAAGTAATAATCTTATTTCCATTAAAAGAAATACAGCCCATGTCTCCCATAGTGCCAGAATGCATTTTTCTAGATTTAACAAATGACCCAAGACTTTCACTGGCATCTTCAATTATCTTAATATTCCTGTCAGTGCAAATTTTAATTAACTCAGTCAGATCAGTAGTGGTTCCAAATATATGAACGGGCAGAATTGCCTGCACTATATTTCCAGTGTCTTTATTAATATTTTGGCCATTATTATATTTCACTTTGTTATTCAAGAAATCAATAACCTTTTCAATATCTATATTCAAATAAGGATCTGAATCCATAAAAACTGGTTTAGCGCCTAAATATGAGATTGCATTTATTGGAGCTATGAATGTTAAAGTTGGCACAATAACTTCATGACCAGCTTTAACACCTGCTAGTTTAAGAGCAAGATGGATTGCAGAAGTACCATTCACGATTGATACAGCATTCTTTGCACCGGTATATTTCGCAATTGATTTTTCAAATTTATCAACATAAGATCCTGCGCTTGAAACCCAGCCAGAATCTATACATTCATTGAGATACTTTTTTTCATTTCCAATAAACGATGGCTCAGAGAGAGGTATTACTTTATACATTATATCTATCTGCTTTATAGACCTGATTTAAATCAATGGACTGCATCCAATCATAGACATTTCTTAGTCCAGTCTTTAGTTCTATTTGTGGTCTCCATGAGGTTAGTCTGCAGATCTTTGAATTATCACAAATCAGTCTATCAACTTCACTTTTTTCTGGTCTAAACCTTTCCTTGGATTCAGTGATTTTCATTTTATTTCCAACGATATCTTTGATCAAATCTGCTAAATCTCCTATGCTAATTTCTTTATTTGAACCTATGTTGACAACTTCTCCATCCAAGTTAGAGCTATAAGCCAGCTCAATAAAGCCTCTGCATGTATCAGTGACATAGGTAAGGTCTCTTGTGGGTAATAAATTCCCTAGCGATAGTTCATTTCCAAGCATTAGTTGGGAAAAAATTGTCGGAATAATAGCTCTTGATGACTGTCTTGGCCCATAAGTATTAAAAGGCCTTGCAATAATAATGGGGCTGTCAAAGGATAAATAATAACTAAGAGCAAGCTGATCTGCGCCAATCTTGCTCGCAGAATATGGAGATTGTCCAACAAGAGGATGAGATTCATTTATTGGAACAGTTTGAGCAGTGCCATATGTTTCACTAGTTGATGTAACTATTATTTTCTCTATTTGCCGAAGTTTTGAAGACTCTAAAATATTGTATGTGCCTTCAATATTAGTCTTAATATAAGCTAAGGGCGATTTATATGAATATGGTATACCGATAAGAGCAGCAAGATGGAAAATAATATCCTGTCCAGCAGTGGCATCATGAACGGAATCAAAGTCTCGAATATCTCCCAAAATCACATTTATTTCATCTGAAAAATCTGATTCTTCTATCCATCCCCAATTATTATTGATATTGTATCGGTCGAAGCATGTTACTTTATTGCCATCCCGCACAAGCATCTCAGCAAGATGAGACCCAATAAAACCAGTGCCGCCAGTAATAAGAATATTTTTTCCTTTTATCACAGTTCCCTCAAATATTATTTTTTTGGGTAATTATACCATTTTCAATTGAGTAAATTTTATTGCATGACTTGAGTGTTGACGTTCTATGAGCAATACAGATGACTGTTTTCTTTCCTTTTAAGGCTTCAAACTGACCAGTAATCTCCTCTTCTGTAGAGCTATCTAATGCTGAGGTTGCTTCATCTAAAATCAATATCTCCCTTTGATGATAAAGCGCTCTTGCAATAGCAACTCTTTGCCTTTGTCCGCCTGATAAATTAATACCCTTATCTCCAACATTTGTAGAGAGTCCATGAGGTAATTCACTAATAAATTGTGTTAGTTTTGATTGCATAATAGCCACATCCAAATTTGAATTGGATATAACTCCTGGGCTGTCTCCTAAAATAATATTATTTTTAATTGAGTCATCAATAAGAAAAATCTCCTGAGGAATATAGGCAATCTTAGATCTCCAACCATATATATCACTAAAAATATTAATATCATTAACAACAATTTGGCCAGTTTTCGGAGTGAGCAGCCCCAAAATTAAATCAACAAGAGTGGTCTTGCCTGAGCCAGAGGGGCCAACAATTCCAATAAAATCACCTGCCTCAATTTCAAAGTTAGCATCTTGAATTATAAGATTTTCAGAATTTAAGTAGCTGAAACTAAGATCTTTAACATTCATTTTTTTAAAAGAAGAGTTAAATTTTTCTTCATGGATATTTTGACTCATTCTGGAACTCAATTTTTCATTTTCAGATGGAGCTGATAGTAAATGATATAGTTGTATTAGAGCGTCTTCTCCATATCTAATTGCATTAATTGATGAAAAAATCTGGGTTACCATAGGAATAATACGAACTGCACAAACTGAAAAAATTCCAAGAGTGATAACTGCTTGACTTAAGTCATTTCCTATAAAAATTGTAAGAATGACTGTAATCACAATAAATAAGACCACCAGTAGCTCCAAAAGATTTCTAGGAGCCACAGAAATGAGATTTTGTTTTATCTCAACATCTGCCATGCTTCTGACGCTATTAGAAAAAATATCTTTAAAAAAATCTGCCTTTCCTAAAACTTTAATCTCCTTAAAACCATTGGAAATCTCAGAAAGAGATTGAATCATTTTAGTATTACCTATATTGAATTTTTCTCCATAGCCTTTAATTTTACTAATAAGAAGAAAGTAGTAAGTTAGTGCAAAAGTTATAAAAATTAACGCTAAGATTAAAAAAATTTTATAATCTACGAGTATCATTAAGATAACAATGAAAAATAAGAGCAGCCCATCTGCAAACAGTCTGAATAAAGCTTGAAGAGTATCTTTAAGCCTTCTTGCAAAACCAGAAACGGCGGTAATAGAAAGGGCAGAGTTACTTTGTATATAGGACTCATAATTTTGATTAATGTATCTACTCATTAACTTTTCTTGCAATAAAAGTTGCTGGGTAGTAGAAAACTTAAATATATAAAAATTTGCAAATAATACAAAAATTAACTTAATTAAAAATACACCCAGCAAAATAAGCCCAAAGAAGATATATTGACTAGAAAGAGAAAGGTTTTCCTGAATAAGGTTAGCCAATATTGGGCTGAATGAACTCAAGCTATCTGTAATTGAGATTGGGTTCACGATAAAACCAAGATACACACCAATTAATGCAAGACTCAAAAGTTCTATACTAGAAAGAGTTAAAACCATTAAACTAATCAAGAAAAATCTAGTTTTTGAAGATTCAACCATAGAGAATAATTTACTAAATTTTGAAATACTTGATTTCATGCTTTCCATTGTATTAAGTTTGCAACTGATAAGGCTTTTTCAAGCATTGACGAATAAGAGAATATGCATTCACAGTTTCATGACCAAAAGCTTAGAAGGATTGCTACCGTCCAACTCCGTAATACTCTATATTAGCATCACGAATAGCTTGTTGATCTAAAATATTTCGACCATCAAAAACTTTTTTGTCCTTTAGTTTCTTTAATTCTGAAATATTAGGATCCCAGAATTCTTTCCACTCAGTGCATATTATTAAAAAATTACACTCCTCTATTTTTGAATACTTTCTTTTAATAAAGTGAATATTTGAAATATCATTTAATTCCAGCTTAGCATTTAGGGAAGCAACTGGATCATATAAATAAAAGCTCTTCACTTGAGGTGACAAATTCTTGATCAATTTAATAGCTAGAGATTCTCTAACATCATCCGTCTCAGGTTTAAATGATAGTCCCCATAATAATATATTGCATTCATTAAGCGGCTTTGAAACTGATTTTTTAATTTTTTCAATAAAATACTTTAATTGTAATTTATTTGCTTCATCGGCTGCGTTAACAACCATAGAATCTAGGCCCATAGAAGAGAATGTATGAATTAAACCTTTTACATCCTTGGGAAAACAAGAGCCACCATAACCTAGTCCAGGATAAAGGAATTGTGGGCCAATTCTTGGATCTGAGCCAAGACCATGCCTAACATCATCTATATTTGCATTTGTTTTTTCGCAAAGTTTTGCTACTTCATTAATAAAGCTAATTTTAGTTGCAAGAAAAGAATTGGCTGCATATTTTATTAACTCAGCAGATTCAATATTAGTAAAAATCATTCGATTGCTTTGTCTGTTAAAAGGTTTATATATGCGATTGCTTATTTTTTGCACCTCTATGTCATCTGATCCAATAATGATTCTATCTGGTTTTTTGAAATCATTAATTGCATCGCCTTCTTTAAGAAATTCAGGATTTGATGCAAACTTGATATTTGGATTTTTGTTGTATTTTCTGAACAAAGACTGCATCTTTTTATTGGTACCAACTGGAACAGTTGACTTAATAAAGATCACTCCATGATCTTCCATATTCTTTGCAAGTGAAATAAAGACATCTGAAACGTAATCAAGATTAGGAGATCCATTTTTTTTTGATGGGGTTCCAACACACACAAACACTGCCTCAGATTCAGAGAGACCATGCTTGTAAGAAGTGGTAAATTTAATACAGCTATTTTTGATAGCTTTTTGCAACATTGACCCTAATCCAGGCTCATGAAAAGGCACAACTGAACTTTCAAGCTTTTTAATTACTGATTTATTAGTATCAATGCATGTAACCTTGTTTCCAAGCTCAGCCAAACAAGCCCCAGTAACCAGTCCAACGTAACCTGATCCAACTATTGTTATATTCATAGTTTTAATAGTCTCATATGCATTTAGTATTTTCTATATACAAATCTTAAGTGGAGGCTGAAGCCGGAATCGAACCGGCGTAAACGGCTTTGCAGGCCGCTGCATAACCACTCTGCCATCCAGCCTTATCTCCTAAATGTTGCTATTGTATATGAAAGTCCTGTTTGAAGAGTAATTATTAGGGCTAAAACTAATAAGAAGTTAGATATGAATAAGACTAGCGCATTATTTGTATGAAGGCCAAATAAAAAACTGCTGAATGTTATAAATTGTATCGTTGTCTTCGCCTTCGCCAGTAAACTTACTTTAGTTGCTGAATCATTATTATTTCTTGCATTGATATCTCTTAATGCTCCTACCCAAAACTCTCTAACAAGGATAAATCCACCTAATAAGCCTATAAAAATACTCTTGAGTTCTATTGCTAGTGCAAGGATTAAGAAAGTAACTAGTATTTTGTCGGCGATAGGGTCAAGAATACTCCCAATTGTTGATTCAAGATTATATTTTCTAGCTAAGTAACCATCCCAGTAATCTGTGATGCTAGCTAGCACAAAAAGAAACAGGGCTAAATCATAACTATTTAACATGGTTACCAATAGAAAAATAAAAGGAGCCACAAAAATTCTAAAATAAGTTAGTGATTGAATAAAATAGTTCATTGTCTATAAAATAAATGTATTTCACTTGCTAGTTTAATACTAATTCCTGAAACCTTACAAAGATCCTCTACTGAAGCATTTTTAATTGAACGAATAGATTTAAAATAATTCATTAAATCCCTCTTCTTCTGTGGCCCTAGGCCTTTTATATTATCTAGAGAAGATTTCTTTACAGACTTATTTTTTTTCTTCCTATTACTTGTAATGGCAAACCTGTGAGATTCATCTCGAATTTGTTGAAGCAGCAAGAATCCTGGACTATCTTTAGACATCTCAATAATTCCATCCTTAGAAAGTATAGTTTCTGAAGATCTGACCCTTTTGGATCCCTTTACAATACTGAGTATCATTGGCGATTTTTTAGTTAATAGAGAAAAAGTTCTTAAAGCAACTTCTAACTGAAGCTTGCCCCCATCAATCAAAATAATATCCGGCAATGGATTTATATTTTTTTTATTAATTCTTCTCTCAAGCACATGCTTCATTGAGGCTATATCATTTCCAGAAAATTCCTTGGGTATATTGAAAAGCCTATACTCTTTTTTTTCTGGTCCATTGGATGAGAACTTTACAGCTGAAGCCACAGCATCCTGGCCGCCATGATGACTTATATCAAAACCTTCTATAATTAGGTTCTTTCTTTTTAAGCCTAGATTTAAAAGAAGATCTTTGATTGCAAATGAATACTTATCAGCCTGATTGATTCTATTATCAATTACTTGATAAGCATTTAATTTACCCAGTTTAGCTACCTTCCTGATGTCTGAATTAATACTTGTAAAAATTGATATTTGTTTTCCAAATTTAAGTTTTACTGCTTGCTTAATAAGAGATAAATTGCTGGGCTTGATATTAAAGATAATTTTCTTAGGCAAAGAGAAGCTATTCTGGTAATAAGAAAATATTAAACTTTGAAACAAGCTATCAATGTCATGTAATTGATTACCCTTTAAATAATATGTTTTAGTCCCTCTAATTTTTCCATCTCTTACTGATAATATGCATATGCCAGTTCTATCAAGCTTAGAAACACACGCAAAAAAATCAACACTGATTAATGAGCTGTTAAATGATTGCTCTTGCTGAAGCAAATCTAAGCTATTAATTCTTTTCTTGATCACTTGCGCTCTTTCAAATTCTTGCTGCTCAGCTAATTTATGCATCTGAGCAACCATTAATGATTTAGTTTTTTTTCCAGAAGATGATAAATAATGTTGAGACGATGCAATGTCTCCTTGGTAGCTGATCTCAGAAATTAAATTAACGCATGGGGCAGAACAACGTTGCATTTGATGCTCAATGCAGGGTCTAGATCTGTTATTAAATGTTGTATCGCTGCAATTTCTTATCTGATAAATCTTCTGCAAGTCTTTAATAGTTGCCTTTACAGCTTGAACACTTATAAAGGGACCAAAAAAGTTTTTTGAAACAGCATGTTTTGATCTTCTCATGCTAATGGACGGATATTTGTGATCCATAGAGAAATGTACATATGGATATGTCTTATCATCCCGTAAAAGGATGTTAAATCGAGGCAAATTTTCTTTGATTAAAGATTGTTCTAACAGTAAAGCTTCAGCCTCAGTGATCGTTGAAAAGGTCTCTATCCTATCTGTCAAGATTTTTATTTGATGTGTTTTTCTATCCTTAAAAGATTTACCAAAATATGAAGATACTCTTTTTCTTAAATCCTTAGCTTTACCAATATATATAATTTTATTTTTAGAAAAAAATTTATATATTCCAGGAGTATTAGGAACTTGTTTTAAATCCAATGCCATTAACTAAGAAATTTCTTTGCGATAAGTTTACCGGCAGCCACTCCATATTGATCAAAAGGATTAATTTGAAGCATGGATGCAGTAATAAAAACTCTATGCTCCCAAGTTGCTAATAAAAAACCGAGCGCTTCAAGCGACAGATTATTTAAATGGAAAAGGTTAACTGGTGAGTTACTATTTGTTTTTTCAAGCAAATTTGTAGAACCTTTAAACTCTGAGGACAGCAAAGCAGCCTGCCCTATTGCTTGAGCCCTTGATAATGGGCTATTAATAGAGGTTGAGTAAATTATATCAGTACAAAATTCTGCCGTACCCTGATGCAATAATTGAAAATATGAGTGTTGAGCGGTAGACCCAAAACCTCCAAATATTGACTGGCCCGTCTCTTTAAACATAGATTTAAGATTTGGCTTCTTACCAAGTGACTCCATCTCAAGTTGCTGAATATAAGTAGCCAACGATCGCAACTTCCAATTGTAAGCAAGCACTACTCTATTTTTTTTCTTTAGAAAATTATTAAACCACAGGTCTGAAAATGCTAATATTTTAATAAATTTTTGATACTGTCGATCTATTTTTGTATTACCCAGAATCCTTTTATCTGCACAAAGACCCCCCTTCAAAAATTTAGAAAAATCATTTTCTAATGCGGCCCCTAGGGAGATGGGTGACCAAATTGAATATCTGCCTCCAACTGTTTCAGGGAATGAAACAATAGAATTTTCTGCAAAACCCAAAGTTTTAGCTTTTTCTGTATTTGCTGTAATGACTATTGAATTTGTAGAGTTTCTTTCTTTGCCCAGCCATTTTAAACATAACAATGTTTCATCTGTTGATAGAGATTTAGATGAAAAAATATAAAAATTCTTTTGCCCTCTGAGAGGTTTTAATATTGCATTGAATTCATCCCTATCAGGCCCGGATACAAAATAGTAATTTAATTTAAATGATTGCTTGTTTGAAAATTCTTGAAGCAATTTTGGTCCCTCATAGGATCCACCAATACCAAAAGTAATAATATTCTTAAAACCGTCTTTTTTTATCCTCCTTATAAAAGGTTCTGTAATTTTTTTAAAATCAAACTCAGATGCATTTTCCTTCTGACGATATTTATGATGCAAAGCTTGTCTATTCTCCGTCTTATTGACAACCTCACCATTAAAAAGATCGTTGATGGATTCTTGAAGATTTAGTTGAAGTGCAAGCTCATCAAATAATTTATAGTGATGGGAAGAGAAGTTCTTTAAATATGGCTGATAATCTAAAAATTCTGATTCAAACTTAAAGGATAGTTTTCTATTTCTATTATCTGACTTGGACAGCTTCTTGAGATCTGAGAAAATATTTTTAATAGATCTATTTTTCACAGATAGCCTCGTTAAAATTTTTCAGCGCTCCAGTAATATCCTTAGCTTCAGTAATTGGTCTGCCGATAACTAAAAATGAAGAGCCCCTTTTAATCGCTTCTTTTGCGCTCATGGTTCTTACTTGATCATCTTCTACTTTTATATCCCTAATACCTGGTGTAATTTTAATTGAATGAGAGCCTAAAATTTTATTTGCTATTTCTAGCTCATGAGGCGAACAAACAATTCCATCTATGTTTGCTTTAAAAGCTATTTTAAATAAATTACTTATTTGGTCTTCAAGCTTATTATTAAACAAAGTTATTGAGTCTTCCTCTTTGAGGCTTGTAAGGATTGAAACTCCTATTACTTTTGCATTAATAGATTTACTCGCAAGCATAGCTTTGTTGAGCATCTCTTCGCCGCCAGATAAATGAACAGTTAGCATATCTATTTCGCAGTCCTGGAAGCCTAGAATTGTTTCATGAACAGTATTTGGAATATCGTGCAATTTTAAATCTAAAAAAACCTTAAATCCTTGAGAAGATACATGCTCGAGAAATGATTTTCCAAGGGCATTAAAAACAACGCTTCCGATTTTGACCATACAAAGATCTGGATCAAGTTGATTTAAAATTGCATTAGCCCGGTTAAGATCAAATGAATCAATAGCTACAATTATTCTTGGATCAGTCATGAGCATGCAGAAGCTTCTTGGATGCTTTGAAATGCATAATTGAGGTTTCACCTAAATAAGATTCTTCTTTTGTCTTAGGATTAATATATTTTCTTGGTCTGATAGTTTTTTTAGAGAATGAGCCAAAGCCCCTTATTTCAACTCTATTATCTAGAGCAACAGCATTAATTATTTCCTGCAGTATTAAATCAATTCCTTCAATAATTGTTTCATCATCCAAAGATGAGAACTTTCTTGAAAGATGAATCGCTAGATCTGATTTATTGAAATTTTGTATCTGTTTCTTCATTTTTAGTTCAAGAAATACTTTGCTTTTGAGGTTGGGCTAAAGCGAACTTTAATTTGAGACGGGATTTTAAAATTTTCCATACTCTTGGGATTTCTTCCCATTCTTTCTTTTGTTACAAATGTTTCAAAAGAACCGAATCCAGACAGCTTAATATTCTTTTGGGATCTCAGGTTTACTTTTATTGCTTGAAAAAATTCATCGACCAGTGAATCAGAGGCGTCAACTGAAAGCCTCAATTCTTTTTTTAATATTGTGCTTAGGTCCTTTTTGGTCAAATTCATGACCTTATTTTAGCATTCAATCTTTTTTCTAGAAGCTTCAACATCAGTTGCATTGAGCTATTGATTTCAGATTCTAATAAAGATTTAGTTTTGCTTTGAAAAGTAAATCTTAGCGTCATGCTGACAGAACCCTTGGGAATACCCTTTCCTTCAAAAATATCAATAAGATTAAAAGAGATTAGGTGCTTTATTCTTGCAAGAGAAATTAAACTTTTAACCTCTTCATAAGAAATAGATTTATTTATAACAATATTTATGTCTCGAGCAGAAAGAGGAAATTTGCTAGTCTTTACAATTTTTGGATTCACAGAAGATGAAGGAATTTTATCGGGATAAATTACAAATCCATAAGCTTGTTTCTTAATCAATTTCTCTGTAACGGAGAGGTCTATTTCACCCATCACTGCAATCTTTTGTTTGCCAATAAATATACCTAATACATTTTCATTAAATGGTGCTAGTGAACTGGCTTTCTGAAATTCAATATTTTGCATGCCTAGGGTTTGTAATAATTTAGAGATTTCTGCTTTCAGCGAAAAGAAATCATATGCCAATACTCTCTGACTCCAAGTTTGTTGTGGTTCATGATAATAGACAATTCCTGATAAATGTAACAATTGAGAGAAGCCATTTTTTTCTTTTTTAAATACATTGCCTACTTCAAATGCTTTAATAGACATGTGCCCTTTTTTTATATTACTGTTTGTTGCTACAAATAGAGATCTAAAAAGACTCCCTCTCAGCAATGGCTCGTTTTCATTTATTGGATTTTGTAATTCAGCAGGCTTCCAGCCATAAGAGTTTAATTGATGGAAAGAGTCTCTTGAAACAAATGGCATATGCATGAGTTCTTTGAAGCCAGAATGAACAAGGCCAAGCCGAAGATTACCCAAGGCATTAGTCTGCTTATTATTAGTAATTGGCCCAGCTTTTGGTTTTGATATGGGTATATTGTCATATCCATACGACCTTAATAACTCCTCATACAAATCCTCTTCTAAAGAAACATCAAATCTGTGGCTAGGAATATTGAATATGATATTCTTTTCACTTTTAGCATGCAACTTAAAACCGAGGTTTCTCAATATAATAATTGCTTTGCTTGCCTTTAAGTTTAAACCAGAAAATTTATTAAATCTTGCTACATCCAATTTTACATTTTTCTTTTTAGTCATTTTGGAGTGAGAGTAATAAAGTTCAACCGAATCATACTTTGCTATATGATCTAAAAGAAATAGATATCTTTCTAATGCTGATTGCTGTATCTCAGGATCTACGCCTCTCTCAAAGCGATGAGAGGCATCAGTAGCCAGCCCATATTTTCTAGCTTGATTAACAATGACCTCAGGTCTAAAAAATGCTGCTTCAACAGCTATACTGGAAGTGCTTGACGATACTGAAGATGCCTCACTACCAATTATACCTGCAATCGCTTGAATTCCAGATTGATCCTGAATTGTTAATGAAGATGGCTGAACATCTTTAAGATCGCCTCCAATAACTCTTACTGAATTATTCTTGTCTTGGGGAAAACGAACATTAATTGGTAATGTTAACTTAGCCAAATCAAATACATGCATAGGGGCACCAAGTTCTAACATCACATAATTGCCTAAATCGACTAGAGGATTAATCAATGGTATGCCAGCAGATTCTATAAAACTTCGCTTGTTAGAATCTAGATTTTTAATTTTTTGCAAACCTTTAACTAGCATTAAGTAATAATTACCACAGCCAGAGCCATCAATTTGGTTAATAACTTTCTTATCTTGAAAAAGTTTTAATGATGAAGTTTCAATTTTTTGACTAGGTTTTTTTGATTGATATGCATAGAATTCTCTTTCTAAACCCCTGAGTGATAGCGCATCGCCACGATTTGGAGTAATGTCAAATTCTATTAGATCTCCTTCTATCTCGCACTCAAAGCCAACTTGAGTAAATACATCACATAGTTTTTTTTGACTCAGGTTTGTATTAAGAAAATTCTTTAGATATGAATATTGAATTTTCATGAAGGAAATTGATTTAAAAAATCTAAATTAGATGAGTAAAATTCTCTAATATCTGTTACTCCATAATAAAGCATGGCTAAACGCTCAACTCCCATGCCAAAGGCAAAGCCGCGAAATTTTTTTGTATCTATGTTACAGCCATTTAATACATTTGGGTGGACCATTCCGCAGCCTAAAATCTCCAACCATCCCTGTTTGCCAAATTTTATATCTACTTCTGCTGAGGGCTCTGTAAAGGGAAAATATGATGGCCTAAATCTGACTTCCATTTTTTCATTAAAAAAATCTTCTAGGAAATCAATTAAAACTCCTTTTAAATCGCCAAAGGTAACATCTTCATCAACGACCAATCCCTCAATT
>Ga0255755_1000504_pt1 | contig 41320 bp, 6 predicted proteins | sample 011ome_18_FD_179955 | JGI IMG/M metagenome (GOLD analysis project Ga0255755, IMG submission 179955) | Coastal salt marsh microbial communities from the Groves Creek Marsh, Skidaway Island, Georgia - 011501BT metaG (version 2) | ecosystem: Environmental > Aquatic > Marine > Intertidal zone > Salt... | reverse complement strand
GCAATGTCAAGCGCGTCGAAAGTATTCCAATGCGCCGCCGCGCCGCCGGAAGAAGCGTTCAATTTGGACACTTCGACGCCGTCGAGAAGAGATTTACAATACTCTCTTCTGTACTCGATGACGTTACTGCTCTTTTCTTGCATCACTTCGAGGTTCTTTTTCAATTCATCTTCGGTAACTTCCATCATCTGCGCGAGCTTTTGTACCGGAATAGTCGTGTACAATCTCAAATAGCTTTTTAACTTGGGAAGCGGCGCGCGTTGCTGAACCTCTTCCATGAACACCGTGAGTTGTTTCTTATACGCCTCTTGATTATAACTAAGAGACGGATCTGCGGCATACTCTCCAGATCCCGTCGATTGAATGATTTCGTTCGTGGCGATGAACTTCGGACACGCAAAAGCGAACAAGTCCGCAAACACGTCTACTTCTCCGTTGTTCATCTTTGCCATCTTATCGCCGTACTTTTCTCGCAAAATGGAACGCGTGTGATCATCTAAAGATCTCATGACGCCCCCACTGGAAGTGGAACCAGATCCACAGCTCATTGAGACCGCAATCGATAGCAAAGAAAGCATTTGTTCTGATTTTTTTCGCAAAAGTTCGATTCTCCCTCCGGGCGAATGCGCGCCCGTACTTTTCCCGCCACCTCCGCCGGCTTCCCTTCGTCGCAAATTCATTTGCAATCGCTCGACGTGCGAAATACCACGATTGAAAAGTTTTGCCGCGTCTTTATACCTATTTAGCATGAAATAGGCGAAACCAACGTGATAGTTGACAGAAACGTGACATCCCGGAATCCTCGCGTGTAAACTTCCTCCGCCGCCGTGCAATACATCCGGCATTGCGTCGAAAGTTTTCAAAGACAACTCGTACTCTCCAGACAAGCACTGGACTCTCGCCAAACCAACGATGGCAAAATATCCCAAAGTATCTACAATGTTGCTTCTTTTCGCCTTCTCGTCGGATTCTACTTCTTTCTCGCGCTCCTCCGCCTCTTCCTTCTTCTTGTTTTGCAAAGCCTCCAAATACGTCTCAACCTTCTCTTTTTGCCACACGTCGCCGTCGTCTTTCAACTCTTTCAAACGCTCAATCTCTTCCTCCGATTTCGCCTGCAACTTTCCTCGGAACTGACAAAACGACTGAAATTGATAGATGAACTCGTCAACCATATCCCACAACCAAACGTTCGGCAAAACGAGCCCGCTCGTCTTACTTCTCTTCAAAACGCAATCAAACAATCTGCAATACGCTTTCCAACTCTCCACTCTCTCTTCGATCGACGGCGACGCGCTTCGCGAGTACACGTGACGAAAGTAAAGCTCCTCGTACAATGCGAGGAAAATCTCGTCGTCTGTCTCTTCTCCCGTTAAAGTCTTCCCTTCTTCTTCTCTCTCTTTCTCGAGAAACTCGAGAACCGCTTCTTTCTTCGGCCAGTTTGCGTTTTTAAAGTACCTCTCGCTGATGACTGGAAACGACTTCTCGTACAAGTTGCCGATTTCGTACACCGGATTTGTCCCGCGTCGTTCGCCATCTCTCCCTTGCTCAAAGTTTCCACCGCTACTGTGTGTCAAAGACTCGTCGATGCGTTTGTGCAAGAACGAAACGAATTGCCGGACGTGATCGTTGGGTAAAATCAACTCCGAGGTTTTGTTCGCTGATGCTTTGTTGTTGTTTGATGTTGTCGTCCTCGAGGTTGTTCTCGCTTCTTCGTCGACCACGGGGTCATTTCCACCGTGACCATCATTACCACCATTTGCGTCTTTATCTTCTTCGTCGTTATAGCCAACGCCGGTATCTTCCATCGTCGTCATCGTCCCGCTCGTTCTCGTCGTCAAAGATGATGATATTATGCCATTATTAGAGGAGGCGAAGACCCATCTCGTCTAGGCCTACGAGAATTATTTACGAAAAGTTGTGAAAAAAATGCAGAAAAGTTCACCTCCCTCTTTTTCAGTCGCGACGACTCTTGAAGTTCTTCAAAAGAAAACGGTCGACGACTTTTCTTTCTTTAACTCTCATCAACAACTTCGACACGCACTCGATCGAGGAGACGAGCAACGGTTAAAACGCGTTTAAAAAAGCGCTTCTTCTCTCGCGACTGACCTCTCTCTCAATATTCATTGAAATACGAGAGGAGGTATTTCCGAGAGAGAGAGAGAAACGACGCCATCCCCCTTTCTGGTGCGCATTTTTGAACTCTTTTTTTGTATCTCGCCAGACAAAACCTCCTCTTTTTTCGGCGTGTGGTCGACAACGACGTTGTTGATATTTTTTTTTAGTGATATTACTTGTTTATTAAACAATCATCATCATCATCATCAATCGCGAGTTCGAAAAGAGAGTGCGGGGTGTTTCGTCGTGTGGTTGCGCTCCTCCTCGCTTTTCTTCTTCGTCTTCGTCGTTGGTATAAAAGTCGTTTAAAATCGTAATCGGAGAGGGAAAAAAGACGACAAAACGGGCTTCTCTTCTTTCAAAAAGGAGGTTTTTCCGTTTGTTTGCTTGTTTTTTGAGCAACTCTTTGAAAGACGCGAATTTTTACGAGCATCGCTGACGAACGACGACGACGAACAAAAAAAAGTGTGTCTTGTCTGTCTATCACCTTTCTTTTACTACAAAATACAGAAGAAAAATACTTATTAAGAAGAAGAAGAAGAAGAGCGACAACAACAACAACAACAACAACAACAACAACAACAGCAACAACAAAGAAACGGCCTTGCCACATATACGTATTATACATATAATTAAGTCATCACGATGACGACGATGAAGGAAAGGACGACGATACTCTCGGGATTGTTGTTGTTCTCTTTACTATTTTTGACGCATGCGTTTGTCTCTGTTCGCGCGGCGCCGTTGAAGCACTTGTTGCACTCCGAGACGACACCGGTGGCCTCGGTGCACGCTTCGACGAGGCGTCGTCAGCTTTCGGCGTTGGACGATTTGGAAAATTACTTTTGGCACGGATCAAGACTTGCCATTGGGGCTCCTATTGGAAGACGAATTGAGTTTTTGTCGAGATGCGTGCGCGAGTGCGATTCGATGGGATACGCGTGCGCGGGTTTCACGAAAGAGACGCAAACTGATTATTGCACACTCGTCGGGCGCGGGGCTGGTTTGAAGCAAGCAGCAGAAAGCGACTTTTACAGGAAGAAAGAAGTTCCATCTGCCACGACGTGGAGTATTCACGATCAGAGGATGGTAAACAATCCCTCCGTGTACGCTTGGCGGCCGGTGAATGGTACGATTCCGTACATGCAGAATCTTTGCGCGGCAGATTCCATGTGTCAAGGCTTTTACACCTGCTCGGACACGGTGAATACCACGGAACTCGCGGTTGCAATCGATCCGACTCTCGGTCAGTCCGCGCAAGATTTGACGGTTTTATTTAACGACGCTCGAGGGTTTGCCAACGCGACATGCATGAATACCATGGTGGCTATACACGCCGAGTTTGACCTCGGTAACGGCGACGGGGATTACACGGATCTTGATGCTTCTTTGAAACCAATATTCGGTGTTCCCAGTAATGGGATGTTACTCTCTGGCGTTCCGCGTCAGGAACAGTTGCTTCCGAACACAGAAATGGTAGTTTATTCGCGCGGAATAAAAACGTGCGGTGGCACCGCAAACGGCGCCTTTTGCAAATTTCCGTTTACGACGGATACCTCGCGTCTCCTTCGCGACGTTTCCATTGAATTTTTCGAACCAACTGTCGAGGGTGACTCGCGTCCGTGGTGTTACACCACTACTCCCGGGAAATGGGGCTACGTTGACTGTTACGGAAACGATCCAATGGGTGCGAGATGGGAAATCACGCCATGGAGCGATTGTACAGTCGAGTGCGGCGGCGGCCTTCGCACGCGCTCAGCTTTGTGTTTGAACAGCACAACTGGTGCTGAACTCCCGCGCTATCGCTGCGGTAAAATGCCTGAAATCTCTGAAACATGCAACACGCAATCTTGCAATTTGAAATGTGGGATGCCGCTCGAAAATCGCGTGCAATGCGCGCCGTATTTCGAAGATCCCCGATCGGGATACTTCTCTGAAACGATACGTAAGGCTACGTGTCAAGAATACGGATGCTGCTGGGCGAACGATGATAAAAGTAGAGGCTATCAGTGCTACAAAGACAGAGCAGATATCCTCGACGGAGCTGGTCTGGGCTGTTTGATTGATAAACCACCCTCGTGCGCAACTTTTGAAGAATACAACCGCACGACAAGTGACATGATTTCGATGTGCGGCGACTCGTGTTGCCGAGAGAAAACAGACACTTCAAATAGCATCCCTTGTGGATGGTTCGTCGGCTACGCGCTACCGGGAAAACCAAACCCGTGCGGTAGATACGAAGACGCAATTCGCGCGGCGAATAATCCCACGATTCCTTCGGAAGATATGACGAAATGGATAAATGTTGGTCTCGATAAGTCGATCAGCGATTCAAAGTGTTATCCGCTTGTCGCCGGGGAAGCGGGATCGCTGCGCGACTGTCAAGCTAAGTGTACGGCTCGAGAGCACTGCAACACGGTGAATTGGCACCAAAGAAATACCATGTGCAAACAGTACATGTGTTTAAAGCAAATTGGAATGCGTACGAACGATGTACTTGGGTATGAAATATACACCTGGATTACTTCAAAAGCGAGCGAAGTTTGCGCCAGGGCGAATTCGCTTTGCTTTGCATTTCACGTCGGCGCTTGGGGCGAATGCTTGAACATGCCAAATTTTACTTCGGACTGGAGATTTACACCTCCGACGAAATGGTCCGATTGCGAACTAGTTAAAAGTCGCCCGGTCGTTTGCAAGGGTTCGGACGGTAAAACGTATCCCGATAGTTTTTGCATGACGGCAGGTCGCGGTAAGCCGCAAAAGACATCTATTTGCTTCGGCTCCTGTGGATTCAACAGAACGTGTGACGAACTCGCATGGCACAGTCGCAAGAGAGTTTCGCAATGTAAAAGCAAGCGTGAATGTGGTTACGTCGGCTCTTACACGTCGTGCGGCTCGATGTCTGTTCTCGGTCAATACGCCGCACACAGGATGCCGGACTATAATTTTCTCGGATGTCATGGACAGACCTATGATAATGGCGAATTGCGTTACTATCCTCCCAGGCCGGATCCGTATGGAACGCAAAGACATGGGGGGGCAAAAGACGCGACAACGTATTATAGCCAGCGCACCCACAGTGACATTGGTCAACAATGCTCTGATATGGGCGCGCGGCTGTGCAGTTTGGATGAGTTGCTCTCCGGGCAACCGCACTACTTCGATAAGAACAAGATGTACAAACGAAGTTGTGGGTATGGACGCACGTTCTGGTCGTCAACACCGTGCGGTCCAGGTAACCAAGGCTTTTTTACCGCAGCAATATACGAGAACGGGCAAAATCTTGGAAAGCAGTGCGCGCTGCCAGATGAATTACACAACATGGCGTGCTGCTCGAACTGGAATTTGACTTTGACGAATTTCACGAGAGAAGTTGAACAAAATCGCCTCTTCAGAAACGTCTCGCTCGGGAATTATCATTATTGTAAGAATACCGTGGGATATACAACTACTAATCCGGCAACGCCGTGCGGAGCCTACGAAGGGCACTGCCGGAACGATATGGACTGCCAATTTGGCACAAAGTGTGCTATGCTTGCTGCATCTAAATATGGCATGATTGATGGAGGAAGCGCGTGCATCCCGACGTATAACGAGCAGCAAATCGAGTTTTGGCCGAAAACGCTGTTTCTGAATATACCCACTGATATGCTGTTTTTAGAGCGAGGAAGAATTGAAATACCGGATAAATCAAACGTGAGAATAGTTTCTGGGATGAATCCTGGTTGCATGGGCGTCTGGGATCGTTCGGCGATAATTATCGCTGAAACATCAGTTCCTTTGTTTAAACGGGACAAACACGACTTTTATATTCCCGGCGAGGATGTTGAATCGACGAAGAACACGCAACCTTATCTCGAGTGGAAGAATATCAACATCGATAAGCGCTACCTCCTCGATACTGGTTTCGAAGAGGTTTTCGCGCAGGTGTGCCTTTGCGACGAAGCTTTGGATTGTTTCACTCCCGAGAATTGGCACGATCTTGGCAGTTTGGTCATCGAACCCGTGAGTACGTCTGGATTTTTTGCGCCTCTTGGGAGCGGAAACGTCGTAGGTTTCGGATACGATCTCTTCAAAACGTTCGAAGCGGCGACGATTGAACAGTATTATCCAGACATGGTGCGCCTCAAACGCTTCGATTTGAGAAATTTTTTGCACAAAGAATTTTGTGCGCAGCAGTGTCAGAAAGACCCTCTTTGTATTGGATACGATTGGGTTAAAGATGATCCATCTAACGGGCTCACGTACTCGTGCAGATTTCGTGCGGAGGGTTTCAAACTTCATAAATTAACTGACTCGGGTGCCGCCTATCAGTTCTACATGAAAACAGAACCTAGGCGCGAGCAATGGGATTGGTTCCCGTACTTGACCAACGTAGGTTTGAAATCATCAGACATTCCCGAATATTTGACTGGACACAATAATTGGGAAAGTTCTTACGTTCCTCCTTACTTCAAAAACATGTGGAAATATCCCAAGGAGTTTTCCATGGATGCGCTCGAAAATGTGACATTTGATCGATTGCGCGTACTATTTTCTCCCGGTACCTTCGGAGGAAGTGGCTCGGATTATTTGGATAATAGCTTTGCTTATCGCGCGCACGGTGATGTGCACACGGGAGATGGTAAAGTCTTTCGTAAAAATTCGCGCTCGAGGATGACTCAAATCTTGGAGGCGCCGCCAACGGCCACAAACCAGAGCTCGTGTTACAAACAATACACGATTTCAGGCCTATCTTTAGAAGCCGTCTCTCTCGGCACGTGCGCTCAAGTTTCAGAGGTTGAAGTAAACGGGATCAAATTTACCGGCACTGCCATGCCCTCCTATCAAATGGATGGTTCGAAGATTGAACAGAACGTCGTGCAAGTGTCTGCGACATCATCTATTGTAGAGACTGTAGCGCAAACTCCCGCATCAAGTAGCCAGTGCCCAATTTCCCCAGACTCCGGTGATGATGGCTATGTTGATTCTTATCGCGGCTGGTACGACGCTTCCGGGTGCGGCATTTGCCAAGATTATTGCAGATGGGTAGGAAATTCCGGATCTGGTGGTGATCCGTCGCTGAAAACTACGTACGAATACTCTTATTGGTCGTGCAGAAAGGCGGGCGGCTCTGGTTCATACCCGGGAACAAATACGAAGGACATCTGTCCGGATTCATCGATAAACTATAGAACAACAGGTGGGTGCGGAACTGACAGATATACCGCTCGCGGTTATTATGGGGGTTTCTTCCCACACACAAAATGCTCGGGACAAGGCGCGGAATCTCCCACGTGGTCAAACAATGAAGTCGAAACGAGTGTGGATTATATCGTCGCTCACCAGTCGTCTACGAGTTGGTGCTATTTGCTGCGATTCAACATCTCGCACTTGGACGGAAACTGCGTTTATCAACCAATTGGAGCTAAAGTTGCGTATTCAAACGCGGATTCCTCGACTTGCAGAACTAAAAGTGATATAATTAATCATTGGGAGAGCACGACGCGCGATGTAACTTTAGCCACCAATACATCCTCTGTTGGATACGAGCGACATTCTGGAAAATGCGTGATTGGAAACACGATATCGACATTTACCGATTTATCCCTCGTACAATGCACGGCAAAGTGTACGGAAAGTTTGGAGTGTCTCGCGGTCTCATTTCTGGCTTCTGCGCAAGACGCCGAAACGCTGTTGGCGATTGAAGAAATTATCAGTAATAATCCATTTGGCGTGGCATTTGACAGTGAAGATGTGACGAGATTTGGAACTTGCGAGTTGAAAAGTGCATCCGATTATGCAGATTGTGATGACGATTCGTCTTCGTCTGACTTTAACGGCGACGGTTTATATGTGAAATTGGCGTCTTCCTTGCTTTCTGAAGGCATGGGCGTTGAAACGTTGCATTACGGGATTTGCCCCGTTCCGTCGAGCCTGGCGTTCGACGGCGGATTATACATGCCCACTCAAAAGCCCACGTGCGGTGGAAACGCAGACGGTGCTCCTTGCTACTTATCTTACACTGATGACCCGATGAGCGAAGATTTACTTAATACCCAGTGTTTTATACCAATTAACGAGGACAGAAGAATTTGTTATACCTCGGCAGACAGGAGTCGTTGGGGATATTGCGACTGTAGTCTCGACAGTCAATGGTCGAGACCTTTCGGGAAATGGGAGGTTTTGCACAACTCAAAGTTCAGGGAGAGCGACGTTATTTTACTCACGGACGATTTGCACGCACCGCTCGATGGGATAGCCTGCTCAAATGGACGTAACGATGGGCAAGAAGACGCAGGATTTCATTGCAAGTTCAGAGCGAATACGACGCTCTGCTTACAATCAGAAAAATATGGCGAATGGCATGAATGGTATGGATTCGATGTGTCGAAAAATTTTTATGAGACTGAAAAAACAACCGGTTGGTATGCAGAAGAAGTACTTAAGGAGATGCACCCAGAATCAATGATTGAAGTGGTGTGCGATATTGGTGAGGTGCTCACCGGGATCGCGGTAACCGAAAAGCCCAGCCATGGATTAGTCCCGCGGTGCGGTGTACCGGCTTCCACATGGGAAGTGGATACCGACTGTATTTATGATACCAGAGATATGAGCTCCATGAACAATACTCTCAACGCTACGCGCTGCCATTACTCGAGCATCAAATACTATAGATCGGAAAGCGATGCCGATTACACACCATGTCCGGATGGTGAAGTTGCTATTGGTTTTTTTTGGAACGCTAAAGATTTAACTTACGATCAGTGGAGAGCTGAGACCTCAGCGAACGATGTATACGACAATATGGAAAGGAAGAATGAACACGTTGATCGTTCAAGAGCAGCCTACGCAGGAGCTCCGGTTCGCGACGGGATGTACGATTACGCATGGAGTTCAGACGGAGCGAGCGAAATTATGCTCATTTGCTCGAATGTTAGAGCTACTTCGGACCATGTCGCGATACGCGAAGTTTTTGATCAGACATGCTCATCTCTTGAATGCGACGGTGGATTTGAAACCGTTACGGGTCAAAATAGTTTGAGCGAATGTGGCGATCGTTGCGACTCAACTCCAACATGCCGTGCAGTTGAATTTAAGCCTTTGTCGGGAATATGTATACTGCATAAAGGGGACTGTTCAGAATCCGACAGATTTGGTAGAGATGTAACGAATGGACCTTCAGAGTGGTACTACGTGGACGCCGAATACGGTAAGACAACTCCGTACACGTCAGTTGAATACGATCATCCAGTAGAGCTGAACGCTCTGCAAGCGTTCGCTGTGAGTTCAATGGAGTCTGAATTTTATCTTAAGAAGAATTATTACAGTTGGAGAGGCACGCCTTGGACCACTTGCTCGCAGCCGTGCGGAACTGGTATTCAAAGTCGGTACGTTTACTGTGGTTCTCCCCCTGGTACGGAATCTGAAGAGGCAGATGGAAGTGATCCAATCTATATCTACAATAAAATCACCGCTGGTTGCATTCCTCCAGATAGGAACATTGAGAATGCCAGATTCGGTGATATGACACCTCGCGCCTGCGAACTGCTTTGTAACGAAAACATAGATTGCTACTCGTTTGAGTTTGGGGTCTATCACGGGGGTTCTGGAAATGCAATCCAAGAAAATGACTGCATTTTGAAGAACGTATCACCTTCTGAAATCGTCGATACCTCTGGTTGCGACGAGACTATTTCTGGAGAGAACGAGAGTGGCTATCGCGGTTGCCAAAGTAAAACGGTAGACGGAATTACATGCCAAGCCTGGGACAGTCAAACGCCTCACTGGCACGCTTCAACTCCCATAAATATGCCTGGAACAGGTTTGGGTAATCACAATTATTGTCGCAATCCGGATAACGACCCTGGGGGGGTGTGGTGTTTTACAACTGACCCTGATCAGCGCTGGGCGTATTGCGACCCGCTCAGAGATGATGAAGTGTGCAGTGGTGCCGAGCAAAACACCGATCTATACGTAAAAACAGAAATTACTGGACTGAACAAATCTGCCCTTTCTAACAGAGTGCCGGAGGAGCTTTGTAATGACATTCCGAAGATTGAAGAAGTTCAACATTGTAACGTCTTTCACTGCGACTTACAGTGCCGTTTGGATTCTGGTCGCACGGCGTGTGCCCTTTATGAGAACGACCCTAGGCGGAGATCTTCTATGATTGGCGTGCGCCGAATGACTTGTGAAATGCACGGTTGCTGTTTCCTGGCGAATCCTGTAGTCGCGAATGAAACTACCGGAGCCGGGCTGTACACGAAAGAAAAGGAATGCTACCAACAGCCACTCACGAATTACCCGGAATGGTTCTCTTTGCCGTTTGACTCGTGTTCTCGAGACTGCCACGATGGTGATAGCGCAAACGTCATAGATAAGAACGCTCCAGGTGCGGAAGTGTATCCTACGCGATATCGCGAAAATATTTGCATTTACACAAACGGAAGCGTCGCGAGTGACATTTTATGCGGTGAGCCTCCTGTCAATGCTGCAACGTGCAACATGTATGAGTATTGCACTGAAACGGGATGCGGACCGAGCGGTTGCGGAGATAATGGTAGTTGCGAGCGCGTGTATTATTCACAAATTGATACGAGGCTCTTTACCGAGACTTGCGTTTGCGATGTTGGATGGTCCGGTGCTACTTGCAATATGCGCGATCCTGCATGCTTCGTGAATCCGAATGATGGTAACGGAACGTGGGTTACTGGTTCCTGGGGCGCGTGTGGTCCCACAACACCGCGGTCACAAGATGCCATTTGCACCGAAGGCGAGAATCCCACGTGCTCTGAATCAGGAACGAAAACACGAAACGTTAAATGCAGCTGCTTCGGCACGTGTAAAAATGTAGACAAGCCGAATGCTAGTTTGAGTTGCACGTATGAATACGCAAAACACGTTTCAAAAAGTGTATTTGGTAATTTACTTCCGTACAGAAACTGGATACCGAAGGAATTTCCTGACATTGATATTATGAGTCACTTTGTGATGATGGAAAACCGCGAAGGGATAGCGTCGTCGGGAGGTTTCAGTGCAATGGGTGTCGAAGATTGCCTGGCAGGTTGTATTGGTACCCCAGCTTGTCCCGGAGCTATATACGTTGGGAATTCTTTTTTCGGGCAGTGCAACTTTCTCGAGAAAAGGCATTTTGAAATGGGACATTTGACGCGAGGTGGGTCGAGTCAGGCAGGCTGCAGCTGCGGCGGCAAAAAGAAAGGCAAATCGCACGTGTTCATGCGGCGCGGATTTTTGCACAACTACAATCGCCCCGAACTCCTAGAGAAAGTACTTCTGGCGACGGAAAATATGAATGAAGATGGAACAAACGCCACATGGACGACCGAATTATCGGAGGCTGTAGTTTTTGCAAACGAGCAAATCAGTAAACGGTTAACTGCGATTCCTCTCGACGATGATATTTACGAGTGGATAAACAACGTTACCGGCCAAACCTCGGGCACTTTCACGCCTACGTCGCAAAATGTGCCTCTGCGAACGTCTTTGTATAGTTTGGCATTCCCGGTTCATCCGTTTGTGTTGAGACACGTTCGCGTGTTACGGAATTACCTGTCGTCGGAGCATGATGTTGATAATTTGGCTGAACTTATTCTAGCTATTGCCTTTAGATACAGGAATTTTCCGTCTATACTCAACGCTACCTCTGATATTTTGAATGATCAAGTTCAAGACGACGACGAGCTTTACTTGCAATGCAAACTCGCTTCTGCCCTCAGAGGCGAGGGTGGAATAATTGGATCTGCGAAATTTCCAACGGCGCACGATCCCAAACCGAGTCCTCTTGCCGCTCTTGACAATCTTTTGAAGAGCGCAGCTCAAGCGCCACTCGACTTTTCTCTTTCAACTGCGCCGTGGCCATTACTTGCGACTTTGCAAACTGCACATTTTAGCGCGCGTGAGTGCGACTACGTTCGAAGGCATCCCAATGGGATCACGACGTGGTACAACAAGGCTCGAGACAGGAAAGAAACTCGATGCAGAGAATCCAATTGGCGTCCTGACTCTCTTCCTCGAATCAGTCAAGACGGTGGCCAATGCGTTCAGCAAGCTCATTTGTGGGTAGGATATAAATCATGCTTGGGAGCTCCAGCTGATACAGTGACTCAGCCAAAACACAGAGCGGCATATGGCTTCAACGAACGTGGAGGGAAATGGAAACCTACCAGATTCAATTGGATTCAAAAAGGTTACGAGACAACCTCGCAGTTTACTTTACAGACGGACGACGTCGCTGGCGTTATATCTAGTGCAGTTGTTCCGTTCGAATCAATTGAATCGATAACAAACGGTATAAATTTAGGACTATCGTCTTACATTGATGTGCGCCTGGCATTACATCTCTTCCGCAACGTGTACACGCACGCAGGAACGCAAATATTGACGCGAGTCGCAGCTTTACTGCTCGCCGCATTGAAGCGCAATCCTCACAACATTGAAGGATGGCAAATGCTGCAATATCACGTGTCGCTCGGAAATCTTCAAACCCACGTATACTCAGACTATGACTTTTTTGCAGAAATGTACACGGTCATGCGACCGTACGCGAAAACTTACCCGCATCTTTTTAAGAGGAACCTTGAAATCATAGTCGAAGGCGATCGATTTGATTGCTACATAGATGCTGATAACATCACAACCGATAACGATGGTAATAAAGTTTTTACGCCAAATGCTACGAATCCATGGTTATTTTTGAAATCAGAAATGAATGATATTACCGGCGGCATTCCAGATGTAACTAGGTTTACTCCAGTCCCGAGGGACTTTAAATTTGACAACGGAGACCCTTACCAATTTATCGCGGCAGCGTGCTACTTTGTGGCAACGTGGCCGTGTAATCCTCACAATCCGAAAATCTTGGAGGTGAGTGGCGCTGACTTAGGATTTGGTACGATCGAGTACGCGTACAAAAGTCTCAACGCACTCATCGCATTTGGCTGGAATCAAGATGAAGAAAACTGGTTTCGTAATTTCTGGGAAGGTAAGTTCGAAGCCGGTAATGAAAAAATCGCGAGTTCTGTAGTGGACACGAATCGAACATCATTCGCATGCTCGAACGGTTGTGGTGATGCAAAGAAGTTCAAGAATTTGTTCAATCTACTGTTTACCGGACAGGGATTTAAATGCGACGGCGAGAAAGTTACACTTCCTCCGCTCGCTGGTTCTGACATTGAAGCGAATCTGGACTTCATCATTTTGGATTTGATGCCGCAATTGCCGTTTGGTCACGCACCTTCTCCATTCAGTTCAGACTGTGGCGCTGTTGATCCAAACAGCGGCGGGGCAGAAAGTGGAGTAGTTGGAGACCTTTGGTTATCGTATAAGGTGCGTAACGAAATCAGCTTCAGGAAGAGTCAAGAATTAATCAATGAATACGTCATGTTCGAGTTTAACATGCTAGGTGAAGTTGACAAAATGGCTGCATGGTCGACAGCCATGAATGCGCGTCTTCGCGATCCTCTCAAGCTTTTGGAGCAGAAAGCCCTCGCATATGATAGTGAAGACGGCTTTGAAAACTTTCGGAATTGTTTGGAACTTGAAGGACGTAGAAAGAAGCGTCTCTCTCGTCGCCGTGGGTTATTGAGCTGGATTTTTGAAAACGACGCTCCCGCTGCTGAAGAAGATAGTTCTATCAATGCGGATGTCGTTTTGATGAGCTCAACTGGTCGTTCATTACTGGATGCTCATTCTGGGGACACTTTGAACTTGGCCGACACCGATAGCGACGAAGATGCGGCCATTAGCGCCTACGGAAAACTGAATTTGTTAGCCATGGAAGAAGATACGTGGGATTTCAAAACGGAACAATCGGGTTTGAAAGATTCTGCACCTTTGATTTCACAGTTGTCTTTCAATCCTCCATCGGACATTTCGAGCATTCAGCTTAATCCGGAGGGAATGATTCAAAACGGTTGCGAGCCCGGTTGCGAGTCTTGTCCGTTTCAAGTGGATGTCGACACGGACGGATCGAACAAATTTAAAATCGGCACTCTCGTATCGCCGAAGGTGCGAGTCACGAGAGGAAGCACTTACACTTTCAACTCAACCACCGTTATGCATACGTTTCGAATTTCAAAAACAATCGACGGTACGCACGGATCTTCTGCCGAGGAGGAAGGTCGTCAATACACCGAAGGGTACGATTACGATTTCGAAACTGGATTGGTGACATTCACGCCGGGAGACGAGGCGCCTGACGTTTTGTATTATTACTCTGGTGCATCGGCTAATATGGGCGGTATAATTGAAGTAGTCTCAGAAATGGAAACTGAAATCTTTTCAAATATGAATGACCGAAACCCTATATTCGGTGCAAACTACGCGATTTCAAAATGCGCACAGTGTTTCCCGGGTTTTGAATTGAACCCATTGACGCGTTCTTGTTCCAGAAGTGGAACCGCTTCGGATTTGAACGAAACCGTGAGCTTCGACGCAAGCTTCTCGCCGCCGCCGCCTTCCCCCCCTCCTTCACCGCCGCCGAGTCCAGCTCCACCTCCGCCGTCACCACCGCCACCCCCCTTGCCACCACCAACTCCTCCGCCGCCATCACCGTCGCCTCCGCCGTCGCCTCCGCCGCCAATTCCACCGCCGTCGCCACCGCCATTGCCTCCACCGTCGCCACCACCGCCGCCATCCCCACCGCCGACGCCGTGTGTCAAGGATGACGGCGACATATCCGATTGTCCAAGTCCGCCACCACTTCCTCCTTCACCCCCTCCTTCCCCTCCTCCGCCGAGCCCGCCGCGTCCTTCCCCTCCACCAAAACCGCCCCCATCGCCTCCACCGTCACCTCCCCCATCTCCCCCACCGCTTCCTCATTTACCACCTGTGCCTCCTTCTCCTTCGCCTCCTTTACCTCCTCCACCGGACTCACCTTCATCGCCTCCGCGCACTGTTAACGTGGATCTTTTATCTGAAAGAAGATCGCTCTTTGGAATACCTCGAGTTGATCCCCGAACGGGTGAAAAGTATACCGGCCAATTTGCACTCAGCGAAGATTACGTTGCTATGCTCGTCGGTCAAGCTTTGCCGGGAATCATCATCGCCGCGATTGCTTTGGCACTTTTGGGCGTCATGGTCTTTCTCGTTGTCTTGCTCCTGGTAACCAAGATTGCTGGCGTTTGCTTTGAGCGCTGTAATAATTTCTTAAAACCAAAGCCATTCACTTTAAAGCAGCAACAAAACGCGCAAAAGACGATGATTGGATTTGGAATTATTGGATGCATCGGTTGCTTGATCGTGTTTTCGCAAGGATTATCCATCCAAAATGGAATGCAGGATCTCACGAATACTTTGATGGACTCTACTTCTGATTTGAAAAACCAGACGAACGCTGTTTTGAACGCACTGAACGTTTCCAAGAGCCAAGATGAACTCGCTGTTGTCACGAGATTTGTCAACAATTTGAACAAAGACGTCGTGCAAATTGTCGATAAAGTCGATTCGAAGCGATCGGAACTCGACGGGTACATGCAACAGGCACAAGCGTTTGTCGAAAGCGTATCTGTTATGTTGTTTATTCTTGCAGCTGGTGTCGTATGGGCGACGTTGAAACAGAAAGTAATGTTGACTTTAATTCTCGGAGCTCTTTTATCGTTATCCATGATTCTTTCTTGGTTGGTTTGGGGTTCTTTAACCGTAGTTGGCGTTGCCCTCGATGATATGTGTTGGAGTATGGATATGTGGAACGTGAACAAGACGCACGCAGATATCACCAACGATGTGATTCCTTGCATGAATCCTGGAGATGCGGTTTACTCCATGAATGTGCTGCGATACGAAGTGTATAAGAACATTGTTGACATGAACGATAAATTAACAGCGAAAGACGAGACGTTTTGTACGGAATTTTATCCAGTACCAGAGCGAGAAGTTTGCGAAAACCACGGGGGTATGGGCGCGAGCGGCTCGTTTGGAAGCACCGTGTGTAACGCCAGAGAAAGCGGATATCTCGGCTCGAACACTACTTTCGTATTGCCTGATACCGAGATGGAAAGTGGAGATACTCTGTGTGAAGACAACTTGTTGAACAGACGAATGTTGTTGCAAAGATCCAGTGATCGCATGACGATACAATCGAATTTTGATTTCGAAGAGGAAATAAGGAAGTGCAGCTCATATGGATCCAATTGTGTTTCTGATGTGTATGGTCCCATCGAGGATTGGGACGTGAGTTTGATCACGAACATGGACTATGCTTTTCGGTACAAATACTATTTAAACGCCGATCTTTCAAAGTGGGACGTCTCGAGCGTGACGAGTATGAAAGGAATGTTCACGTACTGCTATAATTTCAACTCAGACTTGAGTTCCTGGGATGTGTCGAGCGTCAGAAATATGTACGAAATGTTTCGAGGAGCGAGAACATTCAACAGAGACCTGAGGAAGTGGGATACTTCGCAAGTAACTGATATGGGATACACGTTTGCAGAAGCTAAGAAATTTAATGGGGATGTATCGACGTGGGATACTTCGCAAGTGACGAGCATGTATCAAATGTTTTATCGAGCGGAAAAGTTTGATCGACCCATTGGCTCTTGGAAAACCTCTGCTGTGAAAAAGATGGACTACATGTTCGGACATGCTTTGGATTTCAATCAAAATATTGGGGGTTGGGACACCTCTCAAGTGACGTCAATGACGTCTATGTTTGAAAGCTGTCCGGGATTCAACGGCGATATCAGTGAATGGGATGTCTCTAAAGTTTCTTCTTTCCGATACATGTTCCGATACGCCGTCTCGTTCAACCAGAATATCACACACTGGGATTATTCGGGCAGGTACAATACATGGTATTCGAATAGTATGCTCCAAGGAGCAACCAGATTTCACGAGCGATTTGCGTGTGAAAGTACGAATCCACCAGATTCATCCTCGTGCACTACCGTCAAAACCACTTGGTCAGCGCCGTCACCACCTCCAAATGCTCCGCCGCTTCCCCCTCCGTCACCTCCGCCCGCTTTACCGACTCCTCCTCCTCCGTCACCGCCACCCATCGTCCCAGTCACGACGACAAGCTATTATTCATTCAAAAATCTTGTAGCTTCATGTCTTCAAGAAGATGAAGTGTATGGCATGTGTCATAGTTTCGTTGAAGGACCAATGCCACTTTGGGACGTTTCTGCGGTGACGACTATGAGACAAGCTTTCGAATATAAACGTTCATTCAGAGGGGATCTCTCGAAATGGAATACTTCATTGGTCACTGATATGTCCTTTATGTTTCGTGACGCAAATGTATTTGATTCAGACATAAGCGCCTGGGACGTTTCTTCCGTAACGAGTATGGATTCAATGCTAAAGAACGCAAATAACTTCGTTTGCGATATTACTCGATGGTACACACCATCGCTTGCATCGGAAAATGCAAGGTCGATGTTTTTAGGCGCAAAGAATTGGGAAAAAATATTCGTGAGACAACACGGCTTCAGACAGAATACAGAAAGTGAAAGTACCGATATCGTAACTTCAGCAATCTTGACCGATCACTCCGACGGTCCTGCGAGTATGTGGGAGTATAAATATGAACCTCCTCCGCCTCCGCCTCCGGCGCTGCACATAATGGATTCAAATTTTATTCCATTGATTGATGATTGCTTGGCGCTGCGACCGGAAGACGGTATTTGTGAAGGTACGCAGTTCGGGGACATGCGGTATTGGGACGTCTCGCGGGTCACGAATATGGCCAGGGCATTTAATGGGTTTTCACTTTTTAATGCGGACATATCGCGCTGGAATACCTCGAGCGTCACGAACATGGAGCGCATGTTTTCGGGAGCGAAGAAGTTTGATCAAGACATTACATCGTGGGATGTATCTGAAGTAGGTAGTATGGTTGCGATGTTTTACGGCGCTACCGCGTTCAACAAAGATATCACGGGATGGGAAACGTTGTCGTACGTCTCCACTATGAGCATGTTCCGTAATGCGGAAACCTGGCTCTCCGGGTGCATCCGGGGTAAAGGTGGCTCTTCTACCATTGGTAACCGCCTCGCCTACGGCCCACCAAAAATGTGGGAGTGTACATTTCCACCCGCTCCGCCCCCATCGCCGCCGTCACCACCACCGCAGCCCTCTCCTCCTCCATTGCCACCCAGTCCTCCGCCGTATATCGCCCCGCTTACTGACAGAAACTTTTACAGGCACGTCGAAGCGTGCTTATCGTATGATCCTATCCTTGGTAAGTGCTTTGCAAGCGATTACGGGGAAATAGCATCGTGGGATGTCAGTAAGGTGACGTTCATGGGTGGGTTGTTTATGGATCGACACAGTTTTAACGCCGAAATACAAGGCTGGGACGTTTCCGCAGTAACGAGCATGGATAGAATGTTTTTGAACGCATACAACTTTAATCGTGACATAGGTGAATGGAACGTTGGAAACGTTCGCGACATGAACCAAATGTTTAGACACGCCGTCAACTTTGATAAAAAATTGTCCAATTGGGATGTTAGGAATCTCATAAATGCGCAGATGATGTTCATGCACGCCGAAAAGTTCACGAATGGAATGTCCGGAGCTCTGAATAACACTTGGGAGACTTCAGTAAACATTAAATTTAAAAGCCATTGCTTAGTCGGTGCAAAGAAATGGCACGAGACGTACCAATCTTTGATTGGGAGCGGTCCAACGGCGGATAAAATATTAGTCCCTTGGGGTCCGATATGGCCCCCTAGTGGTTATGTTTCCGGAAGTAAAACAGAAATTACCAATGACGTTCAGTTCAGACTTGCAGTTCAAGATTGTATGATCAAGGAACCTACGCTGGGAGCTTGCTGGGAATCTGAATATGGTCCAGCTCCGCTTTGGAATACGAGTTTAGTCACGGACATGTCCAATGCTTTCAGAAATAAGGAACAGTCGAATTGGATGGTAAGCGCGTGGGACACGAGTCGGGTGACGAGCATGTCAGAGATGTTCAAAAACGCCAAAGTCTTTAGTTTTGACATCTCGCGCTGGAATATCTCCCAAGTTACCGACATGACCAGAATGTTTGACGGCGCAGCGAAATTCAATCAAAACATAGGCACTTGGGATACGTCAAAAGTGAAGAGTATGGTCGGAATGCTAGCCAACACGGCATATTTCGATAGGGAGCTTAGAAATTGGGACACGTCGTCTGTCACTAGCATGGAAGAAATGTTCAGAAATGCGAAAAACGTTAATCAATTTATTGATAGCTGGGACACGTCATCAGTTACCAGTATGAGATTAATGTTTTCTGGTACTTCAAGCTTTAACCAGATTCTTGGGAATTGGGACACGTCTAGGGTTTCTAATATGAATGGCATGTTTTGGGGAGCAACTCAGTTCAATCGAGATGTTGAGGGTTGGGATACGTCCTCCGTGACCTCGATGACATCAATGTTTGATTCCGCTTCTGCGTTCAACCAAGGCATTGGGAGTTGGAACACAGAAAAAGTGACTTCTATGGGAGGAATGTTTGAGTCCGCTTCTTCGTTCAATCAAGACATTGGGGGTTGGAATACAGCAAAAGTGACTGATATGAATACGATGTTTCGGTCCGCTTCTTCGTTCAACCAAGACATTGGGAGTTGGAACACGGCAAAAGTGACTAATATGCAATCTATGTTTGATTCCGCTTCTGCGTTCAACCAAGACATTGGGAGTTGGAACACAGCGAGAGTGACTACTATGTATAGAATGTTTTCTTCCGCTTATGCGTTCAACCAAGCCATTGGGAGTTGGAACACAGCGGAAGTGACTACTATGAGAGATATGTTTTATTACGCTTCTGCGTTCAACCACGACATTGGGAGTTGGAACACAGCGCAAGTGACTGATATGGGATATATGTTTAATCAAGCTTCTGCGTTCAACCAAGACATTGGGAGTTGGAACACAGAAAAAGTGACTGATATGCTTGCTATGTTTCGTTCCGCTTCTTCGTTCAACCAAGACATTGGGAGTTGGAACACAGCGCAAGTGACTGATATGGAATATATGTTTTATTCCGCTTCTTTGTTCAATCAACCGATAGGCAGTTGGGACACTGATAAAGTAAGGTATACAAGATACATGTTTTATCACGCGGCTGAGTTCAACCAAGACATTGGGAGTTGGACATTTCCATCAATATCTTCCTCTTACTACAGTTCAAATATGTTTTACTACGCCAATGCATTTAAAGCTAAGTATGGCTGCGGGAATTCAGATCTCCCAAGTACGTGCACCACGGTTTTGGCTACCTGGGTTGCACCCTCCCCGCCGCCCCCATCCCCACCCCCACCTCCTTCTCCACCTCCTCTTCCCCCCCCTCCACCGCAACCTCCTTCACCTCCACCCAGCCCACCTCCTTCTCCTCCACCTCCTTCCCCACCACCCTCTCCACCCGCTCCGCCCCCTCCCCCTTCTCCTCCCCCGTCAGACCCAATACCTAGTGGTACTCTAAAAACTGCCGTCGACGAGTGTTTGAAAACAAATCCAGTGGACGGACTTTGCTATGATTTAAAAGTTAATGGAGTATCGTATGGCGCCATGCCTTATTGGGACACGAGTCAGGTAACCTCTATGAAATATTTGTTTGCGAGCAAGGTAGACTTCAATGCGGATATATCGGGATGGGATACTTCGCTAAATAGAAAACTTTGGGGAACTTTTCATGGCGCGCAGAATTTTAATCAAGATCTCTCCAAATGGGACACAAGCAAGGTCGACGACTTTGACGTTGTGTTCAATGGAGCGACGAAATTTACGCAGGACGTATCGAGCTGGGGTTGGAGCTGCGAAAGATTGATCTGGGGGTCTAGTATGTACCAAAATTCTGGTGCTCCTTGTTTTAAATGCAGCTCAGGCGTGTTCGAATCGTGTTCTACGGGAAGACGAAGAATGCTCCAGTCCTCGGACGACGCACCGCCCATCACGGACGAGTCATTCTCAGGACTCATCTCCAAATGCCTCGCAGTTGCGCCCACAGATGGCAGATGTGGAGAGGAAAACGAGCATGGTGACATGTCGATATGGAACGTTTCTCTCGTTAAAGATATGACGGCTGCTTTCAAAGATAAATCAAATTTCAACGCAGATTTGACTCTGTGGAATGTGTTCCAAGTCACCTCGATGGAAGAAATGTTTTCTGGGGCATCGGCATTCAACAGTGACATCATTGGCTGGGATACGAGTGAAGTGGTCAACATGGACTCGATGTTTATGGACGCGACAGAATTCAACGCGGACATCACGGCTTGGAACACCTCGTCCCTCACCAGCAGCGCCGGAATGTTTTCAGGGGCGACTGCGTTTGCTGACGCTTGTGTGAAGATCACGACGGGAAGTTCCAGCAGCGATGGTCCACCCTCAGCGTGGGATTGCTACGTCGCTCTCCCGCTCGACGATGAAGTCATCAACGAAGCTGTGATTCAGTGCCTCCAAGCGTCACCAATATTAGGTGAGTGCGCATGGAGCGCGACTGTGAATCCGTACGGACCCATGCGCGAGTGGAACGTTTCCTCTGTGACTGATTTCTCCGGTTTATTCTCCGGTCCATTCAACGGTGATATATCCTCATGGGATACGAGTTCGGCAAAAACAATGAGTGCCATGTTTCAAGACGCCTTTGACTTCAACAACGACATCTCGTCATGGGATGTATCGCAAGTCACGAGCATGGACGGCATGTTTGATGGCGCCCGCTCGTTCAACCAGGACTTATCATTATGGAACGTCACTAGTGTAACTACAATGGATGTAATGTTTAGGAACGCGGTTTCATTTGATGTGGATGTGACGTCTTGGTGCTTGTTGGATGATGCTGACGCTACTTTACCGTGTACACATATGAGGGCGGATGAAATGTTTTCAGGCGCCACGGCTTTTGGAGAGAAATTTTACTGGGTTGGTCTCGCAGAAGAAGCAGGGAACGGGAACGGACCTGCCGTGAATTGGGATTTGAGGGGAGACTCACCCTCTCCTCCTCCTGTTCCGCCGTCTCCACCGCCTCGACCGCCTCGACCGCCTTCGCCGCCCCCGCCGCCTTCGCCGCCTCCTTCGCCACCTTCGCCCCCTCCTCTCGCTGCGTTTCCTCCGGCGCCTCCTCCTCCACCCGATGTGCCGGAAAGACCGGTGGAAATTCTCCCTGTCTTTTTGATGCGAGCTGCGTGTGCCGGCGGTAGAGCTGGTAACGAGTGCCCGGGTTACGAAAAGACGTACAACTACATTGGAAAATTTGAGGACGAAATTGGAAAATGCAGCGACGCCGAAGACGAGTGTGCAGAGTACTTGGACGACAAGCGCATGATTAAATCGAACGTTTACGATGAAATCAAAGAATACGCAATCGTCGCGCGAACCTTGTCTGCCGCTCTACCGGACACATACGCCATCACAACGTGCGAATTTGTGCAAAAAGCGTTCGCCGATGCGAAACCAGGGTGCGAAGACACTATGAAATCGATTAAAATTCTGTTCGTCGGCACGACGCTCATTTCGGTCGCTTTCTTTAGCATGTGGGTCGTCTTTATCGTCGTGCTTTCTCGATTATTAAACAAAGATCGGTTGCTCGATTCTTCTGACGGGGAGAAAACGAATATCGAAACGAAGAAAGAGGTTGGCGAAGACGCTCTTTAATTTATCATCATAAGCGAGAGAGTACTAAGAACGCGTACTTTTAGAAGAGATTATAGTTTTACGTCTGAAACCGGTATTTATCACTGTACGCGTACACACGAAGCGAAGCATAAAAAAGTCAACAACCTCTCTCTCGCGCGCTCAAAAGAGCGCCGCTCTCTTCTTCGTAAAAACTCGACTTCGAGAAGTGTAACAACCCAGTTTTTAAAAGGATATCTGAAAAGAGACCCACCCCTTTCTCTCACGTGTTCTGTCATCTCTTTTTTCATTAAAATCCAACTCTTCTCTCATCATCGCAAGTTGAGACTCTTTTTCTATTTTTTTTTCTATTTTTTTTTTTCTGTGGAGACAAAAAGTACTCATTTCTACTCGTACACCAAAAGCATTCTATTCTCTCTCTCTCTCTGTCTCTCTGTCTGTGTTTGCTTCCTCTGCCCTCGTCTCCCTCGTCTCCCTCGAGATTGCATTATTCGCACTCTATTCGCACAAATATAATAATGAAGCGCAATAATGAGAGTCCTCCTCCTCCTCTGAAGAAGAAGAAGATGATGAAAAGCGAAGAAGACGAGAAAGGAAAAGAAAAGAAGAAAAAGAAGACGATTTCGAGAACGTCGAAATCATCGTCTTTCTTCACCAACAACAAAAGACCCACCACCACCACCAACAACAACAACGCGTTTAGGACGACGAAGAAACACTCCCGCGAGCGGTATCTTCGCGATGATATTTTCTGCGGGATTAAGCAAGCGCCGGTGGCATACAAAGGGAAAGACAAGACGAAATGGATTTTGGATGTAAACGCAGAAGAAGAAGAAGAAAAAGAAGAAGAAAAGAGCGGCGTAGAAGCGAAGTCGATGACAACGAAGGAAAACAACAACAACAACAACATCGGAAATGATAAAATTATTTACGTCGTCGACGCGAACGTGTGTTTACACCAGCTGGACGTGGTATCGCACCCGAAGGCGATGAGAAATGTAGTCGTGTGCACGACGGTTTTAGAGGAGGTTAGAAACCGGTCGAGGAATGCGTATGAGCGCGTGAGGAGGCTTTGTCTAGAAGCTTCTTCATCTACGGGGGATAAAACAACGAACTCGGGGAGAAAGAATTTCTTTGTGTTTTCTAACGAATTTCACAAGGACACGTACGTCGGAGAGCCGAAGAAAGGCGAATCGGCGAACGATAGGAACGATCGGGCGATACGGGAGGTGGTTAAGTTTTACCAAAAGGTTGTCGGATTGTGTTCGTCGAACAAGCACGACGGCACAAAACAAAAAAGAGAAGGAGGAGAAGGAAGCGCCGGAAAAGCAGCGGAAGCAAAAGTCATATTAGTTTCTGACGATCGAGGAAACGTGTTGAAAGCGAAAGAGGAAAATTTGAACGCGATGAGCGTCAGGGAAGTGGTAAACAAACATTTCGCAAAATCGTTCCCGGAGTTGGTCGATTTGTGCTCGACGAGAACAGAAGAGTGCTTCGGAGCAAATGAAAACGAAATCGCGAGAAATAATTACGCGAAGAACACAAGAACGACAACGAAAGCTTCCATCAACAAGACGGAAATGAACAGCAAAAAGAGTAACTCGACGGCGAGAGGAGGGTTCACCGCCTTTCCCGAACACTTGACGAAAGCGCAGTATGATAGCGGCGTCTCCGCCGGGAGATACAAAGAAGGCAAAATCAGGTGTTCTCCGTACTCGCCATTCTCGGCGTACGTCGACGTGGGAGACGACACGCTCGACGTGAAAATAGAAGGACGTCATCGCATGAACAGAGCGATGGAAGGAGACGTCGTCGGTATTGAAATTATCGAAGATGAGGATGAAGAAGAAGAAAGGGAGAAAGACGACGTCAACGATGACGATAACGTAGTCTCACTCGCACCAATCGTAAACGCATCAGAAGATGTTGCTTCAGTCGATGATGCGTCCGCGAAGGCCGGTGCAGAAATGCCTCCTTCTTTGACGGAGTTGAAAGCAAAAGTCGTGAGAATCGTAAAACGAAATTGGAGAGATCGAGGATACGCGTGCGCTCTCGATATTGAATCTTGCGCAGATCTCGCGAGAAAACAACACGAGAATAGTAACGAAAATGAAACGGAAGATGGAGGTGGTCGCGCGAAAAGAGTCCTTTGCGTGCCGAACGATCGCAAAACTCCAAAGATTCGTATCAATACGCGACACGCGCATCAAATTGCTTCTCAGAGAATCGTCGTTGTCATCGACGCGTGGCTCGCGTCTTCGCCGTATCCAGAGGGACACTTTGTTCGCGCTCTCGGTGAAATTGGAGAAACTGCGTCGGAAACTGCAGCATTATTACTCGAAGCAGACGTGGACGATCGTCCTTTTGCGCCGGCGGTGCACAAATGCGTTCCGCCGCTGCCGTGGAAGGTGACTGAAGAACACATAGAGGAGCCCAAACGTGAAGATCTGCGGAATCTGCGCGTTTGCTCGGTGGACCCTCCTGGATGTCGCGATATTGACGACGCACTTTCTGCTGTCGTTGTGCCCAAGAACGATGGCGTCGAAGGAGAAGAAGAAATTGAAATTGGCGTTCACATCGCGGACGTGACGACGTTTTTGAAACCTGGAACGCCCATGGACGACGAAGCTCTGCGCAGAGGCACGACGACGTATTTAGTTCAGCGCAGATTAGACATGCTCCCTAAACCTTTGACTGAAGATATTTGTTCGTTGAGAGCGGACGTAGAGCGACTCGCGTTTTCGGTTTTTTGGCGCGTAGATCCAGCCACGATGCTCCCGAGAAAAGACGTCAAACCGCGCTTCACGAAATCAATCATTAAGTCGAGCAAGGCGTTGACTTATCAAAAAGCGCAAGAAATCATCGACGATGAAACGAACGATAAGAGTGACTTGGCGAACGATTTGAGACGTTTACGAGACGTGTCAAAAGCGCTCAGAGCGAAAAGAATGGAACAAGGTGCTTTGACTTTAGCTTCGCCAGAAGTGAGGTTCGAATTAGACGACGAAACGAGTAATCCTTTAGACGTGAGTTTGTACATCTCTCGAGAAACAAACAAAATGGTCGAAGAGATGATGCTCTTGGCGAATATCGCGGTGGCGGAGAGGATCTCCGAGCACTACCCGTCCTTCGCGTTGTTGAGAAGGCACCCGGAGCCGAGGGAAAAAATGTTTCTTCCTCTGTTAGAAACAGTTAAATTGCTTGGTTTAGAGAACAAAATAAACTGCGCGTCGAATAAAACTTTGGCGGAAAGTTTGGACGCGTGCGTGCGCGAAGATGATCCATACTTTAATACTTTGTTGCGCTTGCAAGCGACGAGATGCATGTCCACTGCGAAATACTGTTCGACCGGGTCTTTTCCGAGAAACGAGCTCTATCATTACGGCTTAGCTTCTCCTTTATACACGCACTTTACGAGTCCGATTCGTCGATACGCCGACGTGATTGTCCATCGTTTACTCTCTGCGAGTTTGGGATTGATTTCCATCGACGAGGTTTTGATCTCAAGCGTTGAGAAAAAAGTCGCCATGGACAACACCAATCTTTTCACTAAGGAGATTGCCGAGACGTGCAACGCGAGACATTTGGCCGGTCAACAAGCCGGCAGAGCGTCGGCAGAGCTCCACACTTTGAAGTTTTTCAAAGATAGAACGACCGTCGCAGAGGCAAGAGTCTTCCAGATTCGCGGCAACAACAACAACAAGACTACTACTTCTACTACTACTACTACTACTACTACTACTACTACTACTACTACTACTACTAATAATAATAATAATGCTAATAATATCAAGAAGGGCGAGAAAGACGAAGACGAAGATGAAATCGTCGCCTTTGTTCCTAAATACGGCATCGAAGCGAGAGTTAAAGTATCGAAAGGATTCAACGCTCGTCAGAACATGTTTGGAAAACTCAAGGTGAAAATAGAAGTCGAGCAAATGCCGTTTGGACGAAGTAAGTTGAACGTTTCCATAGTCGAATAAAAGAAAACACGCGCGAAACCACCGCGCGAAGAAATAGAAGAGATTTTTAGAATAGAATTCAATAACTTGTGTTAGAAGAAGTATGCATAGGGTGGCTATCGTGATGAGTTTCTTTCATTCGTTCGTTCTTTTGTTATCATATACATTTTCTTTTTCATATTAAATATCATTTTGTTCCCATTTTGTGATCACAACACGGTCCGTCATGGGAAAATTTTGTCGTCAACCGTCCTTTTTGTCTTCTCATCAGTGTTAAATTAAACAGAAGAGTTAAAGAGGGTTAGGAATCAAACTTCCATAAGGAGTGACTTCCTGTAAAAGCTGCAATCCCAAGAACAAGTGCATGAACATGAGCGCGAGACCGTACGGCGCCAACATGGTCGGACAATACGAAATACCCGGAATCAAATACCCCAAGCCGAGGATAAACGAAGTAATCTTCTTCTCCCCTTCGGTTAACCACACCAACGAGGCGATGGCGATTATCCATGGCACGATCGGGTGTAAAAAGAACCCACCAATCGGTCCGAGGAGTCCAGGCGGCGCGAAACCAATCTTGGCGAAGGTTTCAAACTCCATCGCTCTCGGCAAGAGCTGCATCATTGCCATGACCAAACCGGGTCCAACCAACGCAATTTTCTTCACCGAATTCATAAGAGTGTACGGAATTCTCTTCGTAACATCCTTACAGTTGCTCAAAATAGTCGTCATGTGCGCGTAGTGAAACGCGAACGCGTTGACCGCCAACGTCGACGCCGCGCCGACGGCGCTGTATTGCCACACCGCCGCCGCGGCGACGAGAAAGATCAACGAGTGCAAATACGCGGGAACGTCCCCGCCAATCCCGAAAATCCCGGCGACCCCGGCGGCAACGCTCGCCGCTGCACCAGCCTGGGAAAACAAAAGAGGTCCGGCTAACGGCGCCAACGGGCCTCCAACCGCGCCTAACCCGCACGCCGCCATGCACGCGCCCATCGTCGGGAACGCGCCAAATGAACCCGCGCTCATGATCGTCGCCGGCGCATATTTCGACACCCGAATCGAGAGTTTCTTCAATCCCTGTTATCATAAAGAAGTCATCATCAAAGAATTGATGAGGTTTTATTAATAATGGTTAGTGTTATTTAATGAATTGTTCTTCTTCTTCTTCTTCTTCTTCTTCGATGTTGTGTTTACTACTAAACAGCACTTTTCTCCTCAATTTTCTCTGTTAATGTTGTCCTTCAAAAAAAAAGGGGAAAAGAAAAAGCTGACGAGGCAAAAAAAAGGAGAATTTTGAGGATTGAATTGAATTGGATGATGATGATGGAGAGCCAAAGAAGAACTCTGCGTGTCTTTCCTCTCTCTCTTTCTCGCGATCGATGACGATGAAATGGTGGTGGTGATGCCGATTGCTTTTTTTTTTCGCGTTCTTCGATTGTTAGTGTTGACGAAAGAAAAACCATCATCACGAGTTCGCGCAATTATTATTCGAATTCTCCCTTGAGAAAGAAAAACTCATCGTATTTTGTACCTCCACTGATTGCACATCTTTTATCGTCTCTTTCACCGGACCGGTCACGTCGGCGACCGAAATCGCTTTCGCTATCTTCAAAAGACTGTTGTTACTTCTTTTATTAGTATTAGACTTCTTTCTCAACTTCAAAGTCGTCGGGGAAGAGATGAATGCGCTCGTGGTCGACATCATGGACACCATTTTTTTATTCGTTTTTTTTTCTTGTGTCGCGTTTTTGTGTAAAAAGTGGTGTAATTTGTATATTGTACATATTGTTTTCGTGATCTGTGCTCTGAGAGTGATTTTTGAGAGAGAATTAATTCGCCACTTACAACCACTTTACACAAGTCAAATTTAAGAATTTAGAGAGGAGATATAATCACAGCCACTCGCTCACGAACGAAAGATGAAGAAAAAGAAACGAGAGCATTTTCGCGCGGTGGCTCTGATAGTGAGCGTTCTTTTATTAATCGTTTTCGTAGTATCGCCGTTAAAACTCGTAAAGGATTACGAGAAGAGTAAAACGCATCTATCAACGCCAAAATCCTCGGTCGAAATCCGATTTGCCGACTCAATTTTGAACAACGACGCGAAGGAGACAAACTATTCTTCTTCTTCTTCTTCTTCTTCTTCTTCGTATCGCGAGAGAAGAATAAGTAGTAGAAGAAGAAACCTGATGCAATCATTGCTGTCACCAGAAACGATCGAAGCGCAGCCGACGAATTACCACGTGCATGTCGACCGACATCACGTCTCGGGAACTTTTTTGAAACGTGTGTCGACTTTTTTGGGTTGCAAAACGGAGTGCGACAGGTACGGGTACGAGTGCGCTGGGTTTACGTTAGAGCTTACGCAAGTTACGTCGGCGTATGAGTGCATCTTAGTCGGTCGAGGGTACGGTTTAGTCGCGGACGAGGTTGAAAAAGTGCATACTTTTTATAGAAAGAAACGAGGGGTGGATATGGACGAAGATTTTGCGGGATACGACGACGCGAACGTATTAGTAGAGGAACGACGGAGTTCGGAAACGAAACGGATAGAGAATGTCACGTACGATGATTTGGTCATTCATCCAAGCCTGATACGAAAGTTAGCCTACGCAGCAGTAAATGGAACCTTAGCAGAGATTACGAGAGCGTGCGAGAGGGATCATCGGTGCGCGGGCTTTTATAGGTGTTCTGGAGCGAGCGACACGGCGAATAGCAAAGCCGCAATCGCGAGTCAGTTTGGAATGAACAATTTTAGAATCGCGTACACGCAGCAACAATTTAGAGCGTTTTCGGAGGCGATTGTGAAGTTGGAGGAAGCGTTTGCTATATCGAACAAAAAAATGGACGAGTATCACGAAGAAGCGAGGGTGACTGGGCCGCTCTTGGAATCAAACGAGGACGGTTTGAGAGCGATATTCGCCAGCGGGTATTCAAACGCAATTTTCCTTTCGTCCTTGCCAGACTCGAGCGAATTAGTGCAAAGAGAAGGAATACAAACACACTACGTAAAAGTGACAAAAACCACGGGCGGTACAGCGAATGGAGAAAATTGTGTGTTTCCTTTCGAATACGAAGGCGTGGAATATTTCGAACCGACATTAGAAAAATCCTGGGAAGGAAAACCGTGGTGTTTTACCTCGTCTAGCGTGACTTTTACTTATAGCAACGATGAAGGTCAGAAGAAATGGGGTTATACAGATACGTACGCGCAAAATAGAAGAAGAGCGGTGTATGTGAGAAGCGTCAATAGTGAATGGTCGGAGTGCTCTAAAACGTGCGGGGGTGGCTTTCGGACGCGCTCGAGAAGGACGTGTAAAGATTTACTGACGAACCAAGCCGTCGATTCGAGTTTGTGTGGTATTAATAGTGGAAGAGAAGACGACGATGGAAAAGTTGAGATTGAAGTGTGTCACACGCACTCGTGTCAAGATCAGTGTTTCGTTCCGATTGCAGAAGATAGAAAACCGTGCAATCCGTATTACGAAAATATTCATAAGGTGGAGAAAACGTCGGTTTCCGCGGAAAAGGAGAGATGCGAGCTGTACGGATGCTGCTTCGCAAACGCACGAGAATCGGCTTCTGCCTTTAGTTGTTATCAATCTTTGGTGCAAGTTGAGTATATAGGCTCGAGCACGAACGAGTGCGCGGTAAAGCGCGACAGTTCAAGTGCAGTTTCAACGACGATTACTAAATGTGGCGACAGTTGCTGTCGAGCCAGCGACGACGGAGGAAACTTGTGCGAGTATCACGTAGGATACTCGGATCCTTTGAACGCGACAGACCCGTGTGGAGAGTATAGTAATAGTATAAGCAATGCGAGCGCAGTAGTTGACACTGTGAAGTGGGTGTTTTTAGGAGGAAATACGTACATCGAGAATTGCATGCGCTTGAGTTCAACGATATCGAGAACACTCCTCGAATGTCAGAGCGCCTGTCGCGCAGCCATGGCGTCTCGGTGTTCGGCGATATCTTTCTTAGGCGCGAAGAAAAAATGTGATTTGTTCCTGTGCGGGGTATTTGGTAGGAGACGCCCGTTACAAACACAAAATGTGGTTGGGTATGAATCGTACGTCTGGCGATCGGCGGTCTCGGGAAGATGGACGAGCTCCGCGTGGTCCGAGTGTAAAAATACCGGTTATATAACGTACTCGGCATCTTCAGCAGAGTGTACTTTTAAACAGTTTCGAACCGTGCAATGTGTAAATACCGTGAGTGGATCGATTGCGAGCTCAGAATCAGAGTGCGTAGCGGCAGATAAACCATCGATCGAACAATTTTGCCAAGGCGCGTGTCCATCCACGAAAACGTGCGAAGAGCTCGGGACGAATTTCTCGGTACGAGACGCTCTTTTACAAGCGAGTAGGATTTGGGAGAATAACCCCGACGGTGGCGGATATGACCAACACTACGGCGGCTTTCCGTCTCTGCGTTCGTGTGGCACTCAGATTTTTGATGCGGCCCCGAACCAAACGTGGGCGAGCTTCACGAACGACCCTTTGGCGTCTGGGTGCTATCAGGCGACTGGCGCGCAAGGCGTCTCTGGTTACGGTAATTATCCCAAAGACAGAGCTTTTAAATATCATGATTACTGGACGAGCTCTTTAAATCGAAGCTGCGCTTGGAACGACATTACGTGCAACCCAGGCGTGTCCTACGGGGTAAATAAGGATTTGTGCGAATCTCGAGGCGCTCGGTTGTGCACAGCATACGAAGTCGCCCTTGGTTTACCACAAGCTTATTCTGCGCAATATTGCCCAACTTCGTTCGTTTGGACGTCGACCAAATGCGATGAGAACGATTCCACTGGTGTTTTTGTTGCAAATCCGAGTCGCAGTCGTGGTATGTATAAACACTGGAACAAATTAACGTCAGCTATGGAGCAAATGGGGGGCAACGCCAAACATTGCGTTTCCGCGTACACGGATGAATACCAGCACATATACCCAGCGTGTTGCGCAGACTATGCAGTGAACACTGCAAGTAATGCATCTGGATTCAATGCTGCGTATTATAACGACTACAAGGAACCAATAAGTGCTGCTGCGTATACTTCTGTGTACGAGCGAGAAGTTGAAATCAATCGCGGTCTCGCCGGTCTCACCAACGGGATGGATGGATACTGCAAAAGAAAAACATATTTGACGGACGATTTAAGGACGGTGCGGTCGAGCGACATCGTCGTTTTGCCGTGCAAGGCGTATGAGGGTTCTTGCACGCCAACTTCTTTTAGTAAAACGTCGAGGAGTGATAGGCACTCGGACTGTTCAAGCGGTACGTTTTGTGCCGTCGGAATAGGGGAAAAGTACGGATTACCGAGAGGCTCAAACGTCTGCATACCAACCTATCATTACAATCAGATTAAAGTATTAGTTGGTAAAATACTAACTGGTGTACAGACACCGCTGGTATTTGTCGAACGCGGTACGGCGACACTTCCGGCGAGAGCCTCTGTGAAGATCTTGCGAGGACAGCGTATTGGGTGCATGGGCGCATGGGACGGGACTGCAGACGTTGCGGCATCAAAGACGCTTGTGAAGCAAAGCGGGCACTCGGTGCGTTCGAGCGCTAATTACGTGCACATGCGACCATTTAGCGATGAAATGCACACGAATCAATCGAGTATTCATCAACCGTACATGGAATGGAACGATTTCATCGCCGATGGGCGGTATCGTGTGCCCGGATTTTTATACGAGGACGATAGGCATCAGGTTTGTATGTGTGATTTAGACGCGAATGACTGTAACGCGCCAGCCTCTTGGGACGATTTAGGTTTCGTAACGATCGAAACTGAGTCTGATTATTACGAAACGCAGCGTTGCGGACTCCCTCATGGTGGCGATTTGTTCGAGTCTTACGATTCAGCCTCTTTCGAGGAGTATATTCCTCCTCACACTCTCCATACTTTACAAATCTCGCAAGAACGGTTTAGAAAAACCTATTTTATCGAATTTTGCGCGCAAAGGTGCACATCGAACGCTCGATGCGCGGGATTTGATGTAGTCACTCGATCGGCCAGTTCACATTCTACGTGCCGTTTGCGATCGAGTTCGGTCAAGATACGCCTTCGCCAAGGGAGAAATGAAGATTTATTGATTACATTTTACATGCGACGCGACGAGCGCGATCGCGGAATGCACTCTTGGGATTGGCAGCCATCTTTGAACTTTGCTTCGAATGGTACGCACAATATGCTTCAATCGCATTGGAATCAGGTAATTCCAAACGAAATTATTCCCAATCTCGCCCTCGGCGGAGGAAGTATGAGTATGAGGGTGAGCGGGGATTTTGGCGGATTTACCGAAAAGATATTTCCTCAAACGGGAAATTTCACTTCGGATTCGTTGACACTAGGTAGTATTGCAAAGTTGCGACGTAATATAGACCCGTTGATTGGTTCAAAGAATTACTTAGGTGCAGGAGCAAGTTCGAAGTTTTACTCCGAGAGAGAACTTTCGCACGTTTCGTTACATTCTGGGGATTCGAAAGTTTTTCCTTTACACGGACAGCGAATTTATCACAGCGATGGTGGTCTGCTAGGCACAGAACCAAAACGTACATATCGGTACATAGCTGCAGATTCAGCTGAGTTGAGCTCGTTACAGACATCAGAAAGTGTGTTTTTCTCTGGAGGCTTGTATCTAGACTACGCGAAGCCTACGTGCGGCGGGACGGCGAATTCTAGTCCGTGCTTCCATAAAAAGTCTCTCGTGATCCACGCAAACGCGGATGGAAGTGATGTTACTGAATACCAGTCGAAGTGCTTCATACCAGCGTTGCATTTATCGGCGTCCCTTGGAGGTGCGGGTTTCGAAAGAGGGCGAAAAATATGTTACACGAATGCTGAGCAAACCGAATGGGGGTATTGCGACTGCGAGGAGGAGCTTTCTTCCGCGATTTTGAAACGCACTCGATATTGGGGACAAGACTCGATTTTTCATAACGCTAAATATCGAGGCGAAGAAGTTGTGATGATTACCGATGATTTTAACGCCCCCATTCAATCGATGAAGTGTGTCGAGTCTGGGTTAGGGCTGACCTCTGGTAAGTTGAGCGAGTGCGCTTTTTACAGCAACACGACGCTGTGCTTAGAGGACGAGCGATATTACGACTGGGTTCGCATCGATTCGCTCTTCATTAAACCGGTGAGTACTTTGCAATACGTACGCAACGACTTGGATCCAGCATTAGGATATCCCACCGGGTACGTGCGATGCCCTGTCGGCAAGGTTCTCACCGGCTTAGCCTTTACACACGACACGAATCAATCATCTGCCAAGGCGGGTGTAGTTCCGCGTTGCGGCACGCCTAGTGGTTTTACCGTTGATAGTTCTAATGAAGTGAAAGCGCGAACTTTTGCATCAAAAAGCAATGCAGTAAAAAAAGGTACGCATTACGAGATGGACGAGTCGTGCGCACAGGGATACATCGCGACTGGTGTCGGTCTCGTCGGTATGCGCCACACCGATTCATGGGGAACCTCTGTAATGGAAGATTCTTCGTTCAACGACAGACACTTGCTGTGCTCGCCGGTTTCAGCTATTGGTCTTGGAATTGCGGATGGATATACTTCGAGGTCGTGTAAAAAGTTGGACTGCGCAAATGCAGAGATTCTTTCTTCACAAACCACCGAATCCTTGAGCCAGTGTCTGGCTGGCGGCGCCAATCCCTTCGGGTTTAGTCCAGCTTCAGGTGCGACGTTTACGTATGCGCGCGAAACGAAAGTATGCAGAATATACAAAGAAAGATGCGATGAGACCTTGACTGCTGTACCTTCGAGTGTTCCTTCTTACGAATCATCAACTTCCTATCTCGGAGAAACTCGTTTTACCCCGGTGGAATACCTGCACCCGGTAACGATATCGGATTTGGCCTCCTTCGTCGTGATGTCCAACGAGGAAGGCGTTGATTATTTCGTAGGAAACGTCGACGTTGTCTGGGCCACGACACCTTGGAGCATATGTTCGAAACCTTGCGAAAGCGGTGTACAATTTCGTAAAGTTTTTTGCGCGCTCAGATCGCGCCAGATTTTATCTGACGCAGTGAACGATTCTAAATGCGCTCATTTCGATGTAAAGCCAAACGGCATGCAATCGTGTAACGCGTTTAGTTGCAATCCGCAATGCTTGTTGAAAGTAGGCACATCGCGAACAATTTGTGTTCCATATGAATTGGACTCTCAAGGAAACACTCAAAATGTCAACATTCGAAAAGCCACGTGCGAGAAATATGGCTGTTGTTTTGTGCCGTCCACCAGTGAAAAGGAGTGCTACTCGAAAAATTTGACGGAGTTAAATGAGGTTCTCCACGCTCAATGGGTGCCACTTGCGTGGGAAAGGTGCGGAAAGACTCCACAAAAGCGTCGTGCGGACCTGGAAATTTCGCGTAACGATATAATTCAGAAAAATCTTTGGAACACCCAGTCGCGCATGAACGCATGCGTGTGGCCAAACGGTACGCGCGCCGAGATACAAAGATGTATAGCAGGGGCAATGCCACCTACAACTCGACTATGCGATCAGTACGAATCACATGGTTCGCTATGTAATGTAGATTGTCATTATGGTCGGTGTGAGGTTATGGCTGATTACGGCACATGCATTTGCCTCAACGGTTGGGCTAAAGATCCGGACGGGAAGTGTACTCTCAAACGCGGCATCGATAATGGAGAATCGTGCGCGACACCTTCGTGGAACGTAAGCGAATGGAGTGCGTGTGAGAAGGCACCGATAGGATCTGGGATCGCAAGCACCGGTGTGCGCGGGCGTAGTGTTAAGTGTATACCATCTTCGGCCATATGCTATACTGCGTATTGTGAAGCAGCCACAAAGCCGGCTGAATTTGACACCTGTAGCTACACAGAAACCCCTGCCTCCTTGTTTTTGCCATCAGGATGGACCCACTTTTTGAAAGCAGAAGCGAGTGAATTACTCGACCCAATCGATGACTTTATTCTATTCGAGCGGCGCGCGCATACGAGCGAGAAGACGTTCAATGCATCTGTCAGTGAGTGCGTCAGGGCGTGCTCGCATACCGCTAGATGTCCAGGTGTGGTTTTCACGCCTGACATTGATGATAACCCCGAAAGCGGCAATTGCGGTTTTATATCAACTAAGAAATTAAGCAGATCAGCGTCGCCAGCATTTGAGCGATCAAGTAGGTCTCACGTGTTTGCCAAGCGCGGCGTATTCACGCAATATCCGTACATGGGGTCCGAGGCTTTCGGTGAGCTGTTCAACGTTACGATCGACTCAGGAGAAGTATGGACGGAAGTGTTAACAAACGCTTTGCTTGATTGGAACGAAAATCATGCAAAATCTCAATCCTCGATCCCAGAATCGGATACAATTTGGGACTTTATTAGAACTCAAACGGGAGATCAAGGCGTGAGTTTGAGGAAATCGCTCTATTCACTATCGATGCCGACGCATCCTAAAGTTGTGGAAAACCTTCGCTTTTTGAAAAACTTTTTCGACGACGAGCAAATAGTAGATTCGAACATCCCCGACGTTCTTCTCGCGTTCTCGCAGAGATACAGAAACATAGGTTCGCTAATAAACTCAACCTCTCCCGAGCAGGGAGAAGACGGGGCTACCGCAGATGTTGAATTCACAAAGTTGCGAAATTACTGTGCGCAACATGGGAAGCAATTCAACGCACCCACGTCAAGATTGAAGAACCCTTCTCCGATCGCCGCTCTGGATTATTTGATAAAAAAAGTGGGTAGAAAAGATCTCGCTTTCCCTCTTACAGATGCACCATGGCCATTACTAACGATACATCCAATTGCTCATATTCCCACTGAGGAGTGCGACTGGATTTGGAGCCGATACGAAGACGCGGAGGCAGATAACCCAGATGAGTACGTTGATCTCAATCGTACCAGTAAAGCCGGCATCGCTACTTCTTGGTTTCGATACAGTTCTAATTACGACAGCAATAAACCAGACGCAAACGTGTGTCGAAATTCGAATTGGTACAAAGACTCTCTACCTCGGATTGCCGAAGATGGGGGAGGGAGCGCCAGGTTGTCGTATCTACATGTTGGAAATGTTGCATGTAGAGGCGGACCGGCGACAATGGTCCAACAACCCGGAGGTCACTCAGCAGCAATCGCATTTAATAAAAGCCCAAGTGGGTTATGGAAAATGAATAAGTTTGGGTTCATTGCTGGTGAAGTATCGACGTGGTTGACTGATGTGAACCCGCTCCCTACAGACGATATCCGGAGACGTGGAGAAGGGATTGAAACGTCCTTAGATTACATATCTTCGATACCTCGCGCAATGAACGAAGGCCTGGATAGTTATTTAGAGGTTCGGCTTGCTATGCAGCTATTTCGCACCTTCTATTATAATATGGGCGGCTTAAACACCCAAGAGCGGGTCATAATGCTCTTACTTTCCACGTTGGAGAAAAATCCTCACGTCCCTGAAGCATGGGATTTAATTTTCACGCACTATCAAATGACATCAATTACGAATACTACAATCCTCGAAAAGGCTGCCAGACAATTCTTGCACGTCGCGCGTTTCTATCCTAAGAGTTTGGAGAAATTTCTTTCAGCGGGCGCACGATTAGTAGGATGTCCTTTTGGTGTGACCAGTGATGGTCCACTAAGGTATTTCTTGGATGTGGTCATCCCCTACATACTTGAAGGGGAAAGCTCAATGTTTAGATCGGCGACAAGGTATAATGTTCTTCTCAGAATACTACCATGTTATAGGAGCGCGTATGGAAGTAGCATTGCTGTCTTGAATCTGTTCAAATCGGAACTTCTTGCGCTGGCGTGGAATGAACCCTCCGCTGGAATCAGACGAGCGACGCGAACTGACTTTACACTCATCGATACGCCTGGTAGCGCAAATGCGTTCAAAAATGCGTTGACATTTTTGCTCGGATGCGGTCCAGAGTTTACGAAAGGTATATGTTTCAACGGTTTGGCCGGTTACGACGCCAATGCGACGAAGTTGTGGCTGGAGGATTTGTTTCTTGAAATGCCTAGAGGTCATGTTGGTGGCCGCATGGATACTCTTGTTGGCACTTGGACAATATGTAACGAACCTGACATCAAGCCACCTTTCGGTATTTTAAATGATCCTATTTCAACGTGGACGCAAAGAGGGAGAGTCGCGGAACGAGGTTCTTTTCGAACTTTCAAAGCTTACCTTTTGAAGTATAAAAGGCTTGCGGGTACTTCATTCAACGTGACTAACGAAACTGCTGTTTTCGTGGCGGGAATTGATCAAAGTCTTTCAAATCCGTCCACGTTATATTCCAAAGGTCTTCTAACATATTCAAGTTCACCTAGTAATAGGATAATCCTGGCATCGTGCTCAAGTCCATACGAATATCTCGGAGAAGGCGAGTGTATGGTGAGTAACGGCCTCGAGTCCCCGATGACATTTCGAAAGGAATATTCTGATTTGAATCCGCATGTCGTAGGAACAAATGCGCACGAGGCTAGGAACCGATGTAGAAACAAATGTCTCGAGTTCACGTGGTGCCTTGCCGTAGAAGTTGAGCTCGATGCAGAGTCGCAACTCACTCCTGGATGCAAATTAATAACGGATTGGACGGCTTATGTAGTAGAATCTGGTAACACGCTTGCAAACAATTTTTGGGGAGGCGCAGAAACTCTCGGTGGCGAAACGTATCAAACTCACTGTCATGGTGGAACTTGCCGCGCCGACGCGCCACGTTTTTTCGGTGGCAGAGTGCACTCTCTAACAGGTCATCATTGCTATGCGAAGCCAGATATTGCACCGCCGTCGCCTGCTGCACCGCTCCCCCCCCTCTTGCCTCCCCCTCCGTTACCATTGCTACCTTCACCTCCGCCACCTCCACCGGACCTTGATTACTCGTATCTTGGTGAAGGTGAGTGCCGCCAATCAAATGGAAATTATGGGATAAAATTCTCAAAAAGCTGTTACGATTTATTCCCCCACACGAGCGGTACTAATGCTCATGACGCAATCATTCTATGCAAGGCAAAGTGTATCGTATTCGCGTGGTGTTTAGCTGCAGAAGTTGTACTTCGGGATATTTGGCCAACACCTGAGTGTCGATTAGTTACGGATTGGAACGCTTATGTTGTTGAATCGACGAATACATTCCAAAACAACAAATGGGGAGGTATGCAAAGTATAGATGGTGAAAATTATCAGACTTATTGCAATGGAGGTTCGTCCCTGTGTGGGCCTTCAAATGTTTTCGATGGAGGGAAACTCAACAGTCGAGAGGGATACCACTGTTATCTGAAGACTGCTTCCGCACCTCCGGCGACTTTACCACCTCCGAAACCACCGCCATCACCTCTTCTATCCGGTGTGAGTGCGGGAGTGTTATCAGAAACCGCGAAAAATAACAGACGTGTGCTTATGGAAGAGAAATTAAATGAAAATCATCTTATCTTTGACGCTTCATCGAGTTCTGACTCGTTAATATATCGCTTCTTTTACGACGCGGAGATGAATCTCGACGCGGACGATGGCACTTCCAAAGTTCTCGTCGCGTCATTGAGTGCAGAAAACACGAATAGGGGATTCGATGCATCTCTCCTCGCTCCAGTATCGGCAGTCTCTCTCGATCCAATAAAAAGAGAAGCTTATGGTGATAATGGATGCTCTGTGGGGTGCGTAGTTTGTACGAATGCGACCTTTTGTGTGACGTGTGACATCACCTTCAACCCGAATATATCTTCGGGAACAAATTATTCCAGAATTTGTCTTGCGGCGGGTATTCCAGATGCACGATCACCGTTTAACTTTACTCGGCAAGATTTTGCGGTCGCACCCCCGCCACCGTCGCCAATCCCCTCACCACCATTTCAAGCGCCATGGCCACCACCAGTTCCTCCAAAACCGCCGCCATCGCCACCAACTCCACTTCCTCCTCCACTGCATCCGCCGTTCCCCCCTCCCTCGACATCGCCACCTCCAAAGCCGCCGCCGCCGTCGCCACCGCCTCCTTCACCACCACCTCTACCTCCACCTCCACCTCTACCTTCACCTCCTCCTCTATCTCCACCACCACTACCGCCACCTTTGCCTCCTCCTCCTTCTCCTCCTCCTCCTTCTCCTCCGCCGCGTCCTCCTCCTTCTCCTCCTCCTCCGCCGTCACCGCCTCCATCTCCGTGCACGCTCGATGGAAGTTGTCCTTTGCCTCCTCCATCCCCCCCTCCTCCACCCTCTCCTCCTCCTCCATCGCCTCCCCCTTTCCCACCACCGTCTCCTCCTCCGTTTCCTCCACCGTCACCTCCCCCTCCGTCATCTCCCCCTTTTCCTCCCCCTTCGCCTCCGCCTCCTTTACCTCCGCCTCCTTTGCCGCCGCCTTCCCCGCCACCTTTACCACCCCCTTTGCCTCCCCCTCCGTTGCCACCTCCGCCTTCACCTCCGCCATCGCCACCTCCGCCATCGCCACTGCCAAGTCCACCTCCAAAACCACCGCCACCAAGTCCACCTCCGCCATCACCTCCACCGGCACCACCGGTACCTCCACCTCCGCCCCCTTCGCCGCCCCCACCGAAACCACCCCTTCCTCCTTTATTTGCGGAAGATTTTAAGTGTCCGTTTACCTTGTGTGGTTCCGACGAAAGCTGCCCTTGCTTTAGCATGAGATGCTCCGACCGAATCAATGGCATTCAGTACAAGAAAGTTGCACCAGGTTGCATGTTTGTGATCGTGGAATACTGCGCGAGCAATTCGGCAGACCCGGGATGTGCGAAATACATTTCGAAGAAAATTAAGCTTCAGAAGATTGAAAAGTTTAAGCGAACGAAATTACAGTCCAGCGATATGCCTTCGAAAAAGGGTCTCAGCATGTCTCTCGATTTTCCAGCTTCATCGCTTCAAGATGATGTGAACATCGTCATCTCAGAGCTCGATAATACAGATGTGGGTGGAACGATACCACCAGAATACCGTTCGACGGCCATTGGAAACATAATCAATTTGATGCCGCACGGACAAATTTTTGATACCTGTGTCACTCTCGAATTACCATACGAGTACACTGGATCGCACCTTAACGTTGCTTTACTGAAAGCTCCGAATGCTGACTCTACTTTCGATGTCGTTCCCGATACAGTTTATGAAGACCTTGGAGATGGACTGGCGATAGCGCGAGCGTGCATCATGAGTTTCAGTACGGCGATGGTTGTCGAGCAAACCTCACCACCTTCGCCGCCGCCGCCGCCGTCACCTTCGCCGCCACCTCCATCTCCGCCTCCATCTCCTCCGCCTTCGCCGCCCCCCCCACCGCCTTCACCTCCTCCCTCACCCCCACTTCCATCGCCTCCTCCCCCACCTCCACCGTCTCCCCAACCGTTTCCGCCGCCATTACATCCACCTTTACCACCTCCATCTCCTCCGCCTCCTTCTCCTCCACCACCACCGCCACCTCCTTCTCCGCCGCCACCGTCCCCGCCGCCGCCGTTACCACCTCCGTTCCCTCCACCTTTACAACCTCTATCTCCTCCTCCTCTTTCTCCTCCACCTCCATCGCCACCTCCGAAACCGCCTCCGCCGTCACCACCTCCGCCGTCACCACCTCCGTTCCCTCCACCACTACCGCCACCTTTGCCTCCTCCTCCTTCTCCTCCTCCTCCTTCTCCTCCGCCGCGTCCTCCTCCTTCTCCTCCTCCTCCGCCGTCACCGCCTCCATCTCCC
>Ga0255755_1000493_pt1 | contig 41800 bp, 46 predicted proteins | sample 011ome_18_FD_179955 | JGI IMG/M metagenome (GOLD analysis project Ga0255755, IMG submission 179955) | Coastal salt marsh microbial communities from the Groves Creek Marsh, Skidaway Island, Georgia - 011501BT metaG (version 2) | ecosystem: Environmental > Aquatic > Marine > Intertidal zone > Salt... | reverse complement strand
TTAACAAATCAGGAATGACATGGAGAAAATTATCTGACGATGAAAAAAAATTATCTCCTACGAAAAAAAATATAATTAATTTAATAAAAAAATATCCCACAGCGATGAAACGCCCACTTATTACAGACGCAGGTAAAGTTCTTACTATAGGTTTTGATGAAACTATTTATAAAGAAAAAATTAAATGAGTAAAACGCTAAGTCTTGCTGAAGAGTTAATCTCTAGGAAATCCATAACGCCTGAAGATGACGGTTGTCAGGATTTGCTTATCAATCGTCTGCAAAAATTAGGTTTCAAGATAGAAAAGATGCCCAACGCAGACGTGCAAAACTTTTACGCTAAAAAAGGCTCAAGCGGTCCACTTATTGTTTTTGCAGGTCATACGGATGTTGTACCTCCCGGACCTTTGGATAAGTGGCTAAGTGATCCTTTTAAACCAACAATAAAAGATGAAGTTCTTTATGGTCGTGGTGCGGCTGATATGAAGACATCATTGGCTGCTTTTATTGTCAGTATCGAAGAATTTATAGCTGAAAATCCCGATCATAATGGATCGATTGGTTTGTTGATAACCTCTGATGAAGAGGGGGTGGCAACAGATGGCACTGTAAAAGTTGTTGAAGCGCTTCAAGAAAGACAAGAAAAAATTGATTACTGCATTGTCGGTGAACCAACTTCTTCAAAAACATTTGGAGATACTGTTAAAAATGGTAGAAGAGGTTCGCTTTCAGCAAAGTTGAATATTAAAGGTATCCAAGGTCATATTGCATATCCTGAATTAACCAAAAACCCAATTCATGAGGTTGCACCTGCCATTGATGATTTAGTAAATACAGTTTGGGATGAAGGAAATGAATATTTTCCAAAAACATCTTATCAAGTCTCAAATATTAATGGGGGGACAGGCGCCACAAATGTAGTTCCTGGAAATGTTGAGGTTTTATTTAATTTTAGATATTCATCATCTGTAACTGCCGAAATATTAAAGAACAAAGTTGAAGAAATTCTCAATAAACATAAATTAGAGTTTGAAATTGAGTGGCAACATTCTGGACAACCTTACCTAACTGAAAAAGGTATGCTTATAGATATAATCTCATCATCAATTAATGAAGTCTGTGGAAAAAATCCTACAATCTCAACTACTGGTGGCACATCTGACGGAAGGTTTATTGCAAAAATATGTGATCAAGTTGTTGAGTTTGGTCCAATTAACGAATCAATTCATAAAATCAACGAGCATATAGATACGAACTGTATTAATAAACTAAAAGATATTTACAAGTTGACCATTAAAAAAGCATTAGCCTAGATAGCATAACTCTTTTTCATTCTACTTTTATTTGAAATTTGTGGTGTTTTGAACGTACTTATATCAATATCGTGATCCTTCAGGACTTCCTTTACATGCCGTTGACTTAATTCCAGATGCATACCTCTTTTTAGATGCGAAGGTAGTTTTATTTTCCCGAATCTAACCCTAATCAAACGACTAACAGTAAAATTCAATCTTTCAAATAATCGCCTTACCTCCCTATTCCTACCCTCTCTAATTGTTACTTTATACCAATGATTTGCGCCCTCTCCACCCTCAAAAATAATGGATTCTAAATTTGCCTTTCCATCATCTAGAAGCACTCCCTCTTTTAATTGCTGCATATGAATTTCTGTGAGTTCTCCCAAAATTCTTACTGAGTACTCCCTTTCAATCTCATATCTTGGATGCATCAGTCTATTTGCTAATGCCCCGTATGTTGTAAAAATTAATAATCCAGATGTATTGAAATCTAATCTTCCGATAGCAATCCATTTCTCTTTTTTTAATTTAGGAAGATGATCAAATACACTTGGTCTTTTTTTAGGATCATTTTTTGAAACAATCTCGCCATCAGGTTTATGATAAAGAAGAATTTTAGGTAAAAGCGTTTCATCGCTGAGTTTGACTAATTTTCCATCAAAGATAATTTTATCTTTTGAAGATACTATTTGACCAATATGAGCAGGTGAATTATTAACTTCAATTCTTTTTTCTATTATTGCTTTTTCAATTCCTCTTCTTGAGCCTATCCCTAAATGCGCTAAAGCTTTTTGTATTCGCATTGATGAACTTTCTTGTGGTGTGCCTTTAGTTTTTTTTTGAACCAAAATATATTATTCACTGTGATTAAGATTATCAACCTCTTGGATATTCTCCAAAGGATTTTCAGCTTCAGATGAGCTTAAATTTGAATTTTCTAAATCTTTATATTCTGGGAGCTGTGATAATGATTTTAATCCAAAGTCATCTAAAAAATATTTTGTTGTGGCATAAAGCGAAGGTCTGCCTGGAACTTCTTTTTGGCCAATGATATCTACCCATTCTCTCTCAATTAATTGCTTAAGTGAGTTTGGATTTAGTGATACACCTCTTATTTTTTCAATATCACCCCTTGTAACAGGCTGTCTGTAAGCAATTATAGCTAATACCTCTAGTACTGCTCTTGAATATTTAGGTATCCTGTCAGGATTAAGTTTTTTTAAAAATTCAGAAAACTCTAATTTTGATTGAAATCGATATCCGTGTGCTACCTGAACTAAATCTAGAGCTTTGTATTCCCAATCCTGTTTAATTTCATCAAGCAGCATTCGTATAGTCGAACGCTCAATATCTTGATCAAACATTTTTTTAAAATCATCCACCGACAAAGGCTGACTATTTGTTAACAATGCAACTTCGATAATTTGTTTTATTTTATTATCTTCTGCCATTATGCCTCCTCTAGTTGAATATAAAGAGGTGAGCAAGGTTCTTGTTGATTGATTTTAATCAATCTTTCTTTTGATAACTCAAGGATGGCTAAAAAACATACAACTAATTTTGGAATCGGATCTTTCTCTTCATTGAATAAACTAGAAAATTCTAATAAATTTTTTTCTTTCAAAGTCCTCAAAATTGACGTCATATGTTCCCTAACAGATAACTCTGATTTTGAAATTTTATGTTGCTCAAATTGCTTAGCTCTCTTGATAACATTTACCCACGCATTATACAAATCATTCATCTTTACCTCAGGGGGTAATTTATTCACCTGAGTTTCAAAATAAGCATTTGTCGCCAACATATCTCGACCAATTTGAGGCATTTCATTCAATTCTTCGGCTGCTAATTTCATCTGCTCGTACTCAATCAATTTTCTTACTAAATCAGCTCTAGGGTCTTCTTCATCTTCTTCAGAATTTTCAGGTTTAGGTAGCAATAATCTTGATTTAATTTCAATTAACATCGCTGACATTAGCAAATAATCTGCAGCGAGCTCAATATTTATCGATTTCATCCTTTCAATATATTCAATGTATTGAGATGTCAAGTTGGCCATAGGAATATCAAGAACATCGATATTGTCTTTCCTGATGAGATAAAGTAAAAGGTCTAGTGGCCCTTCAAAAGATTCTAAATAGACCTCTAATGCCTCAGGGGGTATAAAAAGATCCAAGGGGAGTTGTGCAATATTTTCCCCATACAGCTTTGCATCAAAGTTATGACTGTTATTTATTAATTCTGCCATTTAAAAATTAATTCCCATTACCTCTCTAACGTCCCTCATTGTATCTCTGGCAATTTTTCTTGCTTTTTCACAACCTTCTCCAATAATACTCTGAACCAGCTCTGGACTTTCAGTATATTTTTTTGCTCTTTCGTTAATTGGTCCTAATTCTTTTGAAATTGAATCAATAACAGGCTGTTTACATTCTATGCAACCCATACTAGCGGTTTTACATCCATTTTTAACCCACTCCTGAGTTTTTTCATCTGAATAAACTTGATGTAAAGGCCACACAGGACAATTTTTTGGGTCTCCTGAATCAGTTTTTCTGATTCTTGCAGGATCTGTTGGCATCGTTCTTATTTTCTTTTGAATCTCATCTGGGCTTTCAGTTAAAGAGATTGTATTGTTATATGATTTGGACATCTTTTGTCCATCAAGACCAACCATTTTAGATGCAGGCGTTAATTTGTACTCAGGTTCAATTAAGATAATCTTTCCTCCACCTTCTAAATAGCCAAGTAAACGCTCCTTATCTCCTAAGCTAAGAATTTGTTGTTCATCAATAAGCGACTGTGCTGATGCTAATGCTTGATCATCACCCTCTTCTTGATATGCATCTTTTAATTCTCTGTAAAGTTGGCCTTTTTTCGTTCCCAATTTTTTAATCGCTTCTTCTGCTTTATCTTCAAAACCTTTCTCTTTACCATATAAATGGTTAAATCGTCTTGCCACCTCTCTTGTAAATTCAATATGAGGCACCTGATCTTCACCGACAGGCACTTGAGTAGCTCTGTAGATCAAAATATCAGCACTTTGAAGTAGCGGATAGCCTAAAAAACCATATGTAGAGAGGTCTTTTGATGATAGTTTTTCCTGCTGATCTTTATACGTCGGAACTCTCTCTAACCAACTTAAAGGGGTAATCATTGACAATAAAGTATGTAGCTCAGCGTGTTCTGGCACTTTAGATTGGATGAAGATTGTTGCATTTGCAGGATCTACACCTGCGGCAAGCCAATCAATTACCATACTGGTAACATTTTTTTCGATTATTTCTGGTGAATCGTAGTGTGTGGTTAATGCATGCCAATCAGCAACAAAAAATAAGCATTCGAGTTCATGTTGAAGATCTACCCAGTTCTTTAATACCCCATTGTAGTGACCTAAATGTAAACTACCTGTAGGTCTCATCCCTGATACAACTCGTTCTATTGCCATTTTCTTAAATTCCTTTTATCCAAAAATTGTCAAAATAACATTCTGACTCAACCTTATCAAAGGAGATAATATCGCTCCCAATATACCTGTTGCAAGCATAAAAATTAAAATAAAAAATCCATATCTTTCAAGACCTGCTAATTTACTTGACCATGGATATGGAAGTAAACTCACCGCTACCCTACCACCATCTAATGGAGGAAGTGGTAACAAATTTAAAACCATTAAAACAATGTTTATCTGAATACCAGCTACCGCCATAACGCCAATAAAATTTTGTGCCATGCTAGGAAAAAATAATTGATTTGAGTAAACGATTGTCCAAAAAATTGCCATTATTAAATTTGCCCCCGGCCCTGCTAATGCCACCCATAACATATCTTTTTTTGGATTTCGTAGATTTGAAAAGTTTACGGGTACGGGCTTAGCCCAGCCAAAAATAAAACCTGCCTGTAAGAAAAACAATAGGGCTGGAAGAACAATTGTACCCATCGGATCAATATGCCTTATGGGATTTAAAGATATCCGATTAAGATGGAATGCCGTCATATCTCCAAAATATTTTGCCGCATAACCATGCGCGGCTTCATGAACAGTAATAGCAAAAATTATAGGAAGTGAATATGCGGCTAATTTCTGAATAATAGTTAAATCCATAATTTAAGATCTTACAATCAAAGAAGGTGACATGAAATCAATCATTTTAATGAAATATTGTCTCAAAACGATTCCACTTGGTCCATATAGGTATAGCTTCATTTGGTAGCTCCCTAATATTTCCAAGGGCACGATGGGAAATTCCTTTTCCATGAAAATCTGATCCACAAGATGAGAGTAAATCAAAATTATTTGCAAGCTTTAAAAAATAATTAGTCTGAGATGGATCTTGGCTTCCAGACATCACTTCAACTCCTGCACCACCTAAATCTTTAAATTCTTGGAATAATTTAGGATAAAGCTTACCCCCCATATCATATCTACCTGGATGTGCAATTATTGCATCTCCACCAGCATCATTGATGAGCTGTATTGATTCTTCAAGAGAAATCCATTCGTGCTCAACATAGCCTGGCTTACCCGGAGTGAGAAATTTTTTAAACACTGCCCCTATATTTTTTGCATATCCCTGCGCCACTAAAAATTGTGCGAAATGTATCCTGCCAATCGTACTATTTTTAGCATATGATTTTGCACCATCCATTGCACCTTGAATTCCAGCCATACCTAATCCATTAGCCATCAGTTGCGCTCTAACTTGCCGACCATCCCTAATTTTTTTTAGGCCTTTAAAAAGTTGCTTATTCTCTTTATCAAAATTTAAACCAACAATATGAAGCGTTCTTTTGTTCCATGTAACAGATATTTCTACCCCATTTATAAAAATAATGTTTAGTCTGTCAGCCTCAATTTCTGCCTCGTTTAGACCGGCAATATCATCATGATCTGTCAAAGCAATTGCTTGAACATTATTTTCAGCTGCATGTGCTATCAATTCCGCAGGGGATAAAAGGCCGTCAGATACATTGGAGTGACAATGAAGATCAATTATAGGTATATTCATATTTACTCTATAATTATATTAGTTATTAACACTTAAGAATAGAGAAAGTTTTCCACATGAAATTTTTATATGACCTTCTTCCAGTAATTCTTTTTTTTATCAGTTACAAAATTTACGATATTTTCATAGCAACTGCTGTTGCGATTATTGTTACCCTAATGCAAGTGCTTTATGACTATTATACAAATAAAAAAATTGACAAAATGTTACTTTTTAATGGAGCCACCATTACAATTCTAGGTGGATTGACTATTATTTTTCAAGATAAAACTTTTATCATGTGGAAGCCCTCGGTTCTTTATTGGCTTTTTGCAGGGATACTTTTTATTTCAAATTATTTTTTTAAAAAAAATCTTATTAAACTAGCTATGGGACAAAAAATAGATTTAAAAAATATGTATTGGAGCAATTTAAATAACGCGACAGGATTATTTTTTATAATGCTTGGATTTCTAAATTTGTATGTTGCCTATAACTTCGCCGAGGATACTTGGGTAAACTTTAAGTTATTTGGAATTACAGGTATTTTATTTATCTATATAATTTTTCTAACTCTGTATATTTCAAAAGTAAGCCAGAAATAAATTATGTGGTATGTCATTTTATGCAAAGATTTTCCTAATAGCCTTAAAAAGAGAATTAAGCATAGAAAAGCTCACCGCGAAAGATTAAGTCACCTTCAAGATAAAGGTAGATTGCTTATGGCTGGCCCCTTTCCTTCATCGGATTCAATAAAGCCAGGTGAAGATGGATACACAGGCAGTATGATTGTTGCCGAATTTGATACCCTTGGAGATGCAATAAATTGGGCTGATAAAGACCCTTATGTTTTATCAGGAGTTTATAAAAATGTTGAGGTTAAGCCCTTTATTAAGGTGCTTCCTGAATAGGAAAAAATGACAGAGGATATTATAAAAACAAGATTAGCATTTTTAAAGCCCACTCAATTTAGACTGGAAAATGAGAGTGACTTACATCGTGGTCATAAAGGTAATAACGGGGGTGAGCATTTTAATTTATTTATCGTCTCACAATCGTTTGAGAAAAAAAATACTATGGAGCGACATAGAATGATTTATAGCGTGCTTGAGGACTTAATTCCAAATAAAATTCATGCGTTAAGCTTAAAAACATTAGCGCCAGATGAACTATAATTCTTGTATTGAGAATGATTCTCATTTAAAATTTAATCATGTTATTAACTGAATTAAATGTAGGGATAAATGCCGTTGTTGAGGGATTTACGAGTAAGACTGATTACAATAATAGGTTAATGGCCTTGGGCATTAAAAAGAATAAAAAAATAAAAGTTGTAAGAAAATCAAAATTTAATGGCCCGCTACATATTGAAGTTGGAACGACTCAGCTCATGCTGAGAAATCAAATTGCTAAACTAATAAAAATTTCACATTTATAAAATAATCATTTAAATGAAAAAAACAGTACTTATAGGCATGCCTAATACAGGTAAATCTACTTTTTTTAATAAAATTAGTGGAGCATCAGCAAAGGTTGGTAATTGGCCTGGAATTACAGTCGATTTAAGCAGTATAAAAACGCTTATAAATGGTGAAATGACAGAACTAATCGACTTACCTGGAATATATAACCTGAATGGCTTCTCAGAAGATGAGGAAGTTGTAATTAATTTTATTAAAAATAACAAAATTGATCATGTCTTTTTTATTATGAATGCAACACAAGTTGATAGGCAGCTTCCATTAGCGATCAACATTCAAAAACTTGGCATTCCCACTACCATATTAGCTAATATGATTGATGAAGCTAAATCACTAGGAATGACATTTGACTTCAATCAGATGAGTAAATTGCTTGGCTGTCCAGTGCTTCCAATCAGCGCCAAATTTGGTCAAGGACTTGAAAAAATTAACCAAAAAAATAATCTACCTAAAAAAATTAAATTAAATCCAAAGTCTATTGATGAGCAAGCTTTATCTCAAAAAGTTTTTAACAAAACGGTCACAATGCCTAAAATCTTAAACGACAGTAAAACGAAATTTTTAGATAATATATTTCTTCACCCATTCTTAGGAATGCCAATTTTTTTATTGATTATTTTTGGCCTATTTCAATTTATTTATACGCTAGGATCTCCAATTCAAGAATATATGGGTGATTTTTTTAGCTACATGCAAACTAATTACCTTGAGGGTTTGCTTGAGGAGTCGCCTGTAATGATTAAGAATTTCTTATTAGATGGCTTATATGCTGGCTTTACAACTGTGGCCGCATTTGTACCCATAATAATTATTTTTTTCTTTGTAATGACAATCGTTGAAGACAGTGGATATTTTTCAAGAGCCGCATTTTTGATGGATAAACTTATGGAAAAGATGGGGTTAGATGGGAGAGGTTTTGTAATGATGCTTATGGGATACGGCTGCAATGTTCCAGCACTCATGGGTACAAAAATTATGCGGAATAAAAACTTAAGGTACTTGACTATGCTTACCATACCTTTCTCTCTTTGTTCGGCAAGACTCCAAGTTTTCTTATTTCTTACATTAGCTTTTTTAACACCATTTTATGGGGCGTTAACATTATTTTCTTTGTATCTACTTAGCTTCTTAAGTATCTTTTTTACAGCGATTATTTTTAAAAATAAATATAAAAATGAGGAACCGATGATTCTTGAATTACCGCCCTACCGCTTTCCAACTATTTCTCATATCTTTAAAAGAGGTAATCGGGAAGTGCTTAATTTTCTAACGCGCTCTACAAAATTTATCATATTAGGTGTGGTATCAGTTTGGCTCCTCACCTACTTCCCAAGTGAGTACCCCATTGCTAGTGAGAATACGTATGCTGGAAGAATTGGTAGTTTTTTTGAACCTATTTTTAGTCCAATTGGTATTGATCAAATGCTTATTGTTGCTTTAATGTTTGGCTTTATAGCCAAAGAGATCCTCATTGGAGCCTTAGCTGTAATATTTGGTTTTGAGGGAGTTGAGCTTGGAAGTCATTTAAAAGAAATTTTCAGTAATGGTCAAGCTATCAGCTTTATGATTTTTACTTTAATTTATACACCTTGCGTTTCAACTATAGCGACAATAAAAAATGAATCAAAAAGCTGGCGGCTCACATTAGAATCTGTTATTTGGTCATTACTCCTTGCCTGGATTGCAAGTTTTATTTTTTTCCAAGGTTACGAATATTTTGTAAAATGAAATGAAGTATTAGTGTTATTTCATAAAGTCATTTATTATTCATAAAAATTAATAATACTTAATCGTTTATCATCATTGAGATGCAAAAAAAACAAATCACATTTTTTTTAGGCAACGAAATCTACTCGAACTTTCGTAAAAAAGCTTTAGAAGAAAAAATTAAAAATGTGCATCCTGAAATACTATCTATCGAAACAAAATACTTTTATGCAGTTGAGTCTGAGGAACCAATTGGTATAACTCTTCAACAAAAATTAGATAAAATACTAGATTGTAAAACTAATACAAAACCAAACTTCGAAATTATAAATAAATTGTTCATTGGCCCAAGGATAGGCACCATATCTCCATGGAGCTCAAGAGCAACCGACATTATTTTAAATTGTGGTATAGACATACTTAGGGCTGAAAAACTTAATTTTTTTGCCTTCAACACTAAATCTAACAAAGAAATTCCAAAAAAAGATTTAATAAAAATTGGATCTATTATTTATGACCAGATGACAGAATCAATATTTTTAGAATATCAAAATATTGAGGAACTTTTTGTTCATAAAGATCCATCAAAAATTATTCACATTAATATTTTGCAAGATGGAGTAAAGGCATTAGAAAATTTTAATATATCTCAAGGTCTAGCTTTATCCGAAGAAGAGATTATTTATTTATATAATTACTTTAATTCTGAAAAAAGAAATCCTACCGATGCTGAACTCATGATGTTTGCCCAAGCAAATTCTGAACATTGCAGACATAAAATTTTTAATGCTGATTGGGTTATTGAAGGAGATGCTCAAGATAAGTCATTATTTAAGATGATCAAAAACACGCATGAGATTTCTCCTGATAAGACTGTCGTAGCATACTCTGATAATTCCTCGATAATAGAGGGGGCTAAAATCAAAAGATTTTATCCAAACGAAATGAATTTATTTAAAGAAAATTCAGAGCTTACGCACTACCTTATGAAGGTAGAAACACATAATCATCCAACCGCAATTTCTCCTTTTGCAGGAGCTGCTACGGGGGCTGGAGGTGAAATAAGAGATGAAGGTGCAACAGGTAGAGGCTCTAAACCGAAAGCAGGTTTATCTGGCTTTTCAGTTTCAAATCTTAATATCCCTAAATTTTCTCAATCATGGGAAAAAAAATCCACTGGCTTCCCTGAAAGAATTGCATCGCCATTAAGAATAATGATTGATGGGCCAATTGGAGCGGCATCTTACAATAATGAATTCGGGAGGCCAAACATCTTAGGTTATTTTAGAACACTTGAAATTAACCACAATGGTAAAGAGATTGGTTATCACAAACCCATTATGCTCGCAGGTGGGGTTGGCAATATCAATGATGGACATACCCAAAAAAAAGCACTTTCGGAAGATAATCTACTTGTTCAGCTAGGTGGACCAGCAATGCTAATTGGCTTAGGTGGAGGGGCTGCATCAAGTATGAATACAGGCTCAAATAAAGAAAACCTCGATTTTGCATCTGTTCAAAGAGGTAACCCAGAGTTACAAAGAAGAGCTCAGGAGGTCATTGATGCTTGCTGGCAATTAGGTTCAAAAAATCCCATATTGAGTATTCACGATGTAGGTGCTGGCGGCTTGTCCAATGCTTTCCCAGAGCTAATTCACGATGGCGGTGTGGGTGCAGAGATGGATATTCGCAATATAGATAACGAAGAATTATCTATGTCTCCGAAAGAAATTTGGTCAAATGAAGCACAAGAAAGGTACGTTTTAGCTATCAAAAAAGAAAATCTTAATCAGTTTACAGCATTGTGTCGAAAAGAAAGATGCCCTTTTGCGGTGATTGGAAAAGCAAAAGAACAAAAAAAACTAAACGTATCCGATTCCCTTTTAAATGACGATGTAGTAAATATGGATCTAGATATTCTTCTCGGTAATCCTCCAAAATTAAAAAAAGTTATTCAAAAACCTAATGCCATAGCTACAAAAGAACCAAAAATTAATGAAGAAGATCTACTAGCAACTATTTCAAAAGTTCTTCATTTCCCAAGTGTTGCAAGTAAAAACTTTTTAATTACCATCGGAGATCGTTCTGTAACTGGTTTGGTATCTCGAGATCAAATGGTTGGCCCATGGCAGGTACCTGTATCGAATGTTGGTGTAACAAAAAGTACCTTCAACTCTAAAACAGGAGAAGTAATGGCTATTGGCGAGAGAGCACCAATCGCGATTTCAAATGCGGCTGCATCCGCTAGGATGGCTGTAAGTGAAGCAATAACTAACATAGCATCGAGTGCAATTGAAAGTATTAAATTAATAAAGCTATCTGCTAATTGGATGGCTGCCTCGGGGGAAAATGATAGAGATTATGAGTTATTCGAAGCTGTAAAAGCTATTGGAATGGAGTTATGTCCAAAACTTGGAATAAGTATCCCTGTTGGTAAAGATTCAATGTCAATGCAAACCTCTTGGAAAGACAAGGATTTAAAAACAGTCACGTCCCCTCTTTCGTTAATAGTTTCTGCCTTTTGCGAAACGTATGATGTCAAAAAAACATTGACTCCTCAGATTAACTTAGATAAAAAAAGCGCATTAATTTTAATTGACCTAGGTACTGGAAAAAATAGAATGGGCGGGTCTTGTTTTAACATGGTTAATAAAATTAATGGAGGTATAGTTCCTGATTTAGATGATGCCGAATTAATTAAAAGTTTTTTTAAAGGAATCCAGCACTTAAATAAAAAGGGTAAAATTCTTGCATATCATGATCGATCTGATGGTGGATTAATAACAACGTTGCTTGAAATGAGCTTTGCGGGTCGCTGTGGCTTTAATCTAAATTTAAATAACGATGATGAAATTATTAAATTTTTGTTTAATGAAGAATTAGGTGCAGTCATACAAATTGCAAATGAAGACGTTAGCGAAATCCTGAATTATTTTAACGAAAATCTCAAGCTTCTAGCAAGGGTTATTGGTGATCCAAATAAAGATCAATCTATTAATATTTTTAAAGATTCAAAAATAATTTTACAAAATACACGAGGTCAATTTCAACAAGATTGGGCAGAAACTAGTTTTAAAATTCAATCGATACGTGACAACCCAAAAACTGCAAAAGAGGAGTTTGATTTAATTCTTGATGATAATTATCAAGGTATTCAGACGAACATTGGCTTTGAAATTCCAAAAGCTGTAAATATTAAAAAAACTAATCCAAAAATTGCTATTTTAAGAGAGCAAGGTGTAAACGGACAAAGTGAAATGGCTGCGGCTTTTACCTATGCTGGCTTTGATGCTTTTGATGTTCATATGTCTGAAATTTATAATGGATATAAAAAATTAGATGATTATCAAGGTTTAGCAGCATGTGGAGGTTTCTCTTATGGCGATGTATTGGGGGCTGGAAGAGGTTGGGCAAGCTCAATATTGTTTAACAACAAAGTTCGTGATGAATTTCAACGTTTTTTTGAAAGAGAAGATACAATTGCATTGGGGGTCTGCAATGGCTGTCAAATGATGAGTCATATAAAAGAGATTATCCCAGGTGCTCACTTGTGGCCAAATTTTGTAAAGAATGAATCTGAACAATTTGAAGCAAGATTTTTATCTGTTGAGGTTAAAAAGAATAATTCTCTATTTTTCAATGGAATGATAGGAAGCGTTATACCAATAGTTGTTTCTCATGGTGAAGGAAGAGCAGAGTTTAATGGAGCTAAACTAAAAGAAATTCAAGCAAAGGATCAAGTCACATTAACTTATTACGGCAAAAATGGAACTTTATCTTACCCTGATAATCCAAACGGCAGTCCATTTGGTATAACAGGAGTATCAAATTTTGATGGTAGATTTTCAATTATGATGCCTCACCCTGAAAGAGTTTTTAGGACTGATCAAAACTCATGGCACCCAAAAAGTTGGGAGGAATTCGGTCCTTGGTATAAAATGTTTGCCAATGCTAATAAACACTTTAACTAATAAATAGGAATTATTATGAAATCGTTGAAATTTTTAATCGCTTTAACTTCTTTGATCTTTTCCTCATTCACATTCGCACTTAACGATGACCAAGAGATGGAATTTACCGGAGCAGTTAACGTCGGTGATATCAAGACAGTTAAAATGTATGTTGAAACCATGAATGTAAATCTTGAAGATTCTTATTTCGCATGGACACCCCTTCTCATGGCTGCAGCAAAAAATCAGCAAGAAGTTTTAGAGTACCTTGTAAAGAAAGGTGCAAACATAAATTATGTTCATCCTGTTACAAGATGGAACGCTTTAATTCATGCTGCATTCAACAACAATAAGCAGATGGTCTTATTCTTATCTGAAAATGGTATTGATATGCAAAAAAAATTAAAAGGTGATGTATCACTTATCTTTGCAATGAGAGATCAGGGTAATAATGAAATGGCAGACTACCTTCTTTCCCTTGGTGTGTTAGATGACGGGTGTAACCCAAAAGAAGATATCTGTTTTTAGCCAAACAAAAACCAAAGGTAGAAAAAACTAAAATAGCGCTGATACGGCGCTATTTTTTATCTACAAGCCAATATGGTTCTGATATCATGTAACTTTCCAAGGTTATGGCTAATGAACTTACACGAATATCAATCTAAAAAATTACTAAAAAATTATCAAATTGATGTTCCCTACGGTCAAGTTATTGACTCACTTATTCCAGAAGATATAAAAAAAAGTCTAAAAGATAACAAAACATTTGTCTTTAAATCACAGATTCATGCTGGGGGAAGAGGAAAATCAGGTGGGGTTGAATTATTTGATAATTTAAATGATGCTGAAATATTTGTTAAGAATCAACTTGGATCAAGACTAAAAACATATCAAAATTTACCGAATGGACAACCCGTTAATAAAATTTTAATTGAAGAAAAAATTCAAATAGAAAGTGAAATTTACTTCTCATTGCTTGTTGATAGACAAACGGAGTCATTAGTCATTCTTTGTTCAACTGAAGGTGGAATGGAAATTGAAGATACTGCAAAGAAGAATGCTCATCTAATTTTTAAAGAATATATACCAATAGGTGAAAATCCAACTAAAGAACAAATAAGTATTATTTCAGATAATCTTAAAATTCCTTTAGAAGCTCAAGGTGAATTTAAAAATTTTATTCATAGTGCTTTCAAACTCTTTATTGATAAAGATCTATCATTAATTGAAATTAATCCTCTCATTATCTCGAAGAATCATAAAATTGTGGCACTCGATTGTAAGATTTCATTAGATGACAACGCGCTATTTAAACATGAAGAACTAAAAAATAGTTTTGATTGGACACAAGTTGATGAAAAAGAGGCTGACGCTCATAAAAGTGGCTTGAGTTATATAGCTCTTGAGGGAAGTATCGGTTGTATGGTAAATGGAGCTGGACTAGCCATGGCTACAATGGATTTGATAAAAGCCTCAGGAGGTCTTCCAGCTAATTTTTTGGATGTTGGCGGCGGCGCATCCTCAGAGACAGTAAGTAAAGCATTTAAGATATTATTATCTGATAAAAATGTAAGAGTTGTTTTAGTTAACATCTTTGGAGGCATAATGCGATGCGATGTTATAGCTGAAGGTATTATTTCAGCAGTAAAAGAGGTTGGAATTAAAATTCCCATTGTTGTGAGGCTTGAGGGGACCAATGTTGAAATTGGGAAAAAAATTCTTGATCAAAGTAATCTAAATATCACCTCAGCTAATAGCTTAAGTGAAGCAGCAAAACAAGCTGTTGTTTTTTCAAAGGCCTAATTTGTCAATACTGATAAACAAAAAAACAAAAGTTATATGCCAAGGATTTACAGGGCGTCAAGGAACATTTCATAGTGAACAATCAATTCAGTATGGAACAAATTTAGTTGGCGGTGTTACGCCTGGAAAAGGTGGTCAGATTCATCTTAAACTTCCAGTTTTCAATAACGTACAAGAAGCAAAAGAAGAAACAAATGCTGATGCAACCGTCATTTATGTACCTCCCAGATTTGCAGCTGATTCCATTCTAGAGGCAAGTAATGCAGGTATAGATATTATTGTATGTATCACCGAGGGCATTCCTATTCTTGAAATGTTAGAAGTAAAAAAAATAATTAAAAAAAATAAATCGATTCTTATTGGCCCTAACTGTCCCGGAATAATAACACCCGATGAATGTAAAATTGGAATCATGCCAGGTAGTATTCACAAAAAAGGAAAAATTGGGATCGTTTCAAAATCTGGAACTCTTACATATGAAGCTGTTCATCAAACTTCCTCAAATGGATTTGGTCAATCTACATGTGTTGGAATTGGTGGAGACCCAATTAAAGGAATCAACTTTATAGAGTGTCTAAGTATGTTCGAAGATGACCCGGAAACTGAAGGAATTATTCTTGTTGGTGAGATAGGAGGCGCTGACGAAGAATTAGCAGCGCAATATATTAAAAATAATATAAAAAAACCAGTGGTTGCCCACATAGCTGGCATCACAGCCCCAGTTGGAAAAAGAATGGGGCATGCAGGCGCAATTATTTCTGGTGATTCTGGTACGGCAATTAGTAAAATCAATGCTTTGAAAGAAGCTGGAGTTTTTATTGCTCATTCCCCAGCTGAAATGGGTGATGTAATGAAAGATGCTTTGGGAAGCTAAGTAATGAATATTGCTATAAGGCTATTTTTCTGTTTTTGTTTTTTGTTTTCATTTTCAATAAAAGCAGAGGATATACCCTACCTCTTAACAGCCTCTTCGAAAGGTGATATTGAGTCAGTTAAAGCGATTATTGAAAGTGGAGGTAGCGTCAATACAGAAGATGGAAATAATGTCACAGCACTAATGTATGCCTCAAGAAAGAATCAAGTTGAAGTTGCAAAATATTTAATTTCAAAAGGGGCTGAAGTTAATAAGCAAGAGATAGATGGATGGACTGCATTGATGTACGCATCAAAAAATAATTATAGTGATATTGTCGAACTCCTGATCGAAAGCGGAGCAGACCTGACCATAACTGACTCAGATGGCTGGACTGCTTATGGTCTTGCAGCAACCTCAGGTAATCACCAAACATTAGATCTACTCATAAAAAAAGGAATCAATCCAAATACAAGGAACTCATCCTCAACCACTGTTTTGATGCTTGCTTGTAAAAGTGGCAATGTGCCTACCTTAAAAGTATTAATAAATAATGGAGCTCTTTTGAACCTGAAAGATAAATTTGGTAAGACAGCGTTAGTTTATTGTGTGAATAAAGATCAGATTGAAGCTACTAAATTTTTATTGGTTCACCAACCTCAAATTGATTCACTGGATAAATTTGAATGGACACCGTTGATGTGGGCAGTAAAAAAAGATTATTTTGAAATAATAAAATTATTAGTTGAGTATAAAGCAAACATAAATCATAAGGATGATGAAGGGACTCCTATCATCCAATATGCAGTTGAAAATGAATCAGTTGCTGTAGTTAAATATTTAATTGAAAAAGGTGTAGATATTAATGTAACTGATCAGTATGGGCTTTCCCCACTGGTTTATGCCTTAAAAACAAAAAATAAAGCAATAGTAGACTTAATAAGATCAGCAGGCGGTGAATACTAAGCCATGAAGATTAGCCTTGCAGAAATTAATTCAAAAGTAGGTGATTTAGTATATAACAGCCAGCTTATAATAAAACATGCTCAAACAGCCCTAAAACAAGGAGCAGAAATTTTAATTACTCCAGAGTTGAGCCTTTGTGGGTATCCTCCAGAAGATTTACTATTAGAAAATGAGTTTGTGGAGAAATGTCATTATTACCTTATCCAAATTGCCAAAAAATTCCCAAAGCTTTTCATTATTGTAGGTTATCCGAGAAAACATAATAGGTTTCTATTCAATTCTATTGCTGTTTTATATAGTGGGAAAATATATAAAACCTATGATAAACAAAAGCTACCAAACTATGGTGTATTTGATGAAAAAAGATATTTTTCTGAAGGTAACAAAGCAGGTATTTTAAAATTTAAAACAAAAAAAATAGGTTTACTCATATGTGAGGATATATGGAAAGATGGTCCTCTTGAAAAATTAAATGAATTAAACGCTGACTATGTCATTTGTATGAATGCATCACCTTACGAATTTAATAAAACCAAAAATAAAATAAATCTTGTCCAAAAAAAACTCAATAAACTTAATATTAAATTTTTATTTTATTTAAACTGTGTTGGTGGGCAAGATGAATTATTATTTGATGGCAGTTCATTTATCACCCAGCCAAAAAGATATTGCTCAAGGGAATTACCCTTCATTTCAGAAGCATTTGTTAGCAAAAACATCATCGCAGATATTTCTGATGAAAACAATTTAAAAATTACTACCAAAAATGAAACATTTCCGTACCATAGGAAAATTTTAACTGACCCCATTAATATGAGTGACATATTTGATGAGGATAAATATCATATATATAACTTGCTTAATGGTCTTATTTTGTCGATGAAAGATTATGTTGATAAGAATAATATCAAAAAATTATTCCTTGGAATTTCGGGAGGTATAGATTCAGCTGTTGTTCTTTTTATCGCTTCAAAAGTAGTAAAAAAACAAAACCTGACTGCTATCATGATGCCTAGCATATATACATCTCAAGATAGCCTTGATGATGCAAAAAAAATTACGTCTAATTTAGGGGTAAATTATAAAATTTTTCCTATTAAAAAACACATTAAATTGTTTGAAACTTCATTCAAGAGGGATTTTTCTGGTCTAGAAAATGATATAACTGAACAAAACATTCAAGCCAGAATACGTGGGATAGTTTTGATGGCATATGCAAACAAATTTAATGGAATGGTCCTTGCAACGGGCAATAAAAGTGAAAATGCTGTGGGATACTCAACCATATACGGAGATATGGTCGGAGGCTTCTCAGTTTTAAAAGATGTCCCAAAAACAATGGTTTATAAACTTGCGAATGAAATCAACTATAAGGAAAATATTATCCCTCAGAGAATAATTCATAGAGCTCCTTCAGCAGAGCTTACAAAAGATCAAACCGATCAAGATACACTACCTACATATGAAGTGTTAGATGAGATAATCGATTTACATATAGAAAAGAACTTCAGTGAAAAAGAATTAATTAATACTGGTTTCTCTGCAAAATTAGTTAAAAAAGTTGTAAAATTGGTTAAGATGAACGAATTTAAAAGAAGGCAGTCCGCCCCCGGGCCCAAGATCACATCTAAGGCTTTTGGTAAAGACAGGCGATATCCAATAACGAACAAATTCCGATTGTAATTTTAGGGGTAAAAAATGAAAAAAATTGAAGCAATTATTAAGCCATTTAAATTAGACGAAGTGAGAGAAGCATTATCAGAAATTGGAATTATGGGTTTAACTGCAACCGAAGTTAAAGGTTTTGGCAGGCAAAAGGGTCACACAGAGCTCTACAGAGGTGCGGAATACGTTGTAGATTTTCTTCCTAAAGTAAAGCTTGACTTAATTGTCAGTGATTCATTACTTGATAAGGCTATTGAAACAATTACAAAAGTCTCACATACAGGGAAGATTGGTGATGGCAAAATTTTTGTAACAGAGGTAAATGAAGTAATTCGAATTCGAACAGGTGAAAAAGGTGAAGATGCGATTTAAGGAATTATTTTTTTGATAATATTTCTTTGACAAAACTTAAATCTTCCTCAGTATCAACTCCCTTTACTGGATTGCCGTCATAAAAAACTACCTTGATTTTTAAATTATTTGATAAAGCTCTCAATTGTTCAAGCTTTTCAACCTTCTCAATTGGGGAAATTGGGAAACTACAAAACTTCTTTAATTTACCTAATTTATATGCATATATACCTAAATGATGATTAGCAAAATTATCTTTTGTCAAAGATGAAGAAGGTAAATGTGGAATAGCGCTCCTGCTGAAATAAAGTGCATTTGATTCATTATCTAAAACGACTTTTACATTATTTGGATTCATAAAATCTTCGTAAGAGTTGAATTTGGAACACGCAGTTACATATCCAGACTGATTTTTCTCGGCATTTATAGCAAGCAGATTTATAAGATTAGGGTCTATTAGAGGCTCGTCAGCTTGAACATTTACAATAATTTGATCATCATTCCAGTTCATAATTTTTGCTACCTCAAGGCACCTATCAGTTCCCGAGTGATGATTTTTGTCAGTCATGACTGATTTAAAATTATACTGACTCACAATATCAGCTACTTTTTTATCATCTGTTGCAATAATTATTTGATTAGCCCCAGATAAGCTTGCTCTTTGTGCAACATGAATTACCATTGGCAAGCCATTGATCTCAATTAACACTTTTTGTTTTAAACGAGAACTATTTAATCTTGCCGGTATAACAACTTTAAAACTCATGAATGAAAAAAGATCATTTTATTTTCCTTGCTTCATCTTCCAATAAGATTGGAATATCATTTTTGATAGGATATGCCAGCTTAGCCGATTTTGAAATTAGCTCATTTTTTTCTTTATCATAAATAAGTGGTCCCTTTGTAACAGGACAGACTAATATTTTAAGTAACTCTTTATCCATAAATTACATGACCTTTTCTAATATATCTTGAAATAATCCATCATCAACAGTTGTCCTAATTGGTAATTGCCAAAAATTTTTATTAGCAAAATTCTTACATTTAATAGCGTCTTTCTCGGTCATAATAATATTGTAATCTTGATAATTAATAAAATCATTTTCTTTAAAAATATAATGATCATCAAAAATAACCTTCTTGAAGTCTAGTTTTTTTTTGGCTAGGAGAGAAAAAAAGCTATCAGGATTGCCTATTGCTGTAATGGCTATGATTTTTTTCTTTTTTATTTGAGAAAAACTGCCTTTACTTAAAGTTTTTAAGTTTATAAGTTCATTAGCTGAATAATTCATTTGGTAATGATTAGAATTCTGTTTTTTTCCCTTTACAACAACAGCATCTACCTTATCTAACCTTGCTTTACTTTCTCTTAATGGTCCAGCAGGAAATAAAAAACCATTTCCAAATTTTCTTTGTGCATCAATCACCAAAATTTCAAAATCTCTATCTAATTTAATATGCTGAAGTCCATCATCACAGATAATTAATGAGGTTTCAGGATACTTACTAAGTAGGCTTTCAGCGGCGCTAACTCTATCTTTACCAACAAAAACAGGAATCTTATTTTTTGTTTTGATTAACAATGCTTCATCACCAACATGCTTAACATCTGAAAATTTAAAAACTTCAGAGGTGTTTGTTGCTTTCCCTCCATAACCTCTGGATATCAATCCAGGTTTTAAGCCTATATCTAAAAATTGACCAATAAGATTTAATGCCAAAGGAGTTTTACCTGTTCCACCAAGCGTAATGTTCCCAATAATAATTACAGGAACTTTTACTTTTATTTTTTTTAAAACTTTTTTTTCATATAAATAGTATTTTAAAATATTTATAAGATTTAAAATTATACTGAGAGGGATAAGAAGATAAATCCAGCTAGATTTTTTATAGTACTGATTATTGAATATCTGATCAATTGATGTCAATTTATTCAAATCCTTTTTTATAAATTTTTAAATAAAACTTATTATTTTTTATCAAAGTATCATGCTTGCCTTCACCTACAATTTTTCCTTGATCAATAACAACTATTTTGTCAGCATTTTTTATTGTACTTATGCGGTGTGCAATTACAATTGATGTTTTATTTTTCATGCAATTATCAAGAGCCATTTGTACTAAATTTTCTGACTCTAAATCAAGTGCAGAGGTTGCTTCATCTAATAATAAAATAGGAGCATTTTTTAGCATTGCCCTCGCAATCGCAATTCTTTGTTTCTGCCCACCTGATAATTTAACACCCCTATCTCCAATAACATGGTCATATCCATTAGGAAGCTTATCAATGAACTCTGATGCGTTTGCAGCTTTGGCTGCTTTTTTTACTTTCTCAAGAGATACAGATGACAAATTTCCATAAGCAATATTGTTATAAATCGTGTCGTTAAATAAGATTATGTCTTGGCTGACTAAGGCAAGATTGTTTCTTAAAGACTTTAATGAAATTTTATTTATGCTAACCCCATCAAGCCTTATTGTTCCTGAGTTGACATTATAAAATTTTGGAATTAAGTTAAGTAAGGTTGTTTTTCCTCCGCCTGATTTTCCAACTAATGCAACTTTTTCTCCTGCCTTAATCTTTAAATTAATATTTGTTAAAACAAGTTTCTCATCTTTTGGGTAGGAGAAGCCTACCTCTTCAAAATCTATTTCACCTTTTATTTTTTTTAAATTAAGCTTCCCTGAATCTTTTTCTTTTTTTTGATCCATTACATCAAAAATACTTTTTGCCGCAGCATAACCAGTTTGTATTTGCTCATTTAATGCAGTCAATCTCTTGATGGGCGTGATGATAAGGACTACGGCACCGATAAATGCTATAAATTCACCGGGGGTTAAATTAGACAAGGAGAAATGTAAAACACCTGCCAATAAAAGTCCTAAAATTAGCTCTATAATCAAACTGTTAGTAGCGCTTAACCTAGCTAATTTTGTTGCCATTTTACGATTACGAATAATGGATTGATTAAATCTTTTTCTTTCGTATTTTGCAGCACCAAAAATTTTCACAATCCTCTGACCTGAAATTGTTTCCTCTGCAATTTTAGTTATTTCTCCCATTAAGCTTTGAAATTCAGTGGCTGCACTTCTCAATTTAGGGATAATTTTTTTTATAAAATATGCAGCTATTGGGAGAATGATAAGTACAAAAACAGCTAACAACCAATTTAAATAAAACATATAGGTAACCACAGCAATAATAGTAATGCTATCCCTTAATGCATCTAAAGATATTTTTGTTATGATTGTTTGAAGTTGTTCTGTTTCATAAGTAATTTTTGATACTAATACCCCTGTTGTGTTTCTATCAAAATAGTTAATTGGTAAATTTAATAAATTATCGAAGATATCGTAACGTAAGAATTGGACTATTTTTCTTGAAATCCACCTTAATGCATAAGTGGAAAAAAAACGGGCAGATGCTCTAATTAAAACTATGAGAATTAGAATAAGTGGAATAAAAGCTGTCATGTTATCAGCGTTACTTACAAATCCTTCATCGGTTATTTTTTTTAAAAGAACAAGAAAGCTTGTATTTGCAAGCGCCATTATGACCATCGCAATTATACTTAAAATCAGAACTAGTTTAAATTTAAGGGCATATTGAAATAAGCGTATGTAGGCTTTTTTATAATTTGTAAAAGTTTCTTTTGTCGTTTTCTCTTGCGACATTAAAATTTTATTCTACTTTTGTTGAAAATGTGATTTTTGATAAACCTGAAATCCTGGCCGCTTCCATTACATTGATAACGGATTGATGTGGTGAGTTAGAATCAGCATTGATAACAATCACAGGATCTTTAATATTTTTAGATGCCTCTCTTAAGCTCATTGAGATACTATTAATATTTGGACTTATTATTGATACCTCATTAATTGAATAATCTCCATTTTCTGAAATTGCGATATTTATTCTTTCTACTTTTTTATCAACTTGGTTTGCCTCAGCAGTTGGTAGATTAATTTTTAGTTCACTAAATTTTGTGAACGTAGTACTAACAACCAAAAAGATAATGATTACCAATAAAACGTCTATTAAGGGGATAAAATTAATTTCTAAATCGTCCTCGCGTACTTTTTTTCTAAAATTCATAAGGCTCAACTACCCCTTTAACAATTCAACAATTTGAATAGCTTCGTGTTCCATTTCATTCAAGTAATTATCAATCTTTGATCTAAAAAAACGATATGCAATCATTGCCGGGACAGCTACTACAATTCCACCGGCAGTGTTATATAGTGCGATAGATATACCTCTAGCAAAAACGGCAACATCATGCCCGCTGCTTGTGAAAGAACTGAATAGCTCAACCATACCAATAATAGTTCCAAAAAGCCCCAAAAGTGGGGCAACTGTAGCTATAGTTACCAAGACTCCAAGGTATCTTTCAAGATTATGAATAATTATCCCTACCCTTTCATCAAGTGCAGACTTAATGATTTCAACGCTATTTTTTCTTTTAGAAATAGCAACAGATAAGAGATCTCCTAATGGCGAGGAGTTTTTTAGAATTTCTAATTTATTACTATCAATATCATTCTGTTTAATCATTGTATTGATTTCGACCATCAAGCCCTCGGGAATAATTTGGCTTTTTCGAAGCGACCAAAATCTCTCTAAAATTATTGCAACTCCGATAACTGAAGTTAATATTAAAGGCCATATTGGCCAGCCAGCTGCTTGAATGATTTCCCACACGGTATGAAGCTCCTTTAAAATTTTAATTATTATACTATTTTGATCTAAGTTTTCCCGATGAAAGGTGATAATTTTTTTCCATTTTTTGAGCTATGCATTGATCATGAGTAACCAATACAATTGCTGTCTTAAAATCTTCTGCCAACTCTAAAAATGATTCAAAAACTGTAGTTGCATTTTTATGATCCAGATTTCCAGTTGGTTCATCAGCTAAAATAATATCAGGTGAGGTAGCAACTGCTCTGGCTATCGCAACCCTTTGTCTTTCCCCCCCGGACATTTGGTATGGAAAATGATTTAATCGATTAGCTAGCCCTAATTTCTTGAGTATTTTTTTTGCTTGATTATAGCTTTTTCTATCATGACCTCTTCTTACTATAAATGGCATCATTACATTCTCTATTGCTGAAAAATCCTTTAACAAGTGGTGTGACTGATAAATAAAACCTATATGGATATTGCGTAATCTTATCTTATTATTTTCAGAGAGCTGGCTTATATCATTACCGTTAAAAAAAACATTACCTTCTGAGGGCTTATCCAAACCAGCGATAATATGCAAAAGAGTACTTTTTCCAGAGCCTGAGCTTCCAAGAATAGCGATTTTTTCAGAGGCATTGATTTTAAAATTTAGATTTTTGAGGATGGGTTCCTCAAGCCCCTGAAAACTTTTTGTGATGTTTTTTAAGCGTATTTCAAATGAATTATTCATACTTTAAAGCCTGTGCAGGTTCAACCTTTGATGCTTTATAACTTGGGTATATTGCTGCCAATAATGACAAAATTAATCCCATCAATCCAATTCTATATACATCTATAATCATTACCTTTGAGGGGACCTGGGAAATATAATAAATATCTTTCGCTAAAAATTCTGTATTAAATATGCTTTCAATAAATGGCACAATCGTATCGATGTTTAAAGATATTGTTACACCAAAGATAATTCCTAAAAAAGTGCCTAAAGTTCCAATAATAAAACCTTGTGAAATAAAAATTAACATGATGCTTTTTTGGCTTACGCCTATTGTTTTTAAGATTGCGATATCCGAACGCTTTTCTGTGACGCCCATCACAAGGGTTGAAACTATATTAAAAGCAGCCACAGCAATTATCAAAGTTAAAATGATAAACATTACCTTTTTTTCTAACTCTATTGCTGAAAAAAGGTTAGCATGGCGAATTCTCCAATCAGATACATAAATAAAAGGATCATCAGAAAAAGTTTTTTTCAAGTAATTTGCAATTTTTTCAGTATCCTCAATGTCTTTTAGTTCTACCCTTAAACCAGAAATACTTTTATTTTTTTTAAAAAATCTTTGAGAATCTTCAAGATTAATAAACACAAGACCCGCGTCATATTCGTACATTCCTGAATCAAAAATACCTTTGACATTAAAACGTTTTATTCTCGGCATTATGCCTGCTGCAGAAAAATTTGATTTTGATGAGATTAACGCTACTTTATCCCCAACTGATACACCTAAAAATCTTGCAAGATCTACACCAATGAGAATTTCGTAGTCCCCTGGTGCAAAAGAATATTTTCCTGATTTAATTTTAGTATTTATGTCGCTAACGTTTTTTTCTGTTTCTGAAATTATCCCTCGTACAATTGCCCCCCTATTCCTATTTCCAAAAGAGATCATGACTTGATCTTGAACATAAGGAGCAACACCAATAATTTCTGAATTGTTGTTTATTAATTTTTTAGATTTTTCCCAATTATTGAAATCCCTACCTGGTTTTGTTATCTCAATATGGGAAGTTACACTTAAAATTCTTGACTTTAATTCAGACTGAAACCCATTCATTACTGACAATACAATTATTAAAGCCATCACCCCTAAAGTGATGCCAATGATACTTGTCAACGATATAAAAGAGATGAATTGGTTTGTATTTTTTAAATTTGTATACCTAAGGGCAATCCAAAATTCATAAAACTTTTTGTTTTTGAGTAATTTGGTCATTGAATATATATTTTTTTAAACTGCACTATGAGCATTCTGCTAGAATTATGGCATGTTTACGGGAATAATTGAATCAATCGGTGTAGTTAAATCTATAGAGCCAAAAGGCGAAGATATACATATTGGCATCTCATTTAATGAACAAAAATTAAAGGATATTCATATTGGCGATAGTATATCTGTTAATGGCATTTGCTTGACGGTGAAAGAAATAAATAAAGATTGCTTGAAGTTCGATGTTTCCAAAGAAACCTTATCAAGAATATCACCATTAAAAATTTCTCAAGAATTAAATCTTGAGTCATCTTTAAGATTTAATGGAAAGGTTTCTGGTCACTTTGTCACAGGCCATATAGACGAAATTGGCATTATAGAAAGTATTCAAAAAAAAGATCTTTGCGAAGTTTGGGGTGTTAAGGTTTCAAAAAAATTAATTAAATTTATGCCAGAAAAAGGCTCTGTTGCAATAAATGGAACCAGCCTAACTGTGAATAAAGTGAATAAAAATATTTTTTATATTAATTTGATACCACATACTCTAAACTCAACAAATTTATCGTCTCATCAAGTTGGAGATAGTGTGAATATAGAGATTGATATGATTGCAAGGTACTTACAAAACTTTTGTGCAAAGTAGAAATTATTAATGAATAAAATCGAAGAAATAATAAATGATCTTAAGGTTGGAAAGATGGTAATTCTTGTTGATGATGAAGATCGAGAAAATGAGGGTGATCTTCTGTTAGCAGCAGATCATGTAAGCGCTGAATTTATAAATTTTATGGCAAAATATGGCAGAGGTCTGATCTGTCTTACACTTACAGAAGATAAAGCAAAAAAACTTAAGCTACCCCTAATGGTAGAAGATAATCAAGGTAAGCTTGGAACAAATTTTACAGTTTCAATTGATGCTTCCTCAGGAATAACTACAGGCATATCAGCCGCAGATCGATCTAAAACTATCAAGTCTGCCATACAATCTAATTCTGATCATACCTTTATTAACCGACCTGGGCATATATTTCCACTTATTGCTCATACGGGAGGCGTTCTTTACAGAGCAGGCCATACTGAAGCAGGTTGTGATCTAGCTTCTCTAGCTGGAACATCGCCAGCATCTGTAATCTGTGAAATACTAAATGATGATGGAACTATGGCAAGACTCCCAGACTTACTTAAATTTTCAAAACAACATGATATAAAAATTGGAACAATCGCTGACTTAATTGAATATCGTAGTAAAAAGGAAAAACTTATAGAAAAAATAAGTGAGGAAAAAATTAATACTGACTTTGGCACCATGGATTTAATCCTTTACTCTGATTTACTCACAAACAACATGCATTTAGCGCTTGTAAAAGGAAATATTAAAAAAAATGATGAGGTTATGGTAAGAGTTCATGAGCCCTTATCTGTTTTAGATTTTATAAATAAAGAAACATCTCACTCTTGGCCACCTCTAAAGGCAATAGAAAGAATAAATAATGAAGAAAAAGGGGTAATCATTTTCTTAAATTACAACGAATCACAAGATAATTTTACAAGTAAACTAAATAAACAAAATCTTACTAAAAAGAAATCGACTGATTTAAGAAATTACGGAATTGGATCACAGATTTTAGTTGATATCGGTGTCTCAAAGATGAGGCTTTTAGCAGCCCCAAGAAAGATGCCGAGTATGACAGGATATGGGCTTCAAGTGACTGAATTTATAGAAAATAATGTATAAATTAAGATTAAATTCATGATAATATTTATTGGATGAATAAGATTAAATATAAAAAAAATTATTTGATAAAAAAAGGGATTGATTTCCCTTTTTTTTTACGCAAAATTTTTTTGCTTATTGTTTAATGAATAATTTTAATAACAAATTAAACCAAGAAGGAAACATCTTATCATTTGATTTTGGGGAGAAAAGAGTTGGGGTTGCGGTTGGTAACAATATTACGAACAACGTTCACCCTCTCGAAACGATTGAGACAGAAAAAAAAACTGAAAGATACAAAAAAATTGAGTCGCTTATTGAGATATGGAAACCAATCAATCTTGTAATTGGTTACCCTTTAAATGACGATGGAAGTGAGTCACGGATGAGTTTATTGGCAAAAAAGTTTGGGGAGAAACTAAAAAATAAATTTAACATTGCCGTATATTTTGTTGATGAGAGGTTTAGCTCATCTGAAGCTGAGATTAGACTCAAAAAGCTAGAAAAAAATTTTAAGAAAAGAAAATATATCATTGATCAAGTTGCAGCGATGATAATACTCGATTCATTTTTTGAAAATTATGATAAAAATAATCTGATATATGACTAAACAAAGAAAAAATAAGGTAAGAGAAATTCAACATTTATTGTCTATTGAAGAGATGGATGCCAAACTAATTGAGGAAATATTTCTTGATGCTGACAAATTTTTAAAAAATAATAATGTTACAAATAGATGCGAAATATTAAAGGGTAAAACAGTCTGTAATCTTTTCTTTGAAAATAGCACAAGAACACAAACCACATTTGAAATTGCAGCAAAAAGACTATCTGCTGATGTAATTAATCTAGATATTGCAACATCATCGCAATCTAAAGGCGAATCTATACTTGATTTAGTCAATAATTTAATAGCGATGGGTGTAAGTATATTTGTTGTAAGACACTCGAAACCCGGTATTCCAGAATTAATTGCAAAAAATATAAAAAATAATGCTCATGTTATTAATGCAGGAGACGGTAATAAAGAACATCCAACACAAGGTTTATTGGATGCTTACACTATCAAAAAATTTAAAAAAGAATTTTCAAATTTAACAGTAGCAATTGTTGGTGATATAGAACACTCACGAGTTGCTAAGTCCGAAATTTGTATTCTAAATAAACTTGGCACACAAGAAGTTAGAGTAATTGGTCCAAAAACACTAATGCCTCATAATATTAAAGAATTAAATGTTAAAGTTTTTGAATCAATGGAGGTTGGATTAGTTGATGTGGATGCTATCTTAATGCTAAGGATTCAAAAGGAAAGAATGACTAAAGAAACTATTCCGTCAAAAAAAGAATACTTCAAAAATTATGGATTAAATACAGAAAGACTTAAATATGCAAAAAAAGATTGTTTAGTTCTCCATCCAGGCCCAATAAATAGAGGGGTAGAAATAGATTCAATAGTTGCGGATGGAAATCAGTCAGTAATTTTAGAGCAAGTCAAAAATGGAATAGGAATCAGAATGGCAGTTATGGAAAAAATGAAAAAATAAAATTTTCTTTTTTTCTAAAATATTTTTTCAACTCAAAATTTTAAATAAATATATAATAGTTTTTTGTTTCTAAAATTAAGGATGGCTATCATGCTTGAAAAATTAATTAATGCCCTGCTCGGAAAAGATGTAACAACCAAGAAACCAGTGGCTAAGAAGAAACCAGTGGCTAAGAAGAAACCAGTGGCTAAGAAGAAACCAGTGGCTAAGAAGAAACCAGTGGCTAAGAAGAAACCTGTAGCTAAGAAGAAACCTGTAGCTAAGAAGAAACCTGTAGCTAAGAAGAAATAATTAAGAATATTTAATTAATTTTCATAAACCAGGCTTTTGGCTTGGTTTTTGTTTTTAATAAACATGTCAGATATAAAAAAAAATATCAAATTTGTTCTGGATGAAATAGAACAAAATTCAAATAATTTAAAAAAAAACATTCGGCTTGTGGCTGTCAGCAAAGGGCAAAATTACCTTAAAATCAAGGAAGCGTTCGATGCAGGGCAAAAATATTTTGGTGAAAATTATCTTCAAGAAGCTCTTGAGAAAAAAGAATTACTTGAAGGTCTTGATATTGAATGGCATTTTATTGGGCCTATTCAAAGTAATAAATGCAAAGCTATAGCAGAAAATTTTTCTTGGGTGCAAACTGTTGACAGGATTAAAATTGCAAACAGATTAAATCAATATAGAAGTTCATCTAATCCATTAAATGTTTGTCTTCAAATAAACATAAGTAATGAGCCAACAAAAAGTGGTGTGCATATCGATGAGGTTGAGGAATTTGCTAAAATTATTTTTAATTTAAAAAATTTAAACTTGAGGGGGTTAATGGCCATCCCATCAAAAGCAAATAAGATTGAAGCTTTAATATCACAATATCAAACTTTAAAAGAAATCTTCGAAAAATTAAAAACAAATTATAGTTCTATTGATACATTATCCCTTGGAATGACTAATGATTACTTGTTAGCGATTGAAAATGGGTCTAATCTTGTAAGAATTGGAACTAAAATTTTTGGTAAGAGAAATTAATAATGAAAAATAGACTATTTTTTATTGGCTTTGGAAATATGGCTGAGGCTATTTATCAGAGATTAGATAAAAAATTGTTTGAAAATGTTTTCTTAATAGAAAAAAGTGAAGATAGACGGAATCAGATTGATAAAAAAAATTTAACCGATACACAAATTCTAAAACAACTAGGCGAGGTTAAATTTAATAGTTCAGATGTTTTGATATTAGCTGTTAAACCTAATCAAATAGATACAGCTTGCAAAGAAATTGATCCTTTTGTCGAAGAAAAACAAAATATTCCAATAATAATTTCTATTGCTGCAGGAATAGAAATATCATCAATTAGAAATAACTTTTCTAAATTTCATGAAGAGATAAATGTTTTTAGAGCAATGCCGAATTTATGTGCTAAAAATGGGGGCTCTGTTACAGGTTTATATGGTGAATTTGCTAATGATAAAGGTTCAAGCTCTACCAATGTCATTTCAAAAATATTTTCATCAGTTGGAGAAATTTTATGGGTTAAAAAAGAATCTGATCTTCATATCGTGACTGCAATATCTGGCAGTGGGCCTGCATACATATTTTATATTATGCAAACGATGATCAAAGCTGCAGAAGAACTTGGGCTAGATGAAGAAAGTGCAAAAATATTAGTTACTCATACAGTTATCGGATCTGGGAAGATGGGAGTTTCGATTAATGATTTTGCTGAGCAGATTTCTAAAGTCACATCTAAAGGGGGGACGACTGAGGTGGCAATGAACCTGTTCAAGAAAAAAAACTTTAGCTTAATTTTTAAACAAGCAATAAAAGCAGCTCATTCTAAATCCAAAGAAATAAGTAACTCATAATGAAAAAAAATATTGTCGTAGGCCTCTCTGGTGGAGTTGATTCAGCAGTAACTGCATGGCTATTAAAAAGTCAAGGGTATCAAGTTACAGGACTTTTTATGAAAAATTGGGAAGATGATGATGATGATGAATATTGCACAAGCAAACAGGACCTAATTGACGCTGTGTCAGTTGCAGAAAAAATCGGAATAGATATAGAGGTGGTCAATTTTGCAAAAGAATACAAAGAAAAAGTTTTTTCATTATTTATTTCTGATTTAAAGAAAGGTATTACCCCAAATCCAGATATTTTATGTAATTCAGAAATCAAATTTGAAGCTTTTCTTGAACATGCTATCAGGATGGGTGCTTCGAGGATTGCAACAGGTCACTATGCAAACATTGTTGAGAATGATGGTCTATTTCAATTAACAAAAGGATTTGATGGAACAAAAGATCAAAGTTACTTTTTACATAGGCTTAATCAATCTCAACTATCTAAATCACTTTTTCCTTTGGGTGGTCTGCTAAAATCAGAAGTTAGAGCTCTTGCAAAAAAAAATAATCTTCACAATCATGATAGAAAAGATTCTACAGGTATCTGTTTTATAGGAGAAAGGCCATTTGCTAAATTTGTTGAAGGATATATAAAAAAAAATTCAGGCTTTATTCTCGATACAGATGGCAATGAAATTGGTAAACATAACGGAGTCAACTTTTATACAATTGGTCAAAGGCAAGGTCTTAATATTGGGGGGACAAAAAAGGGAAATGGTTTACCGTGGTTTGTTTTAGAGAAAAATGTTAAAAATAATACACTTATTGTAGGTCAAGGCCATGACCACCCTCACCTCTTAAGTGATGGTTTGGTTGCTGATAATTTACACTGGATTTCAGGGGGAAAACCACGGCTAAATTGGGTGTATTCGGCAAAAACAAGATATAGACAAATGGATGCCCCTTGTGAGATTGATAACTTTTCTCCAGAAAATTGCTCAATAATGTTTGGCCAAAAGCAATGGGCAATTACACCAGGGCAATCTGTCGTTGTTTATGAAAGTAATGTTTGTTTGGGAGGAGGTCAGATTAAAAAGGCATTAAAAAAACTATGATAAAAAATAAGCTTTTAAAATCTTTGCTTTCAAGTGCAATAAAACTCAATATCACCAATGCTTTAAAAGAGGATCTAGGTTCATCTGACCTAACATCAAACTTATTAAAAAATAATATAAAAGGTCAAGCTGAAATTAAAATTAAAGAAAAGGCTATTTTCTGCGGTAGGCTTTGGGTTGAAGAATGTTTTAAGCAAATTGATAAAAATATTAAAATTGTATGGTTTGCAAAAGATGGAGATAAATTAGAAAAAAATCAAACAGTATGTGTCATCAAAGGCTTATTTAAATCAATTCTCAAAGGAGAAAGGGTTGCTTTAAATTTTTTACAATTACTCTCAGGTACAGCAACTTCAACCGCGCATCTCAACGACTTAATTAAAAGCACGCCTACAAAATTATTTGATACCCGTAAAACTGCTCCTGGTTTGAGGGTTGCTCAAAAATATGCTGTCCTTGTGGGTGGAGGTAACAATCAAAGAATAGGTTTGTTTGATCAAGTTCTCCTTAAAGAAAATCATAAAGCTGTATATGGCTCCATTAAAAAAATGTTGGAAAATATTAATGATTTAAAAAATATCCAGGTGGAGGTAGAAAATATTAAAGAATTTAATGAAGTCCTCAAATATCGTGTAAAAAACATTCTATTAGACAACTTCTCCATAAGAGACTTAAAAAAAGCTGTGGAACAAAATAAAGGTCAATCTGTCCTTGAAGCCTCAGGAAATATCAATGAAAAAAATATTTTGCAATATGCAAAAACTGGCGTTGATAGGATATCAGTCGGAAGTATCACAAAAAATATAAAAGCTATTGACTATTCAATGCTTTTTTCAGGCCAAAGACCCTCATAAGGTTGAGGAAGAGGGAGCAAAAGGTTATCATATCCGTTTATTAATATTGTATTTCCATGAAATCTGAAATTATCACTGGTGCTGAAATTGCAATACGGTCCCTACAAAAAGAAAACGTAAAATTTGTTTTTGGATACCCCGGGGGAGCCGTACTAAATATTTATGATGCAATTTTTCAGCAAAATTCATTCAAACATGTACTTGTTAGACATGAGCAGGCAGCTGTCCACGCAGCGGATGCATACGCAAGAGCTACAGGTGATGTAGGCGTTGCTCTAGTAACTTCAGGGCCTGGAGCTACTAACGCAGTTACAGGTATTGCAACCGCTCATATGGATTCTATTCCGATGGTAATTATTAGTGGCCAAGTTCCAACTCATGCTATTGGACAAGATGCATTTCAAGAATGTGATACCGTTGGAATTACAAGACCATGTGTAAAACACAATTTTCTAGTCAAAGATATTAAAAATATTGCAAGTACAATAAAAAAAGCTTTTTATTTGGCATCAACAGGACGACCAGGCCCTGTTTTAGTTGATATACCAAAGGATATTACAGCCGAAACTACAGAATTTATTTACCCCGAAGAAATTTCACTGAGATCATATAACCCCATTAAACATGGGCATGCTGGACAAATCAACAAAGCGCTTGAGCTTTTAGTAAATGCTGAAAAGCCAATGGTTTACTCTGGGGGTGGAGTAGTTCTCGGTAATGCATCAGAGTCATTAACAGAGTTCGTGAAACTTTTAGGACTTCCCATTACCAACACACTCATGGGGCTGGGTGGATTTCCAGCATCACATGATAATTTTTTAGGGATGCTTGGCATGCATGGGACCTATCAAGCAAATATGGCGATGCAAGAGTGTGATGTTTTGCTAGCAGTAGGAGCAAGGTTTGATGATAGAGTAATCGGTAACCCTGACCATTTTTTAGCTAAACCAAAAAAGATAATTCATATTGATATTGATCCAGCATCTATCTCGAAAAGGGTTAAAATCGATATTCCTATTGTTGGTGATGTCAATCTAGTTTTGAAAGAACTTATCTCAGCTTTCAAAGAACAACAAAATAAAAATAGCAAAATAACTATTTCTGGATGGCTTCAAACTATCAATCAGTGGAAAAGCAAAGATTGCATGAAGTATGAGGATGACGGAACTGAAATCAAACCGCAAAAAGTAATAGAAACACTTCACAAGGTTACAAAAGGAGAAGCCTTCATTACATCTGATGTAGGCCAACATCAGATGTGGGCGGCGCAGTACTATCCATTTAATAAACCTAGAAGGTGGATTAATTCTGGTGGTTTAGGAACAATGGGTGTTGGACTTCCATACGCAATGGGATGTCAGCTTGCGTTCCCTGAGTCTCAAGTTGCCTGTGTTACAGGAGAAGCATCTATTCAAATGTGTATTCAAGAGCTATCAACATGTAAACAATTTAATTTACCAGTAAAAATAATTAATTTAAATAACCGATACATGGGAATGGTCAGACAATGGCAAGAGTTTTTCTATGGAAATCGATATGCTGAATCATATATGGATGCACTTCCTGATTTTGTGAAGCTTGCTGAATCCTATGGCCATGTTGGTATGAAGATAGAAAAATCATCAGATATAGAAACTGCTTTGCAGGAGGCATTTTCTCCTAAACTTAAAGAGAGGCTAGTTTTCTTAGATTTTATTACCGATCAAACTGAAAATGTATTTCCTATGGTTCCTAACGGAAAGGGTTTATCTGAAATGATATTAGCTGATGATGCAGAAGATTTATAAATGAGACATATTATTTCACTATTAATGGAAAATGAATCTGGAGCCCTTTCGAGAGTCTCAGGTCTCTTTTCAGCAAGGGGTTATAACATTGAATCACTATCTGTCGCCCCAACTGAAGATCATTCATTATCTAGAATGACAATTGTAACTAGTGGTTCAGACGAAGTAATTGAGCAAATTATAAAACAATTAAACAAGTTAATTGATGTAGTAAAAGTTCTTGATTTACATGATGGAGATCATATTGAACGTGAGTTAGTCTTAGTCAAATTAAAAGCGAATGGTCGACATCGAGATGAAATAAAGCAGCTAAGCAATAATTATGGGGGCCGAATAATTGATTCCTCCGAAAATATCCTCACAATCGAATTCACAGGAACATCAACAGAGCTTGATAATTATTTAAAAAGCTTAAATGATTCACTGATAATAGAGATTGTTAGAACAGGTGCCTCAGGCATTGGAAGAGGCGATAGAATTTTGAAAATATAATTTTAAGGGACAGTATGAAAATTTATTACGATAAAGATGCAGATTTAAATATTATCAAAAACATGAAGGTAGCAATTATTGGTTATGGCTCTCAAGGTCATGCTCATGCAAATAATCTGAGTGACTCTGGGGTCGATGTTGTTGTAGGTTTAAGAGAAGGTTCCGAATCTGCAAAAAAAGCATCAAAAGTAAACTTAAATGTAAAATCTATTGAAGATGCCACTGCATACGCAGATTTAGTCATGATTCTTGCTCCAGATGAATTTCAACCAAAGCTTTATTCTGAAAAAATTGAACCAAATTTGAAGCAAGGTTCAACTCTTGCTTTTGCTCATGGTTTTAATATTCATTTCAAACAAATTAATCCAAGAGAAGATCTCAATGTAATCATGATAGCGCCAAAAGCACCTGGACATACTGTCAGATCAGAGTTTGTAAGGGGTGGAGGTATACCTGACCTAATCGCTGTGAATCAAGATGCCACTAAAAATGCTAAAGAAATTGCTCTATCTTATGCCTCAGCAATTGGCGGTGGAAGAACAGGAATTATAGAAACAACTTTTAAAGATGAAACTGAAACAGATTTATTCGGAGAGCAAGTCGTTTTATGTGGCGGCACAACAGCATTGGTTCAAGCAGGCTTCGAAACACTTGTTGAAGCCGGATATGAGCCTGAAATGGCTTATTTTGAATGCCTACATGAGCTAAAGCTTATCGTTGATCTGATGTATGAAGGCGGTATAGCGAATATGAGATATTCAATTTCCAATACAGCAGAATATGGTGACGTTACAAGAGGACCAAGGATTATTACTCCTGAAACTAAAATTCGCATGAAGGAAATTTTAAAAGAAATTCAAGATGGGACATTTGCAAAAGAATTTGTTAATAATGTTGGAGATCTTCCAGCTAAAAGAGAAACTCAAAGAAAACATAAAATCGAGCAGGTTGGCGAATCTTTAAGAAAAATGATGCCATGGATAAAAAAAATTGTAGATAAGTCAGTTAATTGAATAAAAATAATTACCCTATTATCGCCAAAGAAGGTTGGTTATACATAATAATCAGCCTTCTTATAAGCTTATATCTATCGTTATTTTTTCCGTTAATATCAATACCATTTTGGATAATTAGTGTTTTTATTATTCAATTCTTCAGAGACCCACCTAGAAGAATTAGCAATAAAAAAAATATGGTTGTTTCAGGGGCTGACGGAAAAGTCATTGCTATTGGTGAAACTATTGATCCCTATCAGAAAAAAAAATCAATAAAGGTGAGTGTTTTTATGAATGTTTTTAACGTACATTCTAATAAGGTACCAGTTGATGGATTTATTTTAAAAAAAATATATTATCCTGGAAAGTTCCTTAATGCAGCTTTATCAAAAGCCTCTCTGGAAAATGAAAGATGCGCAATTATTATTCAAACTAAAAATAGTCCAAAAAAAAATATTACATGCGTCCAAATTGCTGGACTAGTTGCAAGAAGAATTCTTTGTTATAAAAACACTGGAGATAAAGTTGTACGAGGAGAGAGATATGGATTTATTAAATTTGGGTCAAGGGTAGACCTATATTTACCTTTAAAAACATCAATTAAAGTTCAGGTTGGGCAAACTGTAAAGAATGGTGAATCAATAATTGCTGAATTAAATTAACTTTTAATAAAAATTGATAGCTGCTTTAAAGCTTTCGAATACACCTCTCTCTTGAAGTCTACAACTTCATCATTTGCAGTCCAATAATCAATCCAGTCGTAGCTATCAAATTCTGGCTTTGGGGAATTTTTAAGAAAAATATCATTTTTATTTCCTAAAAATTTTAATAAAAACCAAATTTGCTTTTGCCCTTTGTATAAATTATTGTCTTTTCTAATCCAGTTTTTTGGAACATCATAGTATAGCCAATCATTTGTTCTTCCAAGAATTTCTACTTTTTCTTTTTTTATACCGACCTCTTCCTTAAGCTCTCTATACATTGCTTCTTCAATTTTTTCATTTGACTTAATGCCACCTTGAGGAAATTGCCAAGCGTTTTCATTTGCCCTTTTTGCCCAGAGCACCTTTTGATCATCATTTAGTATAATTATCGCGACATTCTCACGATATCCTTCCTTGTCAATCATCGGTTTATCCCTATAAAATGTGATAACTTTTTATATCTTTTATATCTTTTAATATGTTTAATAAAAAAAAATCATCAATCTTTCGTTTTAAATTTTCTAATGTTTTTATTTTAACTTTTTTTCTCTTCTTTCTTTATTTTATTTACCTAGATAACTTAAAAAAAGATGTTTCATCAAAAGCATATATAACAAATCAAGGTGACAATACAGTTTCTGTTATTGATCTTAATGCATTAGAAAAAGTAGAGACAATCAATGTAGGCATTGCTCCACTTGGCATAACTATTTTACAAAATAAGAAATTAGTTTTTATCGGTAATGTAGGAACTGACGATATATCTGTTATTGATGCAGTAAGTGATAAGCTAATAAACACTATTAGCTTAGGAACTGCCCCTTTAAGTTTGTCATCTAATTCAAATGAGACAGAAGTTTATGTCACCGACTGGTTTCAGAATAATGTTCTTACTATTTCAGTGGAACAAATGAAGGTCATAAATTCACTTAAGGTTGGCAAAACTCCCTCAGGAATAACTTTTAATAAAAAGCATCAATATCATGTAATTACCAATCGAGATGAAAATACAGTTGAAATTTATAATAAAAATTACAAATTAGTAAAAAAAATAGAAACGGGTAATCATCCATTTGGCGTTTACTCAAATGATGATTTTATATATGTAGCTAATGTGTATGATGATTCTGTAAGTGTTATAAATTTAGTTGATTGGTCAAATTATAGTTTTTTAGTTGGAGCTCACCCATACAATGTGAGAGTTCAAAATGAGATCGCATATGTCACAAACGCAGTAGACGATACCATATCCATTTTCGATCTTCATTCTAAAGAAATCATCAATACGATAGATACGGGTGAAACCCCCGAAAATTTAGACTTGAACAGTAAATTAAATCTACTAATAAATACAAACTGGGGAAGTGATTCAATTTCAATTTTTGATTTACAAAATTTCCAACTTATTCAGGAGATAAAGACTGGAGCTCAAAGTAGATCATTCGGAGATTTTATACTTCATTAAAGTTTTTATAGTAGTATATGCATTATTAAAATTTTTAGTAAAGGATTTAAGAAATGAAAAAAATTATATTTGGCTTAATTGCTATCATGTTTTCTTTATCAGCCTTTTCACATGGCCCAACACCTCAAAAAGTTCAAGAGTCAGTAACGATAGCAGCATCGCCACAAAAAACATGGGATGAGTTAAAAAATTATGATGAATTTAAAAAAATTATGAAAGTAAGATCATTCAAAGATAATTTGATGAAAGCAAAATATGAGCTTATTGAAAAGGATGTGCCTTTCTCAGATTATAACGCTCAAATAAGGGTTAAAAAAGGCGCCAATGAAAATGAATCAATAGTTCAATGGACGGCAAGATTTTACAGAACTTATAAATTAAACCCACCTATCCCCGAAGGACAAGATGATGCTACAGCTGTTGCAGCAGTAAAAAAAATTGTAGGGCCTGGATTAGAAGGGTTTAAAAAATATATGGAATCTCAATAAGAGCACTCAATTAATTACAAAGCGGATTAAGCATCCGCTTTTTTTATGATTATAATTAATCGACAAGTCTCTCCAAAAGCACTGGTTGTCTGGCTGCACGGACTAGGTGCAGATCAAAATGATTTTGTTCATTTTATTAAACGGTTAAGTCTAAATGAATTTACGTTTATTTTACCCAACGCACCTTTTAAAAAAATTAGCATGAATCAAGGTTATGAAATGCGCGGCTGGTATGACATTCTTTCTTTGGATCTTAAAACTCAAGATGACGCTGGTCTTAATGAATCTAAATGTATTATTGAGTCAATTATTCAATCAAACTATGAAATTTTCAATAAGCCAAAATTACATATAGGGGGATTTTCTCAAGGAGCAGCTCTTGCTCAGTATATTGGTTTGAGTTCAAAATTTGAATTTACTAAAATAGTCTCACTTTCAGGCTATCTTCCAAAATTAGCTATGCCAGTTAATAAATCTTCTAAAAAAATATTAGCAATTCATGGTACACATGACGAAATTATTAATATAAATCTAGCAAAGCAATCATATGAAAAATATAAAAATAACGAGAATTTTATTTTAAAAGAATATAAAATGAGTCACGAAGTGATTGAGGAAGAAATACTTGATGTTCAAGAGTTTCTATTAAGAGATTAAAATTATGAATGAAGACAATTTAAATTTAGAAAGATTACTAAGCGAACTTGAATCTATCGTTAATATGATGGAAGAGGATGATTTAAATATTGAAGAATCCCTCAAATCATATGAAAAAGGTATTAAGTTAATTAAGAGTGCGCAGGATAAATTAAAAAAAATTGAACAGAAGGTTGAATTATTATCGAAAGATGGTGTTTTAGAAGATTTTAGAAACAATGAATAACCTACCCAATGAATGGCTAATTTCTCGTCAATCTAGAATAAATAAATTTATAAAAAAAAAATTTGATAAAAAAGATTCATCTACCACAATCTCTAAAGCATCAAATTATGCCCTTCTAAATGGTGGCAAAAGATTTAGAGCCCTTCTTGTTTATGCAATAGGTGCAATAGATAATACAGATAAAGATCAACTTGATTTTATTGCTGCATCCATTGAAATTATTCATGCTTATTCCCTCATACACGATGACCTTCCTGATATGGATAATGACTCTCTACGAAGAGGCTTGCCATCTTGTCACATAAAATACGGTGTTGCGCAAGCGATACTAGCTGGGGATGCCCTTCAATGTTTGGCATTTGAAATCTTATCCTCTGGGGATTTTAAAATTAGTGATCAGCAAAAAATTAATTTAATTGCACAACTCTCAAAAGCCATCGGTATTGAGGGTATGGTTTTAGGTCAATCCTTAGATATGGAATCTTCGAATAAAAGAATTAATGAAAAATTATTAGAAAAAATACAAAAAAATAAAACAGGGCAACTAATTCATGCTTCATGCACTATGCCCTACTCTATATCAAAAAATTTTGATACATCTGTAAATATTTTAATTTCTAGATTTTCTTTGCTTCTGGGGCAACTCTATCAAATTGTTGATGATATTTTGGATAATTCCTCAACCTCTGAGTGTTTAGGTAAAACTAGTGGAAAAGATCAAGATGCAAAAAAAGCAACATATGTAAGCATAGTTGGCATTGATGAAACAATAAAAATAAAAGATAATCTTTATTTAAATTTAAAAGAAAATCTTTCTTTAATTCCTGGAAATACAAAAATTCTTTCTCATTTAACTGATAAAATTTATTCACGAGAATACTAAAAATAATGCTAATAGATCAAATTACTAGTCCTCAAGCTTTAAAAAAACTTTCTAGAGATGAATTAAAAACCTTGGCAAAGGAAATTCGTGAATTCCTAATTGAAAGTGTTTTTGAAACAGGGGGTCATCTTTCATCAAATTTAGGGGCCATTGAATTAACATTAGCCATTCATTATGTTTTTGATGCCCCAAAAGATAAGATTGTTTGGGATGTCGGGCATCAAACTTATACCCATAAAATCCTTACTGGTCGAAAAGATATGATGAAGTCACTTCGAAAAAAAGGTGGTCTATCTGGCTTCCCAAATATTCAAGAGAGTATTTATGATGATTTTGGAACTGGGCACTCAAGTACATCAATCTCTGCAGCGTTTGGGATGAGTGAAGCTTTTAGAATTAGCAAGTCGTCTAATAAAGCAATTGCTGTTATTGGTGATGGAGGGATGACTGGTGGGATGGCTTTTGAAGGATTAAACAATGCTGGTGCATCTGATAATGACTTTCTTGTGATCCTGAATGATAACGATATGTCAATTTCAAAAAATGTAGGAGCTCTTAATAATTATCTATCAAAACTTCTTTCTGGAAAAATATATGGAAGTGTAAAAAAATCAGGTAAGGCTGTTTTTTCATCCCTCCCTCCAGTGCTCGAACTTGCAAGGAAGACAGAGGAGCATGTTAAAGGTATGGTAATTCCTGGCACTTTATTTGAGGAATTTGGATTTAATTATATTGGGCCTATTGATGGACATGACTTAGATATTTTAATTGATACGCTATCTAACATAAAGTCTCTTAACGGCCCACAATTCCTCCACGTAGCTACAAAAAAAGGTTTTGGTTATACTCCGGCTGAATCTGACCCAAACAAATTTCATGGTATCGCTAAAAAAACTTCTATAAGGAAAAATATTACCTATACGGAGGTATTTTCAGAATGGCTTTTAGATGCTGGGCGGGAAAATAAACAATTATGTGCAATTACTCCGGCGATGGCAGATGGATCAGGATTAACAAAATTTGCAAAAAAATATCCCAAAAGGTTTTTTGATGTTGGGATTGCTGAACAACATGCACTTACCTTTGCAGCAGGTCTGTCATCAAACAAAATTAAGCCAGTAGTTGCTATTTACTCCTCTTTTTTACAGCGCGGCTACGATCAGTTTATACACGATATCGCCCTTCAAAAGATACCAATGTTATTTGCTATTGATCGAGCAGGCATAGTTGGGGCTGATGGGCCAACTCACTCAGGTAATTTTGATATATCCTTCTTAAGATGTATACCAAATATAGTGTTTATGGCAC
>Ga0255755_1000488_pt1 | contig 41972 bp, 38 predicted proteins | sample 011ome_18_FD_179955 | JGI IMG/M metagenome (GOLD analysis project Ga0255755, IMG submission 179955) | Coastal salt marsh microbial communities from the Groves Creek Marsh, Skidaway Island, Georgia - 011501BT metaG (version 2) | ecosystem: Environmental > Aquatic > Marine > Intertidal zone > Salt... | reverse complement strand
CAGGGATGGTTAGAAATTTTAGGCTGCGGAATGGTCCACCCAAATGTATTAAATGGCTGCAACATAGATACAAAAAAATTTCGCGGCTTTGCCTTTGGCATGGGAGTTGAGCGATTAGCAATGCTTTACTATGGAGTAGCAGATATTAGAGAATTTTACTCATCTAATTTGGATTTTTTAAATCAATTTCTATCATGAAAATTCAATATTCATATTTAAAGAATTTTCTTAATACAAATCTTAGCCAAAAAAAACTGAGTGATGTATTCACGCAAGTTGGTTTTGAGTGCGAGATAGCAGGAGATCTAATAGAATTTGATATTACTCCAAATCGTGGCGATGCCCTATCACTCAGAGGTTTAGAAAGAGAATTCTATGCATATCAATCAAAAAAAACTAGCCAAAAAATTGAAACTTCATCATTAAGACTTTTTCAAGATAAGAAAATTATCAACCAAATTGATGGCTCCGGTTGTGGTAATTATCACTTAATGCTAGTTAAAGGTTTGCAAAAAATTAAAAATCTAGATTCTAGAAAGCGAAGTTTTATAGAATCTGCTGGTATCCCATTGATTAATCCCCTGGTTGATTTAGGTAATTATGTGATGTTAGAACTTGGTGCCCCTATGCATGTATTTGATTTAGCTAAGTTAACATTACCAATTAATGTTCGTTTTCCAAAAGACAAGAATAATTCAGTAAGAGTTATTGGAGGTGATTTTAAAGATGTCCAGCCATCTTCATTAACAATTCAGGATCAATCTGGAATTCAAGCGATTGCAGGTATAATTGGTAGTGAGGCATCTTCAGTATCATCAAGCACTTCCAGTATAGCTGTTGAAGCTGCATTTTTTAGACCCGAGATCATTGTTAATCAAGCTAGAAAGTATGGGCTGGCTACTGATGCCTCTCATCGCTTTGAGAGAGGTGTAGATCCTGAGTTACAGCAATCAGCATTAGAAAGATACCTATTTCTATTAGATCAAATAGCAAACTATGATTCGGTTAAGCTTTATTGCTCTTACTCCAAAAAGACTAAAAAGAAAAATGTAAAATTAGATATAGCAAGATTTAATAAATTTTCTGGCTTAAAATTAAAGGTAAGCAAAGCAATTCTTATATTAAAAAACCTTGGTTTTAAGTTGCATACTAAAAGTGAAAAGACTATCACATTCAATATTCCCAGCCACAGATTTGATATTTCTTTAGAAGAGGATTTGTATGAGGAGTTATTAAGATCTTATGGATATGACAATATACCCACATCAAAACCAAAAGCTGGGCCAATTACCAATAATAAGCGGACTAATGCATTGGGTAATCTTCGACTTGGCCTTGTTCATTCTGGCTTCAAAGAACTTATGCATATGCCATTTGTTTCAAGAGACTCTTTCCATAAATTAAACTCTAATGGCTGGAAGCCTGTTGAATTACAAAATCCAATAAATGAAAACGAGCCATTGCTGAGAGGGAGTCTTTTTAGATCTCTATTTTCAGCAGTAAACAGTAATATGAAAAAAGGGCACATGTCTATTAAAGTATTTGAAGTAGCCAATGTATTTAAAAAAGAAAAAAATGGCTTCACTCAATCGTTACATTTATCAGGAATTATCTATCATCATGAACAGCCGCAAACATGGAGTCAGAGGGTGTTGACATATGATTTCTTTTCGCTGAAAGCAGAAATCTCTAAATTATTACAAACCTTAGGCATGCAAGATATTGAATTTCAGAAAGCCAGTTTACTAGCGCCATTTAATGAAAATGCATTAGGTATATTTTTTGGCAAACAAAAGATTGGAGTGATGGGTGAAATAGACCTCTCCGTTACAGAGAAATTGATTAAGAAACAAGCTTATGGATTTGTAATTTATCCCGATAAAATTTCGTCATCTTCTGTGAATCCAAAAATTGTAAAGACCAGCAAATTTCCTCTTTCTAATAGAGACATAAATATTGTAATAAATAAATCTATTTCTTATGAAGAGATTAAAAGTTTAATTTCTCTTGCAGGAATAAAGTACCTAGTTTCTTTTAATCTTATGGATATTTTTGAAGGAAAGGATATTCCCAAGGGTTCTGTCAGCATGACGCTAAGATTTACTTTTCAAAGCAAAACTAAATCTTTATTAGAGTCTGAAATCAATAGCTCAATGCAAATGATGGTGAAGCTTCTAGAAAAAACATTGAATGCTAAAATAAGGTCATGAATTTGACCAAAAAGGACTTAAGCGCAATACTAAAAAAAGAATTGAGGCTTTCAGTTGGCGCCTCTGATTCATTAGTCGATGAGTTTTTTCAAGCAATAAAAGTAAACCTGAGATCCCAAAAGAGCATTAAGCTATCTGGATTCGGTTCTTTTAAAACATTTGTAACAAAAGAAAGAATAGGAAGAAATCCCAAGAGTATGGAAAATTTCAAAATCCCATCTCAAATTAAAGTTCGCTTTAGTCCAACTTCAAAAGCAAAGTATTTCTTGAACTAAAAATGAAGAAACAGACACAAAATTTTAATAAATCAGATCTAGCGATTCATCTTTCAAGAAAGTTCTCATCTTTGAATGATGAAACAATTATTGAAGGAATTGATTTAATACTGCAGGAAATAATTAATGCTATTGCGCTAGATAATAGAGTTGAAATAAGGGGCTTTGGCTCATTCTCCAAAAAAACTATCAGACCAAGAAAATATATTAATCCTAAGACAAACGAAGAGTCTTATTTAGGTGAAACCTCAATTATGCATTTTAAAGCATCCAAGAAGCTCCTGAATGCTCATGACTGATCCAAGAATAATTGTAGCTATTGATACATTTGATTTTGAAAAGGCTAATGCAATTTTAGAACAACTTAATCCAGACCTTTGCCTGGTTAAAATAGGAAGTGTTGTTTTTAACGCCCTTGGAAAATCCTTTCTTAAGCATGCATCCTCTAGAGGATTTAAAATTTTCTTAGATTTAAAATTGCATGACATTCCAAATACTGTTTATGAAACAATTAGAGGTTTCAGTGACTGCAAAATAGATATGCTTACAGTTCATTTATCTGGCGGCGAAGAGATGCTCAGCAAAGCTGTGCTTGCAGGCAAATCTATTGATACTAAAGTTATAGGAGTCTCAATGCTTACCAGTTTAGAAGAGAAAGATTCATTATCTTTATTTGGCAACAAGCTTGAGGATCAAATAAGCAATTTATTTAAAATCGCAGTTAAAGTTAATATAGATGGAATTGTTTGCTCACCTCATGAGCTAGAAATAGCAAATAAAATTATAGGACCTCATTCAATAAAAATTACACCAGGAATTAGGGATATTAAAGTCAAAGATGATCAAGCAAGAACTATGAGCGCAAGAGAAGCGATTGAGAGGGGCTCTACATTTTTGGTCATCGGCAGACCAATTACAGAAGCTGAAGAGATTTCTCAAGCATTACAGAATTTTAATAATTCCATTTATGAACAATAGATCTACTAAAAGTATTTTTCTTGATCTCAAGAAACTCATAAAACCAGATAATAGCAAAAAAAAACTATCCTTTAAGTTTGAATCTGAGCTTTTAGATTATCACTCCTATTTAAAGAACTTCTCTTCTCAGCACTATAAATTATTTGAAGAACTTGCGCATGAATTGAATCTTCAAGATTCCATTAATGATTTATTTATTGGAAAGGTAGTAAACAAAACAGAAAAAAAACAAGCTTTACATCATCAATATCGCAATAATCAATCAGCAATAGAGTTCGATTTTAAAAATATTACACAACCTTTTATCAAAAGGATTCAAAAACATGGTTTTAAGAATATTATTACCTTTGGAATTGGTGGCTCCTATGAAGGGCCGAAATTGCTTCAAGAATTCACAAACAATAGTTCATTAAAATTAAATTACTATTTTGTTTCTGGGCCTGACAGAGATGAATTCAATTCAATATTAAAACCATTAAAAGGGCAAAAGAATTTTTACATTTTTTCATCTAAATCACTTTCAACAGATGAGACTCTTTCATGCTTGAATTGGCTTGGTGCAAAAAGAAATTCAACTAATTCAATAGTTATCACGGCAAACACAGATAAAGCAAAAACTTTGGGTTTTAATGAAAATTGCATTGTTCCATTTCCAGAAACAGTTGGAGGTAGATATTCAATCTGGTCACCTATTTCTTTGAGCGCCGCATTAGAAAATAATTTCTCTAAATTTTTAAAGGGTGGTCTTAATGCAGACAGAATGCTTTTAGGTAATACAAAAATAGATCTGCAATATCAAAAATTTATTAAAATATTGGCATTTTCAGATTTGTGGTTTAATAATTTTCTAAATAAAAAAAATAGAGTGGTGCTTGCTTACAATTGGAAGTTGAGGTCTTTAGCAACTTACATTCAGCAACTTGAGATGGAGTCACTTGGAAAAAAGGCAAATCCTCAATCTTTATTTAATGAAACGGGCCAGTCAATATTTGGGGGATTTGGATCCACTGCTCAACACTCATATTTTCAATTATTGCATCAGGGCACAGCAGAATTCTGCACCGATATTATTTACTCAACCTCAACTTATAGCCCATTATCAAGCGCTCAAGCCAAGGGACAAGCTGTTTTACTATCGTCAGATTTCAAAGGTTCGGCTAATTCGCTTGAAAAAACAAATGGTAACTCCCCTGTTAACCTTTTCCATTTAAATAAAATGTCACTTGAAGCGCTGGGTTTTTTATTAGCAACTTGGGAGCATAGAGTTTTTATTACTGCATGCATGCTTCAAATTAATCCTTTTGATCAATTTGGAGTGGCTGCGGGCAAACTTATAGCGAAGAAATTTCTTAGTTAATGGCATTGGATTTAAAACAAGTTCCCAATACTCCCGGAATATATAAATTTTTTTCTAAAAATAAAATTATATATATTGGAAAGGCAAAGGATTTAAAAAAAAGAGTATCCTCATATTTTAGTAAATCTTTTAAAGACAGGAAAACACATCAAATTAAGGTTCTTACAGATAAAATTGAAACTTTTTCAACAACCACCGAAGCTGAAGCTCTTCTTTTAGAACAATCTTTGATTAAAGAAAATCTTCCTCGATTTAATATTCTTTTGCGGGATGATAAGACATATCCATATGTCCACTTCTCAATGGATCATAAATTTCCTAGTATTAGTATGAAGAGAGTAAAACATGCAGTTTCAAAAAATTATTATGGACCATTTATTAGCGCCCTAGCGGTAAAATCAACCATAAAAGATCTACAGAAAATTTATCACATTCGAAATTGTACTGATGCAACTTTTAATAATAGGTCTAGACCATGCATCGAATACCAGATGAATAGATGTTCTGCTCCATGTGTAAATTTTATTTCTGAAGTTAGCTATCAATCTGATATTGCATCTTCACAAGATTACCTCTCTTCTTCAGGAAAAAAAACTAGACTGTTAATGATTTCTCAAATGCATAAACTTGCTATGGATCAAGAATTTGAAAGAGCAAATGAAATGAAAAAAAGGATTAGAAGTTTAGATCTTTTGCAGCAGGATCAATCATTCAATAGCTCATTAATTAGCGTTGACTTCTTTGCATGTGTTTCCAAGTTAGATAGAACAGGAGTATGTATCTTATCCGTTAGAAATGGAAAGATCAGGGGTACTAAAACCCATTATTTAAAAGGCAATCAATTGCATGATATAGATAGCTTATTTCAAAGCTTAATTTTTTCTTATTATCAAAATAGCTTTTCTCTGCCTGAGAGAATTTATTTAAATACTAAGCTTAAAAATTCCTCATTAATAAAAGAAGCTTTAAAGCTTAAATTTGGAAAAAATATTTCAATTTCTACAAACATCAATTCCAATATTAAGAAAATTGCTAAGTTAGGAAAATTAAATGCTGACCAAGCTATCGAAAATCAAGTTAATAAATCTGATAAGTATTTATTTGCTATTAAAGATTTGATCTTTAGTTTGGGTTTAAGCCAAAAAAAAATAACTATAGAAGGCTTTGATGTTAGTCATCATGGTGGTGAGCATGGTGTGGCTTCATCTGTTAGATATTCTATACTTGGCCCTGAAAAATCAAATTATAAGCTTTTTAATATACCCAAGAAGTTTTCTGGGAATGATCTAGGCTCAATCAAACATCTTCTTGAAAGAAGGATTAACAAAGCAAGTATCTATCCTTTGCCTGATATTATTCTGATAGATGGAGGAAAACTCCAACTTGAGGTAGCACTGCAAACTTTTTCTGCATTGGTAAAAAAACCGCCAATGATACTAAGCATTGTTAAAGGATCAAAAAGAGTCAGGTCTACCGAAACAATTCTTTCCGTAGATGGTATTATTGAAATGCAAAAAGATAGACCAGGATTTTTGCTACTTCAGGAAATTAGAGATGAATCACATAGATTTGCAATTAAATCAAATCGAAATAAAAAAAATAAATTAAAACAATATTCTATTTTAGAAAAAATTAATGGAATTGGATCTAACAGAAAAAAAGCCTTAATTCAGCATTTTAAATCACTAAAAAATATAAAGCTGGCATCTGAAGATGAGCTGCTTAAAGTGCCTGGAATTAATAGAAAGCTTGCCATTAAAATTAAAAGTATAATAAATTAGTTATGAAATTTTTTATTAATTCATTAACCATTTGTAGAGTGGTTTTGGCGCCTTTAATTTTTTGTCTTATTTTAACATTCCAAAGTTATAGCCTTGCACTAATACTATTTACTTTGGCTTCAATAACAGATTTTTTTGATGGCTACTTAGCTAGAAAATATAAACTAACATCAACACTTGGTGAAATATTAGATCCAATAGCTGATAAAATTTTAGTATTATTTTTGATCATTGCTTTATCTATTCATTTGAGTAGTTCCTTTGTTGGCATCTGTGGAAGTTTAATCTTAGCCAGAGAGTTTTGGGTTGGAGCATTAAGAGATTTAAATGCTAGAAAAAATAACTCTGCTGCAACTAAAGTAACTTTAATAGCAAAGTTTAAGACTACATCTCAATTTATGACATTTTCAAGTTACTTACTAGCATTGACTATAAACAGTTCTCTGTTAATATTTTTATCCAATTTTTTCTTATTTCTTACACTTGTTATCACTTTACAGACGGGCTTATCGTATACTATGACAACCTTAAAAACTATTAATTAATCATTTCTTAAATTTTGCATAATATGAAACTATCTACTTTAGATCACGAAAAGCTCCTAAGCATTATGTTGTCCAATGAAATTCTATTCAATGGCACTCTAATTGAATTAGGAGGCTCAGCGACTTCTATTTTTTCTGAAAGAGTAGTCGAGGTTCCTTGGTTAGCACAAAAATTAAAGCTCTATAAACCAAAAAAACTTTTAGACATAGGAATTAGTCTCTGTGATCAAGGCTTAATGAACATTTATTTTTCGTCAGAGTTGAATGATATTGATATGACATTTATTGATATTATTGACAGCTCAAAGTTAATAGATAGAGTTCCTGAAGAATGGCGCGAAAAATTCTTAAAACTTAATCAAGTTGAAGCTGATTTTTTAAATTATAAATTTAATGGCACATTCGATGCTATTAGTTGTATTTCAACATTAGAGCATTTTGGTTTTGATAGTCCAAATCTAGACGAAACCAAAAAAAAAGGTGTATTTGATAGGTCTGAATCTCCATATGAGCTTATTTCAAAAAGAAATACAGAAATTGATATAAATTTTTTAAATTCATGCCATAACAACTTATCCGAAAACGGTAAACTCCTTTTAACACTCCCAGTTGGATCTGGGGGTGAAATTCAATATAAGGATAGTATGGGATTGTATGCTAAGAGCTACGAATTTAATTCAGAAGCGCTTGAAACTTTGCTAAGCTCTTCTCTGTTTTCGGTTGTTGAGGAAACATACTTTAAGCATGATAAAGTTTTGGGCTGGATCAAAGCTGAAGACTCCTCCGCACTATCCGATCAATCTGCTAATCTCATGCCGCATGCACTTGGAGTTGGCTTATTTGCTTTGAAAAAAATTTAGGATAATTTTTTTTATACAATAAAAAAATCTAATGCTTCCTTGAAGCCAGCAATAAGGTAGCAATTTAAATTTACCTCTAATCATTCCTCTTAGTGGCAAAATAAATAGATAGTTAATTAAAAGATGGTAGAACATTCTCCAAGCTCTAGATGGATGCTTAATACAAAATTCACCATCACCAATGCCATACCACTTAAATTTTTTTACATATTCTTTTAAGCTTCCATAATGGAGAGATTGGGTTTTTGCAGATGAATTGCCTATATTAAAATCAGTATCTCTTTTAAGTCTATAAATAAAATCTGTATCATCAATAGTTTCTGTAATATTGCTATCAAACTTAATTAAGTTAAAAATTTCTTTTTTATACATGGCTGGAGCAACCCCAATCATTTCTTTTTTACCCGGTTTATTGATTGTTATATCCATTAGTTCATTTTCAGCTTTTGTTAAAAAATTATCACCGACAAAACTCAAACCAGATTGAACTATGTCCAAATCATATTTTTGCATATCTTCGTAGAGTTTTGTCGCTAGATCAGAGTTAACTCTGTGATCTGCATCAATTAACATTAATAAATCATATTTAGCTTTATTAACACCAATCTGCCTATCTTTTGTTAAATTGCTATTGGTTGAGATTGTAATATTTTTTGTAAATTCCTGTGCGATGCTAACAGTCTTATCTTTTGACCCACCATCAATTACTAATATCTCTGCTGGATTCATAAGCTGAATTCTTTTTAAAGAGTCTCTAATTCTTTGCTCTTCATTTAGAACAACTAATATTACCGAAAATTCCATTTATACTTATGTTTCAATGATTTGCAGTACTGGTAATGGGAAGATTAATTTTTTATTTTTAAATTTTTCTGAATTTAGAAAGAAATTTTTAAAGTGCCAAGGAAGAATAAATAAATAATCTGGATTTTTTGCTAATATTTCCTCTTCACTTTTTATGGGTATCTCTGATCCTGGAGTTTGGCAATTAAATTTATTTGGATTTACTTCACCTATTTCAGGGATTAAATTTTTATCTATCTCATAATACTGCAGTAATACATTGCCTTTTGTACTTGCGCCAATTCCAAATACTGTTTGATTTTTTTCCTTGAGCTCTGTGAGTAATGCAATTGTATTTTCTTTTTGCGCATCTATATTTTGTTTAAATATTTTGAATGCTTTCTCAAGATCCGTTAGGGATTCTTCTTTAAGAATCTTATCTACGTTTTTATCCCTGTTAATAGAAGATTCTTTATGGCCTATAAAAAGAATGCTGGAGCCTCCATTAATATCATTAAAATCTACCTCTTTAATTTCTAGATCATGAAGCTCGCAAAGGAAATCAATACTTTTGATTGAATAGTACTCAAGATGCTCATGACACATAGTATCAAACGAATTTGTTTTTAGCATTTCAAATAAATAGCTCTGTTCTGTGCACCAAAGACCATTTATATCTAGAATTTTCTTAATCTCAGACACAAACTCACTTGGGCTCGGTAAATCATAAAAACATGCAAAGCTTGTAATTACTTTTGCTTTTTTTCTTCCAAGAAATTTACTTAATGAGTTTGAAGGAAAGAACTCATCAAATAAGGTTATTCCTTCATCTTGATAATGTTTTTTAAATTTTACCGCGGTAGGATCAACTCCGATGCGTTGCAAGGACTTATTTGAATATATACCAAGAGATGTTCCATCATTGCTTCCAATATCTATGACGATGTCATCATTCTCAATAATATTTTTACTTTCAATTTTATTAATATTATCCGAAAGATGCTGAATCATCGAAGGATTTAGAGATGACTCATAACCGTAATGATCACCATAAAGTTGGTCAATATCATATCTCTCATTGACTTGAACAAGCTCACATTGTTTATTCTTGCATAGCGCAAGGCTGACATTATATCTATCAATTTCTTTTCCCTGCCTAAGAAAATGACCAGTTAGAGCTTGGTACCCTAAATTAAAAATATTGCTATTTAAGCTCCCTCCACATGCTCTGCATTCAGAAATGGTTTGACTGATTTTATTTAGTTTGTTCATAATGTCTAGTTAAAAGTTTGATAAGTTTTGGTACATCAAATTTAATATTTTGAGAAACTATTTTTTCAATAGAATCGTGATCTGGGTAGAGCTTAAGTGTTTCTTTTGCTCTGAATTCAGGTGAATCAATTTCTTCAACGACGTGATTATAGTCTAGGTCATATTGTTTAAGAACATTTTCAGTAAAGCTTTTAACTGAAGTCAGTTTACCAGAAGCAACTATTAGGTCATCAAGCTGCTTTCTAAAAAGCGACTTAACTAAAATTTTTGCATAGTCACCAGCATACCCCCAATCTCTGTATGCATTTGGATTATATATCTGAATTTTATTTTTTTCTCCGCTCAAATATTTATGAATTTTGATAAATATATTTTTTGTAAAAAAGCTCTCATCTCTAAGAGGGCTTTCATGACTGTATAAAATTGCTGAAAAACATCTAACTCCATACTTTTCTCTGTAAATTTTAATAAAATTATCTGAAAGAATTTTTGTTGCTCCATATAATGTTCTTGGAGTTCTGGGGGTGTTTAACTGCTGAGGTGCAACAATACCTCCTGCAAAAATTTCGCAACTTGAAGCCTGCAAGAAAATAGTGTTAAGTCTATGATTTTTTATGGTATCTAAGATATTTACAACTGATTCAGAATTTATTTTTAATAAGGAAATAGGATTATCAAATTGAGCAAGGCTTGAGGCTAATGCTCCTACATTAATAATGTAATCAAAATAATTATCAATAATATATGAGCTCAATTGATCGCTATCATCCAAAGACAGCTTTTTTACTTCATCAAAGTATTGCAGTCTTTTTTTTAGAGTTTCTGTATCTTCTTTATTATGTATTCCATATATCAAGCCAAGTTTTTCTCTCTTTATATACTTTGATAAATAGAATGCATCTTGTCCAAAAGCACCAGTAATAAGAAATTTCTGCATTTTAAAATATTAAGTTTTTGATAAAATACCGTTTAAAGAGTATTTAAAATCTTCTCTTTTTCAGCAAGCTTCATATCATCTTGAACCATTTCTTCAATTAGCTGATCTATAGAAATAGTCGGTTTCCAGTTCAATTCCTTTCTTGCAAGAGTTATATCACCGAGCAATGTTTCAACTTCTGCCGGTCTAAAGTAAATCGGATCAACCCTTACAATTACATTGCCATCATCATTTATTCCTCTTTCATCTACCCCATGACCCTCCCATGTTAAGGGAATGTTTAAAAAATCTGCAGCTTTTTTTGTGAAATCCCTTACTGAAATTTGTTCTCCAGTGGCAATAACGTAATCTTTTGGACTATCTTTTTGTAACATCATCCACTGCATCTCAACATAATCTCTTGCATGCCCCCAATCTCTTAACGCATCTAAATTACCCAGACTAAGTTCGGTTTGGAGGCCTAATTTAATTCTTGTAAGAGCTCTTGTGATCTTTCTTGTGACAAATGTTTCGCCGCGTCTTGAGCTTTCATGATTAAAGAGAATCCCATTACAAGCAAAGAAATTATATGCTTCACGATAATTTATCGTTGTCCAGTAAGAATACAATTTAGCTATAGCATATGGACTTCTTGGGTAGAAGGGAGTGGATTCATTTTGAGGCGTTTCTTGAACAAGTCCATACAACTCTGAAGAGCTAGCTTGATAGAATCTAGTTTTATCCGAAAGTTTATTAATTCTAATTGCTTCAAGTAGCCTTAGTGTGCCCAATGCATCAACATTGGCAGTATATTCAGGTTGCTGGAAACTAATGGCGACATGAGATTGAGCTCCTAGATTGTATACTTCATCAGGCACAGTCTGCGCAATCAAATTATTGAGACTTGAGCTGTCAGTCAAATCTCCATAATGTAGAAAAAACTTATCTGCAAATTCTTTGTTCGTTAAGATGTGGTCTATTCTTTCAGTATTAAAAAGTGAGACCCTCCTTCTAAGGCCATGAACTATATATCCCTTTTTCAAAAGTAGCTCAGCTAGATAAGAGCCGTCTTGACCGGTAATTCCCGTAATTAACGCAATTTTTTTCATACCATATTATAAATTATTTATATTTTTCAAACTTTAGTTTGTTATGTTTATTTTTGAAATTTTGTAAGTTTGTATAGGAGTTCTAAATCATTGATATCTTCATCATAGTCAAGATCTACGCCATGGAATCGAGGAAGAAGATATCCATTCTGACTCCGAGAGTTACTACTGTTAAACCAACTTTTTTTATAAATATAAAACTGTCCTGCATCATAGAAACTTTTTCCCAAATCTTGCGATCTAATTAATTCGCCGTTAGGAAATATACTTTCTAGCTTTGAATTATTCATTTTATATGTCCATTCTACCGGCACAGGGAGCTCAGCTATGCTAATAGTTCTCTCGAAATCCGAAGATTGTGAGAAATCAAGCGCATTTTTAATTACAACCCCATCAATTAAAATAGAATGAGTAAAAATTTGAAAAATTATATCAAAATCTTTAAGTTGGTTTTTTTGGTGCCAGCTTAACAATTCTATTACTGAAGAGTGATCATCAATGAATTTTCCCTTTCGTTGAATTATCTCAACATCGCTAGGTATCTTGTCATTGAAGAAACCATCATCCGTTGAGAGAAAGATTTTATCTATCACGTTAGAGGATTTAAGATTATTTATTACTCTATTAACAATTAATTCATTATCAATTTTAAGTCTATTTTTATGAGGAATACGCTTGCTATTTTTTCTTGCCGGAATGAATGCTGCAATTTTCATAGATTTTTTTTTATAAAATGAAAATAGATAAGGTTTTGTATGAGATTGTAGTTGACCAGAATTGAATTACCCAATCTCGTTTCTTCTCTGGGATTTAAATCTATTGGAAGGTTAAAAATTTTATTTTTATCACACCTTGATAATCTAAATAAGTCAATGCCAAATTTAAGCTTGTTACTTTTATTATATAAATTCATTTCTCCCATCTTTAGGCCGCACATCAAGTCTTTGATACCAAAATATTTAAAGAAGTACTTGTTAATTATCTTCTCACCAAAGCGTTTGATATGATTCCTTTGGCCTACAACGAAAGAGTATTTTTCTCGAAGACTTAAAATTTCTTTTATGGCTTGAAATTCAATTTCATTGTCACCATCTACTATCAGAAATTTTCGATAATTTTTTTTACACAGGCGGATTAAACCTGCATTGAGGGCTGCTTGATAACCTTTAGTACTGCATTCAACAACATTAACATGCATTTCATTAGCATATTTTGCAGTTTTATCAGAAGAATTATTATCTACAACAAAGATATGTTGGGCATCAATTCCTGCTCTAATAATGTTTCCTAAAACCTTTCTAATAGTCTGCTCTTCATTATGAGCAGGCACTATCGCACCTAACATACATCACTTTTTAATATTGATTCATTTCTCTTTTTATCATTCAATATATCCTTTCCAATGATCAAATGTTTTTCATATGGATGAAATGAATTAACCGGGCATGGCCTTAAAAATTCTAAATCATCAGCTGTGATAGTATGTCCTTTTTTAAGGTCTTTATTGCATACAATTGATCTTCTTTGAACAATAAACGCATTTTCTTCATTTGGCTCTATCCTTTTTTGGCCGTCTCCCAGGGTCTCATAAACTTCATTCCCCATTTCTACCATTTGCTTCCAGGCTAGGGGGTTTAAAGCAAATTTATGATCAGGACCCTCGCGATCATTATCATCAGTAAAGTGTTTCTCAATTACTCTTGAGCCCAAAGCAATAGATCCCAGCACTGAACCATGCCCAAGTGTGTGGTCTGAAAGGCCTAATATTAGAGATGGAAATTTTTCCCTATACAGTTTTAATACATTTAGATTTACATATCCATGTTTATCCTGATCAACAGTATAATTTGTATTACATTGCATCAAGATTAACTTTGAAGGATCTAGTGCCCCGACAGCTCTTTCAACATCAGATAGCGTTGATGCACCAGTAGCAAGGATTAGGGGTTTGTTCTGAGATTTAAGAAATTCTAAAAAATCTATCCAACTTATATCTCCCGAACCAATTTTAAAAAAATTAACAAACTGATTTACTTCTTCGACTGCATCATAATCATAAGGAGAGGTAGAAAACTCTATATCAGCTTTAATACATTCTTCATATATTTCCTCTGTCCATTCCCGTCTAAAGTGATATTGATCATATATTTGCGATACTGATTTTTTCCACTCAGATTGATGAGTCTTTACATCTTCAATTTTTTTAAATTCAACATCATTAACAATCTTTTGAGCGAGAAAATGTTGGAATTTTGCACAATCTGCGCCAGCTTCTTTTGCTATCCAGACCAGATCTTTTGCTCTAGTTAATTCACCGTCATGATTAGCTGCAATATCAGCAATGAAGTATGGCCTATGATTAAGACCAACCTTTTTATTTCCTAGTGATAGTTCTTTCATTTTTGTTGTCTAAATACAGGGCTAACCAAGTATTTTTCAGTCTCCTTAATGATATTGAAGTTTGTCATATTGAATTTTTTAATTATTCTATTTAGCACTTTCATAAAACTATCTATGTCTTCTTTTTTATGATCTTCACTTATAGCAAAAAACATATTAAATAGAATATTGTCTTTCAGAAGTTCTTTTTGTATGAAAGATTTAATTTGCAAAGATAGCGATTGATTTTCTGCCAAAAGTACAATTTTTCCAGGATATGAGGTTGCCTTAAGATGCAGTTCGGGATTTTCAATACTTTGAATTGCATTGTTTATTAATGAAAATAGCTGTGTTGTTTTTTTGCTTAGCTGTTTATAAAAATCTTCGTCTAAGTAATCAAGCATAAAGTCGGCAGCAGCAATACCAATAGGATCAGACCCATGTGTGAATGAAAAAAATATTTCTTCAAAGTTTTTCATTATCATTTTATTACCAACTATCGCCGAAACAGGAACTCCATTTCCTAGAGCTTTTGCATAGCATGCAAGGTCTGGCTCAATATTGGTGTATCCGATTGCTCCTTGTTTGTGACATCTGAATCCAGTCCAGCATTCATCAAAAATAAGTAAAGCAGAATTTTTTTTGCAAAGTTCTTTTGCATTTTTTAAAAAAAATATGTCTGGCTCATCATTAATCATTGGCTCAACAATTAGACATGCTACATTTCCTTGATTACTTTCAAATGCCTTTTCAAGTTGCTCGATTGATGAACCATCAATTTTTATAGTTTCGGAACTTACAGACTTTGGAACGCCGCCATTTCTTGTAGTAGTTCCAATATACCAATCCTGCCAGCCATGATAACCATTACAAATTACTTTTGTTTTTCCTGTATGAAATCTTGAAAGTCGTACGGCAGCAGAAGTAACATCAGAACCATTTTTGGCAAACCTGACTTGCTCTCCAAACTCTAAAATCTTTAATAGCTTCGAAGCTACTCTAAACTCATAATCTGAAGGAATAGAATATGCAAATCCATCATTCATTTTTTTTGCAATAAAGTGATTTAATTCTTGAAAATTATATCCTTTTATCACAGGACCTAATCCCATCGACCAATCTGTAAAATCTCCCTTATCAGTTGTTAAAGTTACCTCATTCGCACTTAAAACTGTCGTTGGAGCAAGGCCGGTTGGGTATTGATGGTGGGCTTTAGAAAATGTATGACTTCGATCAGGAATTATATTTAAATCTAATAAGCTGCTCATTATCGAATTATAGATTAATTTGCTGTATATCTATTATTTTTTTAGCATTCATAATTGTGCTTTCCCATTTGAAATCATCAAATTCTGAAAGCTTTATTTTTCTTAAAAGATTTTTTACTTCGCTTGAGGAATTCATGCCAAGAACACATCCGTAACCTTGTTTTAATAAATATCCAATCATGCTGTGTGTTAAGGCTAATAGATTTTTTGAACTAAAGTTTGCGTTATATTGATTTTCAAAATTTCTTTTGACCTCATTATAATTTTTACCTAAGACATCTTTTATATATTTATCCTCCATAAAAAATAGACCTCTTGCAAAGAAACTCCTGAGATAAGTATTTTCAGGAATACATTTCATCTCTATGACGTTCTTTGCAAAAGTTAAATCCAAAAGATGAACTGGACCTTGAAGGATATTTTTAGAATTAAAAAAATCTATACAGTCAAATAGACTTTGGTCATAAAGAGAGAATCCTGCTTTATAACCACAATCATTAATTTGAGAAACAAACATCTTTATAGAGCTTGAATCAAATCTCTTAAATATGTCTGGGTCATGAAAATATAGTGTATCGATATTTAAATCGCATTTTTCATCAAGCAATGACTTAAATTCTTCTTTGTCGGTGAAGGTTTGAATTTTGGTATCAATTTTGAAGGTCGAGTCCGTTAGATTAAAAATTATCTTTTCAGCATCAGCATAGCTTGAAGCTGTATCAAGGTGATTGATATTATTTTTTTTTAGAAACTTTATCAGTGACCATATTTTATCTTCACTTAATATAGAGGGTGAATTACCATAAGGCATTCTCCACCCAGCCGTTCCCACAATAATATTTTTCATGAACATATCATATAATATTTAAGTATATGAAAATCATAATATTGGGTTCAAATGGAATGTTAGGCTCCTACCTGTCCAGCCAGAATCTTCTTCATGGGCATGAATTAGTTTTATTGAATCGAAGGGACTTTAAAAGTTTTGATTTTAAAAAACCTGATGATTTGATTGAGCTTTTTGATTCCATGAAACCAAATGTAATTATAAATTGTGTAGCTGTTACATCCATTGATGAATGTGAAAATGATAAAGAATTTGCATCAATCGTAAATACTAAGACGCCAATCAAGGTAGCGGATTATTGTAGTATTAATAACATACACTTTATTCATGTCTCCACTGATCATTTTTTTGATGATAATGGTGACTTTGCACATAGTGAAAAAGACAAAGTTAGTCTTTTGAACCATTATGCAGTGTCAAAGTTTCAAGCAGAAAAAGGAATTTTATCGTCTAATTCTAATAGTTTGGTACTACGAACCTCAATTGTTGGCAGAACAATTCAACAAAGAAGTTTTCTGGATTGGGCGATTGAATCAATAAAACTAGAAAAAAAGATATATTTATTTGATGATGCATTTACATCATTTATGCATTGCACTCATCTTGCAGAAATTATTTATAAGTTAATTTCTATTAGAGCAAGTGGATTATATAACGTATCTTGTTCAGATGTCTTTTCTAAGGCAGATTTTGTTATCAAGTTAGCAAATTCACTTAACAAAAATTTAAATTATGAGATTAAAAGTGTTCGGTCATTAGCTTCTCCTAGGCCATCCTCCTGCGGTCTTTCATCATCGAAGTTAAAAAATAGCTTTGCAATTGCTTTACCGACTTTTCAAGATTTAATCAATTGCATAGTTGATGAAGAAAGACAATTATTTAATACATAAATCAGCTATCAATATCATTAAAAAATTGCATTATTAATACTAATAAAAAATAAGATCAGTATAATGATTCCCCACAAGTAGCATTTCTTATATATAGGCTGGATGGCAGAGTGGTTATGCAGCGGCCTGCAAAGCCGTTTACGCCGGTTCGATTCCGGCTTCAGCCTCCAATTTTATTTAATTGATGTTTAGAGCCTATAATATAGATGGAGTGAAATTATGGACGATTCAGTATCTAAAAATAACATGACTAACTCAATAGTTGCAGCGGTTCATGAAAGAGCCGCATTGCTTAGCGAATCTGCAGAATATATTGCTGAACTTTCTGAAAAAATTTCTACTGTCATGGCTGATTCAATTTCTAATGGCGGAAGATTATTTTTTTGTGGAAATGGAGGAAGTGCTGCGGAATCTCAGCATATGGCTGCTGAGTATTGCGCTACTCTTGACCACACCAAGCCTAGAAAAGGCATGCCTGCAATGGCTCTAACAACTGATACCTCTTTTATTACAGCTTGGAGCAATGATTTTGGTTATGATGGTATATTTTTAAGACAGATAGAGACATTAGCTAAAGCTGGCGATGTAATGATTGCTTACTCAACCAGTGGGAATAGCAAGAATGTTTGTTTAGCAGCAGAATATGCTTTTAATAATAGTATTCATGTGATTGGATTTACTGGTAATCATGCATCGACAAACCTTGAAAAAACTTCAGATATTTTATTTCAGGCCCCTTCAAAATCAACTCCATTGATTCAAGAAATTCATACAATAGCTGGGCATGAAATTTGCCATTTAGTTGAAAAAAAGCTGTTTAATTTTTAAATGAAAGTTGAAGCTATTTTTTATGATTTTGATGGGGTTATGACCAATAACAGAGTCCTTCTATCTGAAAATGGCAATGAATCAGTTTTTGTAAATAGAAGTGATGGTCTTGCAGTAAGTTATCTAAAAAAATTGAAAATCAAACAATATATAATTTCTACAGAAAAAAACCCAGTTGTATCAAGGCGAGCAGACAAGCTAGCAATTGGTGTATTGCAGGGGGTTAATGACAAAGTTGCAACTATTAAAAAAATTATTGCTGATGAAAATCTTTCTCTTGAAAATATCGTTTTTATTGGAAATGATTTGAATGATCTTGAGGCAATAAATATGATTCCGAATTCTTTTTGTCCAAATGATTCTCATGAGAGAGTCCTGAAATCAGGGTGCACAATTCTTAACATTTCAGGAGGGGATGGTGTTATTATGGCGCTTTATAATTACATAACTAGCCAGGAAAATTATTATGAGTAAAATATTTATTGTAGGAGAAATCGGAATTAACCATAACGGTGATCTTGATATCGCAAAAAAACTTATTGATATCTCAGTTGAAGCTGGAGCCGACGCAGTTAAATTTCAGAAGAGAACAATAGATATTGTTTATTCAAAAGAAACTCTTGATGCGCCTCGTGAAAGCCCATGGGGAACAACTCAGAGGCAACAAAAAGAAGGATTAGAGTTTGGAGAATCTGAATATAAAGAAATTGATAAATACTGTAAGGACAAGGGAATAGAATGGTTTGCTTCTGCCTGGGATCTTGAGAGTCAAAAATTCCTGCAACAATTCGATTGTAAATTCAATAAAGTTGCATCAGCAATGATTGTTTACAGTGATTTATTAGAAGTAATAGCTGCTGAAAATAAGCATACTTTCATTTCAACTGGCATGGCTACTATGGATCAAATTTCAGATGCTGTGGAGATATTTAGAAAACATAATTGCTCTTTTGAGTTAATGCATACCGTTTCAACATATCCAATGGATGATTCTGTTGCAAACCTTAAAGTTATCAACACCCTGCGAGATAAATTTGAATGTAATGTTGGCTACAGTGGGCATGAAACAGGTGTTGCGATATCGATAGCAGCATGTGCAATGGGAATCACATCACTTGAAAGACATATCACCTTAGATAGATCCATGTATGGATCAGATCAATCTGCTTCTCTTGAACCAGCAGGCTGGAGAAATTTGATTGGGTCAGCAAGAAAAATACCTGCAGCAATGGGAGACGGAGTAAAAAGAATTTTAGATGCAGAACTTCCAATTGCAGAAAAACTAAGAGAGCATCTATAGCCAATAAAGTAATATTGCTTGAAAAGATTTGACAATTTAAGGATGTTTGAAAATTCCACAATTTTAATCACTGGCGGCACCGGCTCTTTCGGTCATGCTTTCGTAAAAATGACCCTGGATAAGTTTAATCCCAAAAAGCTTATTGTTTTTTCAAGAGATGAAATGAAGCAATGGGACATGGCCAAGAAGTTTGAAGATGATGAAAGGATTAGGTTTTTTATTGGTGATGTGAGAGATAAAGATCGTTTGTTAAGAGCTCTTGATAAGGTTGATTTTGTGGTTCATGCTGCTGCAACTAAAATTGTTACTTCAGCGGAGTATAATCCTTTTGAGTGCATCAAAACCAACGTGATTGGGGGAATGAATGTTATCGATGCATGTATTGATAAAGGAATTAAAAAAGTTGTAGCTTTATCAACTGATAAAGCATCAAGTCCAATTAATCTATATGGAGCTTCAAAGTTAGCCTCAGACAAATTATTTGTTGCAGGTAATTCTTATGCAGGCGAGCATGGTTCAAGGTTTTCAGTTGTTAGATATGGAAATGTTATGGGATCACGTGGCTCTGTAATACCTTTCTTTCTTTCTCAGAAAGATTCAGGAATCCTTCCCATAACTGATGACAGGATGACAAGATTTATGATCACTCTTGAAGAAGGAGTAGAACTTGTTTGGGATGCATTCAATGATATGGAAGGTGGCGAAATATATGTTAAAAAAATTCCATCAATGAAAGTAACAGATTTGGCAAAAGTAGTTGCTCCAAACTGCAAATTAAGTATTGTTGGGATTAGGCCTGGAGAAAAATTGCATGAGCAAATGGTTGGAATAGAGGATGCGCCACATACATACGAATACAAAGATTACTATAAGATTTTACCGGCAATATACCATTGGGATGCTGATGTCAAAAGGATCAAAGGTGGCACAAAAGTTTCTGATGACTTTACATATTCTAGTGACAATAATTCATCTTGGATGTCAGCAAAAGAGCTGCAAGATTGGTTAGAGGTTGAGTATACTTCTTAGCCATGAAAATTTCATAATGCTTCATCTTTAACTTGTGAATTTATGAGCTTCACTTTTTATGTAACATGTCAATAATTTATCTCCCAGTTGAGACTTCTAAGCGTGAGTTAATTGCTAAGACCTTTCTTGCCACTAAGCTGGCTTCATATGGGCACCAAGTTATTGTTTTTGAGTCAAGTATTTTTGATTTTGCGGGATGGCCTTATCCAGGAATTTATATTGGTAAAAATTGTTTCAGAACCGAGCTTCCTTATTCTCTTAATTTCTATAAAAAAATGAAAGCGGCTAATATTGCTATTTGGTATCTAGATGAAGAGGGCGGTATATATAATTCTATGGACAAAGTTCATTGGAGTAAAATGTTGCTTAATAGAATCCACCCTTGTGATTTAGACAGACAAGATAAAATTTTTGCATGGGGCTTATGGCAAGCTGAGGCATATAATATTGATAATTTGATGGCATCTATTCATATTACAGGCTCGCCAAATTTTGATATCCTCCAAGATAAATATAAAGGGTCATTAAAAGATTTTGACTTGCTGCAAACAAATTTTGAGGAAGACTATATTCTTGTTAACACAAGATTTAGTGCATCTAATGGGCTGAGATCAATTGAGTGGATTCTTTCAGATGCAACACCAAATGCCAAAAGTCTTGCAAAAGGTACTCTTGAAAATGCCGTGATCAACGATGGCATTATGCAATATAAGATGACTGGACTTGTTAAGCAACTTGCTGAAAGATTGCCATCACAAAAATTTATTGTAAGACCTCATCCAGCTGAAGATGACTTATTTTATAAAGCTATTTTCAAACATCTAGCAAATGTAAAAGTTATTTCAGATGGGGATGTTAGTTCATGGATTAGAAATTGCAAATTGTTAATACATAATAGTTGTACAACAGCCATTCAAGCAGATATATCAAATAAAAAAGTTATTACCTATAAGCCAGAAGGATTAAATAATTATGAGGGACCAGGTTTACCTGATACCATTGGAATAATTTGTACTAATTACTCTGAGGTTTTTGAGGCCATAGACAATGGTGAATATCAAAGCAGTAAAAAAATGTGGTCAGACACAATCAGTGAATTGGACGCCATAAATTCTATAGCAAACATTGCTAAAAAATCTTTAAATTCAAAAAAATACGTTAGTAATCTTTTCAGCATTCTTCATAGGAAGTTATTTCTATTTAAAATCCTCTTCTGGACCAAAGAAAAATTAAGATTTCTTTTCAAAACAAAACACATAGAGTACCAAATAAATCAGCAAAAGTTTGACCCCGGTTACTTTTTAAAATCCAAGGATATATTTAAGTTTGCAAAAAATTACTACAATGCAGATGTATCGTTCAGTTTTTCAAAATTTAACTATTTTATAATTGAGCCTGAATCAGAGCCTGATGAATAATTTTGAATAATATAATGAGAATCTAAACCAATGAAGATCGTAGTTGTTGGAATGGGCTATGTAGGATGTGCTAATGCTTTGCTCTTAAGCCAGAATCACGAAGTAATTATAGTTGATATTGATCTTCAAAAGGTTCAGTTATTCAATGAAGGCAATTTACCAATTCAAGATTCTATGGCAATGGACTTTTTCTCCAATAATCAACTTGATATATCAGCATCTCTAAATTTAGAGAGTTCGATCGCAGGTGCTGAGTACGTTATTTTAGCTTTACCAACAAACTTTAATGAGCAAACAAACTTATATGATACAAGCGCAATTGAAGAAGTAATTTCTCAAATTATAGCCTCAAAAAATCATCCAACAATTATTATTAAATCAACAATTAATATAGGATTTACTAATCAAATTAGGAAAAAATTCTCTAGTCAAAATATTATTTTTAGCCCAGAGTTTTTGAGAGAGGGCTTTGCTCTTTATGATAACTTAAATCCTTCTCGTATTATTGTTGGGGATGTCAATAGCAAAGCTCAGAAATTTGGAAACCTTCTAGCTGAAGGTGCTTTAATAGAGAATCCTCAGATCTTACTCATGAGTCCTGAAGCCGCTGAATGCGTTAAGTTGTTTTCGAATTCATACCTAGCAATGCGAGTAGCATTTTTTAATGAGTTAGATTCTTACTGCCTTGAAAATAAAATTTCAACTGAGTCAGTAATAAATGGAGTTTCGCTTGATCCTAGGATAGGTGATTTTTATAACAACCCTTCATTTGGCTATGGTGGATATTGCCTCCCCAAGGACTCCAAGCAATTATTGAGTGCATTTGAAGAGGTACCACAAAAATTAATTGATGCAATAGTTGAGTCCAATCAATCTAGAAAGGATTTTCTATCATTAAAAATTTTAGACCTTAAACCAAGAGTGGTTGGTATATACAGTTTATCCATGAAAAAAGATTCTGATAATGCCAGAGAGTCAGCAGTGATAGACATTCTAGAAAATCTTCTTCAATCGAATATAGAATTAATTATTTTTGAGCCACATCAGCAACAACTCGATCGCTATAATTACATTGAAAATTTTGAGGAATTTGCAGAAAAGGCCGACATTATTATAGCCAATAGAATCTCTGATGAGCTAATTCCCTATAAGGAAAAAGTTTTTACAAGAGATATTTTTAATCAAGATTGATGGATAAATTCAAAACTCAATCTCTTCCCCAGGTCACTTTTTTTTTTCGTCATATCAATGATCTTAATTTTTCAATGCCATTGATATTTTTTGCGACGAATCCAAGAATAATTTTTTATGAAAAAATAAACTTATCTGATCGACGAATAGAAAAACTTATTGAAAAGGGAATAGCTATTGAAAAAATAGATAGTCCTGTTATTAATTTAATTTATTTAATTTCGGATATTGCTTCTGCAATAATTAAAAAAATTGGTTTTCATCAGTTCGCCTCTTTTACCTCGAAAAAAATAAATATAATTGGTTCAATTCTCTTAAATAGAAATTTGTTAAAAATCGCTCAAAAAGATAATCTTTTTCTTCATAATATATTTGCTTTTGATCACACGCTTACTTCTAAGTCAAAAAAACTAATTCAAATAATTAGACATAATGCTCCAAAAGGCAAAAATCCAATAGTTATTTCTTTGCCGCATGGAGCAAATATTTTTAAAGGAAGATTTCTTTCAATATCAGATTATAAGCCCCCATTAGAAGCTGATTACTCTATTTTTGACTATGTTGTTTGCAATGATGCGCAACATTTCTATTCAATCAAAGGTTCAAAAATACTCATCGAATCTTTATTTCATACAAAATACTGGTTTGAAAAAATGAATAGATCATTGATAAATAACTTCGATACTTCAATTGAGCATGATCGATCTATAAATGTTTTGTTTGTGCTATCTAAAACTGGAGGACATTCAAATGTACATCTCTCAGAAATCGAGAGATGTATTAGAATTATTAGCAATTTTGAAAATATATCTTTAAAGATTAAACCTCATCCTAGAGGGGGATTGTCAGAGGCAAAAAAGTTTATTTCTAAGTTTAAAAATATAACTATTGTTTATGGCGATGTTCAACCTCATATTTGTGAAGCTGACTATATTATAAATATACAGTCAAACGTAGTATTAGATGTTTTTTTGGCAAACAAACCAGTTATTTTTCCAACTTTTACAACATCTAATGATTTAGTTCAAGATATAAAAGATAGTATTAATATCGCAAGCACTCCTGATGAATTTTATCAAATCATCGAGCGCATATCATTAGGAGGCCAGATTAAATTACCAAATTATAATTTCATAGATTGGGATGAGGGTTTAAAAAAATGGATTAAGTTTTTTTCCTCTTTGGAGTCCTTCTGATGTATATTTACCGATACAATTTAGCCCAGGTGGTGGAATTGGTAGACACAAGGGACTTAAAATCCCTCGAAGGCAACTTCGTGCCGGTTCAAGTCCGGCTCTGGGCACCATCATATAAATTGTTGTAATCAACTTTATTCTTATCGATTATAGTAAGATAATACTTCTTAATCGTTTGAACCTGAATGACTGCTATGAATGATCAATTGCATCAAAATATAAACCAAGACATAGATATTAGAGAGCTAATGATGCTTTTCTGGGACAAAAAAATCTTTATATTCTTATTTACTTCGATATTTTTTACTGGGTCTGTAATTTATGCGCTGACCGCTGAACCTTTATATCAGTCGAGCTCAACATTACAAATAGTTTCAACAAACATTAATGGTGGAGGTGGAAGCTCACCCACTAAGTCTCTTGGGGGCGCTGCTAGCATATTTTTAGGCTCATCAGGAAGCTCTCAAGACTATGTTTTAGCTACAAAAACTATATATTCTAGAGATTTTTTTAAACATCTCATTTCCTTTGATGGAGTCCTTGCTCAGCTGGTTGCTTATGAGTCTTACGATGCTAAAAAAAGGGAGCTTTTATTTGATCCTCAAGTATACGATGCTAAAAATAAAAAATGGCTCTTGTCTTATAATCCAGATGACACGAATGATTTAAGTTATTTGGCAGCCTATCGAACATATAAAAGCTTGCTTGAAGTTTCATGGTCTAAAGACGAATCCGAATTTCTCACTTTGACGATGACACACCCATCTCCATATTTTGCTCAGTCATTCATTAGTCTTGTTATTCAGGAATTAAACTTGCTTGTAAGGCAAAGAAAGTTTGAGGAGGCAACCAAATCTTTAGAATATCTAAACTCACAATTATCTGAGACAAGAATTTCTGAAGTCCGTAATTCAATCAATCAGCTCATAAAATCTCAACTGAATACTCAAATGATGTCTCAAGTAAGAAAAGACTATCTATTGAAACCTTTAGATTTACCTCACATTCCAGACGAGAGAGTAAGCCCGAAAAGAACATTCATCACTATTGCAGGAACCGTGCTGGGATTCATAATCGCTTTAATTATTGGTGTTATTCATAGATATAACTTTGAGCTACACCCAAAAGCATAATTTTTTCCACAATTATTATTTTTCAAAAGTTTTATGTTAGACAAAAAATCTAAAACTATTCTTTTAACAGGTGCAGCCGGTTTTATTGGAATGCATTCTTGTGAGAAATTTCTAGAAGCAGGTTATTCAGTTATTGGAATTGATAATCTCAACAATTATTATGATGTAAAGTTAAAAAATGATCGACTTAGTAGACTCATAAAAAATGATAACTTTAATTTTTTTGAAGTTGATATTGTAGATAAGACTGCGATCCAAGAAATTTTTCAAAAAACACAACCTGCATATGTATTACACCTTGCTGCCCAAGCAGGGGTAAGATATTCGATTGAGAATCCTCATGCTTATATTGATGCCAACATTCAGGGTTTTTTAAATATATTAGAAGGTTGCCGTAATGAAAAAATTGAGCATTTGATTTATGCGAGTAGTTCCAGTGTGTATGGAGGCAATAAAAACTATCCTTTTAAAGAAAATCAAAATATTGATCATCCTATCAGCCTTTATGCTGCAACAAAAAAATCAAATGAACTCATGGCGCATACTTATAGTCATCTATATGATATTCCAACCACCGGTTTAAGATTTTTCACTGTATATGGGCCATGGGGTCGACCAGATATGGCTTTATTTTTATTTGCAGATGCAATGAGAAATAAAAAACCTATTGATGTTTATAACCATGGTAATATGACAAGAGACTTTACCTACGTAGCTGATATAGTTGAAAGTTTGTATAGGCTTATAGACAAACCCCCCGCTCCTGATAAGGAGTTTGATCCTCATAATCCTAATCCTGGTTCAAGTTTGGCTCCATATTCTATTTATAACATCGGAAATGGGAGCCCTACCCCATTGCTTGATTATATCTCTGCATTAGAAGAAGCCTTGGGTATCGAGGCTGAAAAAAATTTCTTACCAATTCAACCTGGTGATGTCCCGATGACAAGCGCTGATTCATCTAAATTATTTTCATGGATTGGATTTAAGCCCAATACTTCCATAAAATTTGGGGTTTCAGAATTTGCAAACTGGTATAAGGAATATTACAAATTTTAAATGGTTGAATTAAAAGAATTTCTTGATGACAATAAAAAGCCTGTTGTGATAGTTGGGCTCGGTTATGTTGGTCTGCCTTTAGCAGTTGAATTTTCAAAAATTAGATCTGTTATTGGTTATGATATTCAGCTAGAACGTATCCTAGATCTCCAGAGGGGATTGGATAAAACGCTAGAGGTCTCAGCAAAGGATTTAAGCAATAACAATTTAAAATTTACCAATAACATAGATGATCTTCATCGAAGTAAAATATATATTGTAACTGTTCCAACTCCAATTGATTCAAACAATCAACCAAATCTCAAGCCCATAATCTCGGCCACTCATGAGTTAGGAAAGATTTTGAAGAAGGAAGATCTGGTGATCTATGAATCAACCGTATTTCCTGGTACTACAGAGGAAATATGCGTTCCAATTTTAGAGGCTAATTCTGGTCTAACTTATAATAAAGATTTTTACTTGGGCTACAGTCCAGAAAGGGTCAATCCTGGTGATAAAGTCCACACCATTCCAAATATTGTAAAAGTTGTTTCTGGTTCTAATGAGGATACTGCGTTAATTCTTGAGAAGTTATATTCTTCAATTATTTCAGCTGGCATTTTTATAGCTTCATCTATCAAGGTAGCCGAAGCTGCTAAGGTTATAGAAAATACGCAAAGAGATCTTAATATCGCATTAATGAATGAGCTATCCTTAATTTTTAATCTGATGAATATAGATACCAAAGCAGTTTTAGATGCCGCTAACACTAAATGGAACTTCTTAAATTTTCAACCTGGGCTTGTAGGAGGTCATTGTATTGGGGTTGACCCTTTTTACTTGACTTACAAAGCTCAATCTCTAGGGTATGACCCTAAAATTATTTTAGCCGGAAGAACTCTAAATGATCAAATGAGCAAACATATTGTTGACAAGCTATTAGATAGCATGACAAAAAAAAATATTGATGTAAAAGATTCCAAAATTCTAGTGATGGGATTAACATTTAAAGAGAATTGTCCAGATATAAGAAACTCAAAGGTATTTGATATTGTTAGTTCTCTTAAAGAACGGTCTCTAGACGTTGATGTTTTTGACCCATGGGTTGATTCTGACGATCAGTCAATTGTAGGGATAATTAATATAATTAATCAACCTCAATTTAATTCTTATGATGGCATCATTGTTGCTGTAGGTCATTCTGAGTTTATCGATCTTGGAATTGAAAAAATCAAAAGATTCGCTAAGAAACTATCAGTTATTTTTGATGTAAAATCTATCTTTCCAATCGATTCTTCAGATATCAGATTATGAAGTATGCTCTCTTAACTATATTAATATTTATTAATGATAAGCGATTTATTAGAGCTGTATAGTTTTCTGCAATCTGCTCACAAAAGGAAGCTAATTTATATTCAAGCTTTCATTTTTTTTATGGCATTTGCAGAGTTAGTCACGGTTTTTTCTATTGTCCCTTTTATGGCTATAGTAGCTGACCCAACTTTGATTGAAACGAATGAAATATTTATCTTTGTGTTCAGTTTTATCAATTCACCCTTTTTGGAAGACAATCTTATTTTCTATTTGGGCATTTTTGTGGTGATCGCAATATTATTTTCAACGCTAATATCTATCATTACAGTTTGGTACATAAATATTCAAGCTCAGAGGATTGGTTATGAGCTGGCTTCCTCACTTTATTTGAATTACATGAATGAATCTTGGACTTTTCATACTTTAAATCATAGTTCAAAGCTAACTAATAAAATTATGAATGAAGCATCAAGACTGACATCCCACATAATAAATCCAATACTTCAAATTAATGCAAGATTGGTGGTAGTTATTTTTATAGTGGGCGGACTTATTATTGCAAGCCCCAGTGTGGCAATATTATCTGTGATTATATTTGCTGTTGCATATTTTATAATTTTTAATCTGATAAGGTCCAAGTTAGCAAAAAATGGCAAAATCCTCACTTTTGAACAAGAGAAAAGGATCAAGCTTATCAATGATGGTTTTGGGGGCATTAAAGATACTCTGATTTTGGGAAGACAAAACTTTTTTGTAAGTCAATTTTTTGATGCTAGCAATAAAGTAGCTAGAGCTGGAGCGATTAATCAAGCATTGAGTCAAATACCAAGATACGCCCTAGAATTTCTTGCTTTCACTGGTTTAGTTTCCATAGTTTTAACATTTTATGTGGTTAACGACGGCAATATTAATGCAATTCTTCCAATTGTTTCTTTATTCGCAATTGCTGCATTTAAACTGCTTCCTGCATTTCAAATTCTCTTTAATTCAGTATCAATGATTCAGGGTAATATTTCAGCTATCCACAGCATTAAAAATGATCTTAACTCTGCATCTGGAATAATAGAACAAAATCTTCAAAATTCTTTTAAAAAATTAACTTTTAATGAGTCGATTACCTTTAAAGGTATTTCATTTACATATCCTGGAAAAAACAGCCCAGCATTAACTGATATAAATATCACTATTCCTAAAAATCATAAGATTGCATTGGTTGGCCCATCTGGATCAGGCAAGTCTACCATGATAGATATCTTGTTAGGATTAATCAGACCATCCGAAGGTATTATTGAGGTAGATGGTGTAAGTATGAGTAAATCCAAAATAAGAGATTTTCAAAATAATATTGGATTTGTTCCGCAATCAACTTTTTTGTCTGATGCAAGCATCATGGAAAACATTGCTTTTGGGCTTCCAATTAAAAAAATTAACAATAACTCCATTCAAGAATGTATCAAGCTTGCTAGATTAGATGAATTTATTGATTCACTTCCTGATGGCCTGTATACGATGATAGGAGAGAGAGGTGTTCAAATCTCTGGAGGACAAAAGCAAAGAATATCTATCGCAAGAGCTTTATACAATGATGCAGAGTTATTAGTTTTTGATGAGGCAACCAGTGCACTAGACGGCAACACTGAGAGTAAAGTAATGAATGAAATCAATAATCTTGCAAAATCAAAAACTATTGTCTTAGTAGCTCATAGACTTTCTACAGTAAAAACCTGCGATTGCATATATTTTTTTGATAATGGTCGCATTATTGATTATGGAACTTTTTCAGAACTGCTAGAAAAAAATATCTCTTTCAGGGAAATGGCTGCAAAGAGCTAGCCTTATATGAATCAAATAATTCTAATCTAATTTATGTGTGGTATATCAGGAATTTGGAGTGCAAAAAGGATTGATTTAACCAGTCAAATTCATTCGATGAATATTGACTTAAAGCATCGAGGGCCAGATCAAAATAGTCAATGGCATAATTTTGAAGAAGGTATCTTTTTAGGCCATACAAGATTATCAATATTAGACATAACAGATAATGGCAATCAACCCATGCTTTCTAAGTCTGGTAGGTACACTTTAGTCTTTAATGGAGAAATATATAATCATTTAGAAATAAGAGAAGAAATTATCTCTCATGATCAAAGTATTAGCTGGAGAAGTACTTCTGATACAGAAACAATCTTATCTGCCGTTGAGAGATGGGGTTTTCATACAACATGTAAGAAATTAATTGGAATGTTCGCAATCGCCTTATGGGATGATCTGGAGAAAAAACTTTATTTAGCTCGTGATAGGATTGGGGAAAAGCCTTTGTATTACTATCGATCTCAATCAATTTTTGCATTTGCATCAGAAATCAAGGCTCTAAATCATGTACCCGGATTTCAAAAAAAAGTTAATCAGGAGGCTCTTTCATCTTTTATAAAGTTTAGTTATGTTCCTGATTCAGATTCTATATATGAATCTGTCTGTAAAGTGGAGCCTGGGAGTATTGTAGTCATTTCTGATGTAGAGCAAGCTCCAGAGTTGACATATTTTTGGTCACTTGATTCAGTTTTAAATAAAAATTTAACTAAAAGAAAAAGTAAATTTTTAAAAGAAGAATATTTAGATCTTGAATTGGAAACAGAGAAAGTTCTATCTGAGGTAGTATCTTCCCAAATGATTAGCGATGTTCCGATTGGATCATTTTTATCTGGAGGGATCGATTCTTCATTGATTACAATGTTAATGCAAAGAAACTCATCACAACCTGTAAAGAGTTTCTCCATTGGATTTGAGGAGTCAAGATTTAATGAATCAGAATATGCCGCAGAGATTGCAAATTTTTTAGGCACAGATCATAAAGAGTTCATTGTGAGTGAGCTAGATGCACTTGAACTTATTCCAAATCTTGCAGATATATACGATGAACCCTTTGCTGATTCATCTCAACTTCCAACAATATTGCTATCCCGACTTGCAAAAAAAGATGTAACAGTTGCTTTAACTGGAGATGGAGGTGATGAAATTTTCGGAGGCTACAATAGACATCTTTTTGGACCAAACTTATGGTCAAAGATTAGTGCAATTCCTACCTTGATTAGACCAATTATTTCAAGTGGACTTCAGTTGTTAAGATTTCTTGAATCAAAAAATGAAATATTTGCCAGAGATATGTTTGTTAGGTTAGGTTTGCCAATCACATTGATGGAAAGATTATACATATTACAAGAAACCATAAAGCATGCAACATCTCTTAAGGACCTCCATCTTATTGTAGCTAGCGCATTTGTTCGGCCCAATGAAATTACTAGTTATAATTCATCAATTTTAGAAATTGTAGCTAGCAGAATATTTGAAATAGAATCTTTAAATTCATCAGAAAAAATGATGGCCTTCGATACTTTAACTTATTTACCAGGTGACATACTTGTCAAGGTAGATAGGGCCTCCATGCATTCTTCTTTAGAGACTAGAGCTCCATTTCTTGATACTAGAGTCATTGAGCATAGCTGGAAAATACCAATTATGTATAAGGTAGATAAAAAAGAAGGAAAGAAAATTTTAAAAAATATTTTAGAGAAGCATATTCCAAAAACTTTAATAGATAGACCGAAGCAAGGCTTTTCTATTCCTATAGATAAATGGATTAGAGGGGATCTTCGAGATTGGGCATCCTCGATGCTAAGTTATGAAAAAACTCACCATATTGGTATTTTTAAACCAGATGTTGTAGAAGCAATTCTTCAAGATCATCTTGCAGGAAAGAAAAATTTTGGCCAACAACTGTGGACAATTTTAATGACACATATGTGGTTTGATTCAAACTTTTCTAAGGATTTGTAATGATCTATATTGCAATTTTCATATCATTAATAATCTTGCGATATTCATTATTGGGTCAAAGAACATTGCAGCTACAATTTTATCCTATTGTTTTATTCCTTCTTTTTATTTTTACTGCATTTAGGTTTCAGGTTGGATGTGATTGGAGTACTTACTATCAAATCTATATTGATCATGAAGCTTTATTGGAAAATACAACTATTTATAATCTGAGAGAGCCATTATGGTGGCTTGTAATGGACATATTAAACTCTATTGGTGCCTCTTTTGTTTGGCTGAATGTATTTGTCTGCATGGTATTTTTTTTAGGTATCAATAAATTGGCTAGGAGAAGCCCTGATCCATTAGGATTTTTAGTTATGCTTTTTCCAATTCTTATTATTAACATGCCAATGTCTGCTCTTCGCCAAGGAGTTGCAATCGGCTTAATGTGTTATGCATTTTCTAGCTTTATAGATAAGAAGGTCTTGAAATTTATACTATTTATAATTATTGCCGCAGGATTTCATACAAGTGCCCTAGTTTTTTTACCAATGTTTCTGTTTATCAATGGAGAATATAGAGCTAAAACAATATTTTTAGGCGCATTGATTGAGTTACCTTTGCTAGGTCTTATGTATTTAAGTAGTTATGGGGAATCACAATCTAATGCTTACATAGGCTCAGGATATGATGCGGAAGCAGCAATCTTTCGGTCTGGAATTTTATTCATCTCTGCCTTGGTTTTTTTATTTTTTTATCAAAGGAAGTGGAAGGTTTTTTATCCTCATGACTATAATTTACTTATGATTAGTTCTCTTGCAATGATTGCTAATTTCTTTTTGGTTTTTCTTTCCTCGGTAATATCAGATAGGCTTGGATATTATTTAATTCCCATAATGGCTTTATTCTTTGCAAGAGTTCCATTTTTTAAAAATACGCAATATAGATTATTTTTTACATCTGCGCCTTATTTAGGTTTGCTGTTAGTTTTTATTATTTGGGCTATGCTTTCCAACCATTTTGCAGGTTGTTACATGCCTTATAAAACTTGGCTTTTTGGCATACCGGGAGATATTATTTAAATTTTATCTATTGCGAAGGGTGAATTTAATATCGTAACAAGGAAAGACTGATGAAAGATTTTCTTCCCAAAATTCTTGCATATAATATGATGAAGTAAAAATGAACCCAAGTAATTTTTTAAAAGCATGTCTTACGTAAAAAGGACGCGTTGAAGAAAAGTTTAAATTAATTTCTACAATATCAAAATTTATTAAATGATTGTATTGAGGCACTTCTCTAGTTAAAAAATTACAGTCACAAAAGTAGCTCATTGTATATAAACCAAAAAATATTTTGTGTGTGGGATCAGAGTAATAGTAGGGATTAGAAAAATGAGGGACTTTTATAACCAATTTGCCATTTGGTTTTAATACCCTTGAAAATTCTTTTAAGTATTCTTCTAAATTATCTATATGTTCTAAAAAATGACTTGTAAAAATTTCATCTACTGAATCAGTACTTATTTTACTTAACACAACCAGCACTTGCCCAACTATGTCAACATTATCAATATTTAGCATATCAATGCCAATGTACCCGTCACTTTTTTTGTTGGGACCACACCCAATATCTAACATTACATGTTTCTTTGAGGAATTGTTGATTGCGTCAATTAAGTTTTTAGGGTCAAGAATTTCTGACATGTATATTTAATTTTTTTAAAATTTTGATTAACAAAATTTTAACATTGAATAAAGAAAAAAAATTTATTTTTGATCCATGTGGCAGATATTGAAAAAATTTAAAATTCGAAATTTCTTCATTGAAGTATTTCAAATGATAATTATTTTTCCAGCACACATAGTTAAAACTTAGCTGATCTCTAATTGAATGGTTCTCTATCTCTTCCCACCAGTCACTCATTAATTTCTTAACAGTCTTATTCTGACTATTCCTCAGAATGATTGCACCATTAATTAGACCATGTTTATAGGGAAATCCTGCATCTAGGTAGCAAGATAGCTGTTTTTTTATAATTACAGGGTCAAATTCTGGTTTATTTTGAACTAAAAAATCTCCTTCATCATAAATGCAATTTCTTTGAGAATGTCTAAAGAATTTGATACCAGTAATTTGGTCATTTTCCATAAAAAAATGATAGTGATTTTTTTTAATTATATAATTTCCATCAACCCAGAGGGTCAATTCAGAGTTAGGAAAAAACTCATGAGGAAAGACTTTAAATATTTTCGCGCTTTTTCTAGGCTCCATATTATTAATGGCGCAGACAATTATTTTCCATGTGCTTGAAACAAGCAGCTTATTATCTGTAAAGCAAATATAGTCAATATTCTGGCTGGGATTATGAATTTCTGATAATTGATCAAAATTACCAAACACAGCAGTATAAATAATATTTTTTTGTAAATTACTCTGCTTATATTTTTGAAATATAGGGATTAATCCATGCATATTTGACTAAAAATTAATTAAATTTGATTCAAGACTTAGAAAATTATATAGGACTTTATCATTACCAAATTATAAAAATATTTTTTTTTAAAAATAACATATAATTAGTGGTAAGTTTTTCGTTGTTTGAGAGCATTTATGTCAATACTAAAATTAATCCAATATAAAAATATCTTTTACTTCAAGATCAGCACCATCCTTTTTATGTTGTTAGTTGCACCGATAAATAAAGCCCAGGATTTACCTGATGAATTTTTAGATACATTACCTGCAGACGTGCAAGAGCAATTTAATGAAGCTGCAAAACAAAATGAAAATGAGGAAAAGTTAGAAGGTTTATTTAGGCTTGATACCTCCCAAAAGAAGAATCAACTAATTTTAAAAATTCTAAAGAATCAACTCAAAGAGCTTGAGCTAAGGGTTAATGGTAGCGGTGATCAAGATTTAAAATTACAAAGGTTTGGACAAAACTTTTTTAACTCAACACAGTCGTCATTTATGCCCATTAACATTGCTAATTTTGGTGATGATTATGTTGTTGATGTAGGGGATACATTTAATTTACAGCTGGTTGGATCCGTTGAAGAAAATTTTGATGTCATTGTTCAGAGGGATGGCTCGCTAGTAATTCCTGAATTTGGAAAAATATTTATATCAGGTTTGCCCTTAAAAGATTCAGTTAATAAAATTGAACAATTTTTTAAAACTAATGCCGTAGGCATTGAGCCAATTGTTACACTAGCAAGCCTCAGAGATATTCAGGTCTTGATGATTGGAGGTATTGAACAGCCTGGCATGTATACTCTCTCAGGAGGGTCCAGTATTCTTCATGCAATCAACGTTGCCGGCGGCATAAGTCAGAAGGGCTCATATAGGAAAATTGAAATTATTAGGGACAATGAAGTTATCTCAGCAGTTGATCTTTACGACATTTTAGTCTTTGCTAAGAATATTTTTTCTGAAACTCTAAGGTCTGGTGATGCTATCAAAGTGTATCCAGCTGGTATTAACATTCCTATTACAGGAGGGATATCTAACGAGGGAATATACGAAATTAAAGATGGGGATAGTTTAGATACACTGCTGCAGTTTGCTGGAGGCTTTAGCTCTAGTTTTGGGGGAATGGAAAACGTTATTTTGAGAAGAGTAATAGATAATAAAGAAAATTTTCTTTCAATACCTTTATCAGACATGAATAGAACTTTCATGCAACCAAGAGATGCAGTAATTTTGCCGTTTTATGATCCGGAAGTATATGAGGTATCTAAAGCCAAAATATCTGGGATGGTTAACAAGCCAGGCTCTTATCCTATTAATGACCAGTCAACATTGCTTGATCTAATAAAACAAGCTGGGGGATACAAAGAAAATGCATATCCATATGCTGGTATTTTCAAAAGAAAAAATGTAAAGGATTTACAAGATAATTTTAAGCAAAAAGTTTATGCGGATACCATAAATGAAATTATCTCAAATGCAACATCTGGAGCATCATCAATTGGTGTTGAAGCTCTAAATCTCTTATTGGAAGAGCAAAAAGCTCAACAAAATAGCGGAAGGATAATAACAACATTTATTTTAAGTGAGTTAGAGAATAATTCTATCGCAAATATCACATTGCGTGATGGTGATGAGATAGTGATTCCACCTCTTATGGAGCATATATATCTATTTGGAGATTTTAATGAACCAAATATCTTGCCATATAATGCTGAGTATGGAATTAGAGACTATATAAAAATGGTTGCAGGAAAAAAAGAGTCTGCAACAAATCACCTTATAATTATTGATCCAGATGGGAAATCTAAATATGTTAAAGATTCTAGATTTCTATCATTCAACGATAATACTGATTTATATCCTGGGTCAATTATATATATGCCTAGAAATATAGGCAAAGTTAAAGGCGTACAATTTGCTGCAACCGTTGCTCCAGTTCTAAGCAGCTTAGCAATTTCCTTGGCTTCTCTAAATTCTATTGATAATTAACAGTTGAGTGCTTCAACAGCATATTGTGACTTTGTCTAGGAAGTATCTAAAGTCGATTTTATTCATACTGATATTAATAGCATTTCCAGCTCACTCTTCAAATAGTGACTATATCTTTCCAAGCAGGGCACCATCGCATTCTAATTATGGAGGAGCTGGACTAATTAAAATGCCATCAGCAAGGTTTCATGAAGCTGGAACTATTGGTCTTAGATGGAGCAGGTTTGACCCATATATGAGAGGATCGATCCTTGCTTATCCATTTAACTGGATGGAAGCTTCTTATCAATATACTGATATTAATAATGCTCTTTATAGTGATTTTTTTGCATTTAGTGGCGATCAAACATACAAAGATAAAGGATTTGATCTTAAAATCAGAATTTTGCAAGAAGCGAACTTGCTACCAAGTATTGCATTAGGGATAAGAGATGCTGCGGGAACTGGTGTGTTTAGTTCTGAATATATTGTTTTTTCAAAGTTTATTGGAAATTTTGATGTAACCTTTGGTCTTGGGTGGGGAAATTTATCTAATAATGAGGCTTTTAGAAACCCCTTAGGAAAACTGAAAGAATCAATGTATTTAAGAGACAATGAACTATCTAGCGATACTCAGGGTGGCGAATTTTCTATAGACAAATTTTTTACTGGTGATGTTGGAATATTCGGGGGGATTGAGTATTTTGTTCCAAATGCTAGAGGCTTGAGAATAAAAATAGAATTAGATGGAACAGATTATATGAAAGAGGGGTTCCCTACACCAGACTCTTTTCCATTTGCTTTTGCATCTGTTAAACAACCTGAGAGTAAAATAAATTTTGGAGCAGTCTTTCCTGCTAATGATTATCTTACCTTTGATGCTTCATACTCAAAAGGTAACACGTTTAATTTTGGTTTTACCATAGCTTTACCACTCGGCCCAAAAAATCCTATTATTACAAAGAAAGATCCGCATTTAAAAGTTTCAAATATTAACCAAGTTAAAGCAAGGGCTGGAGAATCAGATATAAATTTATACAGAACCATTCTTAGAAATATGAATGCTAGAGGTGTTTATTTGCAGGCAGCCAAAAAAAATGAATCCACTATTGAGGTACTATTTACGCAAAATAAGTTTCCAAGTTTTACAATGGCTGCTGGGCGAGTAGCTAGAGTTTTAGATGAAGTTTCACCAGATGAAATTCAAAAATTTAATATTTCCAATATCAATGCTGGCATGGGAACATATACAGTCAATATTGATAGAGATGCCTTTCAGAGATATGAAAAAAATAACTTATATAAAATTCTTCGCAAAAGCTCTTCAATTGAAAGATATTCTCATGATTTTAAAAAGTATGACTATGTGCCAAAGGTCAAATTTCCAACGACTTTTTGGCAATTAGAACCAACCATTAGAACTCAAATAGGGGGCCCTGATGGGTTTTTCTTAGGTGATCTCAGAATACAATTTAAAAGTGAGACTTTGCTATCAAGAAATTTTTCTTTAATCACTGGTTTTTCTGCTGGACTATATGACAATTTTGATCAATTAAAAGATAATTCCTCTTCTTTGCTTCCACAAGTTAGAACAAGGATTGTCCCATATTTAAAAAATTCAAGAAAAGCTTCGGTCGAGAGATTCCAGTTTAATTATTTTTTAAATCCTTATGATGATATTTATTCAAAATTATCTATTGGAATTTTCGAGGAAATGTTTGGAGGGCTAGGTGGAGAAATTATCTATAAACCATTTAACTCCAGTTATGGTATTGGAGCAGAATTATGGAGGGTCCAGCAAAGAAATTTTGATATGCGCTTCTCATTCATAGACTATATGACAACTACTGGACATATTAATTTCTACTATCATGAGCAACGTTCTAACATTTTATTTGAATTGAAAGGTGGGAGGTTTTTAGCAGGAGATTCTGGCCTGCGTTTAGACTTTTCTCGATTGTTTAAAAGTAACTTAAGGATAGGTGCTTTTTTTGCTTTAACTGATATTTCAAAGGAGGAGTTTGGTGAAGGTAGTTTTGATAAGGGCTTTTATTTTCACATACCACTGAACGTTTTTTCTGATAAATATGTTAAGAGGAAGGTGCCTTGGGGTCTTCGTCCATTAACTAGAGATGGAGCTGCGAAGCTTAATCATTCCCATTTTTTATGGGGCGTCATTGATCAAGCTTCATATAACACTATTAATAATAATTGGGATGATATTTATGACTAAAACGTTCTCTGGATTACTAATAATTTCTCTATTACTTGCCTCTTGCAGTATTAGGTACAATCCAGAAGCTATACCTGTTTTGCGTGATCTTATTTTTGGTGCTAAAGATATCAGAATAGACTCTAAATATTTCACCAATGAAGATGCTTCTTTTGCTAAAATTAAATTTGGTAGAAGTTATATCGTTATTCCTAATCTTACTTCAGTAGATAACGGAATTGCAAAATGGGAATCACCCTCAAATGAAATCATTCATACCAATAATGGAAAAATTATTTCCATTATTGGTTTTAATTATGATGCTTCAATTTCTGGATTTAAATCATTAAAGTTCAATCAAGTGGAGAATTCTAAAAGAGAATTTAGTATTAATCTTTCAAACCCTGATGGGTTTTTTACTCAAACTTCAAATTTTAGTTTTAAACAGCTAGATGATATTTATCACTTGGCAGATGTGAAGAAAACAACACATTTATACTTGGAAAATGTCACAACCAATGGCTTTAAATGGAAGATGAAAAATAAGTATTGGGTAGACCCTCAAACAGGATTAGTTCTCAAAACAGAGCAAACAGTTCACCCAGGGTTACCTGAAATAACGATTCATTTTTATTACAAATTTAATCGAGATAAAAAAAACCCAGGATAAACCTGGGTTTAATATTTAAGATAATTTTTTAGTTGCCTGGAGCTGTTGCAGTACCAGTAACTATAGCAGTCCCATCCACATCAACTGTATCTTGGACTATAATTGTTTCATCTACCACAACATCAATATCTTGATCAAAGTTATTATCTACATTAGTGGTAACTTCAATATCAACTGGTTGAGAGACAACAAAATCAAAGTCGTAATTAGTTATGGTAGTTCCTCCGCCAATTAAGTTTGATGCAGATGCAGAGGCTGAAACAACGGTGACATCAGTATCAGTAGTTGTTGCTGATATTGTTGCCGACTGAACAGTTACATTTTCTGTTGTTCTAGAAGTTGTTGCTGAGAGCGTCGCAGAGTCAGTAAGAGTTGCAGATGCAACTGTAACCTCTTCACTTGTTTCAACAATCTGCGTGGGTGCAGGTGTTGGTGCAGGTGTTGGTGCAGGTGTTGGTGCAGGTGTTGGTGCAGGTGTTGGTGCAGGTGTTGGTGCAGGTGTTGGTGCAGGTGTTGGTGCAGGTGAATCATCGTCATCTACAACAGCGGCTATGGCTGCTGCTGCTGCGACCGCTGCAGCTATAGCGCCAGCACTTAGGGTGCCAGACTCTTTTTGTGGTCGTTTTGTCTCTGGATTTTTTTCATCATCTGCAGCTACAAATTGAGCACCAAAAAAAGAAATTATCCCAGCAAGGACATAGTTAATGTTCTGTTTTAGTTTAGCCATAATTTAATTCCTGTTTATCAATAAGCACCAATTTAAGCAATATTATATGTTTTATATTGCTGGTGTCTATCTTTTAGTAATAAAAATGTTTTAAATCTAATCATTATTTTTTTAAAAGATTATTAATCTTAGTAACCTATTATAATACATTTTTCTCTTTGTATAGCATTATATTTATATATAAAAAGATTAATTAAGTTTATCATTAACTAAATAATAAGCTTTTTAAGAGAAATCTCTTGTAGATAGAGTAATAATTTCAAAATAGAGGAAGTTTCAATTCGGGATGTAGCGCAGCCTGGTAGCGCACCTCGCTGGGGGTGAGGTGGTCGTCGGTTCAAATCCGGCCATCCCGACCATTCTATGAATTTGCTTTGTTAATTACCTCTTCAGCGTACCAATTTATCTCAGCAATCATACCATCAAGAGTTCTATCATCAGGTCCTCCCTCATAAGTATTTCTGAAGGCAACAATTACATCTGTTGCACCTAATTCCTCAAGTTTTTTTACTCCATCAGGAGAATATGCAGCCTCTCCCATAACCTGAAATTGATAATTTGGGTGATCTAGTGTTCCATATTCATCTCTAAAACTATTGATTTGATCAATTAAGCTCTTTGTTTCCTCAAGACTCAAACCAGCACTTATCCATCCATCTCCAATTCTTGCAGCTCTTCTTAATGCAAGCTTTGAATGTCCGCCTATCAATATCGGCACAGGTTTTGATGGTGCTGGGCAAAGTTTAAGCTCAGGAATATCGTAAAATTCACCTTTAAAGGAGAAGTATTCTCCACTCATGAGACCCTTGAGAATATCAATTTGTTCATCCATTCTTTTACCCCTTTTCTCCCAACGTTCTCCTGTTGCCAGAAAATCTTCATACCAAGGACTCACCCCAACGCCGAAGTGAAATCTGTTGTTTGTCATAACTCCTAATGTTGTAACAAATTTAGCAGTGGTTACTGCTTGCCTAGGGGCCAACTTATATACTGATGTAGAAAATTCTAATTTATCTGTAACAGCTGCAATTGCTGGAATAATAGAGAATGGCTCCAAAAAGGGGACACCATCTAGGAATTCTCTACTTCCATCATCATTATATGGATATGTAGAGTCACATTCTTTTGGATAACAGATACTATCTGGAAATGTTATAGCATCAAAACCAGCAGCTTCAGCTGCCTTGCCCAGCTCCAAGTAAAATGAGGGATCGCACATTGATGGATGATATGAAAAACGCATAATTATTTTCCTTTTGGTGAAATTTAATAGAGAACATATAATAACAACATAAAATTAATCTATATATAATGACAGCGTTGTCAAATTAAAAAAATAAATTTTGAAAAATCAGTTACCATCAAATCCTCACATTAATGATCCTGAACTCAAGGAATGGTTGGATGCTTTAAAAAATATTATTGATGAGCAGGGCATCGATAGAGCCTCAATAATTTTAGGGAAACTAGCGTCAAAACTAACAGAATCAGGAACTATTCCTAACTATAATTTAACTACTCCTTTCAGGAATACAATTCCAGTTAATGAAGAAGCAAAAATGCCTGGAGATCTTTTTATGGAGCGAAAGATAAGATCTCTAATAAGATGGAATGCTTTAGTGATGGTTTTAAGGGCAAACAAATCCTCAGATGATTTAGGTGGCCACATAGCCACATTTTCTTCATCTGCGACGCTATATGATGTTGGATTTAATTATTTTTTTCAAGGCTCAGCAGACGGCCAAGAGGATTTAATTTATTTTCAGGGACATTCATCACCGGGAATTTATGCAAGAAGTTTTCTTGAAGGATATTTCTCAGAAGATGATTTGGATAATTTTAGACGTGAAGTAGATAAACCTGGAATCTCCTCATACCCTCATCCATGGCTGATGCCTGATTACTGGCAATTTCCTACAGTTTCTATGGGTTTGGGGCCAATCATGGGAATTTATCAAGCTAATGTTATGAGATATTTATCAGCAAGAGGCTTAGCCCCGAGAAACAATAGAAAAGTTTGGGTTTTTTGCGGGGATGGTGAAATGGATGAACCTGAATCTAAAGGTGCAATTGGTTTAGCCGGAAGGGAGAAATTAGAAAATTTAATCTTTGTCATAAACTGTAATTTACAGAGGTTAGATGGTCCAGTTAGAGGAAATAACAAAATTATTCATGAGCTTGAAAGGG
>Ga0255755_1000486_pt1 | contig 41995 bp, 39 predicted proteins | sample 011ome_18_FD_179955 | JGI IMG/M metagenome (GOLD analysis project Ga0255755, IMG submission 179955) | Coastal salt marsh microbial communities from the Groves Creek Marsh, Skidaway Island, Georgia - 011501BT metaG (version 2) | ecosystem: Environmental > Aquatic > Marine > Intertidal zone > Salt... | reverse complement strand
GCAACTCGGTGTGCGTACCGCGTACATTGATCTCGACACCCGCGACGTTCACGTGGTGCCGCCGATCGATGAAACGTGATGCTTGCGCTGACCCACTGAATCGGGACCGGCGCTGCCAAATTATTCCTGCAAATTATTCCCTTGAGAGTTTTCAAAATCCCCTGTACAAAAATCTTTGTCTTTTGATCGAATGGTTTAACCGCTAAACCGTTGATTTTAAATGAGTTTAGAACGGGGCCGAAACGCACTTTTAATCAGTGGGTCCCAGGTTCGAGTCCTGGTGGGCGCACCATTCTTTTCAAGGGCTTGGCGGGAAACCTCCGAGCCCTTTTGAATTTTCGGAGGCCTATCGGAAGCGGTATTATCGCTATCCCTCCATCCCGGCGTGCCGCCCGCCGATGACCTTGATGTTCGCGGCAATGGAAATGCGCTCTCCCGCCCCGTAAAACGGATGGACCGCGTGTTCCATCCAGGCGGGAAACAGGATCATCTTGCCGGGTTCCGGGTCGATCAGCAGGCTTCGGGCAAATCCGTATCCGCCGAGTTTCGACGATTGCGCCATCACCCTGGGGTCGCGGAGTTCGAACTGGCCGTTTCGCTCCCACCCGGGTTCGGGCTCTCCGCTCGAGGCGTAATAGACGCAGGACCAGTCACAGTCGGGATGGACGTGGGGGTCGTTATAGCTGCCATGTTCGTTGATGTTTGCCCAGGCGCCCGCGACATACTCCAGGTCCACATTGCGGAGATTTGTTTCCTGTGTCGACAGGGCCGCCATTCGGAGCATGCCGTCGTGGACCCAGCCTTTGAGGGCCTCGATCTCTGGCGTTTCCCAGTCCCAAAGGGTTGGGGAAGAATGCCAGCCGCCGCTGTTGGAAACGCGTACGCCCTGATCCTCGTCTCGGGCGGCCACGACCTGTTCGACAAGCGCTTCGTTAACCTTTTCATAACCGGGGACAGTCCGGACCAGTAACGGTGTCGCAAAGGCGATAGAAATATCGGGGGTAATCGGAAAGCTGAAATCCATCGAACTTCTCTTTAAATTCGAGATCTTGGCTTCAGTAAAACATTATCTTTCCCGAATATAAACCTCCTAAAATTTCGGGCGCAGGCAACAGAGGAGTCCGAAACGGGATATGGACTTTATCTGATTATAGGACAGTCCTCTGGTTATTGTGTCTCACTAGGTGAAAAGTCTTTTGCGAAATATGGTCATTTCTGAGGACTAGAGAAAATCCCGGCCGCGTCGGCGCCACGGACCGACCGTTTACAAAGCGCATATCTGACCAATCACAGGAGCAAGACGCGAATTCCGCAAACTGTTGCGGGAGGGTAGGATGTGTCCATGGTCAGCAGAGAAGACATCATCGGCACCTGGCTGCTTGTCGAACGAGGCAGCGACGATCCGGCCGACGCCGCGCTTGCACTGGAACGCTACGGCGATGCGCAGGAGGGCGTTCTGATCGTATCCGCCGACGGCTGGATGAATGCTGCCCTTTGCCACGGCGCCCGGCCGCCTTTATCCGGCAATCCCGCATGGCACACGGATGCGCCGGAGGCGGATCGTCTCCAAGCCTTCGATACATACATTTCCTATGCGGGGACCTGGTCTCTGGAAAACGACGTCTTCACCACCGATGTCCGCTTCGCGCTGAATCCCGGCTGGGTCGGCGGCCAACAGGTGCGCGGGGTCGAGATCACCCCGGATGGATATCTGATCCTGTCATTATCCCGGGCGTGGCCGGACGGGCGGTTGGTCCGCGGCTGGGTGCGATGGCAGCGGGCCCAGGCAGCCCTGTAATTCTAGATCGTCGCAGCGCCTGGATCAGGCGGCGTTGCCATGAGTAGGCAGGGCGCCGACGGGTTGTTATGGTACGCCCGAAATCCGCATTCCGACGGATGGGAGGCAAACTAAAATGATCCGTAGCACTGACCGAATTCTGACGACCCATGTGGGGAGCCTTCCGCGCCCCGAAGACCTGATCCAGATCATGTACGCCAAGGAAGAGGGCATTCCGGTCGACCGGGCGGCTCTGGCCGCGCGGGTCGAGACGGCGGTGGCGGAGATCGTCGCCAATCAGGTCAATGCCGGTGTCGACATCGTCAATGACGGTGAGATGAGCAAGCCGAGCTATGCGACCTATATCAAGGACCGGCTCGCGGGTTTTGGCGGCGAGAGCAATTCCTTCGTCTATCAGGACGTTGCGGAATTTCCGAAAATGGCCGCGCGGGTGTTCAACGATCCCGGCCGGTCGCGGCGCAAGACACCGGGCTGCAACGCGGAAATATCCGTCAGCGACCGCGATGCTGCTGTCACCGACACCAGAAATCTGCTCGATGCCACCAAAGACAAGGACGTCGCCGGAAAGTTCCTGACGGGCGCGTCGCCGGGGGTGATCTCGCTGTTTTTTGCGAACACCCATTACCCGGATTTCGAGACCTACATTTTCGCTATCGCCGATGCTATGCGCTACGAATACGAGACGGTCACCGAGGCGGGCATCATGCTGCAGCTCGACTGCCCGGATCTCGGCATGGGGCGCCACATCCAGTATGCGGATCTGAGCCTGAGCGATTTCCGCAAACGCGCGGAACTGCATGTCGAAGCGCTGAACCATGCGCTCGCCAATGTGCCGAGGGACATGGTGCGTATCCACCTGTGCTGGGGCAATTACGAAGGGCCGCACCATTGCGACGTGCCGTTGCGCGATGTGATCGACGTCGCGTTCAAGGCGAATGTCTCCGGTATCTCGTTCGAGGCCGCGAATCCCCGCCACGCCCATGAATACACCGTGTTCGACGATGTGAAGGTGCCGGACGACGTGGTACTGATCCCCGGCGTGATTGAATCGAAGTCCAACTTCATCGAACATCCGGAACTGATTGCCCAGCGGATCACGCGGATCGCAGAACGCGTCGGCCGTGAGAAGGTCATCGCCGGCAGCGACTGCGGTTACGGGACCTGGGTCGGGCAGGCAGCGGTCGAGCCGGAGATCGTCTGGAAGAAGCTCGAAGCCATGGCCGAAGGCGCGAAACTGGCGTCGGCGCAACTCTGGCGCTAGGCGCCTACGCTGTTCTGCCGATCGGCCACGGCTTGTCGGACACGACCGCCGGGCGTACGCGGATTTCGTCGCCGACATTGATCACCATCAGGTCGTAGCCGATCTCGACCGGGCCGTCGTAGTTTTCGCGGATCTGGTTCAGCGCGGGGCCGATGACATCGTCGTTATTGTACATGTGATAGATGACCGCCATGCGCGGGTTGGTCTCCGCGAAGACCTCGCCGGCCTCGCGGGGCGAGGTGTGATAGACCTCTGAAATCTTTTTTGCGACGTCGAGCGGGCGGTTTGATTTCTGGGCATAAAGCTCCGCCGGGGGGAAAGCCTCGTGCACCAGCAGGTCGCAGCCCGCAGCGTGGTGCAGCATGGAATCGCATTTCTTGGTATCGGCCGAGAACACGAAAGTCCGGTTCCTGTATTCGACCTTCATCGCGAAGGTATTCTGCGGTTCGCAGTGGAGGACCTTGAACGCGGTAATCCGCACGCCGCCGTCATCGTAGGTGTCGTAGATCGCACCGTCCTGGCCGAACTCCGAACATTCGATCTGGTGTCCGCCGGCGGGCAGGGCATCGAGCCGGGTCTCGATATCCCATTCGTAAATGCCGCGCAGGTGCTCGACGATCTTTTCGGTGCCGGGCGGTCCCCAGACTTTCAGCGGGGTCGTGCGCCCGTAGGTCCAGCCGCCGATCCAGAAATGGTCGAGCCCGCCGATATGATCAACGTGGTGATGCGTCGTGAAAACCTTGTCGACGGCAGTGAAGGGAATTTCGAGCGAGGTGAAATTCTGCGGCGCGCCGGGGCCGCAATCGAGCAGGAATTTTTCATGCCCGGCTTCGACGAAGATGGATGCGGAGGCCTGGCCTCGGCGTGGGAAGGGGGTGCCGGTGCCGAGCAGGGTGACGCGGATTTCATCGTCTGCCAGGGGTTCGCCCGGATAAAAGTTTTCGCTTCCCATCGAAGTTCCTCCGTCATTCTTGATCTGGTTGTCCTGACGGTATCCACCGGAGAGGTGTTTGTCGATATAGCGTCGCCCGACGCGGTCAGTCAGCGATTTCGCCCCGCGCGAAAGCCCGCAACATCAGAATCCAGACCCAGAAACAGCCTGCGAGCATGAGGGCGCCCATCGCATAGAAGCTGTATTCGATGCCGATCACTTCGACCATGCCGCCCATGGCGACGGGCACCACGGTTGCCGCGGCCCGGTTGGCGGTTGTGCGCAGTCCGACGCTCTGGCCCTGCACATTGGAAGGGGCGGCGCCCGCGATGATCGATATCATCAGGGGCTGGTTGAGGCCGAGCAGAAGGCCGCGCAGCATCAATGCGGCGAAAAGCGGCCAGAAAGTGTTCATCAGAGGCGAGATCGACAGCAGGATAATGGCGAGGCCAAGGGTGAATAGAAACATATAGAGCTGGCGGCGTATCGAGCGGATTTGAGGCGCGAGCCCGACCATCAGCGCGCCGGCAGCGCCGAGCAGGGAATGACCGGTCCCCGCGATCAGGCCGATATCGCCGCCGGAAAGGCCGACTTCCTTCAGATAGACGATGTAGAAAGATTCCTGGACGCTGTAGCTGCCGATCCGGATCGCGCTCAGATAGACGCAGATGGCGATCGCCGGGATGGTCATCATGCGCAGGGCCGCCAGATAATCCGAGCCCCGCGGTATCATGTCGTTAACCCGGAACCGGCGCACCGGCTGGGGATCTCCAAAACCGAGCTTGGGGATCGCCAGGCAGGAAACCAGCAAGCCCAGCGCCCAGATCGAGATCGATCCGAAACCGCCCCACGGTCCCCAGACATCCCAGGCCCAGCCCGCAAAGGGAGGACCGATCAGCATGCCGATGCGGACCGAGACGGAAAGCCGTGCGGCGTGGCGGGTACTGCCGCGCATCAGTTGCGAGACACAGGTCTGCGCCCCCATCCATGTCATGGTCGTCGCGAAGCCCCAGACCATCTGAAGGACGATCATCGCCCACACCCAAGGCATGACCGGGAAAAGAATGGGAACAGCGACCGCGACTGCGGCAAATGTGATCATCACGGGCCGGGCGCCCAACCGGTCGAGCAGGACACCGCCGTGGATCGCAAACAGCAGACCGGGCAGGTGACGCGCGCCGAGCAGGATGCCGATCAGCCACGGCGAAACACCAAGATAAATCGCCCAGAGCGGGACGATGATCGATGAAATGGTGATGTTGCTGTTCGAGAAAAGCCCGGCACCGTATATGGGCCATTGCTGTCGGAAGGCGGAAATTTTCGCGCTCATATATGCGGGCAGTTCACTTCTTTGATGTCGGAATCCGGCAGGCAGTGGAAAGTGTACACGCCTTGGCGCAAAAAGGGGACAGCGGGGCGGATTTTCGGCAGAAATCCAGTGTCAGAGAATATGCCCGCTTTTCTCGGCCTTTACCGCCAGATAGCGTTCGTTGTGCTCGTTGCTCTCGAAAGCGTGCGCAACGCGTTCCGGCACTTCAATCCCGAATTCCTCTAGCTGGGCGACCTTGCGCGGATTATTCGTCAGCAGGCGCACCTTCGAAAACCCGAGCTGCCGGAGCATTTCGGCAGCGGCCAGAAAGACACGCTCGTCATCCTCGAAGCCAAGCCGTTGATTGGCCTCGACGGTATCGAAGCCCTGATCCTGGAGGGCGTAGGCGCGCAGCTTGTTGATGAGGCCGATACCGCGCCCCTCCTGCGCCAGGTAGAGCAGAATTCCGCTTCCCTCGGCGCCGATCTGGTGTATCGCGCCTTTGAGCTGTTCGCCGCAATCGCATTTCAGCGAGCCGATCAGATCGCCGGTAAAGCATTCCGAGTGAATCCGCACCAGGGCGGGGCCGGGCGGCTCCGGATCGCCGATTACAATGGCGAGGTGCTCGATGCCGCCATCTGCGGGACGGAACGCAATAATTTTCGCGTTCTCGGCGCCTTCCAGAGGGACTTTTGCAGCAGTGACGCGTTTCAGGCCGGCTGCCGCACGGGTATCATAGGCCGCAATATCGCCGGCATTGACGGTGACGATGTCAGGATAAACGCCAACCTGAATGGCGGGCACCGTGTTTGCGAGAACCGAGGGCAGGATGCGCGCGATCTTGGCGAGCTTCACACTGCCTTTCACTGACTCCGCAATCGGGTCCCTTTCAGCGAGAAAAGGGCCGCGCATCGGATCCGCCAGGTCGTATTGCGGGTCTGCAAGCTGGCGTATCTGCCCGGCCGTCAGCCAGTCGGGATAGGGGATGCGGACGAATTCCGGCGTATAGAGGCGAATTTTCAGCGTCGCTGCGCGGTGGTGGGTGAGCACGATGTGCGGCAACTGACCGTCGGCCAGATCGATCAGGCCCTGAATCCGGGCCTCGTTCGCCATCTCCGTCGCGATAACCGCGGTTGCCCGGTCGCTCTCGTCCAGCACGAACACCGGCCGTCCGCAGCGCAGTTCGAAAGCGGCGCGCTCTACGGTCGCAAGTGGCGAGGGGGTGTTGAGCCCCGGCAGGGGATCGCGATCTGTTTCGACGGCCATATTAATCTGATCTGGTTCGAGTGGGATTTAAATACGCTGCCAGCGCCGTGCGGACAATGGCAGACTACCTTAACAGATACGGATAGGCCTATGATTCTGTGTCCGGTCTATTCGTGAAGGGCGCGGTGTGCCGCCGTTTGCCGAGACAAAGCCCGATTGAGGCGACCCGCCGACGCCGGAAGTCCCTCCGGACAAATCAAGGCAGACAGGCGTATTCCTCGGCCCTAGAAGGCGTCCCACGAGTGATTGGTCGGGTCGGCGACGATCGTGGGGACAGGGTTCTCGCTGTCAGCGATGGACGTACCGGGGCCGCCGGAAAGGACGAGCGCGCCGAAAACGAGCGCGGCCAGGACCAGTCCGCCCTTGAGACGCTGGGAAAATCGTTCGTGTGGTGATCTATTCATATTCATGAGGTGGTGAACGCAGGGGCCGATTACAAAGGTCTTTGTTACAAATATTTGTGATCTTTGTGACAGGCGGGCGCGACGGACCGAACCTTCGTTTTCGCGTGGTATGGCCTTTGTCTCCGGGCAGCGCGCTAGCCGGACAATAATTCGCCGTTTTTCCGGGGTGCCTCGTGGAACTGTTCCGGCGATTCCATCCAGCGCTGACAGACAAATTCGAAGGGCGTGCGCCCTCGAAGCGTCTTCAGGCGCCGATCGAAGTTATAGGTCTTGAAAAAAGCCAGAAAATGCTCCCGAAGATCCTCGTGACCGGGATAATGGACATTGGCCTTCAATTGCCCGGGAGCCGTGTTTTTTACGCTACCGATCTGCGCGATGTTCCAGGGCTGATCCGGCGGCAGGATTTCGTGAAGGATATTCCGGGCACGGCAGACCCGTGCGAACGGGTGTGATTCTGCAGAGGCGGTGCTTTCTCCGCCCGGCGGATGCACTGTGGTGAACTGGCTTCCGGCACCGGTCAGCACGCTCCGGACGCTGTAGGGCAGGGCGTTGACCAGTGCTTCAAGGAATGCCGGGCCATTTTCAGGCTGTGCGGTATTGTATAGTCGGGCAAAGGCAATCTTGCTGGTTCGGTCGAAGGCGAAAAACATGTTTGCCCGTCCGTCACCGGTCCGGATATCGGCGGAATCCAGATAAAAATGTCCGAGTTCCGGCTGTGTGGCCTCCGTGAGCGCCGGCTCCGGCCGGGGCGGATCAGGCAACCGGTGGATATCGTAACGTTGAAAAAGCCGATGCAGCGTTGACCGCGTCAGGTGCGGGAACATCAATTGCAGGGCATAGAGACAGTCATCCAGCGGCAGGCGCGCCTGGATTCTGAATGCGGTGCAGGTGGCTTCCTCCGTCGGCGACAGGGATTTCCTTTTGGCACGTTTAGGCCCCATCGGCCGGTCCTCTACGGATTCCCGATTTTTCCACTTCACGATGGTTTTCGGGTTAACGCCGAACCGCTCCGCGAGGTGTCTTATTGACTGATTTGACGATTGTATCGCGTGACGGATTTCGGGCGTCGTTGTTGCGGAACCGTGCATCTGATCCTGGCGTTTCCATGGTTTCGGCGATTGTACCATGATATTATGGGACTATAATCAAGTTGTTGTCTGTGGCCGCGTATGACACGTTTCTCCGATGTCCTACGATCTCGATGCTTCTGTCGTTAAAGAGAAGGCGAAGGCCCTCGGTGCCGACCTTGTCGGCGTTGTCAGTGCGCAGACGCTGAACGATTTTCCGCCCGATCCCAAATGGCCGCAAACGCCGGACCGGATTTCGGAATACACGAAAAGCGTGATCGTGATCGCCAAGAGAATTCCCGCGGGCGCTTTTCGGGCAAAATCGAATATTCCCGTCCAGTACATGGACATGCTGGTACTCCGGGCCATGGACAAGTCGGCCTACAAGCTCACCGAATGGCTAGAGGGGCAGGGGCATCCCTCGTTCGTCACTGCCGCCCAGGAAACGGACTGGAGCTACAAGAACGCGAGCTACGGCCGCCTGAGCACCCGTCATCTCGGGATCGAGGCGGGGTTGGGCACTTTCGGGCTCGAGGTCAATATTCTGACGCCGGAGTTCGGTCCGCGCATTTATCTGACGGGTATCCTCACCGAGGCGACGATCGAACCGGATCAACGGATCACCGAACAGGTTTGTATCGGCGAATCCTGTAGCCGGTGCCTCTATTCCTGTCCAAGCGACGCGGTCCGCCATTTCGGGATCGACAAGCGCGCCTGTGCGACGGAAGCCCAGGAGTTCGGTTTCACGACGATCCTCCAGTTCTGGGGGCATTTCGTCAAACAACCACCGGAGAAACAACGGGAACTGTTGATTGACCGGGAACTGTTCGGGTTCTGGCAGGGACTGTTGCGGGTTGTCGGATCGTTTGGCGATTGTCCGCGCTGTCTCGCCGTATGCCCGGTAGGTAATGACTATCACGCCCATCTTGCGGATATTCAGAAAACCATTCCCGAAAAAACGCCGGAAAAGGTGGAAAAGGCGCGTGCTTTCAAGCAGGCGCGGAAGGACGGGGACGAAATCGACGGACTGAACGACTGGAACGTCCGCTGGGTTGGACCGGAGGGCTATCAAGGCATGGTGGCCCGCCAGCTTCAGGCCTTCAAGAAAGAGCAGCGCGAGAAAGAAGAGGCGGCCGCGGGTGTCGCTTCCGAAGACCAGGGAACTCAGGGATAAATGGTATCTGCATTTCAGTCGCCGCTGACAGCGGCGGATATCAAGGCGAAAGCGCGGGAATTCGGAGTGGATCTGGTGGGGATCGCCGATGGGGCGGTTCTGGAAGAGAACACGCCACCGGATTTTCCGAAGAAACCGTCGGATATCACCGATCACGACGGTGGCCGGGTCATCGTTATCGGCAAACGCTACGCGAGCGGTACAACCCGGATCAAGCGCTGGGACGAGCGCCACAAGTATTACAACGACGAACTGACCCTCACGATGCTCGAGGAGGCGTCGTTGAACCTCGTCTACTGGCTTGAGGATCAAGGCTACCCTGGAATCATCATTCCACCGACCCATGTCGATCCCTGGGCCTATCAGAACGATCCGGATGAGCATCTGACGACGCTTCTTTCGCTGAATCATGCGGCGGTGGAGGCGGGGCTCGGCACGCTCGGTCTCAACCTGCAGCTGCTTACTCCTGAATTCGGTCCGCGCGTCATGCTGACCGCCGTGATGTGTTCGGTCGATTGCGAGACCGATAGCCCGATGACCGAGGCATTATGCAGGGGGCCGGAATGCGGGCGCTGCCTGTCGACCTGTCCCGGCGACGTTGTCGGTCACTGGACCCGGGACTGGGCAGCCTGCGACCGCTATCGCTCGCCGCACGGCTTCGCGCAGCTTACCGATCATCTCGAGAATATTTTTGACGAATCCGACGCGGGGAAGAAACTCGATCTCGTGCGATCGGAGGAATCTTTCAATCTCTGGCAGAGTATTCTGCGCGGATCGGGGGTCGTTACCGGGTGCCGGCGATGTCAGGATGTATGTCCGGTCGGCGCCGATTACGAACGCCTGCTCGAAGATGCGCTGCACATTATCCCGGAAGATACGCCCGACAAACAGGCGCGGCTCGCGGGTATGGTCGATGCAGAAAACAGCCGGAACATGCCGGCGGAATTTGACGCCAATAGCCGTTGGATCGGAACGGTTGGTGGAAAATGAGCTCTGGAAGCGTTGAAAAACCGGCCCTGAGCCTGCCGGAATCCCCTGAAGCAATTGCCGAAATACAGCGGATACGCAAACCGGTCGCTTTCGAAAACGCCCGCCGCGCCAAATTCTGGAAAGGCAAGCTGGACCACATCAATCCGGCGAAACTCGACGATCCGGAAGAATGGGCGAAAATTCCAATTCTTGACAAGGACCAGCTGCGGGAGCTGTCGACCGAGGAATTCTACGCGGATTTCTGTACTGCAAAGCAGGAAGATATTTGCGAGTACTGGCGTTCCGGCGGCAGCACGGGAAGGCCGCTCTTCTATCCGAAGACGTACGAGGATATCCGCTACAACATGGTCGGGTTCGCCCGCACCTATGAATGTACGGGCACGCTTCCCGGTAACCTCGCCCATATTGCGTTCCCCTTGGGGATTCATCCTGCCGGCCATATGTGGGCGCGTTCGGCGCGTATGATGGGTATCGGCGCCATATGGGGCGGTTCGGGCGCCGCCCTTCCGTCGACCGTTCAGCTGGAACTGATACAGAGCCTGAAACCCACGGTCTTTATGGGAATGTCCAGCTACGGCCTGCATCTTGCTAATCTCGCGGCTTCGCAGGGTATCGATCTACCAGGCGGCACGGTGAACCGCATTTTGTGCACAGCGGAGCCTGTCTCGGCGGCAAAACGCGCACGGCTGGGCCGTGACTGGGGTGCGGAGGTCTATGACTGCTTCGGTATGACAGAGTGCAGCATGATGGGTGCCGAGAGCGAGGCGCGCGACGGCTTTCATATCTGGACCGACCTTGCCTTTATCGAGGTGCTCGATGAGGAAACCATGAAACCAGTGGGCGAGGGCGAGCCGGGCGTTCTGGTAATGACACCGCTGTTCAGCAATAACGGCGCGGCCTTCCTGCGCTGGAATTCGGGCGATATCGTGACCTGGCAGAAACAGGGCGCGACCACCTCGGGTTACAGCGTCTTTCCGGTCCTGCGACACGCGCACCGGACGGCCGGATTCTTCAAAATCCGCGGTGTGAATATCAATCATCAGGAATACGAGGATTTCCTGTTCGATATTCCGGAAGTGAATGACTTCAAGGCGGAGCTGGTCACCCTGCAGGACGGGACGGACGGCTTTGCTTTATCGATTGAGGTTCGGCCCGGCGCCGATGTCGACGCCGTCCGTCAGAAAATCGCGGAAACAACGAAGCATACGTTCGAAGTGACGCCCGACGTATCGGTGCTGACTTTGGGAACGCTCGCAAAAGAGTTCGAGAGCAGTGTAAAGGCGCCCCGGTTCGCCGATAAACGCCAATAGGTAAGCGAAGCCTTTAGGCCGGATGGCCCTGGCGGGCTGCGCCCGCGCCGACAACCATCTTTCTGATGTCCTGGGCGGATTGGGTCTGTAAGGCACCCGGCCGGTCAGCCGCGCGGACAGCCATCGAGAGCTGGGCGAGCAATTCAAGGTCCTTTTTGGCAAACTTGCCGCGTGAATCGATCAATGACTGCACCACGGTTCGCAATGGAACGCACAGCTCTTCCAGGTCCTTCGATCCTGCGGAAAAGGAGCGCATTTTCAGATCGTTGGTCACTCTTTTAAGCTCGGCGAGCTTTTGGCCGGGGTTGCTCAGTTTGCCCGCGCGAAAGCCTTCGAGGATCGTGTCCGCGAGAAAGGCCACCTGAAAGGCCTGCCGGTCGATCTTCTGGTCGTTGATATCCGATCGGGCTGCGGCGATTTCTTCCTTCAGCCGCGCGGCATCGTACTGACCCAGCGCCTTCGCTCTGAGGGAGTTCGGGACCTCCACAAGTTCGACCTCGTTACCGCGGTCGTCCAGAAAGCGCCGGTCCGGCCCGATGTAATCCGATGTGACCACGAAGGGCTTGCGGGCGTGCACAAGGGCCTCGATCCGGTCAAGGATCAGGGATGGCGATATCGGCGCAGCAACGAGGACGTCGGCGCCGGAGCTCATAACCTTGTTGACGAGAGCCTGTTTGGGCGACCAGGCGACTGCGATGATGCAGATAAAGGGATTGGTGCCGAGTTCGTTATGACGGATTGCCGAAAAAATCTGGCAGGCTTCATCCGTATTCTCGGTGACGTCACAGATCACGATATCGGGGCCATTCGGGTCCGAGACTGAATCTGTAATGGTGTCGAGGTCGCCGCCTTCCCAGATATTGCCGTTTCTCATCCCGGCATCATTCAGCGCCATGCGCAGACTGCTGCGCACCTGAACCCGCGGGTCACATAAAAACAGGCGTATATCCTCGAATTTTACTTCTGCCATAGATGATCCAATCGGAACGAAACGGGATGTCGGGCAAATTACGCCGGACCCCCGGAATATCGCGCGAAATGATTTACGAATGGCTAACTGCGGAACCGGAAATAGCTAAAATGCGCCCATTGTCCGCAGTAATGTGATGCTGGTCATCAGCCAGCCGAGGGCAATGAGGCCCCCAAGCACGACATACACCGCGCTGGTCTTCCTGCTATCCATTTGCCTACCTTTTACGCGTCGAGAACTCACTATTAACGGCTGAAACATATCGAAACATAATTGTCCGAATGTCAATGAAGGCCCGCCGGAAATGGGTTGTTCGGACTGGGTAAATCCGGAGTCCCAGGGGTGAACACGTGCTGATCTGAACGAGCGCGACGGATTAGAATGGATGCCGGCGTGCGATACAGGAATATTCGTTCCGGGGATTCCGAAATGCTGCACGGTTCTGGATCAGGGAGCACTGTACATGCAACAGATCAGCCGCCGATATCTTGTTTCGGCTGGGATTATGTCCGGATTGATGATTGCGGGCGCTGCCACGGCGGCAGCGCGGGCATTGACTCCGCCGGGGACCGAAGGCCCGTTTTATCCCGACCGCTTGCCGCTCGATACAGATAACGACCTTGTTAAGGTCGGCGCCAACGGGAAAGCAGCGGCGGGAGAGGTTTTTCATCTGAGCGGACGGATACTGAACAGGGATGGCACGCCCTATACCGGCTTTGTTGTCGAGATATGGCAATGCGATGCAAACGGTATTTACCTTCATAGCGGAGATACCGGCCGGAGGAGATTCGATCCCAATTTTCAGGGGTTCGGGACAGCGGTTACGCGCGCGAACGGGAGTTACCGGTTCCGCACCATCAAACCGGTCTCCTATCCGGGCCGCACACCCCATATCCACTTCAAGGTGAAGGCTCCGAACCGTCGGGAGTTTACCTCCCAGATGTATATCGCCGGTCACCCCGGCAATGACAGCGACTTTCTGTATCGTCGCCTGGGCGGCCCGGCGGCGAAAAATGCCGCGTCTGTCGCTCTGTTTCCGGCGCCCGAACTCGAGCCCGGTGCCGTAAAAGGAACGTTTGATATCGTTCTGAGCTGACAGAATCGATTCGTCAGGGCGCTTTTCTTTTGAACACCGCATCACCGTAATCCCCTGTCAATAAAAGGCTATTCAGAAAGAATCGGTTTCGAATCGGTCTTTATTAGGAAACTGTCAGCATCTAGTAAAAGCTGATAGGTTTACTTCCATGAATACTATAGATCGTATTCAAAAGTTGCTTCGCGGTTCTCTCCCTTGCCGTGAAGTATGTGCGCCTCAAAGGAAGTCGTTTTGGTTGTCCCACCAATGCCTCTTTGTACTCCTTTGTGTTGGGCGGAGCCGTTAAAGCTGGCGTAGGCGTTGGCTCCGTTCTTTTCAGAAGCTTCCATACAGCATCGAACAGATAAACACGGCGGCAGCTATCCCGGCCGCATCCGCGCACAGGGCGGCGACAAGCGCATAGCGGATCCGCTTTATCTGAACAGCGCCAAAGTAAACAGCAAGAACATAGAACGTTGTTTCGGTCGATCCCTGCAGGGTGCTGACCAGGTAACCCGCATAGGAGTCCGGTCCGATTGACGGGTCCTGGATAATGGATGCGAGCACGCCGTAGGCGCCTGACCCTGACAAAGGCCGCAGGAGCGCCATCGGCAGGGCTTCCGCCGGCATCCCAACGAGCGTTGTGAGCGGGGCGATCACCGAAATGAATACTTCGAGCGCGCCCGAAGACCTGAACATTCCAACGGCGACAAGAATGGCGACCAGATAGGGGATTATCCGGATGGCGACATTGAAGCCGTCTTTCGCGCCTTCGACAAAGGCCTCATAGACCCTGATCTTCTTTGCGACCCCGAAACCAAGCAGTGCCACCGTCAGGCCGGGAATGATCCACGGCGAGATCGTCCGACCATACAGGATGGTTACCGGGATAAGGCCCAGGATTGTGAGAAGGGCCGCAGCGGATATCCAGGCCGGATAGGAATCGTCGGCTTCGTCGGGAAGGGCTTCGGCGTCTGTATCTGCTTCGGTATCAAGGGAGACAATCTCCGCTGCGGGCGTCACGTCCTCTGCGGTGGCCCAGCGGCGGCGCAGAACCAGACACATCACGATTGCGACTGTTGTTGAAATGACGGTCGCGAACAGTGTCGTCGGCAGGATACCGGCAGGATCGTTGGACCCCGCCGCGGCGCGAAGGGCGATCACACCCGTCGGCAGAAGGGTAACGCTGGAGGTATTGATCGCGAGAAACAGCGCCATCGCATTCGTCGCGGTGCCCTTGCAGGGATTGAGCCTGTCCAGCTCCTGCATGGCGCGGATCCCGAACGGGGTGGCCGCATTGCCGAGGCCCAGCGCGTTTGCCGACATGTTCATGATCATCGCGCCCATCGCGGGGTGATTTGCCGGCACGTCGGGAAACAGGCGCACCATCAGGGGGCGGATCGTCTTGGCGATAACCCGTAGCATCCCGCCTTCTTCGGCGACCTTCATCAGTCCGAGGAAGAACGCCATCACACCGATCAGGCCGATCGCCAGCGTAACCGAGCTTCCGGCCGTATCCACCATGCCGGTGGCAAGCGCCTGCATCGGCGATACCGCGTCGACCCCGTTTGATACAGAAGTCGGTGACGGTATCCAGGTGATCTGGCGATACCCGGCCACGAGGAAGGCGATCAGGATAATGGCGAAAAATATGCCGTTCATGCGACTGACGTTATCATGAAGCAGCGTATCATTGGGTTTCCGGTCGTGCGGCCGCGCTTTTTCCCGCAAGCGCCATCGAAATACCCGAAAGCATGATAAGCGCACCGGACAGGTAGAAGATTTCGAGGGGCAGTGCTGCGCCGATCATATATCCATAAACCAATGGAACGCTCGCGGCCCCGATATCCAGTCCGGAAAAGACGAACCCGAAGACCTTGCCGCTCGATTCCGGCGGCGCGAGGCTGCTGACGACAAGATCGCGGGAAGAGAAAGCGAACCCGAACAGGAAGCCCGTGATCGCGAACAGGGGATAGATAATAAGAGGGGACGGCGGCACGATGGCCATCAGGACCATGCCGAGACCGGAGAGCAGAAAACTGACGAAGGTGAGGCGTAGATGATCGCGGACCCGGTCCGCAACTACGCCGCCGGCGAGCACCCCGATGATGATGCCCACGACAAAGACGGAAATAAAGCTGTTGCCCAGCACGACCGGGATATCGTGGGCCAGAAAATACGCTTTGTCGGCGAACCACTGAGGTCCCATCTGCCCGCCGGCGAGCAGGGCGAAAAACACCAGACAGAGCAGGGCCGGTGCGCTTGAAAGCAGTTTGATATCGGCCTTCAGGTCGGGGCTCCTGGACGTATCGCGGCGGGTGTGGGAGGAATCCCGAAAATCGGTGCTGAGGGCAATCGCGACCAGAACCGTGATCAGCCCGGCTGCCCCCGCAATCATGACAGATGTTTTCCAGCCCCAGAGAGCGCCCATTCCGGCCATCAGCACCGGGCCCACAGCGTATCCGACGAAACCGCCGAAATTATGGATACTGAACGCCCGGCCGAGCCGAGGCTTGGAAACGGATGCATTCAGGATGGAATAATCCGCAGGATGAAACACGCTGTTCCCGGCGCCCGCCACGATCGAAAAAACGACAAGTGCGGGATAACCGGGCACCAGTCCGTACAGGATCGTCGTGCCCGCCATCAGGGCGACGCCTGCCATCAGGATCGGCCGCGCACCGAACTTGTCGACAAAGAACCCCACCGGCAATTGCAGGGAGAAAGACGTTGTGTAGAAAACGGTGATCAGCAGCGCCAGGCTGCCGTAGCTATAGCCTTCCGTCTGGTGGATCAGCACGAAGAGCGGCGGCAGCGCGAGCTGGTAGAAGTGACTGAAGAAATGACACAGGCCGACAACTCCCATAACCCGGAAATCGCGCCGTCTCTCGCCGAGGGCTGCCGCCTGCATGGCTTATTCCGCCGCGGCCAAGGCCTGTTTTTTCGTGGCGGCGTTTGTCATCTGCATAACGACCACCGACAGAAGCCAGAGGATCGCGACGCACAGGAATGCCGTCCGCGGAATACCCGTATCGACGAACCAGCCAAAGAGAACGGGTATCAGGGCAGCGCCGAAATCCATGCCGGAATAGACGAATCCGAACACGCGTCCGCTTGCGCCCTTGGGCGTTGCGGCGCGGATAAGCAGTTCGCGGGACGGGAAGACCACGCCATAGAGGAAGCCGACAACGGCAAAAATGCCATAGAGCTGCCAGCTCGTCATATCCAGCAGCCAGATAGAGGCGACCAGAAATGCACCGACGGTATATCCACCCGTCACGATAAGGTCGGGCTTGCGGAAGTAATCGCCGATATATCCGCCGCAGAGAACGCCGATCATCACCGCACCGATCATGACGGAGACGAAAGCGCCGGCCGCCTGCAGATCGAAGCTGTATATCTCGTGCATCAATGTCGGAACGAAGGTCATCAGACCCATTTGCCCCATGGCTGTGAAGAAGAAGAACACCCAGCACATGATCACCGGGGCGGTTGTGAGTGTCTTGACGCTTTCCCTGAGGGGTTCCTGGGCGGCGCCGGATTCGGCACGTTCATGGGTACTGTCCCGGAAGTCCCGGCTGCCGCCCCACAGGATTGCAAACAGGACAAGCCCGACTGCGCCCGCCGCTGTGATCGCCAATTGCCAGCCGACCAGATTGCCGAGGAAGATCATGCTGACCGGTGCCAGCACATAGCCCGCATATCCGCCGAACATGTGAAAGCTGAACGCCCGGGCCATCCGGCCTTCGCTGATCGTCGCATTCATGATGCTGTAGTCGCAGGGATGAAAGACGCTGTTCCCGATGCCCGCCAGGATCGACAGGACAAGGAGAACAGGGAGTATGGGAATTATGCCCATCAACGTCGTCGCGCCGGCCAAAAGGCCGAGTCCTGCCAGCAAAACAACCCGCGCCCCGAAACGGTCGACGAGAAATCCCGAGAACGGCTGGCACACGGCCGAGGCGATATAGAACGCCATGGTGAGCGAGGCGAGTTGTACGTAGGAAAAACCCTCCGCGCCGTTGATCAGTAGAAACAGCGGCGGCAGGGCGAGTTGATAGAAATGGCTCGCGCCATGGGACACGCCGATCAGCGAAATAACGCGCCGGTCGCGCCGGAGAACGTCGGTATCGGAGAGGGTTGCTGCCTGGGACATATTTAAAAGATCAGACGACGGCGGTGAGGCCCGCAGCCTCTATACCGGCGATCCCGGCGGTCTCGTCATTATCCGATGAATCGCCGCTGACGCCGACGGCGCCGACAATCTCGTCGCCGTTCTTGATGATGACGCCGCCCGGAACCGGCACCAGCCGGCCCTCCGACGCGGCCGCCAGGGCGACGCCGAAATGCGGGCGGTCGAGCGCGATGTCGCCGATCCTGCGCGATGAGATTCCCATGCCGACCGCACCGAATGCCTTGCCCGTTGCTATCTGCGGCCGCAAGGCAGCGCCGGGGCCGTCTTCACGGGCGAACGCTTTCAAGCTGCCTCCGTCATCGACGACAGCGACCGTCAGGGGATTGAGGCCCATTTCGTGGCCCTTCTCCAGCGTTTTAGCCAGAATGGTCTGTGCCTGTTCGAGCGAAAGCTTCGCCATTTCGATCCCCTGGAATGGTCATTTGGGTAAAAGTTGTTGTTGTTGGCAAAACTACGCGTTTCCCTCCACCTAAGAAAGCGGCAAATTGATGTCCTGCCAGACAAAATACGGGAAGCAGCCATGACGGATTTGAGGGTCGGCTTTATCGGGCTCGGGACGATGGGAAGCGCGATGTGCGGGCATCTGATCGCAGGCGGCGTCCCGACCGCGGTCTGGGCGCGCGAACAGTCAAAGGCTGAAGCGCTCATCCGGTCCGGGGCGGACTGGGCGGACTCCCCGTGCGCGCTCGCCGAATCGTGCGATGTCGTAATGCTATGCGTATCGAACGACGATGCGGTGGGAGAGGTCGTCTTTGGCGCGGATGGCATAGCATCGGCTGTGTCCGGCGCGCGCATTCTGGTGGATCATTCTTCCATTCACCCGATGACCACGCGGGAATGGGCGCGCGAGCTTCACGCCAAAAGCGGAACAGGCTGGATAGATGCACCGGTTTCGGGCGGCCCGGGAGGCGCCGAACGGGGAGAACTGATTGTGATGGCGGGCGGCGACATCGGGGATTTTGAAGCCGTGAAACCGCTCCTGTCGCGCTATGCCAAGCAGATCACTTTGATGGGGCCGGCCGGCGCCGGGCAGGCCACCAAGGCCTGCAACCAGTTGATCATCGGCGCGGAAATCTGTGCCATTGCCGAGGCGCTGAACTTCGCAAAAAACTTCGGCATGGATGCGCACACCCTCGCCGACGCATTGAAAGGCGGCTGGGCCGATTCCCCGGTATTGCAGGATCACGGAAGACGTATGGCAAACGCTGACTACTCCGACCTGGCGGATGCCTCGATGATGATGAAGGACATGACCATTGCGCAGGATATGGGCAACCGCACGAACAGCCCTATGCCGGTGACCGATCTCGTAACATCGCTTTTTCAGAAGGCGATCGACGAGGGCCATTTGGATGGCGGCCAGATCGCCCCGATGCGCCTGTATTCATCCGATCCGCTTTAGTCGGGATCATCCGTTATCGGCAGGGCGTCCATCATGGCAGACAGTGAGATCATCCTGTCCCGGAGCCAGCCATGCGCGGGGGAGCGCGCCGAGAGTTCGTGCCATGCGGCGATGACTTTGAAAGCGGGCAGGGGCAGGGGCGCCGGAAATATCTTCAGCGAGTCTTCGAAAGGCCGGAGGATACGTTCGGGCGCAACCGTAATGAATTCGCTATCGGCCAGTATTCCCGGCAGGCTGAGAAAGTTCGGCACCGAGACGCTGACGCGCCGTTGGCGGCCTAGTTTTGCAAGCGCATCGTCGGTGGGGCCGTAGAATCCACCGCTCGAAGGCGTGACAAGGACATGGTCGAGGGCGCAAAAGGCGTCGAGCGACATTCCTGGCGTCGCGCCCGGGTGACCCGCGCTGGCGGCACAGACATAGCGATCCTCGAAAAGGTCGATCGTGTGGACGTTTGGCGGCGCCATTTCCGGTACGGTGATCGCGAAGTCTATTTCCTGGCGTTCGAATTGGCCCGGCATCCGCGGAATATCTGTGGTGACAACCGAGAAGCGGATATTCGGTGCAGTCCGATGTACCTCGCGCATCAACGGCGCAAGAAAGGTCATCTGGGCATAATCGGTCGCGGCGACGGTGAAGACGGTTTCGGCATCGTCCGGATCGAACCCGGCAACGGAAAGAATGGCATCGATGTCCCGAAGAACCGTTTTGACCGGTGCGATCAGGTCAAGGGCCTGGGGCGTTGGCCGGATTCCCTGGCGGGTCCGCACGAAGAGCGGATCCTCAAAGGTTTCCCGGAGCCTCTTCAACCCGCCGCTCACGGCGGGTTGGGAAAGGTTCAGTCTTTCGGCGGCGCGGCTGACGCTGCGCTCATCGAGCAACACATCCAGCACGACGAGAAGGTTCAGGTCGACATTTCGAATATTGGTCAAACCGATAACTTATATAATTATTGGCGATTTGATTTATATCTAAAGCTTTGCGAAATTTCTGGCAACAAAAAGGCTGATACTGCTATTTGAGCGCCGATTAACGGTGCCGTTGCTTTGGCCACTCAGGAGAGAAACGTGGAAACGTGCAGGAACCCGTCGGAAGCCACCGGCGAATATAAGGAAATGCTTGTCCGCCTGATGACGCGTCAGATTTATGCGGAAACGGCAACTGCGGAAGTATTCGGCCGGGCGATCAGCGCCGCTCCGAACTGGCAGGAAAAGGAACTTGCCGCCGAATTTGCCGCCGAGGAAGCGCGTCACAGCCGGGGGCTGTACGACCTGCTGGCCGACCTGGGCGAAGACCCGGAAGCGATAATTGCAGGCCGCCCCGACGCGGGGGAATTCTGGGGCCTGGATCTCGACAATTGGCTCGATATTGCCGTGTTCAACTTCACGGTCGACCGCGCCGGCAGCCATCAGATCATGGAATACCGCGAATCGAGCTATCTGCCCTGGGGCGCCAGCCAGGAAGAGGTACTCGAGGATGAGGAAGACCATTACGACAACGGTGTTGAGAACCTGAAGCAGTTCGCCAAGGACCCGGCCAAACTGGCCGCATTCCAGGAAGTGTACGATCGTGTCATGCCGAATGCGTTGAAGCGCGCCTTCGGACGGCTGGAAGGCGCCGATAATGATTTCTGCCTCGAGCACGGCCTGAAGCGGAACACGACGGAAGAAATCGTCAATCGCTACCTCAGGGAAATGCACAGCCACATGGATGGGACAGGGCTTGTTTTCCCGCCGATGTCGGCATTTGAAGCCATCAACTGCGAACTTGCGGACAGCACCCGTGAAATTCTGATGTCGCTTCAGCGTTGATACAACCGACCGGAGTGTCGGGCATTACGCCGGTCGCATCATTGTGGCCGGCGTTTTTTTTGGGTATTTCCCGCGAGACTGCGAAACAGTTGGATATCCAGCCGTATCTCCTCTAAACCTGACCCCGAATTCCGGAGCACAGGGATGACAAATTCCTGACGTGCAGAGGCTTGACCGGATTCCCGCGCAAAATGCGCCGGCGATGACCGGTCCCGGTTATCACCCTTCAGGCACACGAGCAGTCCACGGGCAGCACTCCCGCCGGGCTTAACTTCGCCGCTGACGAACGCGGCAACAACACCGCTTCCCCTGCCGACAAACGCAGGACCGGAAGCCGGGAAAAGGAGAAGACTATGTGCGCAGCTGAAATGAACATGCCAGGAATGGCATCAGAACTGATTATGGACCTTCGGGGCACGCTCGAATGGCTAAAATCGGAAGGCGATCTGATCGAGACCGATGTTGAAGTCGATCCCGATATCGAAATCGCCGCGATCCAGAAGAATTTCGATGGCGGTTGCCCGATCCTCTTCAATAACGTGAAGGGCAAACCCAATCATCGTTGCGTGACGAACCTGTTCGGTGACATGAATGTCATTAACAAGATGTTCGGCTGGGAAAACGACACCGACCGCACGGTGAAACTCGCCTACGCGCTCCAGCATCCGCTGCCGCCGGTGGAAATCGGCCAGGACGAGGCACCCTGCCAGGAGCACGTGGTTCTCGATCCGGTCAATGTGAACGATTACATCGTTCCGATCCGGCATACCGAATTCGAACCGGAACTCACCGTCGGGTCGGGCAACCGCGTCGTTGCCGGCAAGTATTTCGACGGCGGAACCGACCTTGGCTACAACCGGATGAATTTCCGCTGGGGCAATGTCGGGACGTTCCAGATTTCGCCCGGTTCGCATATGTGGCAGGTCGTGTCCAAGCACTACAAGGACGACGAGCCGGTGCCGATCACGATGTGCTTCGGTCTGCCGCCATCATGCACGCTGCTCGCAGGTGCCGGTTTCGATTACGTCATCCTGCCGCAGGGCTGCGATGAAATCGGGATCGCCGGCGCAGTGCAGGGCTCGCCCGTGCGTATCGTCAAGGCGCGCACCGTCGATGCCTATGCAGTTGCCGATTGCGAAGTTGTGCTTGAAGGCTACGTGAACCCGCGCGACCGTCGTTACGAGACCGCGGAAGCCGAAGAAGCCGGCATCCAGGGCCGCTTCCATTTCCACCCGGAATGGGCGGGCTACATGGGCAAGGCATACAAAGCCCCGACGTTCCATTGCACGGCCGTCACCATGCGGAAGCCGGAATCGAAGCCGATCATCTTCCCGCTCGCCGTTCACACCCTGGATGAGCACAACATCGACACCACGGTTCGTGAAGCCGCCCTGTTCGCCCTGTGCGAGCGGATGCAGCCCGGTATCGTGACCGACGTTGTGATGCCGTACTGCATGACCGACTGGGGCGGTGCGATCATCCAGGTGAAGAAGCGCAACCAGATCGACGAAGGCTGGCAGCGCAACTTCATGGGAGCATTTATTGCCACCTCCCAGGGCGCGCGAATCTGTATCGCGGTATCCGAAGACGCCGATCCCTACGATATGGATGACATCATGTGGAACATCACGACCCGTGTGAATCCGCATACGGATATTCTGAACCCGATCCCGGGCGGCCGTGGACAGACCTTTATGCCGGCGGAACGCATGACGGCGGGCGACAAGGAATGGACGGCGTCCAACACCCGCTTCGAAGGCGGCATGGGCATCGACTGCACGGTCCCGTACGGGTATGAGAGCGACTTCCTGCGTCCGGTCTATGCGGTCGAGAAGGTCGATCTCGAAAAGTGGTTCAGCGATGACCAGATCGCGAATGCCAAGGGCCGCATGAAGGGCTGGGTGAACAGCCTGGCGCGCACCGGCAGGTAAGTCCGCGCGGTTTCACAACCGCGTGGCCAAAAGTCACAGGCGGGCCGTCCCTTGGGACGGCCCGTTTCTTTTAGTATCCGCGGCGTAAGTTTATCAGGCCGGAAAGCGCCGTCCCGTCATGGGCACGCCGGATGTTGTCGGCAATCACCGGCGCCGCCGATTCCGGCAATGTCCACGCCGCCGCATGCGGATAGAGAATGATTTTCGGATGAGTCCAGAACGGATGGTCGCCGGGCAGGGGTTCTTCGCGAAATACATCCAAAGTCGCGCCCGATAACTGTCCGCTGTCGAGCGCTTCGATCAAATCGTCATCGACGACATGTTTGCCGCGCGCCGCGTTGATCAGGGCGGCGCCGCGCGGCAGCGCGCCAAGCGTTGTCGCATCGAGGATGTCTTCGGTATCGGGTGTCAGCGGCAACAGGCAGATCAGGATATCCGTCTGTTCCAGCAGGGAGAACAGACCCTCCTCGCCGGTATAGCTCGTGATGCCCGGAAGTTCTTTCCCGGACCGCGCCCAGCCGGAAACCGGGAAGCCGAACCGGGCCAGCATCTCGCCGCAGGCGGCGCCCAGATGGCCAAGCCCCAGAATGCCAATCCGCCTGTCGCGGGAGAGTTTCTGCCGCAGCAATTTCCACTCGCCGGCCCGTTGCAGTGTCCGGTATTCGGGTTCGCGCCGGTGATGCCGCAGCACCTCCATGGTGACGAATTCGAGCATGCCGGTCTGAAGGCCGGGATCGATCAGGCGGGCGATCGGGACACCCGGCGGCAGTTCAGGATCGCGAAGTATATGTTCGACCCCTGCGCCCAGTGACAGGATGGCCTTCAGGTTCGGGAAGCTCGCCAGCAGGGCGCGGGGCGGCTGCCAGGTCAGCGCGATGTCGATGTCATCCGGATTACCGACCTTGTCGGGCCAGACGCGGAAGTCGAGATCGGGTATTTCGGCGCGCAGCGCGGCTTCCCAGTCGGTGGAATCCTCGCCTTCGCAAATGAACAGGAGGGCCATGCAATTCTGCTGTCGTGAATGATTTGATGCGCGTGCACTTTGGCGCTAAGCCTTAAACGAGTCACGCAGGAAACAGGGAGAAAGATGTGAAAGTCGGAATCGCCGGCTTCGGCACCATTGGCAAGCCGGTCGCAGCCGCCTTGCAAGAAGGCATCGAGGGCCTGGAACTCGCCGCAATCTGTTCGCGGGATCAGGACAAGGCGCGCCGGAACATGGAAGGACTTTGCGATCCGGTTCCTGTGGTCGGCCCGCAGGAACTCGCGGAAATGTGCGATGTGATCGTTGAATGCGTGCCCAAGGCCGCGTTCCGGGATATTGCCGAACCGGCACTCAAAGCCGGCCGGATATTCATCACCGTCAGCGGTGCGGGATTGCTGATCCACCCGGATGTGGTGGATATCGCGCGGCAACATAACGCGCAGATTATCCTCGCCACAGGCGCATTGCTGGGCCTGGACGCCGTCCGTGCTGCGGCGGAAGGGCAGATCGAGCAAGTCCGTATGATTACGCGCAAGCCGCCGCGCTCCTTGAAGGGAGCGCCCTATCTTGTCGAGAACAATATCTCCATTGAAAATCTCTCCGAACCGTTGAAGGTTTTTGAAGGGACGGCCCGCGAGGGCGCGGCCGGGTTTCCGGCTAACGTGAACGTGGCGGCAGCCCTTGGGCTTGCCGGGATAGGCGCCGACCGCACAACGCTGGAGATATGGGCCGATCCTGCACTGGATCGCAATACACACCGGATCGAGGTCGAAGCAGACAGCGCCCGCTTCAGCCTCAGCATCGAAAATGTGCCGTCCGAGGAAAACCCGGGGACCGGCAGGATCACCCCGTTGAGCGTTATCGCGGCGCTCCGCGCCCTCACTGCACCGCTCAAAGTCGGTAGCTGACAGAATTCAAAGGAGAAAACGCATGGAATATCAGGCCCTCAAATGGGAAATCCTCGAGAATCCCAATAATCCCGGGGAGCGCTCCATCGGATTGCTCACGCTCAACCGCCCGGATTTTCTGAATGCGGTCGACGTGCGCATGCGCGTCGAACTCGACATCCTGTGCGACGAGATTGCCCATAACAGCAATATCAAGGTGATGATCATCACCGGCGAGGGCAGGGGTTTTTCCGCGGGCGGCGATCTGAAAAGCGAAGCCGGTCCGCTTGGTGCAGGCGAGGAGGATTTCGATTTCGGCAATTTCGGCGCCTACAAGGAAATCGCCAGCTACTTCTTCAACGACCTGCGCCACCAGGTGCTGCAGCGCGCGTTCAAGAAGTTCGAAGACCTGCCCTGTATCGTGATTGCGGCGATCAACGGGCCGGCAGTCGGTATCGGCCTCGAAATCTGCACGTTGTGCGACCTGCGCTTTGCATCCGACAAGGCGAAACTGGGCGAAGTCGCCGTGCCGGCAGGGTTCCTGCCGGAATCGGGCGGTGCACGGAACCTGCCCAAGCTGGTGGGCGTGGGCAAGGCGCTGGACATGATCCTGACCGGTAAAATCATCATGGCCGATGAAGCGCTGGAAATCGGTCTGGTCGAAAAGGTCTTCCCGCATGATGACCTGCTGCCGGAAACGCTCGCCTATGCCGCCCAGATCGCCTCGAACCCGTATCTCTCGGTGCGCTACGCGAAGGACCTCGTCAAGATGTACTGGAACCACAATCGCTCGGACGAAGGCTGGGCGAGGGAGTTTGCCGCCATCCAGGAAATCACCCGGACCGGCGATTGCCGCGAGGGCATCCGCGCATTTATTGAGAAACGTCCGTCCGAATACCGCGGCCCCTATTATGACAACCCGCCATACGGCGACCCCAAACGCAAGTGATGACGATGTCGGAGACGCTGCCGGATGGGTATCGACAGATACCCGAACGCTTGAATATCGCCGCTGAACTCATTGATCGAATTGAAGAAAGGGGATTCAGCGACCGGCCCGCATTCGTGTGGGATGACGGTGAGCTGAGCTTTGCCGAATTTGCGGCGCGGGTGAACAAACTCGCCCACGGATTTGCGGCGAACGGTATCGAAAAGGGAATGCCGGTCCTCGTGCGGATGAATAACTGCCACGAGTTTGCCGAGGCGGTGCTCGCGCTTATGAAGGTGGGCGCGTTGCCGGTGCTTCAGAATTCCCTGCTGGGCGAGGAAGAGGTCGCCTATGTGCTCGAGCATTCGGATGCCCGCGCTGCGGTGACCCTCGGCAGCCTTGCCGAACCGCTTGTTAATCTTTCGGACAAGCTTCCGGCAGGGATATTTGCCGCCCGCGGCGCGCCGGACGGTACGACGGCCTTCGAAAGCCTGATTGACGGCGCGCCAGATACACCTTTTCTGACGGCGGATACCGGGGCCAATGAACCGGCATTCTTCGTCTATACCTCCGGTACGACCGGACGGCCGAAGGGCATCGTTCACGCCCATCGGTGGGTTATCGCGCTCGGCGATTCGAACCGTTACCGCCTGCCGCCGCAGGAAGGCGATCGCGCCTACGCCACGGGCGAGTGGAGCTTTATCAGCGCGCTTGGCCACAATGTCATGTTTCCCCTGCGCAACGGCGTCACCGGGGTGATCCTCGAAGACCGGCCGAGCCCCGAGAACGTTCTGAAAGCCGTCGATCGTCACAAGGTGACGCTGATCTACTCCGTCGCCACGGTGTATCGCCGCATTCTCGCCATGGAGAATATCGAAAAGACCTACGATTTCTCGTCCGTGCGGGGGTGCAATGCGACAGGCGAGGCGCTTGAAGCTGCCACCTGGCAGGAATTCAAGGATCGCTTCGGCTGCGATATCTGGGAACATTACGGTGTGTCCGAGATGCAGATGGTCCTCGGCCAGGGGCCGCGCCAGGCCGTCGTGCCGGGATCCATCGGCGTACCGATCCCGGGAACCCACGTTGCCGTGCTGGATGACGACTACAACGAGGTCGCACCGGGCGAGATCGGCCATTTCCTGATCGCGTCGGACAATCCGGGTTTCTTCCTCGGCTACCACAAGGATCCGGACAAAACGGCGGCAGTCGTCCATGACGGGTGGTATCACACGGGCGACCTCGCCTCGCGCGACGAGAACGGCTACTTCCGGATCGCGGGCCGCAATGACGATTGTTTCAAGAGCCGGGGTATCTTCATTTCGCCCTACGAAATCGAGAACCTGCTGCGTCAGCACCCGGCCATCGTGGAGGCCTGTATCGTGCCGCTCGCGGACAAGGAGATCGGCAATCGTATCCGGGCGGTCTGCGTGCTGCGCGACGGGGTCGAAGCCTCGCCGGAGACTGCGGAAGATATCCGCCTCAGCGTCCGCGCCCGGATCGCGCCCTACAAGGCGCCTCACGTGGTCGAATTCATTGACGCATTGCCGAAGAGCCCTGTGGGCAAGGTGCTGCGGCGGGAACTCGTGTCCTGACCTCGACAGACCTCACGAACGCGCCCGTGGCCCGGGCCGGACCCGGCTGGCTGTTTCTGGTCGCGCTGGTGACGATCACCCTGATCGGGCCGCTCGCCGTGCACATGTACATCCCGATCATGCCGACAATCCAGCTGGCGTTCGGGGTATCGACCGTCCTGACGACACTCACGTTCAGCATGGTGCTGTTTGTGATGGCCTTCGGCACCCTCGTATACGGCAGTGCCTCCGACCGCTACGGACGCAAGCCGGTGCTGATGGTAGGGTTGATCCTGTTTGTCGCCGGATCCGCCATATGTGCGGTCGCCTGGAATTTCGAAGTGTTGATCGCAGGGCGGTTGCTTCAGGCCCTTGCCGCGGGCTGCGGCGTGGTGCTCGCACGGGCCATCGCGCGTGACGTTTATGGACCCGACAAGCTCGCACAGGTAATCGCCTACATTACCACCGCCTATGTTCTGGGGCCGACGCTTGCGCCACCCATCGGGGGCGCCATTTCGGATATTCTGGGATGGAATGCCGTTTTTATTTTCGCCACCGTGATTGCCGTATTTGTGGCGTTGCTTGGCGGGACCGTGATCCGCGAGACCCATCACAAGCTGGTCAGGGGGCGAGAGAAAGGCGCGTTGCTGAGGGATTATATTAGGCTTTTCAAGAACCCGGTCTTTGTCGGCTATGCCTTTGTGCCGGCGCTGACATCGGGGGCGTTTTTCGCGCTCGCGACCTACGCATCGTTCCTGATGCGGGATCATTACAAGGCGTCATCGGGAGAATACGGCCTTTATTTCATGCTCCTGACCGTCGGGTTCATGGGCGGAAATTTTATTTCCGGGCGTCTTGGAAGCCGCGTTTCGTCAGAATACATGGTCACGATCGGGTGTCTGATCGGCGTGATAACCGTGGAACTGATGGCGGGGTCGCTGTTCATCTGGCCTGACCATCCCATCGCACTCTTCCTGCCGGGGGCGATGATCGGTATCGCGCAGGGGCTCGCGATGCCGCATGCACAGGCGGCGGCAATCAATGCGGAGCCCGACCTGACAGGGACGGCGTCGGGCATTGTCATGTTTTTGCACTTTTTCGCTGCGGCTGCGGCGTCGCTCTTTCTGTCGACCCTTTACGACGGCACGTTTTTCCCGTTGATCGAAATCGTCTTCGTGCTGAGCATCCTTGCGCTAAGCTTCGGCCTGTTCGCGAATGCCATGAAGCGCCGCCAGACCGCACGCAAGGCAGCCTAGGCGGCGCATCCACGTCAGGTCTTGTCGAAGCCGTCCTCGTTGCGGCCGAGCGCCGTCAGGGCGTCCGCCACGAATGTGCGCGGCAGGATATCGTCGAGGGTTACATGAGGAAGCTCGGGGTAGAGTTCCCGGTACAGTTCCATCTGCCGCGTCCAGTGGGCATCGGACATCTCGCCGTTGACCGCGAACCCGCCGGAATCGTGTTCCTGCTGCCAGATCTGCCTGATCCGGTCGTCCGGCACGGGCACGGTGACATTCGCATCGTAAACCTCGCGGAAAGTCTCGTAGCTGTCGTGGAGCGCGCGGGATGCCCGGATCATGCCGCGGGTGAGACGCGCGAGTTCTTCCGGATGGGCGGCTTCATATGCTTCCGTTGTGCCGAGGACGCCATGCGGTTGCGTTGGGACCAGTTCCTTGAGTTGGGCAAAACCGAGCAGGTTGTGAACCTTGTCCGCCTCTTCGATGCTGAGCGAGATCGCTTCCTCGACACGGATCAGCGATACGTCGATTGAGCCGTTCAGGAGCCGTTCGATCCGCTGCGGCGGCGGTCCGACCACCTGCCAGTCGATATCTGCCTCGTCGATGCCGAGCGCCCGGACCGTGAGACGCGCCATGTGATGGCTGAGGGCGTTCGTGCCGTCCAGCGCCCAGGAAACCCCTTTAAGGTGGTCCGTGGATTTGATCGATTTCTGGACGATCAGGTTCTGGGCGAGCCCTCGGGCCATAGATACGATGGCGCGAACGGGATTTCCCTCGGCACGGGCCTTGATGACGGGGCCAAGCCCGCCATAGGAAACATCCACGGTGCCATCGAGGACAGCATTGATCGCGGCGACGCCGCCATGAACCGGTGTCCAGGTGACATCGAGGCCTTCATCCGCCCAGAGACCGAGCGTGGTTGCGGCGGCGCAGGACAGATCGTCAACGCCGAAGGTGGGGCCGGAACCGGCGGCAAGACGGATGGAAAGGCGATCGGACATCATATTTCCTCGTTTTCGTATTCAGTGGCATGGGCGCATGATCTGCGCTCAGTCAGGGCGTCTCCGGACAAAATGGAGACTGGTCAAGGTCATAACAATTTCATCGTTCTGATTGAACGTATCATAGCGGATACGCACCGCGTCGCGACCGCCTTCTTTCGCGGCGGGTGATACCTCGACGATATGCGCTTCGACATGCAGTGTATCCCCGACCTTGACCGGCCGTTTCCAGCGAAGGCTGTCCACGCCCGGCGATCCCATCCCGCACAGGCTGAGCGCGCCCGTCCTGGTGAAAAGCCCGAATGTGATCGCTGCCGTCTGGTACCCCGCGGCGACGAGTGTGCCGAAACTGCTGTCTTTCGCGGCTTCGGGGTCGGTGTGATAGGGCAGCGGGGCGTATTTCTGCCCGAATTCGATAATTTCCTGCTCGTCGATGGTCTGCGAGCCGGTTTCGTATACCTGACCTTCTTCGAAATCTTCAAAGAACAGGGGTTTTTCGACCTTCATCGGCGTTAATTCCTTCTGTAGTTGTCAGGCATTCGCGATTGACGAGAGCTTCTCCGCTAGTTGCCTTACCCCGCGCAGACGGTCCACGGCCCGCGTCCAGTCCCTGCGGACAACAATCGTATGATCGGGCCGCAGCTTGGTCCGGCCGAGATCGGCGCTGACAAATTCGATCAGGCCGCCCGGGTTTGCGAAACTGTTATTGCGGAAAGACAGCGTAGCACCTTTGGGGCCGGCATCGATTTTCTCGACGCTGGCGGCGCGGCAATGGCGTTTTATGGTCACGATCTGGAGCAGGTTTTCGACTTCATCGGGCAGGCTGCCGAAACGATCGATCAGCTCCGCGGCGAAGCCTTCCGAGTCTTCGGCGCTTTTGAGCTCCGCAATGCGTCGGTAAAGCCCAAGCCGGACATCGAGATCAGAGACATATTTTTCCGGAATGAGGACCGGAATGCCGACATTGATCTGCGGGCTCCATTCGCGATCGTCCTCGTCTTCAACGCCTTTTGCGACCGCCACGGCTTCTTCCAGCATGTGCTGGTAAAGCTCGACGCCGACTTCGCGGATATGCCCGGATTGTTCGGAGCCGAGCAGGTTGCCGGCGCCGCGAATATCGAGATCGTGGCTTGCGAGTGTAAACCCGGCACCCAGAGTGTCGAGCGATTGCATGACCTCGAGCCGCTTGTTGGCCCCATCGGTCAGCTTCCGGTTGTTGGGCAGCGTCAAATAGCAATAGGCGCGAAGCTTGGAGCGCCCGATACGGCCGCGAAGCTGGTACAGCTGGGCGAGGCCGAACATATCGGCGCGGTGAATGATCATGGTATTCGCGGTCGGGATATCGAGACCGGATTCAACGATCTGCGTCGACAGGAGCAGGTTGACCGAGCCGTCGTAGAAATCGGTCATGACGTCTTCGAGTGCCTTGGTCCCCATCTGGCCGTGCGCCATGGCAATCTTGATCTCCGGCACCAGCGTGCGCAGTTGGGCCGCGACCTCGTCGAGATCGGCGACCCTCGGGCATACATAGAACGTCTGGCCGCCCCGGAAATGCTCCCGCATGATGGCTTCGCGGATCATCACATCGTCGAAGGGCGTGACAAACGTGCGGACTGCGAGCCGATCGACCGGCGGCGTGCCGATCAGGCTCATCTCCTTCACGCCGCTCAGGGCCATCTGGAGGGTACGGGGGATGGGCGTCGCGGTCAGGGTAAGCACGTGGACGTCGGTCTTCAGGTTCTTCAGGCGTTCCTTGTGGGTCACCCCGAAATGCTGTTCCTCGTCGACGATCAGCAATTCAAGCTTTTTGAACGCGATCGATTTGCCGAGCAGGGCATGGGTGCCGATGACGATATCGACTTCGCCATTGGCGAGGCCTTCGCGGACCTTGTCGGCATCCTTGCCGGTTACAAGGCGGGACAGCTGCTCGATACGCACCGGAACGCCGGCAAAACGCTCCACGAAGGTTTTGAAATGCTGGCGGCAGAGCAGGGTGGTCGGCACGACAACCGCGACCTGGCTGCCGGACATGACGGCGGCGAAGGCCGCCCGAAGCGCAACCTCTGTCTTGCCGAACCCGACATCGCCGCAGACCAGGCGGTCCATCGCGGTGCCGGATTTGAGATCTCGGAGTGTGTCGGCAATCGCATAGGTCTGGTCGTCGGTTTCCGTATAGGGGAAGCGGGAGGCGAATTCCTGATAGAGGCTGTCAGGGATATCTATCTTCGCCGCGGGGCGCAGGGTGCGCTGGGCTGCAATTTTTATCAATTCATTGGCAATGTCGCGGAGCCGCGATTTCATCTTGGATTTACGGGCCTGCCAGGCCGCGCCGCCCAGCCTGTCCAGGCTTGCCGGCATATCGCCGGACCCGTAGCGCGACAGGACCTCGACGTTCTCGACCGGGACATAGAGCTTGGTGTCGCCGGCATAGATCAGGCGCAGGCAGTCATGCGGGGCATTGGCGACGCTGAGGGTTTCAAGTCCGTCATACCGGCCTATGCCGTGTTCGATATGAACCACCAGGTCGCCAAGGGCGATTTCTGAAACATCCGCGATGAAATCCTCGGCCCGGCGGCGCTTGCGGTCCGGACGGACGATGCGCTCGCCAAGGATGTCCTGTTCGGTAATCAGCGTCAGCGTGTCGGACGTGAAACCGTGCTCGATCGGCAGTACCACAAGGCCCGTCGTGCCGGGTGGGAGCGCGCTTGCAGCCTGCCAGTCCTCCACAGCGGCGATTTTCGTTATGCCGTGATCGTTGAGCAACTGTCCCAGTCGTTCGCGGGAACCCAGCGTGAAAGCGGAAATCAAGACGCGCTTGCCGGCATCGGCGTCATTTCGAAGCCGCGTTGCCAGGCTGTCGAAAACCGTGACCTGTGGTCCGTCATCCTGACCGGCTGCGGCAGAAGCCTTGGCGCGCGCCGCTGCGAAATCGGGCACACGCTTTGCGCCAACCGCCAATACTTCCTTAAATGCCGAGGAGCCAATGCCGTCGGGAGCGGCAAAGGGTGACAGCTGGCCGACCAGGCGGCCGTCGAGCGCCTTTTCGAACTCCCGGACATCGAGGTACAGGCTGTTCGTCGGCAAGGGATTATAGGGCGGTTGGCCGCTGACATCGTTTGTCTTGCGGTTTTTCAGGTATGTGATGCGGGCGTCGTAATAGGCCGAGATGGTTTCCAGTCGGCCGTCCCGCACCTGATCGGCATCGTTGTCCAGCGTGACGGACGCGCCCGGCAGGTAATCGAACAGGGTATCCAGCGCTTCGTGAAACAGCGGCAACCAGTGTTCCATGCCGATCTGTTTGCGGCCCTCGCTGACGGCGTTGTAGAGCGGATCGTCGGTGATATTGCCGAAAGCTTCCCGGTATCCCGAGCGGAAACGCGCGATGGAGGCTTCATCCAGGAAGACCTCGCTCGCGGGTTTGAGCGAAAATTCCGTGATTGTCTCCGAGGAGCGTTGGGTTGCGACATCGAAAACCCGCAATGCTTCAATCTCGTCGCCGAACAGATCGATTCGTATCGGCATTTCGTTGCCGGGTGGAAATATGTCCAGAATACCGCCGCGGACGGCGTATTCGCCTGCCTCGCGCACGGTTCCGACCCGTTCGAAGCCGTTTCGATTGAAGAATCCGGCGAGTTCGTCGACATCGATACGGTCCCCGATGGCGAAGCGGCGGGCGGCATCGGCGATTACCGTTCTGGCAGGTACCCGCTGCAAAACGGCGTTGACCGATGTCAGGACGACCAGTTGTCCGGGGGCACCTGATTCCGGGCGATGTGCGAGATAGGTGAGGGCATCGATGCGGCGGGAGACGACCTCGCGGTTCGGCGAAACACGGTCATAGGGCAGGCAGTCCCATGCGGGAACCGAAACGACGCGGATCGCCGGTGCAAAAAACGACAATGCTTCCGTCATTTCGGCGATGCGTTTGGCATCCCGCGCGATGTGCAGATGAACGGCATCGTCCGGCCGGGCGGCGAGGGCTTCAGCGACAAGGAGAGCGTCGCATCCTTCGGGGACGCCGGACAGCAGGAATCTTCCCACACCCGAGAATGATTTATCGATGAAAGTCAAATGTTTATAGTTTCTTCTTGAAGTTCTGAAGCATTTTCAGGACGGGGGTGTCGAATGCTGCCGGCGGCGGTTTCATGTCGATCACCCAACTCAGAACGTCCTGATCGTTTTGGTCGAGCAATGCCTCGAAGTCGGCCAGTTGGGCCTCGTCCAGGTCGCGAAGATGGGCTTCGGCAAACCCGCCTATCACAAGATCGCTTTCCTTCGTGCCGCGGCGGAGGCTGCGAAACCGTAATTTACGGCGGATATTGTCTAGCTTATCTGGCATTACTGCTCCTCGTGGAACGCTGGTATAAGTGTCCGCCTCAACGATGTCAGCCCGATTCCGACGGAAAACATGCGCCCAGACATACTTTTTTCGATATTTGCGCCAGTCACCGGTCTCCCGGGCGTGGGACCGAAGATAGGAAAGCTGATCGAAAAGCTTGCCGGACCTAGTATCGTGGACCTTTTATGGCACCTGCCAAGCGGGCTGATAGACAGAAGATATGCGCCGAAAATCCTGGAGGCGACCGACGGCGCGATCGCGACACTGACGGTTACCGTCGACAAACATTCTCCGTCCGCCCGGCGCGGCCTTCCGTACCGGGTACGCTGCCGGGACGAATCGGGTTTTCTCACGCTCGTCTTTTTCAACGGCCGCGAGGATTACCTTCGCAAGATACTCCCGGAAGGCGAGACCCGGGTGGTGAGCGGCAGGCTGGAGCGCTACCGGGAAGAGTTCCAGATGATCCATCCGGACCATATCGGCACCCTCGCAGAGCTTGAGGCGATAAAGACGGTCGAACCGGTCTATCCGATGACTGCCGGACTGACACCGAAACCCCTGAACCGTGCCATCCGTGCGGCTGTCCGCATGGCGCCGGAACTGCCGGAATGGAATGACGGCCCCTGGATGTCGAAGAAGAACTGGCCGAACTGGCATGCCGCACTTGAAACCGCCCATGCGCCCAAATCCGAGGCTGACCTGCTGGCCGACGCGCCGGCGCGCGAACGGCTTGGCTATGACGAACTGCTGGCCAATCAGCTTGCCCTGCTGATCGTGCGCGGCCGCCAGCGGAAAAGAACGGGCAGGGCGATTGTCGGCAACGGCGATCTGCGGCGGCGGCTGGAGGAAAACCTGCCATTCAAACTGACCGGGTCCCAGCAGATGGCCCTGGCGGAGATCTCGGCCGACATGAAGGGCGATACGCGGATGCTCCGGCTGCTCCAGGGCGATGTCGGCAGCGGCAAGACCGTCGTCGCGCTGATGTCGATGCTCGCGGCCGTAGAGGATGGCGCGCAGGCTGCACTCATGGCGCCAACCGAGATCCTCGCGCGCCAGCATTTCGCGACGATTGCGCCGCTGGCGGAAGCGATCGGCGTGCCGGTCGTCCTGATCACCGGTCGCGACAAGGGCAAGAAACGCGAAGCCCTCGTGGAAGGCCTTGTCAGTGGGGAGACGGCAATCGCCATAGGCACCCACGCGCTGTTTCAGGATGATATTCAGTTCAGGGATCTCGCCTTTGTAGTGGTCGATGAGCAGCATCGTTTTGGCGTGCATCAGCGACTGGCGCTCGCCGGGAAAGGTGCTGCAGCCGATATTCTGGTGATGACGGCGACGCCGATACCGCGGACGTTGATGATGACGGCCTATGGCGATCTCGAGACGTCGCGACTGACCGACAAGCCCGCGGGACGAAAGCCGATTGAGACGCGTGTCCTGCCGCTGTCGCGGCTTGAGGAAGTTGTCGACCGGCTGAGAGGCGCCATTCCGGGCGGGGCGCGGGTCTACTGGGTCTGTCCATTGGTCGATGATTCAGAGGTCGTGGACCTCGCAGCGGCCACCGAACGCCACGCGGCTCTTTCCCAGCGTTTTGGCGACAGGGTCGGGCTTGTCCATGGCAGGTTAAAAGCGGCGGAAAAAGACGCGGTGATGGCAAAGTTCGCCGCCGGCGATCTTGATATTCTCGTCGCGACGACGGTGATCGAGGTAGGCGTCGACGTGCCGGAGGCGACGATCATGGTGATCGAACAGGCCGAACGGTTCGGCCTCGCCCAACTGCATCAGCTTCGCGGGCGGGTCGGACGGGGCGAGGCGAAGTCGTCCTGCCTGTTGCTTTACGGCGAGCCGCTGACGGCCACCGCCCGGGCGCGCCTGAAGGTCATGCGGGAGACGGATGACGGCTTCATCATCGCCGAGGAAGACCTGCGGTTGCGCGGTGCGGGTGAGGTGCTCGGGACCCGGCAAAGCGGCTTGCCTCAGTTCCGCATGGCTGATCTCGCCGCGCATGCCGACTTGATCGCGGTGGCGCGGGACGACGCGCGGGTTATCCTTGAGCGAGACCCCGAGTTAACGACGGAGCGCGGCAAAGCGTTGAAAACGCTATTATATCTGTTCGAACGGGATGCCGTCGTGAAAACCGCGCTGTCCGGTTGACGAAGTTTATTCGGCGGCCTTGTCGGCTTCCGGATCATACGGGACGGTCTTGCTGTCCCCGTCGGCCGGCGCCACACGCTTTTTCCGCTGTTCCTCGACGGGACGTCTGTCCGGCGGCGTGACGATACCGCCGGAAACGACCATCTTGATCCCTTCTTCGACCGTCATCTCGAGGATCACAAGGTCTTTTCTCGGAATGAACAGGAGATATCCCGATGTCGGGTTTGGCGTCGTCGGGAGGAATACGTTGACCACATCGTCGGTCGTGAGGTTTTGAACCTCGCCCTGGGTCTGACCGGTAATGAAGCCGATGGCCCAACTGCCGCGGCGCGGATATTCGAACAGCACGACTTCACGAAACGCGTTCGACTGCTGTTTCAGGATAGTCTCGATGATCTGCTTTACGGCGGCATAAACGCTCCGGATGATCGGCATGCGCCGCAGAAAATGTTCGCTGACCCGGGTCCATAAACGGCCAATCAGGCCTGCGGTAGACCAGCCGATAAACGTCAACACGATGAAAACGATGACGAGCCCGAGACCGGGGATCGCGAAGGGCAGGTAGTTTTCCGGATTGTAGGCAGCAGGAATCAGGGGCGTGACCTGACCATCGACCCAGCGGATCAGCAGCCAGGATATATAGAAGGTGATACCGATCGGCGCAGTGACAAGCACGCCGGCCATGAAATAGCTGCGAATATGCCGCCGAAACCGGCCTTTTTTCTGCTGTGCAAGCCGCTCCCGCGCGGCTTTGCGCTCGGCTTTTGTCTGACTGGGTTTGACCATATCGGGAACATGGTCGTTATGTTGTCTTTCGACAACCCGCAAGCGCTACCCAAACGTATAATATTCGAAAAATGTCACAGTGCGTCACAGCGCCCCTGTGACGGGGATCACACGCTTTTTCCGATAGAGGGCGGAATAAATTGTTTTTTTGCGTGTTTACACTGCATGCAGAGAGCATGATCTGCCAAACACACGTTAAAGAGGTTCGCCATGAATAAAATCTGCGCAATATTTCTCGGGGCCGCCTTTCTGGCCGTCACTCCCAATTTCGTTTACGCGGCCGGTAGCGGCGACGACAGCACCTCGAATGCGCCCAGCATGCGCGAAAACTACAAGGATGCCGTCCGCGCCGTCGAGGCAAAGGAATATCGCAAGGCAATAGCATTGCTGAACAAGGTGATCGACGAGAAGCCGCGGCATCCCGACGCTCTGAACTATCTTGGATACAGCCATCGAAAGCTCGGCGACTATGCTCGTGGCGTAACCTATTACAAGAAAGCCCTGTCGCTGGAGTCCGACCATCGCGGCGCCAATGAATACCTTGGGCAGGCATATGTCGAACTCGGCAATCTCGCAGGGGCAGAAGCGCAACTGGATGCCCTCGCAAAGATCTGCGGCATGGATTGCGAAGAGTTCAAATCGTTGAAACAGTCGCTTGACGCCGCCAAAGCCCGTAAAGCAAAACAAGGCTAGAGCGAAAATCACGCGGCAGGAGCCCGGATGACAGGACGTATCAGGTTAACGACAGGTCTGGTCCTGTTCGTCTTCGTCGCCGGACACCTGCTGAATCATATTCTCGGCATCCATTCGCTGGCCGCGATGGAGGCGGGCCGAAGCTGGTTCGTTCTTGTCTGGCGAAACCCCGTCGGATCGACGGTCCTGATAGGTGCGCTAAGCGCGCACGTTCTCCTGGCTGCCTGGTCGCTATATACACGGCGTTCCCTGAAGATGTCGGGGAGCGAAGCCGCCCAGGTCATCTTCGGATTTTCGATCCCTTTGCTTCTTGCCAGTCATATCATCGGGACCGGCGCCAGCCACAAAATGTTCGATACGAACGATAGCTATGCCTATGTGCTGCTCTCGCAATGGAAATATCTCGATAATGCGGTCTACCTGCAGACGGCGGGTCTTTTCGCCGCCTGGGGGCATGGCTGTATCGGCTTGTATTACTGGCTGAGGCTGAAATCCTGGTTTCGTCCCCTTGCGCCGGGCCTTTTCGCCATCGCCATCCTTACGCCGGTCGCATCCTGGCTGGGTTTTTATATTGGCGGCAAGGAAGTGCTTGCGTTGGCTGAAGACCCCGAATGGCTGCGCGCGGCGATGCGGGCGATAAATCCGCCGAATGATGACCAGATCAGAACCCTTTACGACATTGTATTCTGGATGCAGATGTCGGTCGGCGGATTGATCGGGCTGGCACTCCTGGGGCGGATGGTGCGGCTCGTGGTAGAGCGGCGCCGCGGCGTGATTTCGATCGGGTATCCGGATGATCGCACTGTCCGCGTGGCGCAGGGAATCAGCATTCTCGAAGCGAGCAAACTGAACAACCTTCCGCATGCATCTGTCTGCGGCGGCCATGGCAGATGTTCTACCTGTCGGGTGCGTATCGTTTCGGGCGAAGAGGGGCTTTCTACGCCCAGCGCGGATGAGCTGCGCGTCCTTGAACGTGTCGGGGCGCCGCCGCATGTCCGTCTGGCGTGTCAGGCGGTGCCGTCTACCGATGTGTCGGTCGTACCGCTTCTGGCACCCAATGCGTCGGTCCGTGAGTCACATCGACGAAGCCCGGAGATGGCAGGACAGGAGCGGGATATCGCTATTCTGTTCGCGGATCTCCGTTCTTTCACCCAGTTTTCAGAGAAAAAATTGCCCTATGACGTGGTCTTCGTTCTGAACCGGTATTTTGCGCATATGGGCGAAGCCGTAGAGGCGTCCGGTGGTCATCTGGATAAGTTCATTGGCGATGGTGTCATGGCGCTGTTCGGCACGAAGACGGATATCCGTACAGGGGCGAGACAGGCAATGCTCGCGGCGCAACAGATGTCCAAAAAACTTATCGATCTGAACGAACAGTTAAAGGACGAACTGGAAGATCCGTTGCGGATCGGCATCGGAATTCACGTCGGCCCGGCGATCATCGGGGAAATGGGCTACGGCACTGCCACCGGTCTTACGGCGATCGGTGACAGCGTCAATACGGCAAGCAGGCTGGAGGCAATGACCAAAGAGTATGGCGCCCAGTTGATCCTGTCGGAGGACGTTACGCGCCAGGCGGGCGCAACCGTCGATGCCTACGAGGAACACGAAATTGCGGTGCGTGGGCGGGACGAAGCCGTCAAGGTATTCGTCGTAAAGAACGCCGCCGACCTTGATATTCCAGCTTAAGGCAGGTTGTGCCGGATCGGCGGGCGCTTATCGACGCCCGGGGCTTTCCATTCGATTAACGCGCTTGGCGAGCTCCACAACCGCTTTTTCAAGCTCACGGTTGTTCGTATCGAAACGGCCGCTGATATCGCTGATCTTGTCTTCCAGATGATCGAGGCGCTGAGCAAGGTCTTCCATCATCATCGCGGACCGGTGTTCGGCCATCTCTATTTCACGTTCGAGACGGTCGAGATATGCCAAAGGGTCGCTTTGCCGCGAAGCCTTCGGGTAATGCAGACGGGTCAAATCTGTCCGACGTGAAGTCAGGCTTTCCGGTTCTTGATACGCTACCACGCTCATCACACACTCATTTGCAAAATGGTTACCCAAGGGTTTACGCAAAATCTGTGCCAGAGGTAAAAATGGCTGTTTTCCGGTATTTTCTATGTCTGCGGCGCAATCGGTTTCGCTGACACGTAAAAAATAGCGACAGTTCCCCGTCAATCCGAATGAACCGGCGTCTCATCCTGATTTGCAAGGTCGAAGACCTGGACCAGGACTTCCGGGGACTGTGCGCCTGACACGGCATACTTTCGGTTGATGATGAAGCAGGGTACCCCGTTGACGCCGAGCTGGCGGGCAAGTTCGTCTTCCGCGAGGATTGTTTCGGTATCTGCGTCACTGAGAAGAAACCGGAGTGTTGCCTCGCGGTCCATACCGGCTGTCTCGGCTATATCCGCGAGGATTTCCGGTTCCCCGATATCCCTGCCGTCCAGGAAGTAGGCGTCGAACACGGCACTGATAACCGGGGTCTGCAATCCGTATTCGGCGGCATGGCGCACCAGACGGTGAGAGTGGATTGTGTTTGGTGTCCGTTCAATCTGATGGAAATTAAAGTCGATGCCTTCTTCGGCACCTGCCTGCACCAGGCTGCCATGAGCTGCGCGCGCCCGGTCCATTCCACCGAATTTTTCCGAGATATAGGCGCGACGGTCCATGCCCTCGATGGGCATCCGCGGATTGAGCTGGAATGCGCGCCAACCGACGACAAGGTCCGGCTGAGGGCGAATGGACAGGGCTTTTTCGAAGCGTTTTTTGCCGACGTAACACCAAGGGCAAATTGTATCGACGATGATATCGATCTTCATGCGACGTCTTCCGGTGTCCTGTCGTCTATCCCGAATATGTTCCAGAGCGAGGCGGTGCGGCTACTCAACTGTCAGGTAATGTACGCTAAAAAGCGAATTGCTGTCTGTCCATGATGCGATCGGCGTATACCCGGCCGCTTCGCATATCCGGCGAAAACTTTCGATCGAATACTTATGAGAGTTCTCGGTGTGGATGTATTCGTTTTCGTCGAAATCAAAGAGCGCGTCGCCGATAGAGACTGACTGGCGCTTCGCGCTTATCAGTCGCATTTCTATCCTGCCCGGGTCCTCCAAATAAACCGCATCGTGGTAGAAGGAGTCCAGATCGAAATCCGCCCCGAGTTCGGTGTTGATCCGGGACAGCAGGTTCATATTGAAGGCGGCGGTGACGCCCAATGAGTCGTTGTAGGCGGCATGAAGAATGTCCGGATCTTTTTTCAGATCGACGCCGATCAGCAGCCCGCTTCCCTGGCCGAGAATCGATCCCAGCCGCTTCAGAAAGGCTTGCGCCTCGTCCTGCGTAAAGTTGCCGATTGTCGATCCGGGAAAGAATGCAACATTGCGGGAACTGCGCCGTTGGATGGTCGCAGGGAGCTCGAATTCTGCCGTGTAATCCGCGCAGATCGCCGCGACATCCAGATCGGGGTAGTCTTCCGCCAGTGTCGATGCGCTATGGAGCAGAAAATCCCGCGATATATCGATCGCCGTATATTGCGACAAATCCGGCAAAGCATTCAGAAGGGTTCGTATTTTGATGCTGGCACCGCTGCCAAGTTCGACGAGGTGTGCCCCACGCCCGACAAGTTCGGCAATTTCTCCCAGCCTCTCTTCCAGGATGCCGATTTCGGTCCGCGTGGGATAATATTCCTCAAGATCGCAAATCTGGTCGAAAATCTGGGAGCCGCGCTCATCGTAGAAGAATTTGCACGGCAGTTCTTTTTGCGGCTTGGCGAGGCCATTGAGCACGGCGGTTCTGAAATCTTCCGCTGCCGGATTGAGATCGACAAACGAAACAAGAGAACTTGTATCGATTTTTCGCTGTTGCGCACTCGAGATTGCCACGAAATTTCCGCCCCGACCGGTAAGACCTTTTAATATACATAAAGCGGCCCGAGGCCGCTGTTACGTTCAAGGTAGGGCGGTGCCTGACTCAATGCAACCAAGAGCGTGCGCGCGCGCCGGTTGGTCAATCGGATATGGCTCAGACGGCCCCGTAGCGGAGATATTCGGACCAGCTGTTTTCGAGGTTGCGCAGGACATCGATCGTGGCATTGAGCTGTGCGGTCGCTTCCTTGGTGCCTGCAAGACGTTCCGCCTGGGTGGAATTGAATTCAACAAGCTTCTTGCAGAGCTCTTCTCCTTTTTCCGTCAGAGATACCTTGACCGAGCGCTTGTCGTGTTTGGAGCGTTGCTGGACGACGTAGTCTGCCTCAACAAGCTGCTTGATATTGTAGGAAGCATTCGAGCCGATGTAATAGCCGCGTTCAATTATGTCTCTCAATGCTACTTCATGCCCCTCGATCTTGGTCAGCATGAGGGCCTGTCCTTCCCCCCTAAAACTGGGCCATTATTTTTAGAGGCTGAGGGAGGATGCGATGGCTCGGAAACGACATTCGGACGAGGATATACTGAAGCTTCTGCGCGAGATTGAGGTGACGCTGGCGAATGGCAGCGACGTGGCGTCGGCCTGTCGTAGTGTGGGTATCAGTGAGGCT
>Ga0255755_1000482_pt1 | contig 42166 bp, 38 predicted proteins | sample 011ome_18_FD_179955 | JGI IMG/M metagenome (GOLD analysis project Ga0255755, IMG submission 179955) | Coastal salt marsh microbial communities from the Groves Creek Marsh, Skidaway Island, Georgia - 011501BT metaG (version 2) | ecosystem: Environmental > Aquatic > Marine > Intertidal zone > Salt... | reverse complement strand
AGATTAAAATGAGATATATCCACTTTGGTGGAATTCATCCCACAAAATTTATAATACATTCTAACTTTTCAAATAAAATCCCATCCAATTACAAACGTTTTTTAATTAACTCCTTTAGAGAGGAGCTTAATCTAAATGGAGTTGAGTTAAGCCTTATTTTCAAAAAAGGTGATAATCCCTTTGAGGGTAAAAAAAATGAACTGTCTACTAGACAAATTAAGAAGAAAAAGAGGCTTATCAAACATATAAAAAAATCAAAAAAATAAGATTTTCTGTTTCTAATTACGTATAATTTATATAATTCAAGCACATAAAAAGTAACAAATGTCCTTTAAACCAGTAAATATAAATTTATTTAAAATTCAGCTTCCATTATCTGCTTTGCTATCAATTTCGCACCGAGTCTCAGGAATCATGATCTTTTTTATTGTTCTCCCTGTTTCAGCATTTATTTTCAATATCATCGCTGAGAACGAAGCTGCATTCATTAGTTTTTTTGAGTTATACAATTCTTCTATTTTTTTAAGAACATTTGTCCTTTTTAATATATTAATTTTTGAATATCATGTTATTGCCGGGATTCGACACATGCTCATGGATTTTCATTTAATCGCCGAGACTCTCAGCGCCTCAAATACCTCCTCAAAAATTACTATGGTTCTATTTGTAATGATTGCTCTTTTAACAACATTGTGGGTGATATGAAATTAGGCAAATTGCTTTGGTACTTGCAAAGATATTCTGCAATCTATTTTCTTCTATTTCTAGGATACATTGGGTTTATTGTTTTTACTGACGGCTTTAGCTTTGAGCTAATTTCTGATAATTTTAAATTCAAAATTTTATCCAGTCTTTTTATTATCTTGGCTTGCATGCATGCATTTGCAGGTTTATGGACCATAGGCACAGACTATTTAACAAAGCGCACACTCGGATTTATTTCTTCGCCTCTTTCAGTTTATGCAAATTTTATAAGAAAGAGCTTTGAGTTCTTTTTTGTATTTCTGGGTTTCTTTCTTGTTGTTTTTTATCTTTTAATCATTTGGTCTTAACTATGCAAAATTATAATTCATCAAATATCAAAACATTAGAATTTGATGCTCTCATAATCGGTGGAGGGGGCTCGGGAATGAGAACTTCTTTAGAACTAGCTAAATCTGGATTGAAGACTGCCGTTGTCTCGAAAGTTTTTCCAACTAGATCTCACACTGTATCAGCCCAAGGAGGAATTACTTGCGCAATTGCAAGCGAAGACCCAAATGATGATTGGCGTTGGCACATGTATGACACCGTAAAAGGATCAGATTATATAGGGGATCAAGATGCAATTGAGTACATGTGTTCAGAGGGCCCAAAGGCAGTCTTTGAATTAGAGCATATGGGTTTACCTTTTTCTAGATTTGAAAATGGACGGATCTATCAACGACCTTTTGGAGGTCAATCAAAGGATTTTGGTAGAGGCGGTCAGGCGGCCAGAACATGTGCCGCGGCTGATAGGACTGGTCATGCCCTCCTTCATACTCTTTACCAGAATAATATCAAGGAAGGCTCAAATTTTCTGAACGAATGGTTTGCAGTAGATCTAGTCCTTAACCAACTAAAGGAAGTAACAGGTGTTATTGCATTCTCAATAGAATCCGGAGAAGTGGCTTATCTTAAATCTCAGGCAACAGTAATGGCTACTGGTGGAGCTGGAAGAATATATTCTTCCACCACAAATGCTCTTATAAATACCGGAGATGGTTTAGGTATGGCTTTAAGAGCTGGTTTTCCAGCACAGGATATGGAAATGTGGCAATTTCATCCAACTGGAATTTATGGCGCAGGTTCCCTAGTCACCGAAGGTTGTCGAGGTGAGGGAGGTTACCTTGTAAATGCCGATGGTGAAAGATTCATGGAAAGATATGCTCCTAATGCTAAGGATTTAGCTGGACGAGATGTAGTAGCAAGATCAATGGTATTAGAAATTTTGGAAGGACGAGGATGTGGTGAGAAAAAAGATCATGTGTTCCTCAAACTAGATCATTTAGGCTCAGATGTTTTAAATGCAAAGCTTCCCGGTATATGCGAGCTCTCCAGAACATTTGCTGGAGTTGATCCAATCTACAATCCAATCCCGGTTGTTCCGACATGTCATTATATGATGGGCGGTACACCAACTAATATTCATGGCCAGGCTTTTACTCAATCTAAAGGGGCGGATGAAATTATTTCTGGTTTATTTTCAGTGGGCGAAGCAGCATGCGTTTCTGTTCACGGCGCTAATAGATTGGGTGGCAATTCTTTACTAGACCTGGTTGTGTTTGGAAGGGCTGCAGGGATTCATATTCAAGAAGCATTAAAAACTGGTGGTGGGGTCAAAGATGCAGACAGTGACGATGTTAATCAAGCGCTCGAGGGTCTGAATAAAATTAATTCATCAAATGACGGTTTTGAAGTGGCTGAGGTTAAGAGAGAGCTTCAATCAGTTATGCAGAATTATTTTGGTGTTTTCAGAAGAGGCGACTACATGGAAAAAGGCGTTTCAGCTTTAAGTGAAATTCGTGAAAAGGTTTCCAATCTTCATCTAAAAGACAAAAGCATGGCTTTTAATACAAGCAGAGTAGAGGCACTAGAACTGCAGAATTTATTTGAAGTTGCCGAAGCAACTGCAATTGCATCATTCCAAAGAACAGAAAGCAGAGGAGCGCATGCAAGAGATGATTTCAAGGATCGTGATGATGAGAATTGGTTATGTCATTCTCTTTATGATCCTATCAAAAAAACTTTGAGTAAAAGAGATGTCAATTTTTCTCCTACTCAAGTTGACACTTTTGAACCAAAGGTAAGAACCTATTAATTATATTTGAGATTAAAAATGATTGATGTAAATATTTATAGATACAATCCTGAAACAGATAAGTTTCCTTATACCCAAACATACACTATCAAAAAACCTGAAAAGGACATTATGTTGCTTGAATTATTAAATATTCTAAAAGAGCAGGATTCCTCAATCTCATATAGAAGATCTTGTAGAGAGGGAGTATGTGGTTCTGATGGAATGAATATTAATGGCAAGAATGGGCTCGCTTGCATAACTCCTATTTCTCAAGCAATCAAAAAAAATAAGATTGAACTTAGACCGCTGCCTGGTTTGCCTGTTATACGTGATTTAGTTGTTGATATGACTGAATTCTACGCCCAGTATGACAAGATCAAACCTTTTCTGCAAAATGAAACACAACCTCCTGCTCAAGAAAGATTACAATCTCCAGCAGACAGAGATAAGCTCGATGGTCTATATGAGTGCATATTATGTGCATGCTGCTCAACAAGCTGTCCATCTTTTTGGTGGAATCCTGACAAATTTGTCGGCCCAGCTGCTTTGTTACAGGCCTATAGATTCATTGCTGATTCAAGAGACACAAAAACTGCTGAACGGCTTGAGGGTCTTTCTGATCCATTCAGCGTTTACAGATGCCATGGAATTATGAATTGCGTGAGTGTTTGCCCAAAAGACTTAAATCCTAATCATGCAATAGGCGAAATTAAGTCAATGCTGTTATCTAATAAGAAAAAAGAAAATATTATAGTATCTGATGGCTTGGGCTGATCTAAAAAATGAATAATATGGAAGCATTCTGGTCAACCTCTCATGCAGCAGGTGCACAAAGCTCATATCTAGAATCTCTGTATGAATCATATTTAGACAATCCATTATCAGTTCCTGATGATTGGAAAATTTACTTTGACTCATTACCTAAGGTTAATGGATCGAAAAAAGAGGTTTCGCACAAAGAGATTGTTAACAGGTTCAAAGAAGCAGAGGTTAATCCTTCTATAAAACCTGCTATACGTAGCAGCGTTAACTCAAACCAAATCCAAGTTATTAAGCTAATACAAGCATATCGAAATAGAGGTCATCAAAAGGCTAAATTAGATCCATTGGGACTAAAACCAATACGACACTGTGACGATTTAGATCTTAGCTTCTATGATCTAGATGAATCAAACCTCTCAGATGTATTTGATACAGATACATTAAAGATAGGAAAAGATTCAGCAACTTTGTCTGAAATTATTCAGGCTTTAGAGGCAATATATTGCAATACTTTAGGAATAGAATATAACTATATTTCATCTCTAGAGGAAAGGACTTGGTTCCAAAATAGGCTTGAACCAAATCTAGGGAAACTGCATTTTGAGCCAGATGAACAAAAATATATTTTAAAACGTTTAAGCTCAGCTGAAGGTCTTGCAAAATTTTTGTCTGCTAGATATCCAGGCATGAAAAGGTTTGGAATTGATGGTGCAGAATCTCTTATCCCCTTGGTTGATAGCTTGATACAGAACTGCGGAATTTTTGGAGCTGAACAAATTTGTTTTGGTATGGCGCATAGAGGCAGATTGAACTTACTGGTCAACGTATTGGGTAAACCGCCCAAAGAATTATTTTCTGCGTTTGAGGAGGATTTCGAATTAGAGGGAGCAAGCTCGGGCGATGTAAAATATCATCTAGGTTTTTCATCGAATATATTAACTCCCAATGGAGAAGTTCATGTCTCTTTGGCAAACAATCCTTCACATCTTGAGATTGTTGATCCTGTAGTCTTAGGATCAGTGAGAGGAAGGCAGGATAGATTAAAAGATACGAAAAAAGAGCTTGTTGTTCCAATTTTAATTCATGGTGACGCATCATTTTCTGGTCAAGGCGTGGTAATGGAAACCCTTCAAATGTCTCAAACTAGAGGTTATGGAGTTGGCGGTTCAATACATGTAATAGTTAATAATCAGATTGGATTTACCACCTCTAATGAAGAGGACTCTAGATCAACACAGTATGCGACCGATGTCGCAAAAATGATTGAAGCACCTATACTTCATGTTAATGGAGATGATCCAGAAATGGTTGTTTTTGCAGCTAAATTAGCATGCGAATACAGGTACAACTTTAAAAAAGATATTATTTTAGATCTTTTTTGCTATAGAAGAAGAGGCCACAATGAAGCTGATGACCCATCAGCAACGCAACCAATAATGTATCAAAAAATTGCCAATCATCCATCTGTAAAAACTTCATATCAAGAAAAACTTATTCTGTCTGGAGTTACTAATGAGTCTGAGTGCAATGAAATTGAAAAGAAATATAGAGCTAGTTTAGAAGATGGCGACTCTGTCGCACACAACTTAGCAACACAACCTAATGAATCGATGTGGTTTGATTGGACTCCATATATAAATCAAAGTGCAGATGAAAAAATTGAATCTGCTTTTAATCAACAAAGGTTTAAAGAGCTTGCTCAAATAGCTTTTACCCCTCCAAAGGATTTCGTCTTGCAAAGGCAGGTAGAAAAAATCTTTGCAGATAGAATTGAAATGATGAAAGGAAATATTCCTGTGAATTGGGGATTTGCTGAAAATATGGCTTATGCAACCTTGCTTGATCAAGGCTATCCCATTAGATTTTCCGGTCAAGATGTTAGAAGAGGAACATTTTCTCATCGTCATGCAGTGGTGCTAAATCAAAAAGATGGTATTGGATCCATGCCATTAACTGAAATTGCAAACAATGCTGATACAACTATAGATATTTATGATTCCCTTCTTTCTGAAGAAGCGGTGCTAGGATTTGAGTATGGTTATTCTGCTACCAGACCATCTGGTCTAGTAATTTGGGAAGCGCAGTTTGGAGATTTTGTTAATGGAGCGCAAGTAGTTATAGATCAATTTATCGTTTCCGCTGAGCACAAATGGGAAAGGCTTTCTGGGCTGGTGATGCTTCTTCCGCATGGTTATGAGGGCCAGGGTCCAGAGCATAGCAGCGCAAGATTAGAAAGGTTTTTACAATTATGTGCTAATGAAAATATTCAAGTATGTGTTCCTACCACCCCATCGCAGATATATCACTTGCTAAGGTTGCAAACAATCCGAAAAATGAGAAGACCGCTAGTTATTATTTCTCCAAAAAGTTTATTAAGAAACCCTAAAGCTATTTCCACATTAGAAAATCTTACAGATGGATCTTTTGAATATGTCATAGATGATAATTATGTAAATGATGAGCTAGTCGAAAAAATTATTATGTGTTCAGGCAAAGTATTTTATGACCTAGAAAGCAAAAGAGAAGAGCTTGAAATTCGAAATATTGCTCTTGTAAGAGTGGAGCAATTATATCCCTTTCCATATGACTCACTAGAGAAAATCATCAAGCAATATAAGAATGCTAATAAATTTATTTGGTGTCAGGAAGAACCCAGTAATCAAGGCAGCTGGTTTAGTCATCGCCATAGGTTGCAACAGGTATTAGATAAGATCAATGCTACAGAAATAAAATTAGTTAGCAGACCGGCTTCAGCCGCTCCAGCGGTTGGTCTTAATAAATTACATAATCAACAACAAGAAGCTTTGATTACTGAAGCTTTAACATCTTAGAGAGAAAAATTATGCCAATCGAAATAAAATCTCCAACATTTCCAGAATCTGTAGCAGATGGAACTATTGCAAATTGGGTTAAAAAAGAAGGTGAGCCCGTAAAGCAAGATGAGGTTATTGCTGAAATTGAAACCGATAAAGTTGTCCTAGAGGTTGTTGCTCCTTTTGATGGGGTTCTATCTAAAGTTATAAAACCTGCTGGGGAGATTGTGCTAAGCGCTGAATTGATAGCAGAATTTCAAAAAGATGGTGAGACTGATAGTAAAATACCATTGCAAGCAGATAGCTTGCCTGAGCCTAATCATAAGATCGAAACAGATGGTGTTAAGCCCATTGAAAATCAATCTTTGTCTAATGGTCCTGCGGTAAAAAAATTATTAAAAGAGCATGATTTAGATGAGAGTAGCATTGATGGTTCAGGAAAAGATGGAAGAATTACCAAGGCAGATATAGTGAACCATCTTGATGAGTCTTCAGAGAATACAAAAAATGAACAAAAAATTCATTCTCCCGTATCTGATTCATCTTCTATTTCTTCGATTGATCGGATAGAAGAGAGGGTGCCGATGTCTAGGTTGCGTTCAACTATTGCTAGTAGGTTGTTAAGCGTAAAACAAGAAACTGCAATGCTAACAACATTCAATGAAGTTGATTTAAAACCCATCAAAGATTTAAGAGCTCAATATGGCGAAGATTTTTATGCCAAGCATGAAGTAAAGCTTGGGTTTATGGGGTTTTTTGTTTTAGCAGCAGTTCAAGCGCTGAAAAAGTTTCCTGTGGTAAATGCTTCTATAGACGGAAGTGATATTGTTTATCATGGTTATCAAGATATAGGTGTAGCTGTTTCCACAGAAAGAGGTCTTGTAGTTCCAGTGATCAGAAATGCAAATAATTTAGGAATAGCAGATGTTGAAAAATCAATCTCAGATTATTCAGACAAAGCGAGGAGCGGCAAGCTTTCAATTGCTGAAATGCAAGGAGGTACCTTCACTATTTCTAACGGAGGTGTTTTTGGTTCCTTGCTATCTACCCCTATTTTGAATGCTCCTCAGACAGCTATTTTAGGAATGCACACTATTCAAGATAGGCCCGTTGCGTTAGAGGGCGAAGTCGTGATTCGACCAATGATGTATCTTGCTCTAAGTTATGATCACAGATTATTAGATGGTAAGGAAGCTGTTGCATTTTTAATCTCCATCAAAGATCAATTAGAATCACCAGAAAAACTCCTTTTAAATTTATGAGAATAAAAAATGTATGATGTTGTTATAATTGGAAGTGGTCCAGCTGGTTACGTTGCTGCAATAAGAGCTTCACAGCTTGGATTAAATACTGTCTGCGTTGAGGAATCGTCTGATTCTGATGGAAATTCACAATTGGGTGGCACCTGTCTCAATGTTGGATGCATTCCATCCAAAGCATTGCTTGACTCTTCTCATAGATATTCAGATGCAATAAAACATTTTTCTGATCATGGTATCGAGGTTAATAAACCTAAGTTAGATATTGCAAAGATGATGGACAGAAAAAGTAAAATTGTTAATCAATTAACTCTTGGCGTCTCAGGCCTTTTTAAAGCAAATAAAGTTACTCAAGTTCTTGGCCATGCAAAAATAATTGATTCAAATCATGTTGAAGTTACCTCAAAAAAAGGGTCTGAAATTCTTGAAACAAAAAATATTGTTATTGCCACTGGCTCATCTCCAATCAATATACCAGTAGCAGAAATCAATCATAAAGATATTGTTGACAGCACAGGAGCTCTTGAATTTAAAACAGTTCCAAAAAAACTAGGAATCATAGGAGCTGGAGTAATTGGATTGGAGCTTGGAAGTGTTTGGTCAAGGTTAGGCTCAGAGGTCACAATCCTTGAGGCTATGGATGAATTTTTACCAATGGCTGATAAAAAAATCGCCAAAGATGTTTTTAAAGAATTTAACAAACAAGGCTTAAATATTAATTTGGGATGCAAAGTAACATCTGCATTATCTAACAAAAAAGACGTCACTGTGACTTATGAAAATAATGGTAATCTCAAAGAGTTGATGGTTGATAAATTAATTGTTGCGGTTGGAAGAAAGCCAAATACAGACAACCTTCTTGGTGAGAATTGTGGCTTAAGTGTTGATGAAAAGGGTTGTATCCCGGTTAACGACTATTGTGAAACTAATGTTCAAAACATTTGGGCAGTTGGTGATGTTGTAAGAGGTCCTATGTTGGCTCATAAAGCTTCCGAGGAAGGAATTATGGTTGTTGAAAGAATTGCTGGCAAGCACGCAGAAATGCCATATGAGTTGGTTCCATCCGTCATTTATACTCATCCGGAAGTTGCTTGGGTGGGGCAAACCGAAGAAGATCTTTCTGCATCAGGTATAGAGTTTAAAACAGGATCCTTCCCATTTGCAGCCAGCGGAAGAGCATTAGCCTCTGGAGAAAGCACAGGTTTCATCAAAGTCATAGCTGATAAGAAAACAGATACAATACTTGGTGTTCATGCATTTGGACCTTCAGCTGCGGACATAGTCCAACAAGCAGTTGTTGCCATGGAGTTTGGAGCTAGTGCAGAAGACCTCGGGCTGACTATTTTTAGTCATCCAACGGTTTCAGAAGCACTGCATGAGGCAGCATTAGCTGTTAACGGACAGGCAATACATATAGGCAATAGAAAAAAATGAATCTTCATGAATATCAAGGCAAAGAACTTTTTAAAAAGTTTGGCTTACCTGTTTCAAAGAATAAGGTTATTACCTCTGCAGATGAAGCTGTTAATGCATGTAGAGATATAGGAGGCAATAAATGGGTCGTGAAGGCCCAAGTGCATGCTGGTGGACGGGGTAAAGCCGGAGGAGTTAAGCTAGTTAATTCCCCTGAAGAAGCCCTAGAATTTGCTAACCAATGGCTTGGCAAAAGACTTGTTACATATCAAACAGATTCAAATGGCCAGCTTGTAAATTCAATATTAATTGAAGAATGCACCGATATTGCTAAAGAGCTTTATCTCAGTGCAGTGGTTGATAGGGGGACTCAAAGAATAGTTTTTATAGGTTCGAGTGAAGGAGGAGTTAATATTGAAGAGGTAGCTGAAAATACACCTGAAAAAATTATCTATGAACCCATTGATCCTCTAACCGGACCTATGGGTTTTCAAGCAAGGAAAATATCTAGAGTTTTGGACCTCGATGCTGAGCAAGCAAAACAATTTGCAAAAATGCTTCCACAATTAACTGATTTATTTATCACTCATGATCTTAGCTTGCTTGAGATAAATCCTCTTGTGATTACTCAGGGAGGCAAACTTCATTGCTTAGACGCAAAAATTAACATTGATTCAAATGCAATATATCGTCAACCAGAAATTCAAGCCATGCGCGATCCTTCTCAAGAAGATCCTCGCGAAGCAGAAGCTGCATTAGATGATTTGAGTTATGTTTCTCTTGATGGAAATATTGGCTGCATGGTTAATGGTGCAGGTTTAGCAATGGGGACGATGGACACAATTAAATATTTTGGCGGGTCTCCTGCAAACTTTCTTGATGTTGGTGGAACAGCCACTCAAGAAAGAGTATCCAAAGCCTTTAAATTGATATTGGCTGATCCTGAAGTAAAGGTTGTGCTAGTAAATATTTTTGGCGGCATTGTCAGATGTGATCTCATTGCAGAAGGTATCTTAGCTGCAATTGAAGAGGTTGGTGTCTCTATTCCAGTGGTTGTTAGATTAGAGGGCAACAATGCAGACATTGGAAGTAAAATTCTTGCAGAATCAACAGCAAAAATCGTTGGTTTAAACAACCTAGAGGATGCGGCTAAAAAAGCTGTGGAGTTAAGTAAATGAGTATATTGGTAGATAAAAATACACGTCTTTTGGTTCAAGGTTTTACTGGTTCTCAAGCTACCATGCATTCAGAGCAATCGATTGAGTATGGAACGAATATTGTTGGAGGTGTAACGCCCGGTAAAGGAGGACAAACACATTTGGGAATTCCCGTATTTAATTCAGTTCATGAGGCTGTTGAAGCAGTGAGGCCTAATGCCTCTATCATTTTTGTTCCAGCGCAATTTTGTAAAGACTCTATTCTAGAAGCTGCTGATGCAGGCATTAAATTAATAATCTGTATCACAGAGGGAGTGCCAACTTTAGATATGCTAATTGTTAAAAAGAGAATTGACGAACTGGGAATAACCTTAATAGGACCTAACTGTCCTGGAGTCATTACTCCAGGCGAGGCAAAATTAGGAATAATGCCAGGTAGCATTCACATGAAAGGCTCGGTTGGAATTATTTCTAGATCTGGCACTTTGACTTATGAAGCTGTGAAGCAAACAAGTGACTTAGGTCTTGGTCAAAGTACATGCGTTGGTATCGGAGGTGATCCAATACCAGGAACCTCTTTTATCGATGTTTTAAAAATGATGCAAGAAGATCAGCAGACTAAAGCTATTGTTATGGTAGGTGAAATCGGAGGAACCGCTGAAGAAGAAGCAGCAGAATATATTAAAAACCATGTTTCCAAACCAGTAATTTCATACATAGCTGGACAAACAGCACCAGCAGGAAAGAGGATGGGGCATGCAGGCGCTATTATTGCAGGCGGTAAGGGCACTGCTGCAGATAAAATTAAAAAACTAGAAGAATGCGGGGTTCACATTGCCGAAAATTTACTTCAAGTTGGAGCAAAGGTTAAGGAAGTGTTGAGCTAGATTTAGTTATAAGCTTATTAGCAACATAATTAAGTCTTGGAATAATTAAGGCTGCAAATGCTGTAAGCCCGGTTATCATCCCTATCCAAATACCGGCAGCACCTAGTGGATCTCCAAAGAAGCCATAGTAGGTTAGATAATATCCTGCAGGTAAGGCAATCAACCAATAAGTGAAAATTAACATTAGCATTGGAGCAAAAGTATCCTTGTATCCTCTTAAGCTTCCCAAAGCACCCATCTGCATGCCATCAGGAATTTGAAAGATCGCTGCAAAGAGTAAAAGATTTATTGCTATCGCGATAACAGTCAAATCTTCGGAATACATAGACACAAGAGCCTCTTTAAAAGACAGTATTATTAAAGTATTCAAAATTGCACCAACCAAGCAAATCAATATAGCGATGTGAGAGGCATATTTGGCTTTACCTAACTCTTGTTCACCAACTAAATTACCTATTCTTGTTGCGGCAGCTAGACCAAAGGATAATGGCAAAATAAATAAAACACTTGCAATATTTATTGCCACCGTATGAGCGCTAATCACTGTTGCGCCAAGTGATCCCAGTATCAATGCTGCCCCTGAAAACATGCTTAATTCTACAAATACTCCAAATCCAATAGGCACACCTAATTTAAGCGCCTCTTTTGTAGTGTCTTTATTGGGGCCAGAAAATTTTGAAAATAATCTTGTTGGCTTATATTCTTTCTTCTTAAGGATTACTAATATTAAAACAAACAAACCAATAATTATATTTATTGAAGTTGCAATTCCACAGCCTACTCCACCCATTGGAGGCACTCCAAAATAGCCATAGACAAAAATAATATCAAGAGGAATATTTAGTAACATACCAATAAATGCAACCCAAAATACTGGAAGAGTTAAACCCATGCCTTCGCTGTAGCAACGAAGACAAGTAAATAGCATGTTAGCGATAAAACCAAAAGACATTGCTTTTAAATATCCATCTGAAATCTGAGCAATATTTTCTTCAATATCAAAGTAAGGAATCAAAAAACTCAGATTTCTGTATAGAACGAATCCAATAAAACCTAAAGCTATGCTAACCCATAATATTTCTCTAACCTTTTGACCAATTTCTTCAAATTTTTTTGCTCCAAATAGTTGAGCAACTATAGGAGTGACTGCAAATAAACAGCCACCAAGCAGAAAATAAAAAGGCATGGATAGGGCATTTCCTATCGCCAATCCAGATAAATCGAGCGCACTGGCTCGTCCAGCGACAATGGTATCAGTAACTCCCATCCCCATGTATGAAATTTGGGATCCATAGATAGGTATACCTATTTTTAGAAGTTGCTTTAGCTCTTTTAGTAATTTTTTCAAAAAAATAAGCCCAGAAATTTCTCGGTACTTTATCATATAAGAATCACCCTAAAATGGAGAAATAAAATTAGAAAAGATAGTCGACCATATTGGCTAAAAAAAATTATATCTAAGCTTACTAAGCTGTATGTCAATCACTTCCTTAGACCTCAATTTAAAAATCTTGGAAAAGGGACGGTATTTTTTAAACCTCAATTTATAAAGTTATTTGGTTCAAATATTTCTGTTGGTGATTTTCCTACTTTTATTTCCGCCCCTGATGCATACATTCAAATAACAAGTTGGGATACTGGAGATTGGAATGGTGAAGTTGACATTGGGAACTATGTGTTAATTTCTCCTGGAGTAAGAATTATGGCTGCTGATAAAATCTCAATCGGAGATTCATGTATGTTTGGTCATGGTTCATGCATAACTGATGCTGATTGGCATGGAATTTACGATAGAACAAAGGTTGTTGGCGATCCTCGGCCTGTTGTTCTTGAAGAAAATGTATGGGTTGGCGAAGATGCAATGATTTGCAAGGGTGTTAGGATTGGAGCAAATAGCATTATTGGGGCTCGATCAGTTGTCACAAAAGATGTTCCAAATAATACAATTTATGCTGGCAATCCCGCGACATTTATTAGAAATCTTGATGAGGGTGAGTTTATAAGCAGAAAAAACTTTTTTCAGGATCCCGTAAAATTAGCTCGCGACTTTGACTTACTTGATCGCTATACTCTTGGAAATAATAGCATCTGGGGATGGATTAAAAGTAAGATCTGGAGAGATAAGTCCCATTGATCAAGATCGCTGCAGATTCACAAATTCCAAGTGTCGAGCAAAAATTATCTGAATTTTTTGCTGAGAAATTTTCACTAGAACTTTTTACATTCGATGAACTTACCTCAAACGATCTGAGAGATATTGACGCACTTTTTGTGAGATCGACTACTCGTGTAGATAAAGAGTTATGTGATCAATCATCAATCAAATTTATTGGCTCGACAACTGCAGGAATAAATCACCTAAACATTGAATATTTAGATGCTCAAAATATTTTATGGTCATTTGCTCCAGGCTGTAATGCATCCAGTGTTACCCATTATGTAATGTCAGTTTTAGCAGAACTCATTCAAGAGGGTCTATTTAGTGTCCGACAAACCGTTGGAATCATTGGATATGGCAATATTGGTAAAAAGGTTTATCAATTACTTTCAGCTCTGAACATTAAGGTATTTGCTTATGATCCTCTTTTGAATGATTCACACTTGGTGACCATGGAAGAAGTATTGGCATGTGACTTAATAACAATTCATGTTCCTTTCACCAAACAAGGTGCTTATCCTACAAGCCAATTAATCAACCAATCACACAAGAGCTGCCTGAGAGATAAAATCTTGATTAACACATCAAGAGGAGGAGTTGTTTGCGAGAAGTTACTCTCACAATCCAGTGACTTGATTTATGTTGCAGATGTTTGGGTGGATGAGCCTACTCCATCAATAACTGCTATTAAAAATTCATTTATCGCTACACCCCATATAGCGGGTTATAGCATTGAAGGTAAAATGAATGGGACATCTGTAATTGCTTTAGAGTGTGCAAAAGCATTTAATTGTCTCAAAGAGAACAAGTCAATAGATTATCAATTAATGCAATGGCCTCATGGATTAGAAAATATCGTGCGTGACATGCATGCTCATGGATTTCCTTTAGCAATGTTTAACAGTGAGCTAGATTTACACTCTCTTTCTAACCAGTTTAAGGATCTTTCAGCTCATAATCTTGCTAGTGGATTCAAGTCTCTTAGAATTAATCATCCGCCAAGGCATGATTTCGATGCTTATGATTATCAAAATATTGCTGATTTAGATGAATCTATTAATTTAGATTTTTTTCATCGCCTTCATCATCTATCAGATCAACATAATGAATCACCTAAATAAAAGGCACTAAAGGAATATTACAGCTGGAGATTAATACCAAGATAGAAACAGCGCTAACTAATTTAAGGATATGTATTTTTTTCATTCAATAATTATTGCACGATTATGAAGAACAAGAAATCTCTAAATCTTTTGCCCATTTCGGAGATTTATTTGCAAACTTCTGATGCTCAGGAAACTCTTCAAAAGGCTGAGTTAAAATAATCAATAAAGTGTTTAGCAACAAAAAATCATTTTTTTCAGCAGCCTCAATGGCTTCTTGAGCCATATAGTTTCTTAAAATAAATTTTGGGTTCATCTGGCTCATGAGCTCTAATCTTTTTTCTTGAGACATAGTTTCTCTAGAATGTCTTTTTAGAAAAGAGACAACCCAGCTTTTAGAAATTTCTGAGCTTAGTTCGGGAGAAATTTTGTTGGTTAGGGTATGCATAAGATTTCTAAAGGTATTGGTGTAATCTAGTTTTTCAGATTCCATAATATCTAACAGACCCTGAATTAAAGCAGCATCTTCAGGCTCCTCTAGCCCTAGACCCAGTTTTTTTCTGTATAGCTCAGCTAAAGTATTTTGAAAGTTTTCTTCATATGTCTGAAGAATCTCAGTCTGACTTTCTTCTGAGATAAGCGAGGATAGGGCATGACCCAAAGCTGAGCAATTCCATAATCCAATATAAGGTTGATTTTTGAACGCATACCTACCTTGGTGATCAGAATGATTACAAATATGGCTTGGATTGTAGTCTTCCATAAAACCATAAGGCCCATAATCAAATGTTTCACCTAAAATGCTCATGTTATCAGTATTCATCACTCCATGATTGAAGCCATAGGCTTGCCAGTGAGCAACCATATTTGCTGTGTTCTTGACGATAACTCTAAAGAAATCTTCATATGCATCCTTGGTTCTTGAAAAATATTGAGGATACGAATTAATACAAAAATCTGCCAGGGCTTTAACATGCTCAGGTTTATTGTTGTAGTGAAAATACTCAAAGTTTCCAAATCTTATGTGAGTTTTTGCAGTTCTTACAAGCATTGCGGCAGACTCACTTTTTTCTCTTATTACCATCTCATCACTACCAATAATCATCAGGGCTCTTGTGGTAGGAATTGATAGAGCATACATTGCCTCACCACATAAATACTCTCTTATAACAGACCTTAGAACAGCTCGACCATCTCCAAAGCGGGAATAAGGAGTTTTGCCGGCACCTTTAAGATGGATATCTAATAAGCCCTCATCAGAGTTTATCTGCGCAAAAAGCAATCCCCTGCCATCACCAAGTTGCTCCACATACTGACCAAATTGATGTCCCGAATAAACCATAGACAATGGTTTTAAAGAATCTATTTTCTTTGTGCCATTGAAAATTTCTAAAAGTTCTTGACTATCTGTTCCCTGCATGCCGAGCGCATTTTTCATGGGATGATTTTCAATAACTATTTTTGGATTATTAAATCCTTGCCAATCTTGCAGTGTAAAAAATTCTTCTGGAAGTTCGGAAAAAGCATGAGCTTGAAAAGAAGGCATTTAAGCCTTAGCAATTTGAATCAAATTAGCAACATATTCGTCCTTAGAGTGGTCGGTTCCTAAGTGCTCAACTTCATTCCACATAGCCGCACTGCATATTGGACCAATATTATTTTTCAGCGAATTTGCCACTTCTAGACCTGTGCCACAGAAACCCAAAGTTTCAACCATATCATCCGTTACTAGAGAAAACATTTCCTCCCATTTTCCTTCCACAGATAATTTATGCAAAGCTTCATTTATATCTCCCCAACCATGGAATTCTAGAGCTGGTTTATAAGTTCTAGTTGAAGCATAAAAGCTAATTCTTGCAGCAACATTTCTTTTGGCTGCTTTGAGATCTTCTTCCGTTTCACCTGTAGCAATAAAGCCACCCCATAACAATTCGCATTCTTTGGGGTCTCTATTTGATTTTTTGGCTCCCTCTATGACTGCTGGCAAAATAATATCATTGATATATTTTGGAGAGCACATGGGATGCAGCAATAAACCATCTGCTACTTCACCAGCAATCCTTGCCATTCCAGGCCCAAGTCCAGAAACATAAATTGGTGGAACATCGCAATCCATTGGAGGTGGAGTGAACATCGGAGTCATGAGGGTATGGGTATAATGCTCCCCCTGAAAGTCTAACTTTTCTCCAGTTTTCCATGTATTCCAAATAGCTTTGACGGCAAGAATATATTCACGCATTCTCGGCGCAGGAGGAGACCATGGTACGCTAAATCTTCTTTCATTATGGCCTTTAACTTGAGTTCCCAGACCAAGCTGGAAACGACCATCACCAAATGATTGTAAGTCCCATCCCATATTTGCAACAGTCATCGGACTTCTTGGAAAAGCAATGGCTAGCCCAGTTCTTACGATCATTTTTTTAGAATGCTCTAAGCCAAGAAGAACTGGTAGAAAAGGTTCGTTGTTTAGCTCGCCAGAAACAAGCGCATCATACCCCAGAGATTCTGCATGCTTTACTATTTCAATAGTATTTTTAGATAATCCCGGGATATAAGTCTCAATTCTCATTTTTAATTAATATTCAGCTTTGAGTTAGCAAATTTTTGCGCCCATTGATAATTAGGCTTGCCTGAGGGCGCTCTTTCTATTTCGTCTGAAAAAATAATTTCTTTAGGCATTTTATAACTAGCAATGTATTTTGAAGCAATAACTTTTATTTCATCGAGTGAAAGGTCTGATTTTTTTCTTCTTTGAATTACCGCAACAACTTTTTGGCCCCATTTAGCATCCTTAACTCCAACTACCAAGCAGTCAAATATATTTGGATGCGCTTTAAGAGCCATTTCAACCTCTTCAGGAAATATTTTCTCACCACCAGAATTAATTGAAACGCTCCCTCTGCCAAGAAGAGTCATTTGGCCGTCTTCTTCATATTTTGCCATGTCACCAGGTATTGAAAATCTTTCTCCATTAATCTCAATAAAAGTTTTTTTAGATTTTTCTTCATCCTTATAATACGCAACTGGCACATGACCCTTTCTCGCTAAATAACCAATCGTTTCAGTGTCGCTGGGTTGAATTATTTCAAATGTTTCAAGGTTTAAAATCTCACTAAAATTAGGTTTTGTAAATTTTGGTCCACCGCCAGAATCTTTCAATTTCCCATCTTTGGTGTGAATATTTACGCCTGTTGCCCCAGTTTCGGATGAACCAACAGCATCAATTAAAAAAAGATTGGGCAGATACTCTAAGATAGCATCTTTAATTGAGGCACTAAAAACAGATGCAGTGCTGGAAAAAACAAATAATGAGGATAGGTCCAAGCCTTTTTTAAGCGCTCGAGGCAGAGCATCGCAAAGAGGTCGCCCCATAGCATCACCCATGATAGTAAGATTCATTACTTTTTCTCTGGCAACAACTTCCCAAATATAATCTGCATCAAATGAAACTTGGTCATTAATTACCAATTTCCAACCAGAAAAAAAAGCATTAAAAGACTGCCACTGAGCTCCACCGTGCATAAAAGGGGCCAAAGCAAGCGCAATGGTTTGGTCTTGAAGACACTTATCTGCAAAGGCTTCAGGAGTGGGATATTTTTCACCGGTAACAGCGTCAATACCGCCTCCGAGTGTCATAAGCACATCTTCCATGCGCCAAACAACACCCTTTGGCATCCCAGTTGTTCCTCCGGTATAAAGTATGTATTTATCATCGCCAGATCTCTTTACAGGTAACCGTGACTCGCTTTCATTTGCAATCAGATCTTCATAGTGAAGGCTATCATCTACCATCTCTGCATCATTAGATTTATCATCGATAAAGATGAAATCTTTCAATATTGGTAAATCATTTTTAATGTTGTTAAGTTTTGTGCCAAACTGTTTTTGATAAAAGACAGCTTCTATGTCAGCGTTATCAATTAAATATTTAAGCTCCTCTTCAACATACCTATAATTTATGTTTATTGGAATTGCACAAAGTTTGTATGCCGCGAGCATGATCTCTAACCATTCAATGCAATTAAAAGCATAAATTCCTATATGACTACCTTTTTTAACTCCAAGTTTTTTTAGAGCATTCGCAGCCTTGTTGCTTCTTGCATCTAATTCCTTGTAGGTTAATCGAGTTGATCCATAGACAATTGCTTCTCTTTCGGGAACTCTGTCTACAACACCCTCAAATATGTCGGCAGCATTAAATTCCATCAGACTTGTGTTGATTGATTTTCCCAGTAGGGGTCTCTTAGCCTTCTTTTGTAAAGTTTTCCATTTTCATCTCTTGGAAGCTTTTCAATAAAATCTATGCTTCTAGGAAGTTTCATTTTTGCAAGATTTTCCTGGGCGAATTTCATTAGCTGAGCAAGTAATTGATCTGAAGGCTCAAAATGTTGGTTAAGCTCTATAACTGCTTTTACTTCCTCGCCCCATTCTTCATTAGGAATCCCAAATACAGCAACATCCGCAACGGCTGGATGCATTAAAAATGCACTTTCAATTTCTGCTGGATAAATATTGGCGCCACCAGAAATGATCATATCTATCTTTCTATCACACAGAAATAAATATCCCTCATCATTTAAATACCCTATATCACCAACAGTAAAATAAACAGCATCATCAATAACAAGCCTCTCTTTATTTGTTTTTGCTTGATCGCCTTTATACTCAAATTTTGTTGCTTCACCTAGCTTCATAAAAACTGTTCCTTGATTATCCGGAAGAGCTTCGTTTCCATCATCATTGATAATTTTTATTTCAGCTCCTGGCCACGCTTTTCCAACAGTTCCTGGAAATTTGGACCATGAACTTGCATCTACAACAGTTCCACCTCCTTCCGTGGCAGCATAATACTCCCATATAGAATTCCCCCACCATTCAATCATGGCTTGTTTGGTATGAATTGGGCAGGGTGCTGCAGCATGAATCATGGCTCGCGTTGATGAGCAATCATATTTTTTTCTAATCTCATCTGGAAGCTGCAACAATCTGTGAAATTGAGTTGGTACCATGTGACTGGTTGTAACTTTATATTTATCGATTAGGTAAAGCATTTGTTCAGCATCAAATTTTTCCATTAAGACAACAGAATGCCCATAATGAAGGGCTGCTGATGAATGGACTAAGACGGCAGTATGATACAGAGGTGATCCAACAATGTGCACATTGTTATCTTGCGGTTGAATTTCAAAAAAGCTTAGAATCATTGCAAACATGCTTAAAATATCATCTGGATCACCTGGTACAAGCGCTCGTTTTACACCCTTTGGCTTTCCTGTAGTGCCAGAAGTGTAGTTCATGACTTGACCAGCAGTTCTTTCTGCTGGGTTGGTTGTTGGCTGAGAGCTTATGAAATCATCTAAATGGGTAAATCCGGCCATTTGAGTTGTGCTAATGCAGCCTTGCTTTGGAAAATCAATAGCCGATACGGCCTTTTGACATGCTTCTTCCATGGCAGGGACTTCCCCAGAAGCAATAAATGCTTTTGCTCCTGAATCCTCAAGAATATAGGCTATTTCTGGTCCAGCTAGATGCCAATTGATAGGTACCATGTAAAACCCAGATTGTGCGCAAGCAAGATATGCTATGTAGTATTCAATAGAATTAGGAAGCACGGTTGCCACCACATCGCCAGTTTCAACTCCAAACTCTCTTAATGCATGAGTCAGTTGGTTTGTTTTTGCCAGCAAGTCACCTCGAGTCCATATCTTTTCAGATGGTTCCACTATGGCAATTTCATTAGGATGTGAATTTGCAAATCTATAAAAACCTAATTCATTCATTTGTATCTCTCTTCATATTTATTTTATTGATAATTCTAACTTCCGTAATCAAGTAATGTAACTTTATAACATAAATTTCTATGTAATAATGATTCCCAAATGGACAGCCTCCTAAGCAATTTTAATCAAGAAACACTCTGGTTGTTGGTGGTTTTGTATGATCTTTTATTGGCTATTTTTCTTTATAGATTTTTTGGAAAGTATGGATTGTATTGTGCGGTAATACTTGGAATAGTGCTTGGCAATCTCCAGGGAGGGAAGGTAAGCGAGCTTAATATTCTAGGAATGCAGTTCAATGTCAGCATGGGAGCAATTTTATACTCGGGAATTTATTTTGCTACAGATCTCTTGAATGAAAAGTTTGGCAAAGATGAAGCCAATAGAGCAGTAATGTTAGGGTTTGTTGCAAACATAGCAGTAATGCTAACTCTCGTGCTTAGCACAAAGTTTTTGCCATCTGATTTGACTGGATCTGCCGCCGAAGTCCATGAAGCTATCTCAGTGCTTGCTTATTATTCTCCTATTTTTATTATTGGCTCATTAACCGCATATCTTGTGAGCCAAAGATTTGATGTTTGGTTCTTTCATTATCTAAAAAATTTAACAAGCGGTAAGAAACTTTGGTTGAGAAATAACCTCTCTACCATGGCCTCACAATTAATAGACACACTCATCTATCAATTCACTTGGGTGCTTGCTACAGATTTAACATTTGCTCAGGCTTTTGGGATTTCAGTTGCCAAGTATGTGATTAAGGTATTTATTGCGCTTATAGATACTATTTTTATTTATTGGGTTAGAAATTGGGAAGTTAAATCCTAGCCATTCATGCGTTGCTTTAGATTATAATAATTCAAAATAATACTTTTAAATTAATGGCTAGAAAATCGAAAGAAGATCTAAAAAAAGAACTCTCACCTGAGTCTTACTATGTTACTCAGGAAAATGGGACTGAGCGACCTTTTACAGGCCAGTACTGGGATCACATTGAGGATGGAGTTTATGCATGTATTTGCTGTGGTGAAAAGCTGTTTAAATCACAAACCAAATTTGATGCAGGTTGCGGTTGGCCTAGTTTTTATGAAGCTGCTGATAATAAAAAAATTAATGAATTAGAGGATCGTTCACTTTCAAGAGTCAGAACTGAGATCCGATGCTCAAGCTGTGATGCTCATCTTGGTCATGTCTTTACAGATGGACCTGAGCCAACAGGTTTAAGATATTGTGTTAATTCTGCGGCTTTAGACTTTGAGAAAGATACATCTTCCGATTAAGTGATCAATAAGACTGCTGCTCAATTAAATTTTTTTTCATCTATCAAAGTAGGTGGGTGGACTTTTCTTTCAAGGGTTGCTGGCTTAATAAGAGATATCTTTACAACCAATCTTCTTGGCGCAAGTATTTTTCATGATATTTTTGTGGTTGTATTAAAAATTCCAAATGTATTTAGAAAATTTTTTGCTGAGGGCGCATTTAGTCAAGCATTCATCCCAATATATTCTGAGTATCTGGCCCACAAGGATGATCATGGCAGTCAAGAATTTTTAAATGCTTTGTTAGGCATTTTACTTACCGCACTCTTCGTTTTTACAGTTTTAGCCTTACTATTTGCGCCGATATTCATCCTTATATTTGCTCCAGGCTTTTATTTTGATATACAAAAGCAAGAGTTGGCAGTTGGGCTGTTAAGAATTATGTTCCCATACCTTGCACTAATTTCTCTAGTTGCATTTGCAGCTGGTATTCAAAATTCTCATAATAAATTCTCTATTCCTGCAGCAACACCTCTTATTTTTAATTTAAGCTTAATTGGTTCTGCATGGTTGGTTGCTCCAAAAATAGATATCCCAGTTATGGCTTTGGCATGGGGAGTTCTATTGGCGGGATTCCTCCAGCTCCTTTTTCAGATAGCACCATTAGCAATAATAAAAAAAATACCAGTACCAAAGATTGATTTTCAGAACCAAGGAGTAAAAAAATTTTTTATTTTAATTCTTCCAGCCATTCTTGCTGGAGGAATAGCTCAGATAAATTTATTGATTGATACGATCTTTGCATCTCTATTGATGACTGGAAGCCCTACCTGGCTTTATGTCTCAGACAGACTAATACAATTTCCAATGGGAATTTTTGCCATTGCTATTGGCACAGTCTTATTGCCGAGTCTATCAAAGGCTTATGCTGAGAAAGCAGAAAACACTTTTATTTTACAGCTTGAGCATGCATTCAAATTAATTTTCTTTTTAGCAATTCCTTCGTTAATCGGATTAGTTTTGTTTGCATCTCCTTTGCTTGCGACCATCTTTCAAAGAGGCGCATTTTTATGGAGTGACGTAGAACAGGCAAGTTTAAGTTTGATAGGGTTTGCATTTGGACTGCCATTTTTCATGGCCATGAAAGTATTAGTTCCTGCATTTTTTTCAAGGCAAGATACAAAAACACCAATGTTGATAGCTTTGCTAAGTTTATTAGTTAATATTATCTTGAATTATCTATTAGCATTTTATCTTGAATTAGGTCACCTAGGATTGGCAATTGCTAGCTCCTTTTCTGCTGTCATGAGCGTAATTATTTTAAGTCTACTGCTTAAAAAAGATGGTTTGATTTCATTTGCTGGGATTTTTAGCCCTTTCTCTTTTAAAGTATTGATAGCCGGCGTTGCTTTGATATCATTTTTGTTAATTTACAACCAATATTTTAATTTTGAATTATTTACAGAAATCCAAAGGTTGTTGCATATGAGTATTGCTGTTGTTGTATCTTTGTTGGTTTATTTTGGAGTCAGTTTCATGCTTGGCATTCGAGTAACTGATTTTAGATAATGTACTTAATTCGAGGAATAGGTAACTTAGAAACTTTTAACAAAAGGTTTCCAGATCAATCCATGAGCGGAACCATTGGAAATTTTGATGGGTTGCACCTAGGCCATCAAGCAATTCTAAGCCAAGTAAAAGATAAAGCCAGGGAGAGCTCAAGTTCATCTTTGGTATTTTTTACCGAACCTCATGCCTCAGAATATTTTGCAGCAAAAGATAAAAATTTCTCAGCACCTCCTAGAATTTGTCCCTGGAGAGAAAAAGTAAAGTTACTAACAAACTTTGGAATAGACTTTGCTTTTTTTCTACAATTTAATAAGTCATTAAAAGCTATGACTCCAGAGATTTTTCTCAAGGATATCTTGGCTCAACTTAACTTGAAACATTTAATTATTGGCGATGATTTTAGGTTCGGAGCAGAGCGAGCAGGTGATTTTAGCCTGTTAAAAAGTTGGGGCAAGAGCAACAACACAGAAGTAATTGCCAATAAAACAGTATCAAAACATGGCTTAAGAATTAGCTCAACAAGAATAAGAGAGGCTTTGATGCTAAGTAACTTTGAGTTGGCAGCAGAATTGCTCGGACGACCTTATACCTTCTCAGGGAAAGTCGTATACGGCAACCAATTAGGGAGGACCATAGGTGTGCCCACAGCTAATCTTTGGATACCAAAACAAAGACTGCCAATTGCTGGAGTTTATGCGGTTCACTGCTTCTTGGCTGGAAAGCAACTTAATGGAATTGCAAATATGGGCATTAGGCCGACAGTAGACGGTACCAAGCCTGTTCTTGAAATTCATATTTTTAATTTCAATGAGCCTATTTATGGCCAAAGATTGACTGTAGAATTTAAAAATAAACTTCGTGACGAGAAGAAATTTGATAACATTGACTTATTAAAAAAACAAATTTTTCAAGACATATCTCAAGCCAAAGAACTACTGGAATAATTCTCTATGAGTAAAGAATATCGGGATACTTTAAATCTCCCTGAAACTAATTTATCTATGAAAGCTGGTTTGCCTAAAAAGGAACCAGAAATACTAGCATTTTGGAACTCCATTAATTTGTATCAAAAAATTAGAGAGCAGAATGCTGGAAAAGAAAAATTCATCCTTCATGATGGGCCTCCCTACGCAAATGGAGACATTCATCTTGGACACGCCGTTAATAAAACCTTAAAAGATATCACAATAAAATTCCAAAGCCTGCTGGGTAAAGACGCTCCATATGTTCCTGGTTGGGATTGTCATGGTTTGCCGATTGAATTAAATGTTGAAAAAAAACATGGCAAGGGAAGCGATCTTGTAAGAAATAAAAATTTATTCATTAAAGCTTGCCGAGAATATGCTCAATCACAAGTTGACAAACAAAGAGATGATTTTATTCGATTGGGTGTATTGGGTGATTGGGAGAACCCCTATCTTTCATTAAATAAAAGTTTTGAAGCCGATACTGTTCGTGCATTGGGAAGAATTATTGCAAACGGGCATTTAGAAAAAGGGGAAAAACCTGTTCACTTCTGCATGGACTGCAGATCAGCTTTAGCTGAAGCCGAGGTAGAGTATATGGATAAAACATCTCACTCTATTGATGTAAAATTTAAAGTACTAACTCAGTTTGCCGAGTCGCTTTGTTCCTCTTTTAATGTTGATATAACTGAAGAGGTGTACTTTGTAATTTGGACTACAACACCCTGGACCATTCCATCAAATGTTGCAGTATGTATTAATGAAGAGATTGAATATGTTTTTGTAAAAGGTGGTAGCGCTCACTTTATTATTGCAAAAGAGCTTTTAGATGCATGCTCTGAAAGGTGGGGCCTTGAACTTGAGATTCTTGGATCAGCTTTAGGAAAAGAAATCACCAATGTTGCAATGTGCCATCCCTTATACGAGAGAGAGGTAAAATTGCTTCATGGAGACCATGTCACCACTGAAAGTGGAACAGGATGCGTGCACACTGCTCCAGCCCATGGGTTAGACGATTATTTTATATGCATCAAGCATGATCTTGAATCTATAAAAGCACTAGATAATCGCGGTATCTTTAGGGAGGAATATGGACCTTTAAGCGGTTTAAGCACGAAGAAGGGCGATCCTGTAGTTATTGAGTTATTGAAAGATCACAACGCGTTGCTTGCTCATTTGCCCTATGAGCATTCATACCCACATTGCTGGAGACACAAGTCACCCGTTATTTTTATGTCTACACCGCAGTGGTTTATTTCAATGAAGAAATCTGGTCTAGGTGAAGGTGCTATAAATGCAGTGAAAGATGTTCAATGGGAGCCAAGCTGGGGAGAGGAACGTATTCTCTCAATGCTTGAAGATCGACCTGATTGGTGTATATCTAGGCAAAGAAATTGGGGCGTACCGATTACTTTAATTATTCATAATGAAACCGGAGAAATTCACCCAAAACAAAACCAACTTTTTGCTCAAATTGCAGATGTTATAGAGAAAGAGGGCATTGAAGGTTGGGATAATTTGAAGCTTGAATCTCTGATAGATGATGCTGATTCATATTCAAAGGTGCATGATACTTTAGATGTTTGGTTTGATTCAGGCGTAACTCATATATGTGTTTTAGACAGATTATATGGAGCAGATGTTATTGCTGACTTGTATTTAGAGGGCTCAGATCAACATAGAGGTTGGTTCCAGTCATCTCTTTTAACTGGAATTGCCACCAATGGCATGGCTCCGTATCGCTCTGTTTTGACTCATGGGTTTGTGGTTGATAATGAAGGTAGAAAGCAATCCAAATCTCTCGGTAACACCATAGCGCCTCAAAAAATCTGGGATACATTGGGAGCTGATATTTTAAGGCTATGGATTGCTTCGACTGACTTTAGAAGTGAAATGGTTGCCTCAGATGAAATATTTAAAAGGGTGTCAGACCAATACCGAAGGATTAGAAATACATTTAGATTCCTGTTGGGAAATATTAATGATTTCGATGCTAATAAAGATTCAATTGAACTCAATAATTTACTCGAGCTTGATAAATGGGTTTTACATGAACTTGCTCAGTTGCAAGAAGATGTCATTGGTTACTATCAATCATATTCTTATCATCAAGTAATTCAAAGGGTTCATAATTTTTGCGTTAATCAGCTTGGCGGTATTTATTTAGATATTATCAAGGATAGGCAATATACCACTCAACCAGATTCTGAAATCAGAAGATCAGCACAAACAGCAATGCAAATCATTGTTAATCAGTTGGTTGTATTAATATCACCTGTTTTATCATTTACTGCTGAGGAAGTCTGGCAGGGAAATAATTTTCTTTTGAAAGAGGCTGATTCGGTCTTTTTGACTGATTTAAAAACTCTAGAGGATTTTGAGAGCAACTTATCAACAGAAAACTGGGAAAGATTGCTTGAGATAAAGGAGGAGGTTAACCAGAGTATTGAGGATGCAAGAACTGCTGGCGTGATTAAGGGCTCATTGGATGCCTCGATTGAGCTTACCCTGGATCCTAATGATTTTAAGTTAAGCCAGAAATATGCCGCTGAACTTCATTTCTTTTTTATAGTTTCTGAATGCAATATTTCTGAAGGAAAAGCTTTAAAAGTTTTTGTGAACAAATCAGCTGCTCAAAAATGTGTAAGATGCTGGCATTGTCATAAGTCCGTTGGGTTAAGCCCTAAACATTCAGAGCTATGCATTCGATGCGAACAAAATATAGATGGTCCTGGAGAGGATAGAAAGTTTGCTTAGCATCAAAAAAGGCTACTTTGTTATTTTTCTTTTAGTTGCTGTTGATTTAGTTGCGAAATATATTGCTGAACAATCCTTAAACTTTGGTCAGCCTGAGCCATTGATACCAATTTTGGATTTTTTGTTGGTTTTCAATTCAGGAATTGCTTTTAGTATTTTAGATTTTAATAATTCATTCTTAAGTTTTGGTTTATCCTTCATAGGCCTGCTGATAGTTGGGTATCTTCACTCACTTTATAAAAATGAAGAATCGCAAATAAATCGTATTTCGCTAATCTTAATTATTTCAGGAGCACTTGGGAATATTCTTGATAGATTGACTGATGGTGTAGTGACTGATTTTTTATTTTTTCATGTTGGCGATACATCATTTTTTATATTTAATTTTGCTGATGCCTTTATTTCTATTGGAGCAGCAATATTTTTTTTGATGGAGTTTAAAAAATTTCTTCAAAATAGGTTGGAATGAAGACTAAAGTTTTATTAGCTAATCCAAGAGGATTTTGTGCAGGTGTGGATCGAGCAATTGATATTGTTAACCAAGCTTTAAAGAAATTTGGACCTCCTATCTATGTTCGACATGAAGTAGTACATAATAAAACTGTAGTAGAAGAATTAAAGTCCAAGGGCGTTATATTTGTAGATGAACTAAGTGAAGTTCCTCAATCATCACATGTCATTTTTAGTGCTCATGGAGTGTCTGAAAAGGTTGAGAAAGAAGCTGAAGAATTTAACTTGCTTTCATTTGATGCCACATGCCCACTCGTAACTAAGGTTCATAATGAAGTTCAGCGTCATGTAAGGGCTAATAGAGATATAATCTTAATTGGTCATGAGGGGCATCCCGAGGTGGAGGGAACGCTTGGAAGACATAATCCTACAGATTCAATCAGCAAAATCTATCTAGTGCAAGATGAAGAAGAAGCTAGATTATTAAGTGTCTCACAGCCTGATAATCTTGCTTACGTAACTCAAACTACACTCAGTCTGGATGATACTTTGACTATAGTTAAAATCTTGCATCAGCAATTTCCTAAAATTCTTAAACCAAAGAGTGATGATATTTGCTATGCAACTCAAAATAGACAGGATGCAGTTAAACAGCTTGCTTTAGAGAGTGAGTTTATTGTTGTAATAGGCTCAAAAAATAGCTCTAATTCAAATCGCCTAAAAGAATTGGCTGAGAGATGCGGCACTAGCTCCATTCTAATAGATGGCGCTAATGAGCTTGATTTTAAATCCTTATCTAAATATAAAAGTATTGGCGTAACAGCTGGAGCATCAGCACCAGAGTCAATAGTTCAAAGCGTAGTTAAAGCAATCTGCAATGAGTTAAATGCTGTTGCTGAGGAATTGGGTGAAAATAAAGAGAATATATATTTTAGATTACCTCCCGAGTTGCGCTGATCTTTCATATAAAAAAATTTCATGTCTTAAATATCATCCATTAAACTATTTGGATGTCTAGAGGAAAAAAATGATCTCTCAAGATGGTATTGTTGATATTGCTGAATATTGCCCATCACCCAACTTTGATGAAAGACCAAGTAATGCCGTAATTGATTTAATTGTGATACATGCCATTAGCCTTCCATCAGGTTGTTATAATACGCAATTAATTAAAGATTTATTTTTAAACTGCCTAGATCCAGGTGAAGATCAGTACTTAGGATCTATAAAGGATCTTAAGGTTTCATCTCATTTCTTAATTACCCGCAAGGGATTATTAATTCAATTTGTGCCTACAGATAAGAGGGCGTGGCATGCTGGAATCTCAACTTATAAAGGCCGTGACAACTGCAATGATTTCTCAATAGGTATTGAGCTAGAGGGCTGCGATGAAGAGGAGTTTGAGCAACAACAATATCATTCACTCTCAAGATTAATTAATTTTTTATGTATTGATTTACAAATTAACAAGCAAAATATTGTAGGTCACTCAGACATAGCTCCAGGTAGAAAAACAGATCCAGGACCATTTTTTGACTGGACATTATTGCAATCAATTTTATGAGTAGAAAATTAATAGGCATCTTACTGCTTGGATTTGCATCTGGTCTTCCTTACATGCTTGTGTTCTCAACCCTTACAGCTTGGCTGAGGGATGTAGGAATTTCTTTGACCGAAATAGGTTTTTTTGCATGGCTGGTTCTTACATATTCTCTAAAATTTTTGTGGGCACCATTTGTAGATAGATATTCAATCCCTGGATTTAAAGTTTTTGGAAAGCGAAGAGGGTGGATTCTTTTTTCCCAATCATTGATTTTCTTATCATTGTTTGGAATGAGCTTAATAGATCCACTTAATAATATTCAATTATTAGCATTGCTTGCATTTTTTGTAGCCTTTTTTGGTTCAATACAAGATGTTGCTGTTGATGCTTTAAGAATTGAGATTGGTGAGGCAAAAGAGCAAGGTAATTTAGCAGCTAGTTATCAGTTAGGATATCGAGTTGCAATTCTTATTGCTACATCTGCAGCATTAATTTTTGCTGATATATATAGTTGGTCATATGTATATCAATCAATGAGTCTTTTTATATTGGTTGGGTCTGCAGGCGCATTGATCTGTCATGAGCCAAATAATCATGAAATTGCTATTTTGAGATTTGATAAAGCCCTCATTGAAGCTTTCAAAGAATTTTTCCATCGATTCGGACTATGGTCTGCAGCTTTACTTCTATTAATAATCTCAACATATAGGCTCACTGATATAGTTATGGGGCCTATGGCCATGCCTTTCTATTTAGATTTAGGATTTTCAAAAACTGAAATTGGAGCTCTTGTAAAAACCATAGCTCTTTTTGGGTCAGTTATCGGTTTTTTTATTGGTGGCTTATTGATTAAAAGAATATCTTTATTTAGCGCGTTGCTGTTTGGGGGTTTCTGCGTCTTAATTACAAATTTATTTTTTGCTTATGTTGCGAGTACTCAAGCTAATATCTCCCTCTTATCTCTCATAGTTGGCTTTGATAGCTTTGCAGCAGGTTTAGTGGGCACTATAAATATTGCGTTTTTAACTAGCTTGGTTTCAAAAAAATTTACTGCGGTGCAATATGCCATGTTGACATCTTTCATGATGCTTCCTGGAAAATTTTTAAGTGGATTTTCAGGAGTTTTGGCAGATTACTATGTAACTGCTTCATCTTTGGAAAGTGGTTGGACATACTTTTTTTATACTACCTCGGCTATGTCCATTCCTGCGTTGCTGTTAATTCTGATTTACAAAAAGAAATATGCAGATAATCCAGCATAGCCTCAAAGTAATACTAGGGATTTCTATATTAATAATTTCAGTGCTTTCAGTTCAGGAAATTGAACCCCAATCTTCGGTAAATTTCAGTGATAAATTTCTCCATTTTTCCTGTTTCCTATACCTTACAATTCTAAGTTGGCTCAGTAGAATTATTCACAAGGAATTATTTCTTTATGCTATAGTGCTTGCCTACGGAATATTGATTGAGATAGTTCAGATATATATACCTTATCGATCTTTTGAATTTTTAGATATTTTTGCTGATTTCCTTGGAATTTTAGCAGGGATTTTCTTCATAAATTTCTTTAAAGATTTATATCCAAAGTATTGAATTAATTTTTTTAAGCCATAAATAACTCGTATCCTTGATTTTAAGGATTATTTTTATTTTAAAAGCAGGAGATTTGCAATGAAATTGAAACCTTTACACGATAAAGTTTTAGTTAAAAGAACAGAAGAAGAACAAACCACGCCTGGTGGAATTGTTTTGCCTGGCTCAGCTGCAGAAAAGCCCTCTCAGGGTGAAGTTGTTGCTGTAGGGCCTGGAAAGAGGCAGGACAATGGAGAGGTCTCTCCTATGGGAGTAAAAGTTGGTGACCTAGTGATCTTTGGTCAGTATGGTGGCAACGAAGTAAAAATAGACGGTGATGAATACCTCATACTCAGCGAGAGCGATATTTACGGTATTTTCAGTTAAACAATTCAATCAATAAAATCAATAAATAGGAGAATAAAGATATGTCAGCTAAAGATGTAAAATTTGGAGATGCTGCAAGAGTTAAGATGCTTAAGGGTGTCAATATCCTTGCAGATGCAGTGAAAGTTACCTTAGGACCTAAGGGAAGAAATGTAGTATTGGATAAATCTTTTGGCGCACCAACCGTTACCAAAGATGGTGTTTCAGTCGCTAAGGAGATCGAGCTAGAAGACAAGTTTGAGAACATGGGAGCTCAAATGGTTAAGCAGGTTTCTTCGCAAACTTCAGACGAAGCCGGAGATGGAACAACTACAGCTACTGTCCTTGCTCAATCTATAGTAAATGAAGGTCATAAATCTGTAGCGGCCGGAATGAATCCTATGGATCTAAAAAGAGGTATCGATAAAGCTATTTCAACTGCTGTTCAATTCGTTGAAAAATTAAGTGTTCCTTGTTCAGATGATAAAACTATTGCACAAGTCGGGACTATTTCTGCAAATGGCGATCAAGATGTCGGTGGTATCATTGCTGAAGCAATGGAGAAAGTTGGAAAAGAGGGTGTTATTACCGTTGAAGAAGGTAATGGTATCGATAATGAGCTTGATGTCGTTGAGGGAATGCAATTTGATAGAGGTTATTTATCTCCATATTTTGTAACCAACCAAGATAATATGACTTCTGAGCTTGAGAATCCCTTCATTCTTTTGCATGACAAGAAAATTTCTAATATAAGAGATATGTTACCTTTATTGGAATCAGTGGCTAAGGCAGGGAGACCTCTCTTAATTATTGCAGAAGATATTGAAGGTGAAGCTCTTGCTACTTTAGTAGTAAATAACCTTAGAGGAACAGTTAAAGCTGCAGCATGTAAAGCTCCTGGTTTCGGAGATAGAAGAAAAGCCATGCTTGAAGACATAGCTATCCTTACTGGCGGTACTGTTATTTCTGAAGAAGTTGGACTTTCTCTTGAAGGTGCAACCGTTGAAGATTTAGGAACTGCAAAAAGGGTTACTCTGGATAAAGATAACACGACTATTGTCGACGGCGCTGGTGATCAAAAAGCAATAGTAGCTAGAGTAAACCAAATCAGAACCCAGATTGAAGATACTTCATCCGACTATGATAGAGAGAAGCTGCAAGAGCGTGTTGCTAAATTAGCCGGTGGAGTAGCTGTGATTAAGGTTGGCGCTGGTTCTGAAATAGAGATGAAGGAGAAGAAAGCAAGAGTAGAAGATGCTTTGCACTCCACACGTGCCGCAGTGAAAGAGGGTATTGTTCCTGGTGGTGGAGTTGCATTGGTCAGAGCGCTTGAATCTCTTACAAAACTGAAAGGAGATAATGATGATCAGAATGTGGGCATTAATATTGTTAGAAAGGCATTTGAAGCTCCATTAAGACAAATTGCTGCAAATGCTGGTGAAGAATCATCTGTCATTGTTGCCAAAGTAATGGAAGGTGAAGGCTCATATGGTTTTAATGCTGCCAACGGAGAGTACGGCGACATGATAGCAATGGGTATTCTTGATCCTGCAAAAGTTACCAGAACTGCGTTGCAAGCCGCTGGGTCTGTTGCTGGGATGATGATTACTACCGAAGCGATGGTTACTGATAAGCCTCAAGATGAATCAGCCGCGCCTGCAATGCCTGATATGGGTGGAATGGGTGGAATGGGTGGAATGCCGGGCATGATGTAAGCCATTTATCTGTAAATTAAAAAAACGGGGTTTATTCCCCGTTTTTTTTTGCAAGATATATAATTATTTAACAACAATTTAAATTTTAGGAGTTTTAATATGGAAGCGTATCTTGGAACCGTGTTAATTAGATTTGCGCACATTCTTTTTGGAGTACTCTGGATAGGCCTGCTTTATTATTTTAATTTTGTCCAAACTGAGTACTTTAAAGAATCAGAGGCATCTGCAAAGTCTGATGTAGTCCAAAAATTAGTGCCAAATGCTTTATGGTATTTTCGATGGGCCGCAGCATTTACATTTTTAACTGGATTGTATCTTTTGTATTGGCTTAGCATTACTGTAAACGTTGGTATCGTTTTGGGCGCACTAATGGGCACTATTATGGCTGCAAATGTTTGGTTTGTTATTTGGCCCAATCAAAAGAAAGTCATTGCTGGGGCTCCAGATGCGGCAGATGCAGGGGCAAAGGCTGGCCTGGCATCAAGAACAAATACATTGTTTTCATTGCCAATGCTTTATTTAATGGTTTATTCAGCGCATGGAGGGAGTCTGCCTATGATTGCCGAATCAAGCATGAATAGTCTTTGGATTGGTATGGCGATTATTTTGTTAATTGAAGCAAATGCTTTGTTTGGCAAAATGAATGCAATGATTACCTCTGTAAAGGCAGTCATCCACTCTGGCGTTGTTCTTACAGTAATTTTTGGATTATTGGTTCATTACTTATAAATTTTAAAAAATTCTTAAATAAGGAGAGCTTAGCTCTCCTTTTTTTTAATTTTTACTTTGTCAATGGAGTTATCAACTATATTTAAAATCTCAATTCTGTAGCCATTAATCTCTATGCAGACATTTTCTTGGGGAATCTGATCAAGATAATCAGTAATGATTCCATTGATTGTTTTTGAACCATCTTCTGCAATATCCCAATCCATAAAATTATTCAATTCTCTGACCTTAGAGTTACCATCAGCTATAACTGAGCCATCTCTTTTGATTGTGAATTCTCTCTCTAAATCTGCCTTAGCTGCACCAAATTTTCCAACTATTTCTGTAAAAATATCTTCCATAGTTAAAAGTCCTTGTATTTCACCATACTCATCAACCACCAATGAAAGATTATTATCTTGTTTTTGAAATTGACTAAGTTGAGTTGAAATAGTGGTCGATTGGGATATAAATGTTGCATCAAAGAGAATATTTTTTACATCCTGTCCGGCTTCAAAAGCTTCCATGAATTGATGTGAATCTTTTAGATGCAACATACCTATTACTTGATCGATAGACTCTTGGAAAACGGGCAGCCTACTGTAATAAGAGGAGCCAATAATTTTTTTTGCAGCTTCAAAGCTTTGTGTAATATCTATACCAATAATTTCAGCATGCGGTGTCATGATGTCTTCAACCGTTAACTCTTCCATACCTAAAATTGATGAGAGCATTTCGCGAGACTGAGCTGGAATTAAATCTCCATGCTCTTCAAGAAGTGTTCTTAATTCATCTGAGTTCAAATTATCATTGCTAGCAGATTGCATTGGATCAACATTAAATATCTTAAGTATTCTTGAGCTTAAGATATTAGTTAGCCATACCAAAGGCTTGAAAATTACTACTAGTATGTTTAGTACCCCAGAGGATTTAGTTGCAAAATTCTCTGGATAAACGCTTGCAATTGTTTTTGGAGTAATTTCAGAAAAAACTAAAATAACAAGGGTTAAAAGAATTGATCCAAGAAGCACATTGCCATTAAAATAATCAATCATTATTATTGTGACTAAAGCAGAAGCCAAAATATTAGCAAAGTTATTAGCAATCAATATTGAGGCAAGCAAAACATCAGGCCTTTGAAGTAACTTGAGCGCTCTTCTGGCTCCTTTAGAGTCTTTAGATAAATTGTTCAGCTTAATTTTGTTTGACGCCATCATCCCGGTTTCAGAGCCAGACGAGAAAGCGGAAAAGATTAACAACACAAACAGTGTCAAAAATAGAAAAGAAATTGAATTAGTGCTCAAGAAGTTTTTATAAGTAGTTTAATAAAATAATTGAATTACCAAAATATGCCAAAAGGATCATTGCAAAGGATAAGATAATCCCTCTCACTGCAAATTTTACCTTAAGATTTGCGTATTTTACCCCTAAATACGTAAGCATATAAATTATTAGTGCAAATGCGGTAAAGATAATTTTAAATATCAATTCCAAATTCATTTCACCAAGAACCATGAGCCCAGACAGAAGAGATAAAACTATGCTCCCAAGACCCAATCCAATTAAAACAAATATTTCGTTATATTCTCTTTCTACGGACTTAACATTAGAACCAATCATCCCCTTTTTGATCTTTGTTATGTGTCTTTCAAGAAAGGTTGTTTCAATGAAAGTAACAATCAAAATAACTATGCTAAAGCTTGTGGCAGAAACATGAAGCCCAAGCACATTAACTCCTTTTGAATAAGTCATGAGGCTAATAATGATTAATAAAGCCAAGCATAGTCCTGTGTAGACTTGTTTTGAAGACTTTAAAACAGCTCTTGATATGAAATAGCTAAATAAAGCAATGAATGTAATTAGGGGAAATGACACAATCTTATTTTTTTTGTAATCTTTATATATTAACACTATCAAATTCGTCAAGGTTAACCTAAAATACACACCTTTTTATTAATACATTAATGAATTTTTATTATGGTAGTAGTTAGACTTGCAAAAAGCGGAGCGAAAAAAAACCCTTATTACTTTATAACGGTTGCTGACTCCAGAAAACCAAGAGATGGCGCATTTATAGAGCGCTTGGGCTTTTTTAATCCCTCTGCTAAGGGTTCTGAGGAAAGAATGAGGTTTAACGTTGAGAGGTTAGATCATTGGATTTCTCAAGGTGCGCAACTTTCAGATAAAGTTAAAGAGCTAGCTAAAGATGCAAGATTGTCTTCTGATGAACTTCAGGCAAAGCTTGATGCAAAGAAAGATAAAAGAACAAAAAAGAAAGAAGCATTGAAAGCTCAGAAGATAGCTGAGTTAGAAGCTCAAGCTAAAGAAGCAGCAGAAGAAGCTCCAGCAGAAGAAGCTCCAGCAGAAGAAGCAGCAGCTGAGGCAGAAGCTCCAGCAGCAGAAGAAGCTCCAGCAGAAGAAGCAGCAGCTGAGGCAGAAGCTCCAGCAGCAGAAGAAGCTCCAGTAGAAGAATTAAAGTCAGAAGAATCTGAAGAAGAATCTTCAGATGATGAAAAAAAATAATTCAGCAGACCTTTCACTATTTCTCCTGATTGCTAAAATAGGCAAGACTAGAGGCCTTAAAGGAGAGTTTTTCCTCAGATCATACGCTGAGAACTCGCAAACACTTTTTTCGTACAAAAATTTCTATGCTCAGTCATCCTTGGCTATGGAAGAAGTGCATTTTGAATACATGAAAGAAAATAATTCAAATATTGTTGCAAAACTTAAATCTATAGATGATATTGATAAGCTTCAGGCATTCGGTCAAAAAGATATATTTGTACTTAAATCAGAGCTGCCTGAATTAAAAGAGAATGAAGCCTATTGGTTTGAACTAAAGGGAATGCAAGTTATAAATCTGGAAGGTCGACATCTTGGCCGGGTTAAAGAGGTAAATAACTTTGGTGCAAGTGATGTGTTGGAGATAAAGCCGACAAATAAAACAATTAAAAATCTTTTAATACCATTCATCAAAAATAGAGTGATTATCTCAATTGATAAATCAGAAAATTCTATTTTAGTTGATTGGCAAGAAGATTATTAAACTAAATGAATATCAACATAATTACCTTATTTCCAGAGATTTTTGAAGCATTAAATTTCGGTTTACTTGGTCAAGCTATAGGCAGACAAGATATTAAAATTAATACCTATAATTTACGAGATCATCAAATTAATAAGCATGGACAGGTTGATGACAAACCATATGGTGGAGGAGCAGGTATGGTTTTGATGGCAGAGCCCTTAGAGAAATCGCTCAAAGATATTCCAGTAGATGAAGTAGGAAAGGTGATCAACTTATCCCCTCAAGGAACTCTTTTTAACCATAAAAAAGCCAAAGAGCTTTCATTATTAAAAAGCATCACAATTATTGCAGGAAGGTATGAAGGGATTGATGAGAGATTTATTTCACAATATATTGATGAAGAAATTTCAATTGGTGATTTTGTTTTAAGTGGTGGTGAATTCGCTGCATTAAATTTAATTGACTCTATATCAAGATTCATTCCGGGTGTTATTGGTAACAAAGCGTCTGTTGAACAAGATTCTTTGAGTCAAGGCTTTTTAAAGGGGCCAGTATTTACTAGACCAGAAAATTTTAACTCAGAGTCAGTTCCGGAAATATTATTGTCAGGAGATCATGAGAAAATACAAGAATGGAAAGATGTTCAGGCTTTAAAAAGAACTTTTGAAAGAAGACCTGAGCTATTAAAAAGTGTAAAATTAACAAAAAAACAAAAAAAACTCTTGGAAGATTTGGCTTCTAAGCGTATCCTATAGCTCATTTTTTAGGCAAAATCATGGCAGATAAAGATAACGAAAATTTAGACGCAACAACAGCTGAAAATGTTGAGGTAAATGAAACAGTTTCAGAGGAATCTTCGACCGAAGAACCTTCTATGGAAGCTGCAGAATCCTCTGAAAGTTCGTCTGAAGAGTTAGCAAAAGATAATACACCGGCGTTGGAAGAAGAAACTTCAGAGCAACAAGAAGAAACAGCTGCCATAGATGAATCAGTTGAGGCTGATCAGTCTGAGGAAGTAACGCCAGTCACAACCGACGAAAAATCACCTGCACAAATTATTGAATCATTTGAAGCCAGTCAACTAAAAAATGATATCCCCTCATTTAGACCAGGAGATACCGTCGTGGTGTCTGTAAAAGTTAGAGAAGGTGAAAGAACTAGACTTCAAGCTTTTGAGGGAGTTGTGATGAATATTAAGAATGCTGGTTTAAATTCAGCATTTATAGTCAGAAAAATATCCAGCGGCATAGGTGTAGAAAGAACTTTCCAGCTTCATAGCCCAATGATTGACTCGATTACAGTCAAGAGAAAAGGTGATGTAAGGCAAGCCAAGCTTTATTATCTCCGAGAAAGGTCTGGAAGATCAGCAAGAATCAAAGAAAGACTAGACTAATATCATGTCCCCCGATCTAAAAAAGGATCCATTGTTAGATTCTTTTTTATCAAGTCTCCGCCTTGAAAAAGGCTTGTCTGAAAATACAATAAAAGCTTATTCAAATGATTGTCAGGCTTTTATTAAATGGCTGTTTTTAAATAAAGGATGCAAAGTAATTAATGCAACTGAGGAAGATATAGAGGCCTATTTAAAATATTTTCAAAGCATCAGCCTCAGCAACACAAGCATCAACAGAAAGCTTTCATCTCTAAAACATTTCTTTAATCATTTAAGTAAAAAAAAACTTTTAAGTTTTAATCCCATTATAAATATTTCTGGTCTTAAGAGCGCTAAAGCTTTGCCGAAATCTTTATCCATTATTGATGTAAAAAGTTTAATTGATGCACCGGATTGTTCTAACTTTATTGGATTAAGAGATAGGACAATGATCGAGTTGATGTATGCAACAGGCGTAAGAATTAGCGAACTAATAAATTTAAAATATACAAATTTAGACCTTAATCGATCATTGGTGAAGGTAATGGGAAAGGGTGGAAAGGAGAGAATGATTCCTTTTGGAGACGATGCTCTTTCATGGTTAATTAAGTATATTGAGTTTAGACGCAAAAATAATTTATCTCTCAATTCACGAGATTTCTTTATCAGCCAACAAGGCAAGAAGATTACACGACAGGCTTTTTGGCATAGAATTAAAATCTACCTAGATGCAACAAACCTACCTATGGATGTTTCACCACATACTCTCAGACATGCATTTGCAACTCATTTGCTAAATAATGGAGCTGATCTAAGATCAGTCCAAATGTTGCTAGGTCACAGTGATCTATCTACAACACAGATATATACTCATATTGCTAAACAAAGACTAAGTGATATGGTGAAACAGCATCACCCAAGGGGCTAATTTTTTATGAAGATACTTTTGCTAATATTTATTTTAATTTTTACATTAAATGTAAAACCCGATGAGCAATTAATTTCATCGAAAATTAATGAAGTTCTTCCTGAGGGAATGTCTGTGCAAAGTGTAAAAAAATCTCAGCTAGAAAATATATATATTGTTGATATTGGAGATTTGCAGCCTATTTATGCTTCAAAAAATGGGGAATTCTTTTTTTACGGCGAGTTGTATGCAATTGATCAAAATAGACTTAAAAATACAACAAAAGATGAAATAAATTTAAAACGAAAAAGTATTTTAGATTTAGCACTAACTAATTCTGATTTTATTAGTTTTAAATCTAATAATGAAAAGCATAAAGTGACTATTTTTACTGACGTAGATTGTGGCTACTGTAGAAAGTTTCATAATGAGATCAATGATTTCAATAACCTAGGAATAACTATTAATTATGTTGCATTTCCAAGATCTGGGCTAGCTTCTGATTCCTATAATAAAATTGTTACAGCTTGGTGTTCTGCAGATCCCAAAGACACTTTAACAAAAATGAAGCAGGGTGAAGACCTTCAAATATCTTTGTGCCAAGATCATCCGGTTGAAAAGCATTTTCTTCTAGGCCAAAAGATTGGAATTACAGGTACCCCAGCTATAATTAAGTCAAACGGTGAGCTGCTTCCTGGATATCTGCCTCCCGAAGAACTATTAACCAGATTGAATTAAAAATGACTAAATTAAAAATAGGTATTTGTGGCTGGGGAAATGTTGCAACTGGGCTCTATGAGCAATTAGTCGGTGGAGATGAAATCTATGCTGATTGGGAGATATGCTGTATTGGAGCTAGACGTGACAATCCGAAATGTAACCCAGGTTCAACAAAAATTTTAAGAGATATTTTTAAGGTAGCTGATGAAGACATAGATGTTCTTGTTGAATTAATAGGCGGAGTTGAAACGGCAAAAGAGTTAATAACCATGGCTTTAAATTCTGGCAAGCATGTCGTTACTGCAAATAAAGCAGTCATTTTTGAACATGGCCAAGAGCTTATTAATTTAGCTAAAAGAAACAATGTACAACTGCTATTTGAATCTGCTGTTTGCGCAGGTACTCCTGCTATCAAGATGCTTTCCAATGATTTAATCGCAAATAAAATTTCGAAAGTTGCAGGCATGTTAAATGGAACAACAAATTTTATCTTGAGCAAGATGGAAGAGGGTGCCTCATTTGAAGCTGTGTTAAGTGAAGCTCAAGAGAAAGGTTATGCAGAGCCAGATCCTAGCTTGGATGTCAATGGAACTGATGCAGCTCAAAAGATTGGGATCCTTTCAGCCTTAGCATTTAATAGTGGTCTTCCCACAACCAATTTTTACATTGAGGGCATAGAAAATATTCAATCAGAGGACTTTGCTTATGCAAATGACTTTCATTTTACAGTTAAGCATTTAGCTGTGGCAAAACTAAATGATCAGGGTTTGGAGCTAAGAAGTCACCCTGTGATGCTTAGTAAAAATTCTAGCTTAGCAGGATTGAAAGGGGTAAGAAATGGAATTCAATTTGACACCAATCTCCTTGGAGAGTTTCATGTTGCTGGATCAGGTGCTGGAAGGGAGTCTACAGCATCAGGCTTAATATCTGATTTATATGCACTTTCTAATTCAAATCAATCTAATCCGATGCAATACCCAGATTTTTCTAAAAAGCCTAACTTATTGAATTTTGATGATTTAATTTTTAAATATTATGTTTACTTAGAGGTAAAAGATGAGCCTGGTGTTCTAGCGTTAATTAGTAAAATATTTGCAGCACAGGGCATCGGCTTTGATAAAGTCATTCAAAAAGACCAGTTAGACAATGGTAATGTGCCTGTAGTAATTTTTACTGACCCAATTATTGAAAAGGAGATGCAAGTAGCTTTACGGGACTTAGAAAACCACCCAGTCATTTTAAATTCTAAAATTATTAGAATTGAGGACTTGTAATGCTTTTTCACTCAACCAGAGGAAAAGACTCTAATAAAGATTTTGCATCAATTTTAATGCAAGGCCTTGCTGATGATGGCGGTCTTTTTATGCCGGATCACTGGCCGCAAGTAGATTTAGATGAAATTAAGTCTAAAACATCATTTGTGGATATAGCAAAATGTATTGTACCTTTATTTACGGCTTCATCTTTTTCTCGCGATGAAACAATAAGAATACTAGAATCAACTTGGCATGATTTTGAACACCAAGATTTAATAGGTATAAAAAATTTTCATTCGGTTTCAATTCTTGAGCTATTTCATGGACCAACTGCAGCATTTAAAGATTTTGGGTTACAACTAGCTGCTGCATTTTTTAATAAAGTTTTAGAGTCTGAAAATAAAACTGCAATTGTGCTTGGGGCAACCTCAGGTGATACTGGCTCAGCCGCAATTGATGCATGTAAAAACTATGGTCGAATTAAAAGTTTTATCATGCTTCCAAATGGAAATATGTCTGAAGTTCAGCGCAGACAAATGAGCACCATCAAGGCTTCAAATGTTTTTGCTCTTAGAATTAATGGAACTTTTGATGATTGCCAAGACTTGGTAAAGCATGCTTTTAAAAAACGTGATTTTTTAAATAATAATCAATATTTATTAGCAGTTAATTCAATTAATTGGACTCGGATAGTCGGGCAAATTTGTTATTACTTTTATGCCTATAATCAATTGCATCAAAAAACAAATTTAAATTTTTCTATTCCTACAGGAAATTTTGGCAATGTTTTTGCTTGTTACTCTGCTTATAAAATGGGATTGCCAATTAAAAAAATTTCGGTAGCTGTCAATGAAAATGATATCTTGCATCGATTCTTTAGCGACAACAATTATTCAAAACAATTTGTTCATGAAACCATTTCTCCAAGCATGGATATAAGTGTAGCCAGCAATTTTGAAAGGTTAGTCTATGATCTCTTTTTGAATAGAGATTCTGCTAAATGTTTCAAAATGTTTGATAATTTTCCAGTCAACCCTATTGAGCTCGACCCTATTACTTGGCAAAAGAAAGATCATCTTTTTTCTTCAAGTAAAGTAAATGATTTGGATACAAAAAAAATAATTCAGGAAACTCACCGATCATTTAACTATATCTTAGACCCTCACACAGCTGTTGCTGCTGTTGAGGCATTTGATAAAAGCGATGAAAATAATCATTATGTTGTTCTATCTACCGCACATCCAGCCAAATTTCCTAAAATCTATGAAGAATTAGACATAGAAATAAACTCTTTGCCTTTTGCGTTAAGAGATTTATTTAAAAAAGAGGAGTATCTTCATTCATTTGATGCGGATTACAATCAAATTGCTAACTTTATTAATCGTAATAACTAATTTTTTAATTTATGAGTATTCCAAAGATACTTAAAGCTTCAACAACAGATCTAGAGCGTGTTAAAGGTGTTCTTAAGCTAGGTTTTGCTTCAGATGCTTTAATAAGATGGGTTTTTCCAGATGCCTCATCTTATTTAAATAGCTTTGATAAATGGATGGAGGAGTTCTCAAGAATTGCCTTTGAAAATAATATCGTATATTCAGAAGAAAATTTTTATGGCTCTTCTTTGTGGCACCCTCCAGGCATTTTCTTTGATAGCACAGTCTTAGAGCCAACTTTTGCAACTATCCCTCAAGATCGAATTGAGACGGCGGTTAGGTTTTTTGAAGAATTTGAAAAATATCATCCCGAAGATGCTTGGTATCTTTCATTTATTGCCGTTGATCCAGCTCAGCAAAGAAAAGGAATTGGATCTTTTCTACTCAAAGAAGCGTTGC
>Ga0255755_1000476_pt1 | contig 42357 bp, 40 predicted proteins | sample 011ome_18_FD_179955 | JGI IMG/M metagenome (GOLD analysis project Ga0255755, IMG submission 179955) | Coastal salt marsh microbial communities from the Groves Creek Marsh, Skidaway Island, Georgia - 011501BT metaG (version 2) | ecosystem: Environmental > Aquatic > Marine > Intertidal zone > Salt... | reverse complement strand
TTCACCGCATTCGGAAAGTGGATTTGGATGATGCGGTTTCCATCGAGACTGCAGTGATGGCGATGATTGAGTTTATCGGGAATCGGCCCATCCTCGGTTACAATCTTCGCTTTGACTTAAAGTTTCTAGACCGGTATACCAAACCGCTGCTGGGGTTTTCATTGCCTAACCAGATGATTGAATTGTCCGAGCTGTATCGAAAATCGGTCGTGAGTAAACGTCCAGATGTTGTTCCGCATTTGGGTTTCGAAGAGATCTTGGATGATCTTGACGTTCCGATTTTTGGTCGGCATACGGCCTTAGGAGATGCGACAACAGTGGCGATGGCCTATATCAAATTAAAGCGAAGTCGATGACAAGAGCTCACGATCAACAAGCGTTTTCGCGCGCGAAACGTCAACAACGCTTACGGCGACTAACCGGTCAGGCGATTGGTGATTATCGCATGATCGAAGAGGGCGATAAGGTCATGGTGTGTTTGTCGGGCGGTAAGGACAGTTATGCGCTGCTGGACATGTTGATCTCCCTGCGGAAGTCAGCACCCGTATCCTTTGAACTGATTGCAGTGAATCTCGATCAAAAGCAACCCGGTTTTCCAGAGCACGTCTTGCCCGACTACATGGCGACTCAAGATGTGCCCTTTTATGTCATTGAGCGTGACACCTATTCCACAGTCAAGCGGGTTGTGCCGGAAGGCAAGACCACCTGCGCGCTCTGTTCGAGGCTTCGTCGTGGCACTCTCTATGGATTTGCGGAAGCCCATGAGGTGACGAAAATTGCCTTAGGCCATCATCGCGATGACATCGTTGAAACACTATTTTTAAATTTATTTTTTGGCTCGAAACTGAAAACGATGCCACCGAAACTGGTTTCTGATGATGGTCGGTATGTGGTGATTCGGCCACTGGCGTATTGCAAAGAGTCGGACCTGGCTCAGTTTGCTGTGGATCGAGCCTATCCCATCATTCCCTGTCATCTGTGCGGATCACAGCCGAATCTGAAGCGTGCTGAAATCAAAGCGATGATTGCGGATTGGGAAAACCGATACCCCGGCCGTGTTGATAATCTGGCTCGCGGTTTACAGAACGTAGTGCCATCGCACTTATTGGATCCTGAGCTTTATCCGTTTGAGAGCCCGTCCCCGGACGAACTTTTGCAATTTCGACGGGATCATCCGTTGGATGATACCTCCGATAGTCAGGAGGCTCTGGCAGAAGCGGATTTGAACCCATGGGTGACGCTTCCCGAAGACAGGAGTCAGATCATCCAGACCAGTGGCGCGACTGTCCAAACCCCATAAAGCATCACCAGCGATCCTGACAGGCGTCGGAAGGCGGCGCTTTTTAATGCAAAGCTTAAGTGTGCACTCAGATATCCTGCCCCCAGGATTGCCGGTAGGGTACCAAGTCCGAAGAGAAACATTTGCGTTCCTGCTTGACCGGCGTGTGCAGTAGAGGCTGACCAGAGAAGAGCTGAATACACAAGGCCACACGGGAGAAATCCCCAGGCAAGACCATATTTCAAGGCCTGATGCATTGAATTCGGAGTCGCCTTTGATCGGACTTTTTGCACGATCGGTGTCACCACTCGATCACCGAAGCGCTCGAGTGTTTGGAGACCTCTCCACCAATCGCTGATCCAAAGTCCCATCAACACTAACATGAGGCCGGCGATGAGCCGAAAACCGATCGTGAAGATCTCATGATCTCCACGAAGCCATCCACCGAGGTATCCAAAGGTGATCCCAAGCGCTGTATAAGACAACACTCGCCCAAGGGAAGCGATTGAGATAAGGCTCCAAAATCGAAGACCCTGACGATCCTTCTCTGGAATGGTCAGGCTAAATGCGGCGGTGATTCCTCCGCACATCACCAAGCAATGAGCAGAGCCAAAAAGACCAATCAGAAAGGCGGCGCCAGCACCAATGGGGTCAGTACAGAGTTGGTTAATCATGCTCGCGACGACGTTGACGTTCTTCTTCAATCGCTCGCTGATGCAGCTCGTCGTCATCATCGAACAAAATGTCCGATCCAGAACGTTCAAGATCGTCGAATTGTTTACTTTTGACAGCCCAGTTAAATGCCCACAGTGCGATTGCCAGAAGGATCATGGAGAGCGGGATGAGGGCGTAGATTGCGTTCATGAAATACGGTTCAGCCTTAATGCATTGGTGATCACAAACAGACTTGACGCCGACATACCGATCGCTGCAAGCCAAGGTGGCACCCAGCCACTCATCGCAAAGGGTACCGCGATCGCGTTATAGACTAAAACCCAAAATAGACTTTGCCGGATGACTTGTGTTGTCTTTTGCGCGGTCTCTCTGAGCTTGAGAACACTTTTCAGTTCAAGGGAGAGCAAAATGGCGCCAGCAGATAGTCTGGTGAGGTCGGCGGCTTGAGCAAACGTAATGCTACCGTTAGCCGCTGCCAGAACCGGTGAGTCGTTCAACCCATCTCCAACCATCACGGTTGATGCGGAAATATGTCTTAAGTGATGGAGTTTATCTTCAGGACGACATTGGGCGAGCGCATGATCGATCTGCAGCGATTGGGCAATCGCCTGGACGCGGTCTTCGCGATCTCCGCTTAAGATCGTTAGACGAATATTCATTGCCTGAAGTGCCTCGATGGTGTGTTTTGCGTCAGGGCGTAAGGCGTCATCCAGTGCAACACTGATCAATGCGCCTTCATCGGTTTCTAGGGTAATGTGTAACGCATACTCGAACTCGGGATTCATTTCCTCCAGTGTGGATTGTCTCACCCGATATTGGATGCCATTGAGAACACCAGACACGCCTTGACCTGCAAGATGTGTGATCTGTTGCAGCGGTGTGGGGACGATATCCTCAAAGGCTTTGGCGATTGGGTGAACTGTTCCTTGTTCGAGTCCACTGAGGATTGAGAGTGCTTGATCCATGTCTGTGGTGCCAAGCTGTTTAACGCCGAGTCGCTGGAAGCGACCCTCTGTCAGTGTCCCGGTTTTATCAAAGAACCAGTCATTTGATCGGGCAAACGCCAACAAATGGGTTGGATTTAGGAGAAGAATCCCCAATCGACGCAGACGTCTAATCGTCACGGTCCAAGCGGTTGGGATGGCTAGTGACAGCGCGCACGGACAGGTCACCACAAGAACAGACAGCGCATATTCAAACGCTTGTTCAGGATTCGTTGGCCACCAGAAGACGAAGGTGATGATTGACAGCGTCAGAACAGAGGCAATGAACCAGCGTATCAAGGGATCCATCCATCGGGCTTCTGGAAGTTCGACGGTCTCGGCTTGACGCGCCAGATGTTCGAGTCGTCCGAGAAAGGCATTTTTGCCGACTCTCAAGACTTTGGCTTCGATCACACCCGATCCGTTGATGGAGCCCGCGAGGATCTCAGCATGACGCTCGACGACGATTGGTTCGAATTCCCCCGTCAGTGCTTGCGTGTCCACCGAGGCTCGATCTGAAATCAGTGTGAGATCAACAGGCGTTTGTTGGCCAGCTGCCAATTGGATCAGATCGCCGGGGCGTAACATCGAAACGGGTGTTTGTTCGAACTGGCCGTCGCCACAGGATTTGGCTAGTGTCATCGGCATCGGACGAGATTCCACTGGCGTATCTAACACCTGATGTCTGGCTTTGAGTTCCAAAAAGCGGCCGGTCAGTAGAAATAGGGTAAACATGGCAACTGAGTCAAAATAGACTTCACCCAGTTCAGAAATCGTCGCAATGATCGATGCGATCCATGCCAGCGAGAGTGCCAGTGCGACGGGAACATCCATGCCTAAATTTCGATGACGGAGATTACGCCAGGCTCCTACAAAGAAGGGTTGAGCCGCATAAAGCATGACTGGAATTGACATCACCAACGAAATCCAGCGTAAAAAGTGACGTTGGTCGGCATCAATGAACGAGGCTTCTCCCACATATAACGCGGTTGCTACCATCATGACTTGCATGGCGCCGAGGGCTGCGACACCAATGCGTTTGATCAATTGTCGTCGTTCTTTTTTGCGTGCTTGAAAAGCAGATTCGTCAGTCAGGAGTGTTGCTGTATAGCCGAGACGGTCAATCTGCCCCAGGATACTGGCTAAGCTTGCCATCTGGGGATCCCAGCGAACAGTCAGTGTTTGCCGTCCAAGGTGTGCGTGACTCATGATCACCCCATCATTGGATTGAAGAACTCGCTCAAGCAACCAGGTGCAGGCTGCGCACCGGATTTGTGGAATCGATAGTTCGATTTCTAAATTTCCATCATCGAGAGCGATGGTGTGCTGCTCTAAAAATTCTGGGTGATCAAACAGCGACCAGTGAGTCTGTTGTTCGGGTTTCGGTGCCTTCGTCTCCCGGTAGTGATAAAACGAGCCCAGGCCTTGGGATTGGATCCAATCGACTGCGCCGGCACAACCATGACAGCATAGCGGTTGTTCTGTCTGATCAATGGTTCGCGTAATCATCTCGTGAGCAGGGCAGGCCCCGCCGCAGTGAAAACACGATGGGTTGTCAGGGGGCAACGCGCAGCGGCTCTTGCAGTGGGAGGCGCACTCTAGCGGTGATACGCCATGAGTTATCTGGGGCGATCAATTCGAGATTTCGAGGACCGGGCGCCATCGAGGGGATGGAGGCGGTGTAAAATCCAGGCCTGATGGCGTCGAGCTGAAAGTTGATGTCGTTACGTGCCCGCGTCGGATGCCGGAACGCTCCAGCGATGGTAGACACAGGCATTGCTTGGCCGAAATCAATGGTGAATGACAGGTCTCCGGTGAGTTCATCCATGGTGAGCGACCCTGTGATTCCAAGCTCTTGTGCTTTTTCATCCCGCTCTAAATTTTCGTTATAGAGCACACCTTGGCGATAGTAGTCGTCGGTCACTAAGCCATCGTTGGTTTGAATGGCGACTGCGAGCATACTGAACCCAACGATGACCGATGCGGTAATCGGAACCAGAAACAGCCATGGCCAGGGTTCTTTGTACCAGGGATTGGGTTTGTTCATTTCCAACGATCAGGCCCTATAAATGTTGACTCGATTGTAACTTCATTAGCTGGCTGTTTGGCTGGCTCAATAATGAAGCTAATGGGTAGGCGGGAATTTGCCAGCATATCAGGTGGAATTTGCACTTGGTACACTTGGACGCGAGTTTGGCCGGGTGCGAGCTCAATGGTCGCAGGACCGATCAGCCGAGCACTGGGGTGACCTTGGAAGTTCACTTCATATTCTTCATTGAATGATGTTTTATTAAACACGGTGAGACTGTAAGTGTTTTCAATCTCCCCAGTTTTTGTTTCATGAAAGAGAGCGCCTCGATCGCGCGCCACCCTTGCTTCCAGCGTGCTGCGGTGTGTCAGTGCGTAACCAAAGGCTACGCACATCGCCAGCATTGCCACACCATAGCCGATGAGTCGTGGTCTCAGCCAATGAGTTTGGCCGCCATCCAGTTCGTGCTCTGTCGCGTACCGAACGAGACCGCGGTCATAGTTCATTTTATCCATGATCGAATCACAGGCATCAATGCACAGTGCACATTGAATGCATTCGTATTGGAGACCATCGCGAATATCGATTCCCGTTGGGCAGACTTGGACGCATAAACCGCAGTCAACACAGTCGCCTTGAGTATTGGTGGATTCTGCACTTCGCTTACGGCTTCCGCGAGGTTCTCCACGTTCGGTGTCATAAGCGACAATGAGTGTGTCTTGGTCAAACATCACGGATTGAAAACGAGCATAAGGACACATGTGGATGCAAACTTTTTCGCGAAGATAGCCGGCGTTTGCGTAGGTCGCTATGGTAAATAATCCAATCCAGAGGTAAGCACCCATGGACGCCTGTCCCGTCCAGTGGTCGATCACGAGCTCACGCGCTGGGATAAAATAGGCAACGAATGTGAAACCGGTTGCCCAGGCCACACCAAGCCATAGCACTTGTTTGCTCAATTTTTTCCGAAATTTACTGGGTGTCATTGGGCCTTTATCGAGCTTGATCCGTGCGTTACGTTCTCCCTCGGTATAGCGCTCAATCGCCATGAAAATTTGCGTCCAAACCGTCTGAGGACAGGTATAGCCACACCAGATACGGCCGCCAAATACAGTCACAAAAAACAGGCCGAACGCACAAATAATCAAGAGCCAGGACAATAACACCAGGTCCTGTGGCCAGAAGGTGGCATTGAAAACAAAGAATTGGCGATCCGGGAGGTTGAACCACACCATCTGACGATCGCCCCAGTTCAGCCATGGGAACAGGTAATACATAAACAGCATCACAAGTCCGGCGGTTAAGCGCACATTTTGAAAGAAGCCCGAGGTGCCGCGGGTATAGATCCCTTGTTTGGTTTGGTAAGCCGGGGTTTGCCGATGAGCAAGCCGCTCACCGGCATCGATGCGTCCCTCAACCGTTGGGATACGGTCGCTCATCGACTTATTGTTGACTGAGGCTGTAGACGTAGGCAGTCAGAAGATGAACCTTGTCTTCACCCAATCGTGGCAGTTGTGCAGGCATCACACCTTGACGACCATGACGAAGCGTCTGTTTGACTGATTCAATCACGGTGAGGTTTGGTGCTTTATAGAGCCAGATGTCGTCAGTTAAATTCGGTGCTCCGAGCATTTGCATCCCTTCGCCGGTAGGCATATGACAGGCTGCGCAGTAGGTTTGGAAGTGAGTTTGACCTTTGGCTGCGAGAGCCTCGTCATGCGCGCGGCCTGACAGGCTCACCACGTAGTGTGACGTTTCTTCAATCCCTGCATCACCTAAAATCCCCTGCCATGCTGGCATGTTCGCCATGCGACCGACGTTCAACGATTCCTTGATTTTTTCAGGTGAACCGCCGTAGAGCCATTCTTCATCGGTTAAGTTCGGGAAACCATAGGCGCCCTTGGCACCTGATCCATGACACACGGCACAGTTGTTGGCAAATAGGCGACCACCGACTTCGAGTGCTTTGGGATCTTGAGCCAGTGCTTCGATCGATTGCTGACCAAAGGCTGCGAAGACCGGACCATATTTCACTTCAGCGGCTGCCATTTCTTCTTCCCATTGACCGGTCGATGACCAGTTAAGGATCCCTTGGAAGTTGCCGAGTCCTGGGTAGAGAACCAGATAACCGAGACCAAACACAATGGTTCCCAGAAACTTCAGATACCACCAGCGTGGCAACGGATTGTCGTACTCTTCAATGCCATCGAATGCATGGCCGACAGTCTGTTCAGTCTCTTCTTTAAACGGCTCAGATCGGCGAACAACCATCACCAGCCATAAACAACCAAAAATGACGAGCAAAGTAATGAAAGCTACCCAAATACTCCAGAAGGTTGGTAGTGAATCGTTAAACATCAGTGTTTATCTCCATTTGGCCTATCGACTGGGTCCTGATCCAAGATCGAGTTTGCCGCATCATCAAAACGTGTTTTGTTTTTTGGGTTGTATGCCCACCAACCAATGCCGATAAACATCACCAACATGACGACACTTAATACTCCTAACCAGTCGTAATACGTCATCCTTATCGATCCTTCATGACCGTTCCGAGACCCTGTAGATAGGCGACCAACGCCTCGATCTCAGTTTTGCCGCGAACAGTTTCACGCGCTGTTGCGATTTCGTCATCCGTATAGGGAACACCGAGTGTTTGCATCACGCGCATTTTGTCGGCGGTGTCATCACCGCTCAGTGTGTTCTGAAATAGCCATGGGAAAGATGGCATGTTGGATTCAGGAACAACATCGCGAGGGTTGTACATATGCGCACGGTGCCAGTCATCAGAGTACTTGCCACCGAGGCGAGCAAGATCAGGTCCAGTGCGTTTTGAGCCCCAGAGGAACGGACGCTCCCAGACCGATTCACCGGCGACTGAATAGTGGCCATAGCGTTCAGTTTCTGCCCGGAAAGGACGTACCATTTGCGTATGACATACATGGCATCCTTCGCGGATATAAATATCACGGCCTTCAAGCTGGATCGCAGACCAGGGCTTCATTCCTTCAATCGGAGTTGTCGTTTTTGACATATGGAATAGCGGAACAATCTCGGCTAATCCGCCAAAGCTGATGACAACGACCACTAAGGCAGCAAGAACACCCAGACGCTTTTCAATGTATTCATGTGATTTCATCGCATTCTCCTCAGGCTACTGCTGGCTCAGGTTCGCTCGTATCACGAATCGCGTCCTGATCCTTCGCATCATTCACGGTCAGGTAAACGTTGTAGAGCATGATGACCATACCGAGCAGGAAGAATCCGCCGCCAATGACGCGGACCACATACCCTGGATAGCTCGCTTCCAAGCTATCGACGAAGCTATAGGTCAAGGTGCCATCGGAATTTACGGCCCGCCACATTAAGCCTTGCATGATTCCGTTTACCCACATTGCAGCGATGTAGAGCACTGTTCCGATTGTTGCGAGCCAGAAATGCAGATTAATCAGACGTGTTGAGTGCATCTGGGCGATCCCTAACACCTTAGGAATCAGGTGATACAACGATCCGATCGCAACCATGGCAACCCAGCCAAGGGCACCCGAATGCACATGTCCAATGGTCCAGTCGGTATTGTGGGACAGTGCGTTGACGGTTTTGATTGACATCATCGGTCCTTCAAAGGTCGACATCCCATAGAACGACAAGGACACCACCAGGAAGCGAAGAATTGGATCGGTTCGCAGTTTGTGCCACGCACCAGACAGTGTCATCACTCCATTGATCATGCCGCCCCAGCTCGGTGCCAGGAGCACAATTGACATCACCATGCCGACGGATTGCGCCCAATCCGGGAGCGCTGAATAGTGCAGGTGGTGAGCACCAGCCCACATGTAGGTAGCAATCAAAGCCCAGAAGTGAACAATCGACAAGCGGTACGAATAGACAGGACGCCCAGCTTGCTTTGGTACGAAGTAATACATCATGCCAAGGAAGCCTGCGGTCAGGAAGAAACCGACGGCATTATGGGCATACCACCACTGGATCATCGCATCCATGGCTCCGGACCAGACGTAATAACTCTTCGTAAAGCTGACAGGGTATTGCACGCTATTGACGATATGGAGCACGGCGATCACGAGAATGAAAGCACCGAAGAACCAGTTGGCGACGTAGATGTGAGAGGTGTTTCTTTTCGCGATCGTGCCAAAGAACACGATGGCATAGGAAATCCAAACCACTGCGATCAAAATATCAATCGGCCATTCCAATTCTGCATATTCGTGCGTCGTTGTCATTCCAAGCGGTAGGGTGATGGCGGCAAGGACAATCACCAAATTCCATCCCCAGAACGTAAAGCGAGCCAGATTCGGGAAGGCTAGGGTGGTGTGGCATGTTCGCTGGACCACGTAATACGAGGTTGCAAAGAGCGCGCATCCCCCGAAGGCAAAGATGACCGCATTGGTGTGAAGTGGACGCAGTCGCCCGAAGTGGGTCCATTCCGATGCCAGGAGTTCCGGCCAGACGAGCTGAGCGGCGATAAGAACTCCAACAGCCATTCCTACGATACCCCAGACGACGGCCATGATCGCGAAATGACGAATGGTTCTGTAGTCGTACGCAGGGTGTGCGACAGCGTGAGACATCCTGATCCTTCCTTTTATGACAAAAACATCTATAGTTAGTTTAAATAGTTATATGCGTAGGTGGAAGCATCCAAAAGGATGAGAAGCTCAAAAAGGACGCTTATCATCAAAAAAATGCGACTTCACTACGTGTTGTGGTTATTATGACGGGAGTTGATAGTATAAAACGGTTATAAGCCGCTTTCTACAAATTTATATTTGAGTTATGTCAAGAAGCCGATAAATAAATGAAATTGCAACAGCTTCGGTATATCTGTGAAGTCGCTAATCACGACCTCAACGTTTCCGCTACCGCCCAAAGTCTCTTTACTTCTCAGCCTGGAATCTCCAAGCAGATCCGTTTGTTGGAGGAAGAGTTGGGTGTTGAAGTGTTTGCTCGGAATGGTAAGCATCTGGTGTCCATCACTCCAGCAGGCGAAGAGGTGCTGCGTGTCGCGAGTGAAATCTTGCACAAAGTCGATGCGATCAAGCAAATCTCTCAAGAGTTCTCTGACGAGACCAAGGGCGTGCTTTCGATTGCCACGACGCATACGCAAGCGCGATACGTACTGCCGCCGATCATCAATCAATTTATGCGAGAGTATCCAGAAGTCTCGTTACAGATGCAGCAAGGTACGCCCGCGCAGATCGCGGAAATGGCGGCCAGTGGTGACGTCGACTTTGCGATTGCAACTGAGGGTCTTGAGCATTTCTCGAATTTACTTTTGATGCCTTGTTATCAATGGAATCGTGCCGTCATTGTTCCAAAAGACCATCCCTTGGCGAAAATTGACGGACCACTGACGCTCGCTGAGCTTGCTCGGTATCCCATCGTGACCTACGTCTTTGGATTCACCGGTCGTTCGCGGCTCGATGAAGCCTTTGAGCACGAAGGATTGACTCCAAAGGTGGTGTTCACAGCCGCTGATGCTGACGTCATTAAAACCTATGTCCGCTTGGGTCTAGGCGTCGGCATTGTTGCTGATATGTCATACGATCCACAAACTGATGCGGACCTGGTGACAGTCAATGCGAGTCATCTGTTTAGCGCAAGCGTGACCTCTATTGCGTTTCGTCGTGGTACGTTTTTGCGTGGATACATGTATCGATTTGTGAATTTGTTTGCGCCACACCTGTCGCGCGACGTGATTGGAAAGTTCCTCCGCAGCCAGGGCAGGGCTGAAGCGGAAAAAATCTTTGAATCGGTTGAAGTACCGCTGCTTTGAGAACTGATCCCGCGGTCGATGTTCAGTTTATTGAACATCGGGGTTACCGGCATGCCATTCACCTTTGTGAAACTTCAGAAGGCACAGGTGACTTAGTGCTTTTGCATGGAGCGGGAGTCGCTTCTGAAGCGACTTGGTATCCCATGCTTCCTGAGTTCAAGAGTTTTCGTCGAATTATTTGCCCTGACCTTCGTGGTATGGGCCGCTCTCATTCTCTCGATTTTATCGATCGTTCGGTGACCGTTGACGAGGTGGTTGACGATGTTCTCGCCATCTTGATTCATTACTCGATCAATCAGTGCCAGATGGTTGGATACAGTTTTGGTGGTTTGATTGCATTACTGGTCAATGCCGCCCGGCGTGAGCTGGTTCGCGACATGGTGTTGCTGGAGCCAGCCCTTCTCGAGCGGGCGTCCTTGAGTGCGCTGCGCGCCGTTCGCGCGCATTACGCAGACGCTGCGGCCGCTCTCTTGTCAAAAGACGATCCATCGATCGGGGTGAGGCAATTTCTGGATTTGATTGCACCTCATCGTTCGAAGCATCCGCGCGTCGAGCGGATGACCGTCCAGCGTCTGGCCAGTCGTCCAGAAGGTCTGGCTTATGCTTTGATGGCGGTCAACGAGGCCGCTTGGCACATCGATCGGATGCAGTGCATCGAGTGTGCCCCCTCGACGCTCAGTCTGATCGGCTCAAAAAGCATCGATGAAGCGCATGAATTCCATCAAATCCTGGCAGCGAGCCGAGGCAACTGGCACTACCAGTCAGTGATGGGGGTCGACCATGCGTTGCCCTACCAAAAACCGGGTTTGTGCGCGCGCCTGATTGTGGAACATTTGAGGCCTTAACGAGCCTGTTTTCGTTTTCCCGTGACTTGTAAGATGCGTGCGCTGATCTCTTCGACCGACCGTTCAGTGGTGGATAAGAACGGGATGGCATGTCGACGATACAATGCTTCGACTTCATTAACTTCATACTGGCATTGTTTCAGTGACGCATAACGCGAGTCGGGTCGGCGCATTTCTCGAATCGCCTGAAGTCGTTCGGGATCAATGGTTAAGCCAAAGAGCTTGGCTTTGTGTTTTCGCAAGGTATCCGGCAAGTGATCATCATCGAGGTCGTCCTCGGTTAAGGGGTAGTTGGCGACTTTTAGACCGTATTGCATCGCCAAATACAGACTGGTTGGCGTTTTCCCGGAGCGAGAGACTCCGATGAGAATCAGATCGGCCTGATCGTAATAACGAATTCGAGCACCGTCATCATTGTCGAGTGCAAAATTGATGGCGTCGATGCGTCGCGCGTATTGGCCATCGGGAGCGACCGCGTGACTCATGCCGACGGAATAGCTCGAGCCTTGGCCAAGCTCTCTTTCTAGTGGTTTTAAAAACGTCTGAAAAATATCCACCAAAAATCCGTTGCAGTTGGCGAGCACATCTCGCACTTCTTGGTTCACGATGGTGTCAAAAACGATCGGTGTGATCTGGTGTTCCTGGCCGGCTGCGTTAATTTCGGCAACCGCTTTCTTCGCTTTTTCGACACTGTCGATGTAGGGCAATGTGGTTTTATCGAAGGAGACAGAATCAAACTGACTCAATAGCGCCTGACCAAGCCCTTCAGCAGTCAAACCTGTTCCATCGGAAATAAAGAATACTGGACGAATTTCTGAGGGCATATTTGGTTCCAAATCATTTATACTACTTCGCTTTATCGATGACCGTTTGTCGTTACTTGGTGCAGTGCAAGGAAGCGAGTTCAAGTTTAGTCTGCGACAGCGGTTTCTAAGACACAATACGGAAGGGGATTCCTTTTGGACAACTATATCCTTTGGTTTAATGAGCTTGGCATGAACGATGTCGAGCGCGTTGGCGGCAAAAACGCATCACTTGGTGAAATGATTTCCAATCTGGCTGGAGCTGGGGTGAGTGTTCCCAACGGATTTGCAACAACAGCGCATGCGTATCGCGAATTTCTGGCTCACGAAAACCTGGCTGACCGCATCAATCAGGCATTAGCCGTGTTAGATGTCGACGATGTGAACGCACTGGCAAAGACGGGGGCTGAGATTCGGTCATGGATTATCAACACACCGTTTCAACCTGCGCTTGACCAAGCGATTGAAGCTGCCTTTGCGATGATGATCGCAGATAACCCCTCGATGAAGGTTGCTGTGCGGTCGTCGGCAACCGCTGAGGATTTGCCAGATGCCTCCTTTGCCGGACAACAGGAAACCTTCCTGAATATCTCAGGAATCGAGAACGTGAAGCACGCGATCAAGGAAGTTTTTGCATCCTTATTTAACGATCGTGCAATTTCCTACCGTGTGCATCAGGGCTTCGCTCATGAATTGGTGGCGCTATCTGCGGGGATCCAACGGATGGTTCGTTCCGAGACGGGTGCAGCCGGAGTGATGTTCACTATGGACACTGAGAGTGGATTCCGCGATGTGGTCTTTGTCACAGCAGCTTATGGTTTAGGTGAAACAGTCGTTCAAGGAGCGGTGAACCCAGACGAATTTTATGTCCATAAACCCACCCTTGAAGCGGATCGCCCGGCGATTTTGCGAAGAACGCGTGGTTCGAAATTAATCAAGATGGTTTATGCAGATTCGTCCAAGCCCGGCCGGTCAGTGGAGACGGTCGATGTCGATCCGGCAGAGCGTCGCGAATTTTGTGTGACCGATGCAGAAGTCGAGGCTTTGGCGCGGCAGGCGCTCACCATTGAGAAGCACTACGGCCGACCGATGGATATTGAGTGGGCACGAGACGGGGATGACGGTCAGCTCTACATTGTTCAGGCGCGTCCTGAAACTGTCCAGAGTCAACAAGACGGTCGCCAGATGGAACGCTTTGTGTTGAAAGAAAAGAGCGACGTCTTAGCCCAGGGTCGTGCGATCGGTCAGAAGATCGGCCGTGGAACAGTCCGTTTGGTGAAAGATATCTCGCGGATGGACGAAGTTCAGCCAGGCGATGTGTTGGTCACCGATATGACAGACCCTGATTGGGAACCTGTGATGAAGCGCGCTTCTGCCATTGTGACCAATCGTGGAGGTCGCACCTGTCATGCAGCAATCATTGCCCGAGAATTGGGAATTCCCGCTGTGGTGGGTTGTGGTGATGCAACTGAGCTTTTGGAGGCTGGTATTGATGTCACGGTGAGTTGTGCAGAGGGAGATACCGGTCATATTTATGCGGGAATACTCGATTTTGATCACCGCGTGACGAGTGTCGATGCGATGCCGGCCCTGCCATTTAAGATCATGATGAACGTCGGTAACCCCGACCGAGCCTTTGATTTCCAGCGATTACCGCATGCAGGCATCGGTTTAGCGCGACTCGAATTCATCATCAATCGCATGATTGGAGTTCACCCTCGTGCGTTAATGGATTACGACACGCTGCCTGCTGATCTGAAAGAAGAGATTGCTGAGCGGATTGGCGGATATGCGAGTCCCACTGACTTCTACGTTGAGAAATTGGTCGAAGGGATTGCGACACTCGGCGCATCCTTTGCGCCTGAGCGAGTCATCGTTCGGTTATCCGATTTCAAATCCAACGAGTATCGGAATTTGATCGGCGGACCGCTCTATGAGCCTGAAGAAGAAAATCCGATGCTCGGTTTCCGTGGTGCGTCTCGATACATTTCTGAATCATTCAGGCCTTGCTTTGAGTTCGAGTGCCGTGCGCTGAAAAAAGTCCGTGATGAAATGGGGCTGACCAATGTCGCGATCATGGTCCCGTTTGTTCGGACGCTCGAGGAAGCGGCTGCGGTCATTGAGCTGTTAAAGCAAAATGGTCTTGAGCGTGGCCAGAATGGTCTGGAGGTCATCATGATGTGTGAACTTCCCTCCAATGCTGTCTTGGCTGATGAATTCCTCGAATACTTTGACGGTTTCTCAATTGGATCGAACGACTTGACGCAGCTAACCTTGGGTCTTGATCGGGATTCTGGAATTATCGCTGAGGCCTTTGATGAGCGAAATCCCGCAGTGAAATTCCTCTTGTCACGCGCCATTGCGGCTTGTAACAAAGCGGGTAAATACATCGGGATTTGTGGCCAGGGACCGTCTGATCATCCAGACCTCGCCTTCTGGCTGATGGAGCAAGGCATCGACTCGGTCTCGCTGAATCCGGACACAGTTCTTGAGACTTGGTTCTTTTTGGCTGACGCTCGCGATAACAAATCATGAAGTCGACACCAGATCTTTGCGATGTCTATGAGGGCGGAATTTCCGTCCTTGATCCCATGTTCACTAACTTCGGTGGTCGTGAACGGTTCTATGGCGAGGCCGTGACTGTCAAATGCTTTGAGGACAATTCGACAGTGAAAGAGTTGGCTGGGACTGCTGGTAAGGGTCGTGTGATGGTCGTCGATGGCGGTGGATCACTGCGTCGAGCGCTGCTTGGTGACATGACCGGAGCCAAGGCACTTGCCAATGGATGGGCTGGATTTGTCATTTATGGGGCAATCCGCGATGTGGATGAATTGGGAGCGATGGATCTCGGTGTTCAGGCTCTTGCAACGCATCCGATGAAAACCGAGAAAAAAGGCATTGGTGATCTGGACGTTCCGGTGACCTTTGCGGGTGTGACCATCCATCCTGGCGATTTTGTTGCCTGCGACAATAACGGGATCGTTGTGTCCCCGGTGGCGCTTGAGGTCTAGAAAACCTTGAGGCGTAAAAAAACCCGGCATCGAGAGATCCCGGGGTTTTTTATTGGATCGGTGTTAAGCGATCTCTGTCACAGGAATGTTGGCTTCCTTCGCTTTTGCCTGGAACTCGGCAATTTGATGGAAGTTCATGTAACGGTAGATGTTGTCAGCCATCGAGTCGATCTCTTTGGCATACTCCATGTATTCGGCAACCGTCGGTAGCCGACCAATAATCGATGCGACCGCTGCAAGCTCAGCACTGGCTAAGTAGACGTTAGCACCATTTCCCAAACGATTAGGGAAGTTACGTGTGGATGTGGAGACCACCGTTGCATGATCGGCAACACGGGCCTGATTTCCCATACACAGTGAACACCCTGGCATTTCAGTCCGAGCGCCAGCCTTCCCGTAAATGGCGTAGTAGCCTTCATCCATCAACTGGTGCTCATCCATCCGAGTTGGAGGGGCGATCCACAAGCGTGTTGGAATCGATCCGACTTTCTTTAACAGCTCACCGGCTGCACGATAGTGACCGATGTTGGTCATGCACGAACCGATAAAAACCTCATCAATGGCTGTTCCCTGAACTTCAGACAATGGCTTGACGTCATCAGGATCATTCGGGCATGCCAGTAAAGGCTCTTCAATGTCGTTGAGATCGATTTCGATTACTTCCGCGTATTCCGCATCGGCATCGGCTTCCATCAACTCTGGATTGTTGAGCCAAGCTTCCATCGCTTGGATGCGACGTGCGATCGTTCGAGGATCGCCATAGCCGTCAGCGATCATCCATTTCAACAACGTGATATTGGACTCAAGGTATTCACGAATCGGTGCCTCATCGAGTTTGATCGTACAACCACCGGCGGAACGCTCAGCTGATGCATCGGATAATTCAAAGGCTTGCTCGACAGTGAGGGTTGGTAACCCTTCAATTTCTAAGATGCGTCCAGAGAAGCAGTTTTTCTTGCCTTCTTTACCGACAGTGAGCAATCCACGCTGAATGGCAGCATAAGGAATGGCGTTGACTAGATCACGCAGTGTGATTCCTGGCTGCATTTTGCCTTTGAACCGAACCAAGACGGATTCAGGCATATCAAGAGGCATCACACCGGTTGCGGCCGCAAATGCCACTAAGCCTGATCCACCTGGAAAGGAAATGCCAATCGGGAATCGGGTGTGCGAGTCGCCGCCTGTTCCGACCGTGTCAGGAAGCAACATGCGGTTCAACCAGGAGTGGATGATGCCGTCGCCGGGACGCAATGAGACACCACCCCGATTCATGATGAAGTCTGGAAGCGTGTGTTGTGTTTCCACATCAACAGGCTTTGGGTAGGCTGCAGTGTGACAGAAGGACTGCATGGTCAGATCTGCTTGGAATCCAAGACACGCCAATTCTTTGAGTTCGTCGCGCGTCATCGGGCCTGTGGTGTCTTGCGAACCCACAGTCGTCATGCGTGGCTCACAGTAGGTTCCAGCGCGGACTCCATCAACGCCACAGGCCTTTCCGACCATCTTCTGTGCAAGTGTAAAGCCCTTGGTCGATTCAATCGGTGCTGTTGGTGTTCTGAACAGATCAGCAGTGCCAAGACCCAGTGCTTCGCGCGCACGGGTGGTGAGTCCACGACCCACAATTAATGGAATGCGTCCGCCAGCGCGCACTTCATCCAGAATCACGTCGCTCTTTAGTGCAAAGTTTGCGAGTGTCAAGCCTTGCTCGTTCTGAATCACGCCCTCGTAAGGCTTTATGACGATCACATCGCCGGTGTTCATTTGAGTGACGTCGCACTCAATCGGCAGTGCGCCGGCATCTTCCATGGTATTAAAGAAAATAGGAGCGATCTTGCCGCCAATACACACTCCGCCTGAGCGCTTGTTGGGAACAAAGGGGATGTCATGGCCCATGTGCCACAGCACTGAGTTCGTCGCAGATTTGCGCGATGAGCCTGTACCAACGACATCGCCCACATAAGCAATCGGATGTCCTTTGTCTTTTAAGGCTTCAATCGTTTCCAGCGGATTGTCCATACGCGCTTTTAGCATCGCTTGCGCATGCAATGGGATATCTGGACGACTCCAGGCATCGACTGCAGGTGACAGATCATCGGTGTTGGTTTCGCCTGGTACCTTGTAGACCGTGACTTTGATTTCGGCGGGTACGTCTGGCTTGTTGGTAAACCAGTCACCATTGGCCCAGGCTTCCATCACTTCCTGTGCCAGTGCGTTGCCTGCTTGGCGCTTGTCTTCCACATCGTGGAAGGCGTCAAACATCAATAAGGTTTGCTTCAGTGCATCAGCGGCCGTTGGTCCGACTTCGAAATCATCGAGTAGGTCGACCAGTGGTGGGATGTTATATCCGCCGAGCATGGTGCCGAGGAGGCGTGTTGCCTCGACTCGTGAGACGAGAGTGCAGGCCGTTTCGCCCTTCGCGACGTCGGTTAAGAATGCGGCTTTCACATAAGCAGCTTCGTCAACGCCCGCGGGAATACGGTTGGTCAGTAGATCCAGCAGGAATGCATCTTCCCCAGCTGGTGGATTCTTCAGAAGCTCAACTAAGCCGGCGACTTGGTCAGCATTGAGCGGCTTTGGCACGATGCCTTCAGCGGCACGTTCTTCGACATGATTGCGATATTCTTCAAGCACAGTAATCGTCCTTGTTCAGGTTAATTTGAGCGCGGTGGGTGGATCCTTTTGGGACCCGGATCACGGCGCGCCGTAAGGCGAGCGAGAGTTTAGCAAAAAAACTGGGCGGCTTGCGTCCATACTTGGTCGCAGACTGCCCTGTTGGTTAATTTTCGATCGGGTAGGCCGGCAACGTGGCTTTGGTCATCTGACGGAGGCATCGGATCACCTGACAACTGTAGCCGTATTCATTGTCATACCAAACATACACCACGCAACTGTTGTTCCCTGTTGCGATGGTGGCGAGGCCGTCAACGATTCCCGCTGCACGAGATCCCACGAAGTCAGAGCTCACCGCCTCAGGTGAGTTTGAGTAATCGATTTGTTTTTGTAGCTTGGAGTGAATCGCGACATGCCGGAGGTAGTCGTTGAGCTCATCTTTTTCAACCGATTGATCGAGGTTGAGCTTGAGGATCGCCATCGACACGTTGGGTGTTGGAACTCTGATCGCGTTTCCGGTGAGCTTACCTTTTAGTTGGGGCAATGCTTTCGCCACGGCTTTGGCCGCTCCGGTTTCAGTGATGACCATGTTGAGTGCGGCTGCTCGACCACGGCGATCGCCATTGTGGAAGTTGTCGATCAAGTTTTGATCGTTGGTGTAACTATGAACCGTCTCCACGTGCCCATTTTGTACGCCGTATTTCTCATCAATGGCGCCAAGGACTGGCGCAATCGCATTGGTGGTGCAACTGGCGGCAGAAATAATGGCATCTGCATCAGTGATCTCGTGGTGATTTACTCCGTGCACGATATTTTTTAAATCACCTTTGCCCGGCGCCGTGAGCAGGACTCGACTCGCACCCTTGGATTGTAAGTGCTGAGAAAGGCCCTCGCGGTCTCGCCACTTGCCGGTGTTATCGACGACCAAGGCGTTGTCGATGTCGTAGGCTGTGTAATCCACTTCTGATGGGCTTGAGGCATAAATCACCTGAATCCGCTGACCGTTCGCAATGATCGCATTACTGTCATGGTCAACAGTAATGGTTCCGTCAAAGGACCCATGCACAGAGTCGCGACGGAGAAGGCTTGCCCGTTTCATCAGGTCATTCTCGCCATTTTTTCGAATGACAATCGCGCGCAGACGAATGGCTTCTTTGGAGCCTGATTTTGCGATCAGTTCGCGTGCCAGGAGTCGGCCGATTCGACCGAAACCGTATAAAACGATATCAGTTTTCTTGCCTGCCTCTGGCATGTCGCCCGTGGCACCCTTTAATTCATCGGCAACGTAGTCAGCGAGGCTTCGCCCGCTGCCGAAGCGACGATAGTTGACAGCCAGTTTCCCAAGATCCACGTGGCATGGATTGAGGCCAAGCTTTGCGGCTTCAAGCAAGACATCACGAGCCTCTTCGACAGACAGTTCTTCATTTTCGACCTGGCGCGCGAAGCGACAGCATTTGATGATGTTGATGACTGTTCGATTGTTCAGTAGTCGTCCAAAAATCGAGGTTTCGATTGCATTTTCGCGGAACAGCCGGCCAATGATCGGCATCATTTCTTCTGCGGCGGCGATCTTGTTGTTCCAGTCCTCCATGGACTCGTTCATCAGATCCAGTGACATAGTGAATTCTCCCTTTCGTTTGGTTTGAATTGTGAATGTGCGAGCGTGCAAAAATCAACTAAATTTGGATTAATGTTTAATTAATGACTAATATTGTTAGTTCGGTCATTTTATAATTTTTCGCATTGCACGATTGTTTTTTACAGCAAAGTCCTAACTCTTAGATATTCATCCGCACGATTGATGGGATTTGCCAATGCAACCGCGTGTACTTACCCCATGTGTTGGGCTTTGTTCGACAACCTACGGTGATTCGGTCTGCCGGGGCTGCAAGCGGTTTGCGCATGAGATTGTTGACTGGAATCGATACGATGAAGGCCAAAAGAGGGCGGTGATGAGCCGGATCACGCAGTTGATGATGGATGTGGTGAATCGCTATCTGCTAGTCATCGATGCCGATCAATTGCGACAGTCATTAGAGTCTCACGGACTTCGCTATCGGAAGGACCAACCACCTGAGTGCTGGGCCTATGACATGTTTCGGCAAACCAAGGGACGCTTTGCCCGATTGGCTGATTTGGGGTTATCGAAGCTCCCTGAGATTGAATCACTCTCAAATCATGAGCTCTGGGAATGCCTGCACCATGAGTTCTTAACCATTTCAGAAGCCCACTACGAGCGTTATTTCCGGCAACCGTTAGCCTTCGACTGATCCATCGAGTCTTCGGGCGCCGAGTGCGGTATTCTATCGCGCCACAGGAGGTCCACGTGCAATATCCAACCATCGAATCAACACTTGGCAACACCCCGCTGGTCCGATTGCAGCGTCTGAACCAAGGGCTCGCACCCGAAGTGACTGTGCTTTGCAAACTGGAAGGGAATAACCCAGCCGGATCCGTCAAAGACCGGCCTGCGTTCTACATGATTCGTGGTGCTGCCGAGCGAGGTGAAATTCACCCCGGTGATCGTCTGATCGAGGCCACCAGCGGTAACACAGGCATTGCGCTGGCCATGACTGGCGCCATTCTCGGATACAGAATGACCCTGATCATGCCAGACAACCTATCCGATGAGCGCAAACGTGCCATGACTGCCTATGGCGCGGAGTTGATTCTGGTGTCTGAAACACAAGGCATGGAAGGCGCTCGCGATCTGGCCTTAGAGATGGAGCGCGAGGGTCATGGCCGCGTGTTGAATCAATTTGCCAATCCAGACTGCCCGCGTGCTCACTACGAAACCACAGGCCCTGAAATCTGGAACGATACTCAAGGAAAGGTGACTCACTTTGTCAGTGCAATGGGTACGACAGGAACGATCATGGGGGTGTCTCAGTACCTCAAAGAGCAGAACTCAGACGTGACTATTGTGGGTCTTCAACCAAGCGATGGGTCGAAAATCGCCGGGATCCGCCGCTGGCCAATTGCCTACCGGCCTGAAATTTTCGATCCCAAGCGCGTCGATCTGACCCTCGATATTGACCAGCATGAAGCAGAAGACATGGCTCGACAGTTGGCTGTCAATGAAGGGATTTTCTGCGGAGTCAGTGCCGGTGGAGCGGTCTCTGGAGCGCTCCGTGTGGCCCGAGAACTCGAGCGCGGTGTGGTGGTGTGCATCATTTGTGACCGAGGCGATCGTTACCTATCGACCGACTTATTCCCACGATGAAGCAACGAACTTCAAAACGTGCCCCCCGTCGTAAGCAAACCCCGGATTTTCCGATTCGGGTAACGAAGCTATCTCATGAGGGTCGTGGGTTGGTTCGCTGGGGCGAACGAATGCTCTTTATCGATGGTGCACTTCCAGACGAGTTAGTGTCTGTCCGGGTCACAAAGAAATCGTCAAAAACTGCTGAAGGAGTGGCCAAGGAGATTCTTGTGCCATCACCCGCCCGCGGCCAACCTGAATGCCCGCATGCTGCCGTGTGCGGCGGTTGTTCGTTACAACATCTGCCGCATCAGTCGCAAATTAACCATAAATCAAACACGCTCGACGAGCTCATGACGCGCGAGGGAATTGCTCTCGATCAGGTGACACGACTCCCGCCATTGTTGGGCCCCACCCTTGGGTATCGTCGTCGCGCACGATTAGGCGTTCGTTGGGTGCATGCGAAAGGTCGCGTATTGGTCGGCTTTCGTGAGCGTGGGTCGAATTTCATTGCAGATATCGATGGGTGTCCAGTCCTGGATCCGCGCATCGGTCAATCACTGGACCAGCTGGAAACAACCATTGCAGCGTTGTCTGCACCTGATCGCATTCCCCAAGTGGAAGTGGCCGCCGGTGACGATACTGTGGCGGTGGTCGTCCGGCATCTTGAGCCATTGTCTGCAGCCGACCTCGAACAATGGATTCATTTAGCGAAGAGCACTGGGTGGCACGTCTATTTACAGCCGAAAGGACCGGATACTGTTGCTCGTTTATGGCCAGCCGATGGTCCTGAGCGTTTAACGTACCGAATTGGCGAGTTTGGTTTGGAGTATCAATTTGCGGTCACCGATTTTACGCAAATCAATGCAGCGATGAATCGAGCGATGATGATACAAGCCATAGAGCTTCTGGACTTGCAAGGCTCAGAACGAGTGCTCGATCTGTTTTGTGGGCTAGGTAATTTTACTCTAGCGGCAGCAACTCGCAGTCGCGAGGTCGTCGGCGTTGAGGTGTCAGAAACGATGGTTCATCGTGTGTTGCAAAACGCTCGTCACAATTCTCTGGATAATATTCAGGCAGTCGCATTTGATTTAACCAAGTCGATTGCTGAGCAAAGTTGGGCGAAGGAGCCTTGGGATACATTGATTGTGGATCCTCCGCGATCTGGCGCCAAAGAAGTGCTTGAAGAACTACCACTGAAAAACATTCAGCGCGTGTTGTATGTGTCGTGTAACCCAGCGACGCTCGCCCGAGATGCAAAACTGTTGATTGAACGTGGTTTCAAGATGACTCATTTAGGGATGATGGATATGTTCCCACACACCGCACACATGGAATCGATGGCGCTTTTTGTACAGCGAGGGGCGCGTGGTTAAGGCGCGTGAAATTCATCCGATTCAATTGGACTCGGATTTATCGCTCGAAAACTGGGCTGAACGCTTCGCCAGGCAAGCCCATCTCGAGACCAGTGCCAAACTGAGTCAAGCCATTCAGCTGATCGAAGAGCTCGAGCTCAAGGATGAAGCTGCCAAAGACTGGCGAGGGCCTGATGCACATCGGTTTGGCCTTGAGATGGCGGATATTCTGTCGACGATGCCAATCGATGAAGATGCCTTGGTTGCTGCACTGTTGTATCGCTCGGTCCGGATTGGTCGATTGCAACTGCGTGATGTCCGGGAGGCATTTGGCAAGACGGTCGCAAAGTTGATTGAGGGTGTTCAGCAAATGGCGATTATCAGCCAAACGCGGCAGGATGTGCCTCAACAATTCTTAGGCGCCGCTGAACATCAAGCAGACGCCGTTCGCCGAATGCTGGTAGCGGTCATTGATGATGTCCGCGTGGCACTGATCAAGCTGGCTGAACGAACCGCCGCCATTCGCGCCGTGAAGTCCGCTGATAAGGCCAGACGACTCAAAGTCGCTCGTGAAGTCTCTGACGTCTACGCGCCTTTGGCACATCGTCTTGGTATCGGTCATTTAAAGTGGGAATTGGAAGACCTGTCCTTTCGGTATCTCGAAGAGGGCGCTTATAAACAAATCGCGCAATCGCTGGCTGAGCGTCGGGAAGATCGCGAACGTTACATCGAGCAGTTGGTGGACTCGATTCAGGAGATTTTGGCTGGACAGCAGATTCGTTCAGATTTGACTTGGCGAGCCAAACATATCTTTTCAATTTGGCGAAAAATGCAGCGTAAACAAGTCGATTTCTCGCAAATTTATGATGTTCGAGCGATTCGTATCCTGGTGGATTCTGTGCGTGATTGCTATGCGGCCCTGGGTCTCGTGCACGGTGCTTTTAAAAGTATCCCGCATGAGTTTGACGACTATATCGCATCGCCAAAGCCGAACGGTTATCGCTCGCTGCATACCGCAGTGATCGGGCCACAAGGCAAAGTTGTTGAAGTGCAAATCCGAACGCACCAAATGCATGATGAAGCTGAATATGGTGTCTGCGCCCATTACAAATACAAGGGGACTGACACCGATATTAGTGGCGAAGCCTATGAAGAAAAAATCGCTTGGCTGCGACAGGTACTCGATTGGCATGATGATGTGGGTGACCTGCGTGAGCTTTCCGATGCGCTGCGTCAGGATGTATTGGAAGACCGGATTTACGTGTTTACCCGCGATGGTCATGTGATCGATCTTCCAGCCGGATCGACCCCCTTGGACTTTGCTTATAAAGTGCATACCGAGATCGGCCATTCCTGTCGGGGCGCGAAGGTGAATCGGAAAATTGTGCCTTTGACCTACCGTTTAAAGGTGGGCGACCAGGTCGATATTCTTCGACAAACAGAGGCACGCCCGAGCCGAGACTGGCTGAACCAAAATCTGGGTTATCTCAAAACATCGCGAGCTCGTGCAAAAGTCCAGGCTTGGTTCAAACAGCTCGATCGCGACCAAAATGTGTCGGCAGGGAAGCAATTGATTGATGCTGAGATCAAACGCTTAGCGCTTGGTTCGTTTGATTTGCGATCGGTCGCTGAATCACTCAATTTACAAGCCGCCGAAGATCTCTATGCTGCTGTTGGAGCGGGTGATGTTCGCGTCTCTCAGGTCGTGGGCGCCGTCAGTCGCCTGTCGGGTGTAACGCAACGAGAGTTAGATCTAGAGCCGCGTCAGGCCTCCCCTCAAGAACGGACCGATGGCATCCAGATTCGTGGCGTGGGTCAGTTATTGACGCAAATCGCGACCTGCTGCCATCCTGTCCCTGGCGATATGATCGTCGGTTTCATCACCAAAAACCGCGGTGTCAGCATTCATCGCGATGATTGTGGGAACGCGTTATCTCTCGAGGAAGAACATCCAGAGCGAATGATTGAAGTCTCTTGGGGTGAAACTCAGGTTGAAACCTATCCCGTTGAGATTGAAGTCAGCGCTTACGATCGGCAAGGATTATTGCGCGATGTGACCTCGATTTTAGCGAATGAGCGAGTGAATGTGACGGGCATGTCGACACAAACCGACGCAACCGATCATACGGCTCGGCTGCAACTCTCCATCGAAGTCGATGGACTGTCGCAATTGTCGCAAGTCCTTGATCGCGTGCAACAGATCCACAATGTGATTGCCGCTAAACGGATCCGTTCAGGATGAGCTATCAACTCAACGATCTTGTCCATTTAATGGCTTGTCTCAGGAATACTGAGCACGGCTGTCCGTGGGATCGGGCGCAGACTTATCAAAGTATCGTGCCTTTTACGTTGGAAGAAGCTTACGAAGTGGCTGATGTCATCGAGCGTGGTGCGCTTGATGAATTGCACGCCGAGCTGGGAGATTTACTGTTTCAGGTGATTTTCTATGCGCGTATCGCTGAAGAAGACGGGCGATTCACGCTGGATGATGTCATTCATGCCATCGTGTCTAAACTCCTGTCTCGTCATCCGCATGTATTTTCTGACGGAACCTTTGGGAGTTTCGGGAAGAGTGCCGGCGCGTCTGTTGAATCGATCAAGCACACCTGGGAAGCCAAAAAAGAAGAAGAACGTGCAACTCGCGGGCAACTGGATTTATTTGATGATGTTCCGCTTTCACTCCCATCGTTAACTCGAGCCCAGAAAATCCAGAAACGCGCGACCCGAATTGGCTTTGATTGGCCAACCATTGATGGCGTTCTGGAGAAAGTCTCCGAAGAGCTTAGTGAGCTTGAGCGCGCCCGCAGTGCTCAAGATTCAGAGGCGGTGATTGAAGAATATGGTGATTTGCTCTTTACAATGGTCAGCCTTGCAAGGCATCTTGGTATTAACAGTGAGCAATCGCTTCGATTGGCCACACAAAAATTTGAATCCCGGATCAGTCAGGTCATTCGATTTGCTGAGTCTAAAGGGATCGATCTGACGATCGCAACCGACAACGAAAAAAATGGACTATGGGACCAGGCGAAAAGCGTCTGAGCCTTGAGATAATCCACGGGATTGGAAGTTATGGAATCGCCGCTGGCATGCGGAATACTGGGTAGTTGCACCATTAGATAACTTGCGCAAACACCTGAAATCCGGATAGGGTTTCGGATTATTTCAATAAGGAGTGCGATAGCACATGCGAGTCATATTGTTAGGCGCGCCTGGCGCAGGGAAAGGAACGCAAGCTCAATACATTTGCAAAGAGTTTGGAATTCCTCAGATTTCGACCGGAGATATGTTGCGAGCAGCGGTGAAAGCTGAAACCCCACTGGGGCTGGCTGCGAAAGAAGTGATGGATGCAGGACGATTGGTATCTGATGACATTATTATCGGTCTTGTCAAAGAGCGACTTGAGCAGCCTGACTGTGCCAATGGATGTTTGTTTGACGGATTTCCGCGGACGATCCCGCAAGCTGAGGCGCTTCGTGATTCTGGTGTGGACATCGATCACGTCGTCGAGGTGGCGGTTGATGATGAGGAAATCATCGAGCGCATGGCAGGTCGTCGGGTGCATTTAGCATCGGGTCGGACTTACCACATCATTTACAATCCACCGAAGAAAGATGGGTTTGATGATCAGACTGGTGAGCCGTTGATTCAGCGGGATGATGACCGTGAGTCTGTCGTTCGTGATCGGTTATCGGTTTACCACGAACAGACCGAGCCATTGATTCACTTTTACTCGTCTTGGGCAAAAAATCACCCGGCAACAGCGCCTTCAATGAACCGTGTGCAAGGTGTCGGTCAGGTCGAAGAGATCCGAGACGAAATCTTTAGTGCCCTTCGAGGCGAATAATTGATGAGCCGAAAGCCTCGGCTACTTCTCTCAAGACAGGCGCTGGCAGATAACTACCAACGCCTGTCGTCATTTTCAGGCCAAGCGGAGTGCGCAGCCTCAATCAAAGCCAACGCCTACGGAGTCGGTATCCAGTTCGCTGCTCCCGTCTTATGGGAAGCTGGGTGTCGTACGTATTTTGTGGCCTATCTTGAAGAAGCCTTGGCACTGCGATCCTTACTTCCTGATGCGGTGATTTATGCATTTCATGGATATACGCCGGATGAATTTTCAGTGGCCAGGGACAAAAACATTCGGCCTGTGATCAATACTTCTGACGAAGCAACGACTCAAGGTATCGCGAGCCTTCGTCCCGCATTGCACATCGATACTGGGATGCGACGGTTGGGGATTCCGCACGATGAGTTTGAAAGGCTGCCAGAGCTGATGGGGTGCTGTCAGCCATCACTCTTGATGAGCCATCTTGCCTCCGCAGACGAATCAGACTCTTCGCAGAGTCAGCAGCAACTGGCTCAATTTGAGTCTGTGAGGGACGCATTAGGGTCAAGGTGTCCGCCCAGTTCACTGGCGAATACTGCTGGGATTCTGTTGGGTGAGAATTACCAATTTGATCTGGTTAGGCCAGGCATTGGGTTATACGGGGGATCACCCGACCCGATGGATCCCAAAGGATTTCAGCCAGTCGTGACATGGCAAGCGCAGATTCTTCAATTGCAGCGAGTCCAGCCAGGTGAAACAGTCGGCTATGGCGGATCATTTGTTGCCCAACATCAGATGCAACTGGCGACGATTGGTGTGGGTTATGCCGACGGCTATCAACGCGTGCTGAGTGGTCGTGGTGAAGTCGCCATTGACGGTGAGCGCTGCCCGGTTGTCGGCCGCGTTAGCATGGATCTTGTGACCGTTGATGTCAGTCGTTTATCCGGACATCGGGTTGGAAGCTGGGTTGAGATCATGGGTCCAACAATTTCGATCGATACTCTGGCAACAAAAGCGAATACCATTGGTTATGAATTCTTAACGCGACTGGGCTCTCGCATGGAGCGGACTATTGTTTAGGCATCGTTGGTTGGTGATGGGCGAATACTGATGGATTGTTTGTACATCGATGCTTCACGTGATCGACTCTCTGTTGGATTAGTCTCTGGATCACTTTGGGTGACTCGTGAGCGAATCGAGGGTCGTCATGACGCAGTTTTACTGGAGTCGATTCGCGAACTCTGTGCCGAATGCAACCTTTCAGTGAGTGACATTGATCGATGCGTTGTGGTGAATGGACCAGGCAGTTTCACCGGTCTCCGTATCGCAGTGTCCTGTATTCATGCGCTGGATTTAGTGACTCCTTTGCAAGTGTTGCCTGTGGATCAACTCTCGTTAGTCGCTGAGGCTGCTCAGTCGTCGCATGGGGCAATCTTGGATGCTCGGATGGATGAGGTATATGTGGGCTTGGATCGACAGGCTGATGGCACATTCGGGTCTCTGCAATTGAAACCAGTCAATAAACTTTCACCTGATGACACCTGGATTTGTCATCATGAGGAGCAAGACCGTTTTGCAGTAGAGGTCATCCCGGTGATTCCGAGCTTGCAAACCTTACGAGATCTGGCATTACAAATGGATTCCTCGCGATGGATTGATGGGCATCGACTGACCCCACGCTATGTGAGACAAACGGTCTCATGGAAACCGTTAGCTGAACAACCTTCGAAACTTTATGACCGTTGAGTATGCGTTTTTCCTGGCGTTGATTCAGGGGTTAACGGAATTTCTGCCGATTTCAAGTTCTGCGCATTTAATTTTGCCGTCCGCAGTTCTTGGTTGGCCTGATCAAGGTCTCGCCTTTGATGTCGCGGTTCATTTTGGTTCATTGGGTGCGGTGATCGTCAGTCTGCGGATTGAAATCCGGCGCATTGCTACTGGGATGTTGGTTGATTGGGGGCGTCGCTATCGGCGACACGCGCGACTGGGTTGGTTGATCGGATTGGCAACGCTTCCTGCGGTCATCTCTGGTGTTTTGGCAAAGGATTGGATTGAGGGAACGCTCCGCAGCGAATTGGTGATTGCAGCTGCGACCATTGGCTTTGGTTTATTACTTTGGTGGGCGCATTATCAATCCGGACGTGGAGGCTTTGCGAGCATCGGAGTCAAAGCAGCTCTGTTCATCGGTCTCGCCCAGGCGTTAGCCTTAATTCCTGGAACATCACGCTCTGGGATCACCTTAACTGCAGGCTTATGGCTCGGTTTATCGCGGCGTATCGCTGCTAAGTTTTCATTTTTGCTATCGATCCCAATTATCTTGGGTGCTGCTTTATTGAAGACCAAGGATTTGCTTGACGCGACAGAACCGGTTGCCTGGGATTCGATCGGCATTGGTGTTCTGGTCAGCTTTTTGTCGGCCTATGTGTGTATTCGCTTATTTCTGTCATGGATCGAGCGTTTGGGCTTGTTGCCATTTGTTGCCTACCGTTTGACCTTGGGTTTGATTCTCTTGGTTCTGATTCTCTAATATTGGTCCGAAGTCCGATAGCGCGCTCAAACGGCTGTCTTCGCATACAGTCTCCTCGCCAAACTTGAGGAGGATCTGATGCCCATTTCGATTGCTTGTATATCTCACCAACTTTTACTGCTTGAAGGCATCGAGGCTTCGGTGGCTGGGTCTGAGTTCGATGTATCACTTGTTCGATTCCAGGGCCGTCTTATGCTTGATGAGCTCGCGCTAGATCCTCCTCGACTGCTGTTGCTTGATGGTGGTTGCCCAAAGTTCAGCGCATTGGTTCTCGTCGATCGTTTGAAGCGTGCCCTACCTCAGACGCAATTAATGGTGTATCTGAGATCGATTCGAGCGGTGGAATGTCAGTCACTCTTATCGATGAGCGTGATGGGCTTGGTCGATACCAGCGTCTCCGGTGTTGATCTCTTACAAGGATTGCGCAAAGTCGTTCGGCGTGATGTTCATTTGTCAGTGAAGGTTGCGCAAGCATTGGCATTAAGTCGGTTTTGTTCGGATAACCCCTTTGATCGATTGTCAGCACGAGAGCTCACGGTGTGTGATTTAGTGGTGGACGGAATCCGCGCTCCAGACATCGCCGAGCAGCTTTGTTTGTCAGCGAAAACCGTGAACACCTATCGGTATCGCATTTTTGAGAAGTTGGGCATTAATTCTGATGTGGAGTTAACACACTTAGCCTACAACCATGGCATGAAGGGAGTAGAATCCAAGGATGGCAGAATTTGATTCCTCGCGATTCTTGAAAAATTTAACGGTGCGTCCGGGCGTCTATCAGATGAAGGATGCGTCCGGGAATATTCTGTACGTTGGTAAAGCGAAAAACCTGAAAGCCCGTGTGTCGAGTTATTTTCGAGGCAGCGGGCTTGCCTCAAAGACCATGGCGATGGTGTCGAAGATCGCACAGGTTGAAATCACCGTTACCCGTAATGAAGTTGAGGCATTGCTGCTTGAGCAAAATCTCATTAAGGATTCAAGGCCCCCCTATAACATCTTGCTCCGAGATGATAAGTCCTACCCTTATATTTTCATGAACACGAGCCATCGTTTCCCTGGTCTCTACTATCGCCGAGGTCATCGGCAGAGTGGGGGTAAAACCTTTGGTCCATTTCCGTCAGCCGGAGCAGTCAAGTCGACCTTGAATCTGATTCAGAAGACGTTTCAGATTCGCCAGTGTGAAGAAAGCGTCTTTCAAAATCGCAGTCGACCCTGTTTGCAGTACCAAATTGGACGATGCAGTGCGCCCTGCGTGAACTATGTGACAGAAGCTGAATACGCGGAAGATTTGGATGATACCCGTCTCTTTTTGGAAGGGCGTGGTGGAGAGTTACTGGCATCGCTCGAGGCTCGTATGGATGAAGCCGCGCAATCGCTGCAATTCGAAAAAGCCGCTCGTTATCGCAACACCATTTCTCGGGTCCGACGGGTGCAGGCGGAGCAGGTGATGGAGAGTGATTCAGCGGATCTTGATGCGATTGCAGTTTTTCAACAAAGTGGGGGGATTTGTCTTGCGATCCTGAGTGTGCGTGGTGGGCGCGTACTGGGCGTGAATAGCCAATTTCCAGATGCTGGTCTGCTCGAGACGCCAGAAGAAATTCTGGATGCATTTATTCCACAATATTATCTGTCATCGGCACGCTCGGTGCCGCCTGAAGTGATCTGTTCACATCCAGTTCACGAAGCGACATTGGTGGCTGATGCCTTATCTCAACACTCTGGGCGAAAAGTGCGCATCGCGCATGCGGTTCGAGGCGTACGACAGCAGTTTCTGGATTTGGCGAAAACCAATGCCGAGGAATCATTGGCGCTTCGGCTATCGACCCGCGACGGTCAGGCGAAGCGATTGAAGGATTTCGCGGAACGTTTTGCACTGGACATCCCGGAGCGAATTGAATGCTTTGATATCAGTCATACCTCTGGTGAGGCAACGGTTGCCAGTTGTGTTGTATTTGATGCCTCAGGGCCTTTGAAAAGTGACTATCGGATCTTCAATATCACTGATGTCACCGCGGGCGATGACTATGCAGCGATGCGACAGGCGCTCTCAAGACGCTATCGACGCGTCAAAACAGGAGAGGTTCCACTGCCGGATGTGCTCATTATCGATGGCGGGAAAGGGCAATTAACCGAAGCGATCGAGATACTCTCGGAGTTGGGGGTTCATCATCTCTTTGTTCTAGGTGTGTCGAAAGGGCCCTCTCGAAAAGCAGGGTTTGAATTATTGCATCGCGCTGATACTGGTGAGGAACTATCATTACCCTCGACAGCACCTGCGCTGCATTTGATCCAGCATATCCGTGACGAGGCGCACCGGTTTGCCATTACAAAGCACCGGCAGGCGCGTGGGAAGGCTCGATCACAAAGCCCCCTTGAAGGAATCCCTGGAGTCGGCGCGAAGCGCCGTCAGTCGCTTTTGCGACATTTCGGCGGTCTCCGCGAATTGGCGCGCGCCAGTGTCTCTGATATCGCCAAGGTATCAGGGATGAGTCACCAAACCGCTGAATTAGTGTACTCTGCGTTGCATGCTGACTGAGAGACCTGTGTGAATTTACCCAATGTACTAACGCTAATCCGCGTCGCTTTAATTCCGGTATTAGTTCTCGTCTGGCTGACTCCCTTCCAATACGCAGGGGAACTGGCTGCTTTTGTGTTTGTGATCGCTGCGTTGACGGATTGGTTGGACGGTTGGCTTGCCCGCCGTCTGAGTCAAGAATCTGCATTTGGCGCGTTCTTAGACCCTGTGGCCGACAAACTGATGGTGGCGGCTGCATTAGTGTTGCTGGTCGATGCGTTTGATTCAGTGCTGGTGACCTTGTCGGCGATTGTCATTATCGGTCGAGAAATTGTGGTCAGTGCATTGCGTGAGTGGATGTCCGAGATTGGTCAACGAGGACACGTTGCTGTCAGTTGGCTTGGCAAGGTGAAGACGGCGACTCAGATGTTGGCGATTACAGTCTGCCTGGCGCTGCCAATTGAGCAGACATTGACCCATCCAGGGTTATGGATTTTGGTCGTGGCTGCACTCTTGACGCTTTGGTCGATGGGCTCCTATCTGAAAGCTGCCTGGCCGCATTTGCTTCCCGTGACCAAAGACTCTGCAGTGGATTAGTCGCTTGGTTTGTCGAAATGATGGTATCACCTCAACTGGTGTGATTTGGACCGAAATGCATGTTCACTAAAAATGCCGTCTGGATAGTGATGATGGTTGCCTTGTCGGGTTGTTCCAGTGTGAGCCATCAGACTGCTCGCGACATGGAGGCGGATCAAGTAGCGATCGCGGGTGAGTCCTGTACGCAGGCCATCGAAACCGAGTCCACTCATGACGAGCTCAAATGGGGTCGTATTGTGGCGACGCCTGTATTGACTGTCGCATCGGCTGGATTGATCCCCGCACTGATCGGTGCTAATGCCGCATTGGATTTTGCCGATCGGCAAAATGCATCCAAGATGCGCGTTGCTTGTGGATATGAGGCTCTGAGCCACGGACGGATTCTTGGTGATGTGGTGACTAATGCTGGAATCAGCATGGGTTTGACGGCAATTGACTTAGGCCTTGGGTCTGATGTGGCTCGTGTTCAGGCAAACAGTTCCAACTGATCGCTTTTAAATCCAACCGAACGCTGTATAATTTTGCCCTTCGCTAACCAAGGGTTGCACGCCGGTGTGATGGAATTGGTAGACATACCGGACTTAAAATCCGGAGAGGGAAACCTCGTGCCAGTTCGAGTCTGGCCACCGGCACCATAAAAAAACCGCTGCGTGGCAGCGGTTTGGTGTTACTTAAGGCCTCATGCCTCTAACCTCGATCCGTCGAGTGATTCAGTGTCGATAACCCCCCACAGATTATGTGACTGAAACAAGCACACCGAAAAAGCCTGTTAGGCGATTAAACGCTAACCAAGTCATTCAAGAAATAGAAGAGATATTCGACTAATTGATTGAATTTAATAGAAATTTTTGTTTTTACATTTCGTTTGGGTAAGCAAATCACTCGCTCATCGGTTAATTGCGACGAGATCCGTTGGTTTATAACTGTTTTCGATGCCGTTCGGTCAGCGAGGCGATAATCGCGCGCGCGTGTTCTTCTGATAGGTTAAATTCCTGCCGTAGACGATCAATATGCGCTGCCTCGTCTGATGTGATGATACCGTCGGCAAGCGCGTGATCGACTTCGGCTTCAAAGATGGCCTTTCGTTTTTGCAATTGGTTGGCAAAAGCGTTGCCGACAATTCCAGTGAGTAGCGCGACAGTACAGACTCCCATCAATGCGGTTAGTGCGCCAATGAGTTTCCCAAGCGGTGTAATGGGAGAAACGTCGCCGTAGCCGACAGTAGTCAGGGTGATGATCGCCCACCACATGGTTTCTGGGATAGATGAAAATACTTGAGGTTGGACTTTGTTTTCAGCCACGTAAATCAGTGCACTGGCTAAGAACAGTGCGATACCGAGAAGGTAAAGTGCTGCTCCAAATGCTCGTCTCTCTTCGTAGATGGCAGAGATGAGGTCTTCGAGGGCCGAAGAATAGTGGCTGAGCTTTAATAGCCGAATCATCCTGAGAACGCGGAGCCAGCGTAGATCAGCGCCTGGAATTAGCCATTGTAAAAAGCTTGGTAGTAAAGCCAATAAATCGACGATTCCGGTGAAGCTGAACATGTATTGAAGCCGTTTAGCGGTCGCTGTTTCACCATCTAAATCGCTCCGTTTCGGGGCTGACCATAGCCGTAATACATATTCGGCTGCAAAAATCGAAACAGAGATCATTTCAAAAGCCAACAGTTGCGGTCCGTAGATCGCCGCGATACTGTCTACCGATTCCAAGCAAACAGCGATCAGATTTGCAAGGATCAGTAGAGACAACGCAAGGTCCACGCGCTTACTGACGCGATCACCGAGGCGTCCTTTATTCATGATCTCCGCGACCCGTTGTTGAGCTACTCGCATCAGCATTCCCTGTGACAGATGTTCGGAGTGTAGAGGATTTCGATGAAAAACAATAACGTATTGGTCGGCGCACTGGTTATCTGTTTTGCGTGGTTTGCGCTGGCCCTTCCAGAACCTGCGGCGGCTCAGACCGGTGAGACCCACGATAACTATGCGTTCATGAGTGCCCAGGATCTTTACGATGCGTTATCCCAAGAATCTCAGGTTGCTCTTGGCTACTTGCTCGGAATTGTTGACGCGAGGAAAGGGCCGCAGTCTGACGGCTCATGCTATACCGTGCCATGGCAATCTGATGCGGATGAGGTGTTGGTCAGCGCCTATTTGGAGTATTGGCCGGATGTTGCGGATTTTTCTATGAAAGCGCCTGATGCGTTGATTCAAATGATGGTTAACCAATTTTCGTGCAATGAATTGTGAGGGCGCAGATAGGTTAATGGGAGCGTTATTCTTCGTGGGGATAAAGATAGCCAGTTTAATTATTTTCCGGTTGGTGACGTTTATTCTATCTTGATTATGTAGGACTTTAGTCCTACCCAAAATCGGAAGTATTAAAAGCATTGTAGACTGAGAAAACGGTTATATCGTTAGAACTAAAATCGAGGAGTCCGTTAGTATGCGTTTTGACCTCTTTAAAGTCTTGATTATCGTGGTGGGTCTTGGGCTATTGCCGATGTCATCACTGGTGAGTACAGCGACTGCCGAAGAGGCGAAGACTTGTGCAGATGGGAAGCCTTGCCCAACAGACTCTGAGCTAGAGGACTCGTGCTCAGATGAAGGGGAATCGTTGTGACGGTGAGCTGCCTTCGAAAAAAATAATCGAAAAGGAAATTGAATATGGGTATCCAAAAAACACTAGCAGGAGCATTGGTAGCAGTGGCGATGACGATCGCTCCGTTTGCAGCCAACGCTGAAAATAAGCCGGTCGATATCACTTTTGGTGGAAAAGCGACTGCACAAGTCAAGCATAACGGTAAGATCATTACGATCCAGCGTGTGCAGGATAACGGCAACAACGTAGACGCATCGTTTGCGAAAACGTCTCGTCCTTGTCCTCCATTTTGTATTCAGCCAATCAGTCTGGCGCCAGGTGTAGAAACCATCGGTGAAAACGAAATGATTGACTACCTTGAGCAAATGTCAGCAGGTGATGACTCGATCCTCGTGATCGATTCGCGGACACCAAACTGGGTTGAACGTGGACAAATCCCTGGCGCGGTCAATTTGCCTTGGACGAAGCTAAACACAGCCAAGGGTGCAGATCCGTTGTCAATCGGAGAAATTATGGAAGGCGAATTTGGGGCGACTCAGTTCGATGGCCTCTGGAAGTTTGGTAAAGCAAAGACGTTGGTGATGTATTGCAATGGGATGTGGTGTGGACAATCGCCCGCTAACATCAAAGCCCTTCTGGACTTTGGCTACCCAGCACATAAAATCAAATGGTACCGCGGTGGTATGCAAAACTGGTCAAACCTCGGTTTGACTACAGTAAAGCCATAATCAGGTACTGATTGAGAAAGCCCGCCTTAGCCGCGGGCTTTTTTATGTTTGCTTGTCAGGTTCTTGTAACGTAGGCCTCAGAGTTGTAGTATTCGCGGCCTTCCACAAAGGCGCGTTGGCAGAGTGGTTATGCAGCGGATTGCAAATCCGTGGACATCGGTTCGATTCCGGTACGCGCCTCCACCCAAATTGTGATCACTATCAAAAGATAACGCGTTTGCACTCATGGGCTCTACCCTTGGTACGTTGGCGACTAGTTAGTTCACGCAGCTTTTGGGCTATCGAGCTGGTTTAATCAAATTGGCAGGAGGAGAGGCTCGCTAGCGAAGACAGCCCCAACGCGTTTGGATTTCAGTTCTTTAGTTTGCCCAAGCGATGATCTGATTCGATTTTCCGCTAGGCCGATAATCATCTGGTCATAAGACATTCCGAGATTCAATGCGCAAGCACGGTAGAAATATCCTTTTTTTAGACCGGGCATCAAATTAGCCTCCATAAAGTGAGGAATTCCAGACGCACACATTCTGATATCGATGCGCCCAAAAGCAGAGCCGCCAAGAACGCGAAAAACAGATTTTGCGAGATCTGAGAGTGCATCATGAATTTGTCTGTTAGAAACTGCTAGCACTTCTTCTGCATCATTTTGTTTTGTTTGAAAATCTAAGATTCGGTGACCTTGCTTGTTCTTGCTCGTCCGGATTTCGATTGGCATCGCTGTCAGTGTTTTCGTGGAATCATTTTCAATAATTCCGACGCTATACTCTTTGCCGGACAGATATTGTTCGACCAAGACTTCGCAATTCAGTGAAGCGGATAATTGTTGAATCTTGGACTCCATGTCTAAAGCGTTATGCGCTAGTGACGCTGCGTCGATACCAATACTATCGCCACCGCAGGCCGGTTTGATGAATACAGGAAATTGCATGTTTGCGGGAAGACGTGAAAGTAACTCCCCTGGAGGCACTGACGCGTAGAGAGCAGTTTTCAGACCAGCATTGTTTGTAAGTTTTTTGGCGGCGGTTTTGCTAAATTCACGATCCAGCGCTTTCTTTTCAGACCCAATATATGGAATTTGGTTTTGATCCAAGAACTCATTGAGCCAAAGAGTCTGGTTGTCAAAATTGAAATATTTGACACCAGAAAACACTAAGTCTGGTTGTCGCTTGGCAAGATCGTCAAGATCTTTACGGGTTTTAATTATCGTAACTTCGACCCTTGCGAAACGTTGAAGCAAAATACATCTGATTACTTCAGGATCAAAGTTGATTGCGACATTTTTTGACGGTTGTTTTGCAGACACCACAACGATCTCAATGCGCCCAAATTTTTCAAAGGGTTGTGTACTGAACGGTATTGATTTCGACGTAAGATTGACAGGGTTACGAACGATCATCGAACCATCTGTATTCAGTTTTAGTGGTTTTTTTAACGAAGTTATTTTTGAATCAACAATTGGTATATCTCGCGATCGAGCAGTGATAATTTTTTCCTCGCCATGGCGAAGTCCGTTGAATTTATTCACTTAATAATCCTTGATAATGCCCAATGCGACTGCATTGGTTTCGATAATTACAGCCGACCGAGACAGATTTCCTAAGTTTAGGCGCCACGGGAATATCTTCTAAGATCTGGCCATGGACGACGGAAATGAAGAAACTCGGTTTGAGCATGCAGAGTTGTGTGCGTTTTTGAGTAGGTAGAGGAGAATCCGGGCGAGGTGGTAATTTACGATCACACACAGGATATGGTGGGGATGAATGGTGGTATTGCAAGTCGCTTGCTTAAATGGGTGCCCGCTGAGCCATCGGTATGGAAATGTACTCCTTAAGCTGTATTCAGGATCCAAGGAAATTGCTGTGTATTCCGGTACGATTTCTCGTTAGGCGCTTAGTAGAGTCCGGGCTCTGTTATTTGATAAGAGAGTCGTAGTCACTAGCACGCTCCTTAGCACACTTTTATTTTCACGAGTAAAAAGAATGATTTATGAGGTATGTAAGCTATTGCAAATCCGTGGATATCGGTTCGATTCCGGTACGCGCCTCCATCGAAACCATTGTTTTTATTAAATTTTTATTTATATGGCCAGCCAGCTGGGTGGCCTAAGTGCGGCATAGCCTGAAGTTGCAGCATTTACACAATCTTTTAGCGATCCTAGTCGCGAGTGTCGATTGCTTAAGCCGTGTGCATAATGAGCGTATTTTCCAGAGTTTGTCATTAAGCCAATTGCGTTAGTTGGGAATATTGGTTCTACAATTGAACACCAGCACAGATCAACCATTATTTGTATGCCGGCATGTTCGAGGATTTCAGTGATCCCTTCGTTATCAGCTTGTTGTTTGGTAGATCTTGCGGTAGTGATTTTTAATTGAGTGCATGGATGACACTTTCGACCATTGAGAAGAATTGCAATTTTTCTTATTTCGTCAATTGATGCATGTGGGCTACCGATTGCTACTAAATCTATTTGCTCAAGCCCTCGATTTAATTCGAACCATGCTTCTCTGAGATTGTGTGAGTTAATTTTTTCTGTTTTTAAATTTTGTTGTGGCTGAACTGTTGCTTCAGGCGTATGGCCCAGAATATGGAGCATTGGCTCACCTGATGTGGTTCCGAAGGCAGCACATAAAGCTTTTAGATCATCAGTTGTAGGCTTAAAATTCTCCAGCCCCACAACCAAGGGAATCTTATCAGGTGCGAGTTTGCCGGTAAGCCACCCGATCAATGGCCATATCATTTCATCGCCGGGAGGCCAGTTTTCGGGTATATCTATTTCGACTTTGACCTTCGCTGCCCTTCCAAATGTTGAATAAACACCAACAGCTGGGGCTCGGCCAGTCATTGCTATAAACAGATCAAGATAGTCGGGATGCTTTTGGGTTCTAGCACCTAGAACAGTGTTTGCAAAAATGACAGCATTCGACTCCGACCATCCAATTTTTTCGCCAAACTTCGGTTTATCTGTCAGGAGATAGGGAGCGCAGGTAAAAGTCGGTTCGACACCCATCGTAATGTAGGCGTCAGCTAAGCGACTTGCTCGGTTTCCAAAATCAAGGGGAAGTCCAGAAGTCTGCCAATTTTCTCTATCAACTGAGATGGCATTAATAGTTGTCGGAATGGTTACTCGCGCTTCGAGTTGAACCATTTTTTCAGCAAAAATAAGGTTGGCTTCATGCGCGAGGATACAGCCGTCAATGTGCCCTTTATTTACGTTCACTAATTCCGAAGCATTTTCAACCGCTCCCATGATGCACACAGTTTCCATAGCAGCCTTGGCGGCTGGGCCGTAATCACCGTTAAGATACGCAAGATCTGTGTCAGATAGTTTTAACTGATTCGATAGAATCGGGTCTAAATCGATTTGTTTGTTTCCGATCTTGATGTGATGGTCACGAAGCTCTATCCAAGTGTCGTTTGCTACAGTTTCATAGCAGTTCTTTGTGAGGCGAATGATCGGAATTTGAATTGAAAAGATTCGGTCGCAAACAATTGAGCCCAGAGTCAGAACCTGCTCTGATTCGCTAAAAATAATCATTGAGGGCGCTAGCTCATTAAGAGCCAGTTGCAGTAACACGCCGCTACCACTGCACGAGCCTCGAGATGTCGGCATAAGTAAGCATTTACCAGCAATGCAGTCTCCATGATTAGGATGGTGTGCATCGATGATTATTCCTGTATTGGGGTCAACACCACCCCAGAAACTCAATCCTTCTGGACACGCGAGAATCTTACCGCTCGCTTCTCCTTTCACTATTAATCGATTTGCTGAGTTTGTTTCACACTCGTTTTCTTTCATACATGATGGTGTCAATGTGGTGCGATCGTTCCTTTTGCTCAGCGAGGTAAGGCGCCATTTGAATGTGGCAAAATGTTACTGTGTAATCCTTGTGCATTGAACACGATATGCGATAACGTCGAGTGTGGCAATAACGCTAATAACAACCATGGTGGGTAATAAAATGTTAAAAAAATTAGCAAGCATGGCGGCGATCTCAATGTTAATCGCCGGGACTACAGTGGCAGATACACTGGATGATGTGATTGATCGCGGGACGCTGAGATGTGGTGTGGTTTTGGACTTTCCACCAATCGGTTTTCGAGATGCGAACAATCAGCCGGCTGGTTTCGATGTAGAGTACTGCAAAGACATGGCTGCGGCATTAGAGGTTGAACTCGAGTTACTTGAGCTAACCTGGGCCGATCGGTTACCTGTAATTGTCACAGGTCGAGCTGATGTCGTGTTTGGCGCAACATCAGATAGTCTGGCCCGTGCTAAAACTGTTGGGTTTTCGATCCCTTACGCTATTTATTATGCTCAAGGGATTGTTAATTCCAAAAGTGGAATCAAAACCTTTGAAGATATTCGGGGTAAGCGGGTTGCGGCTGCAGTCGGAACAGTTCCAGAGCAGGAATGGCTAAAAATCGCCAAGGAGTGGGGCGAAGAAAATTTGTACCAGGGATATCAAAGTGAAAACGAGGTATTCCTCGCTGTCGCCCAAGGCAAGGCCGACATAGGGATTACAACCAACACAGCAGTTAAACCAATTGCTGATCAATACGATACTGTTGACGCCGGGCCTCGGATGCCATGGACAACTGACTACACATCTGTTGTCGGCAAGAGACAAGATGTTAGTTGGCTGAATTATCTAAATTTGTTCGTTACACATCAGGTTCGGTCGGGCCGGTATCAAGAGTTATGGGGTAAGTTTGTTGGCGGTGAAGCGCCGGAGCTTCGCATTCCCGGCGTTATGTATTAACCGATGGTTACCTCGAGGCGCTCTAACCTCATCGGAAAGAGCGTCTATCGAGATTTGAATGTTCGAGTATAACTTCCATTGGCGTCCTGTTTTCAGAAGTCTACCTGATCTTCTTGAGGCAAGTCTTACGACGCTTCAGGTAGCTTCGCTGGCGATGCTGCTTGGCATCATTATCGGCTTTATTCTTGCGGTGAGCCGCTTGCGAGGGAGCGGTTCTATCTACTGGATTGCTACTGCATGGGTAGAGCTCGCTCGCAACACCCCAGCATTGTTTCAACTGTTTTTCTTTGGTTTTGGTTTGGGTGCACTTGGTATTCATTTTTCGCCCTACGTAATAGTTTTAGCGGGTTTAACCTTCAACACCGCTGGTTACTTAGGAGAAAATTTTCGAGGTGGGTTTGAGGCGATTCCATCGACTCAGCTTCGCGCCGCGAGGAGTCTCGGGATGAATTCTTGGCAGTCCTACACCAGGATACTAATACCTCAGGTGATGCGAATCGTTTATTACCCAATGACAAATCAATTCGTTTGGGTCGTCTTAATGTCTTCACTTGGCATGTTAGTGGGCTACCGAGAGCTGACGGGGGAGACCCAATTTTTTGCCAGCAAAACTTACAGGATTTTTGAATATTTTGCCGTTACTGCAGTTATATATTACGTGATGGTAAAGATTATTTTGGGCCTTTCCAAATTGTTCGCTTCGCGATTCTTTAGGTACTAGGTAGCCCCATGGAACAATCGGTAACCGTTTTTAGTAGCTTTAGTGTCCAAGACCTCTCTTTTTTAGGTGAAGCAGCACTGAGAACACTTTGGATCTCGTTTCTGTCTATAACAATAGGATCTTTCCTCGGAGGTTTTTTTGGGTGGGCTCTGTACGAGATGAAAATTTGGGGGGCAATTTTTCTCAATCCTTTATTAGATGTTTTCCGCTCAGTACCTTTAATAGTCCAGCTTGTCTTATTTTATAACTTCGCGCCAATCGTGGGCCTGAGCTTGGATGCATTTGAATCTGGATTAGTGGTGCTAACACTTTACACGTCGGCCTTGGTTGCTAACGTGGCTCGTGGGGGCATCGAAGCTGTCGGAAAACCAATGCGTATTGCCTCTCGCTCTCTCGGTATGTCGTATCTCCAAGATATGCGTTATGTCGTCTTTCCAATAGGTGCACGGGCTATTTTCCCTTCATGGGTTGGTGTCGCTTTGGGGGTAATGAAGGATAGTGCTCTGGTGTCGGTGTTGGGTTACGTCGAGCTCGTAAAAGCCAGTCAGGTCCTGATCACGCGGACGCAAGAACCGCTCTTGATCATATTGGTTGTGGGGGCCTTTTACTTCGCCCTCTCATACCCGGTATCAAGATACTCAGCAAAACTCGAAAAAAGGTGGTCGCAGTGATCAGAATAGATGGACTTCATAAATATTTCGGTGATCTTCATGTTCTGAGAGGGATCGATTTAGAGGTTCAAAAAGGAGAAGTTCTCTCTGTTATCGGAGCATCAGGTTCGGGCAAATCAACACTGCTTTACTGTATCAATGGTATCGAGCCCGTGCAGCAAGGATCAGTCCTTGTCGACGGTATCGATGTGCATGCCAAAACCACAGACTTAAATAGGCTGCGCCAAAGATTAGGCATGGTCTTCCAACAGTGGAATAGTTTTCCGCATTTGACTGCGATTCAGAATGTGGCTTTGGCTCCACAGATTGTGAAAAAGATGAGCAAATCTAAGGCAATGGAAGTTGCAGCTAAACAACTTGAGCACGTTGGACTTGGAGATAAACTCAATGTTTTCCCCAATGCCCTATCGGGTGGCCAGCAACAACGTCTTGCGATCGCTAGAGCGTTAGCAATGGATCCGCAGTATATGTTGTTTGATGAGGCTACCTCGGCGCTGGATCCGGAGTTGGTTGGAGAGGTGCTGGATACCATGCGAGTTTTGGCTGAGGAAGGTATGACGATGATCTGTGTTACCCATGAAATGGGTTTCGCTCGCGATGTATCAGATCGTGTCGCCTATTTTCATGAAGGAATAGTCGAGGAGATTGGGTCACCTGAGCAAATATTCAGTGATCCTAAGTCCGAACAAACGAAGAAGTTCTTAGCGAAGGTTCGGTGACCCCAGTAAGTCACCCTGTCGGATTGATGTAAAACTTTGTTTCAAGGAAGGTGAAGAGAATGGACAAAACTATATTTTCGGGATGCGTGCCAGCTTTGATGACGCCTTGTGATAATCA